>Ga0209943_1000041_pt1 | contig 77643 bp, 74 predicted proteins | sample SalPonR1_B_D2_MG_FD_185698 | JGI IMG/M metagenome (GOLD analysis project Ga0209943, IMG submission 185698) | Salt pond soil microbial communities from South San Francisco under conditions of wetland restoration - Salt Pond MetaG R1_B_D2_MG... ... | reverse complement strand
AGGATTAACCTATTCCTGCATTACTACAATTACCAGAAAAGGCACAGAGGATTAGGTATGGATGGAAAAACACCTATGCAGCGATTAGAAGAGTTAGCGAGTGTAAACCCTTCGCTGCAATGCCACATTACTTGACAAATGAGAATAAATATTATATAATAAAATAATTACAAAAAGTTTGTAATTGATCTTTAAAAACAAATAAAAAAATATAGAAATTATGAAAGAAAAAATTAAATTTGAGGAAAAGGCTTCACATGAAAAACTTGTGTGGCTTATGTTTTATCTAGCTATTGCTATAGCAGGTATCACTCTTTGGTCGCTGTTAAACATTGTAATAGCAGTTATTGCTGTTACTATTTTTCTAATTATCTTCTTTGCTGCTTTTTCACGAAGCGGAAAACAAGGGTATGTGGATGTTGTAAGTTACTTTAATAGGTACTATCGACAAACAAACAAAGGATTTTATTTAATAATGGGATTACTTGGTATATACAAAACGATACGTTATTGTGTGGTTTACCATACTATTCAATTACTTAAATATGATCCTAAAAATGAACAGTTATTTTTAGTTGATTTTAAGAACGGGCACGCTTATGCTGATTTAATGTTAGCTTTAATAGTAGTAGATCCTGAAAAAGCATTTTCTAATGTGGATAATGTTTACAAACAAATAATTATCAAATTTAGAAAAATCTTTAGAAATTACGCCGAAGATCAAAAAATTGATGATTTAAAAAGCGAAAAAAAGAACCTAAATCTAGACAATCTCATAGGAAAAAAAGATGAAAATGGAAATGTAATTGAGGGTTCTTATAAGGAGCATCCAGTTTTTATGACAATTCGTGATGATTGGGGTGTAGAAATTCAGGAGATTATCTTGCAAGATTTGATCTTCTCAGAAGAGGATCAATCCGCAAAATCAAAGGTGTATCATGCAGAATTATCTTCTGAAGCTAAATTAATTGATGCTGCTGCCGCTAAAGCCGTAAGGATTAAAGAATCAGAAGGTGAAAGTAAAGCAATGAGAAATCTTGCTCGTGCAGTAAAAGATGCTGAGAGTGATAAAGGGGAGGGCTATAGAATTTTTGTTGAGAAGTTGAAAAGCCAAGGAGTTCCTGAATCAAAGGTTGTACAACTTATCTCTGACTTGAAAAAGTTTGAACAAATGCCTGATAATACTTATTTATTTGAAGGCTCAGGACAAACAGTATCTGATGATGTTATAAAGGCAGCTGTAGTTGCCGCTAATGTAAACGAAAAAAAATAAAAAAATGAAAGCTGAACACGAAAAGTACAATGATATCTCTTTAGAAAATCAAGATAATAAAAAGATAAAGAGCAAAAGAGTCATAAATAAAGTAAAGGAGGTGCTAAGTGGTAAAATAGTTACTAAACTATTTACCATTATAATTGCTGGTATTGCAGTTATAATTCTGGTCAAATATTTGATGACTTATGTTTATGAAACTGAAGGGATCAGGATAACAGCAATTATCTTGATTACGTTTATTACAGCTACAATAGCTGCTAGAGCTTTTAAGGATAGTATGGTAAAGAAAATAATCTATGCTGTGTCAGTGCTTGCAGTTATATTTGTATTTTTATTACCGGAGAAGTTAAGTAGCGCTTTCTACGACGAAGAAGGAACTCCGCTTATGTGGATAAATACCCAAAATGGGTCTACCTACGAAAGAGCTGCCTACGACGTTAAAGTAGATGAGCTGGGAGATTTTTTTATTGATCCTCAAACTGGTGATACTTGTAGAAGAGCTACAAATCACTGGGTTCAGGTGTATAAAGATAAAAATTACACACCTAGTAGCGTCCATGAAAGCGTCTATGTTACTGAATACGATACTTTGATTGACAAGGTTTATTCAGTAAAGGATGCTAATAGTAAAGGGTTTATCCGTACCCATGTATATGGATATGACATTAATAATGTTGAAAATCCGGTAATTGTGATTATCAACCTTAAAGGTAAAGATGAGCGTAGTGTAGTCACCGCTAAGGTTGATGGAGACCAAAAAATTTATGCTAGTTACAAATATCCTGTAGTAAAGCATAGATATTCTGAAAAGATTTGCAAAAATCTAGACTTAAGTATTCCTATAGATATTAAGGGAGACTCAAAGGCTAGGGTTTTGCTTTTGAATGAAAAAAGAGTGAGGCAGGTCCTTGCTCAAAATTAAAACAATAAAAGGGAACTGCTAAAAGCATTCCCTTTTTTTCTTTTTTATGTTAATATAATTATGTATAAAGATATAAATAATCATAGATATGTTAAAAAGTAAATTCATTGCAATTTTATTAATTACACTTAGTGTTATTTTTATATTTAATGTAAATTTAAGTCTAGCTCAAGTGAATAATGCTCAAAGTCCTAGTACTAACTGTACAGGGACGAATTGTGATATTATATCATTAGGTAATCCTTTGGCAAAGGATGGTGAAAATCCAACTGTAAATACCTTAGTAGGTAGAGTTATTACTGCAGTATTGGGAGTAGTTGGTTCCTTAGCTTTACTTATGTTTGTCTATGGTGGTATTACTTGGATGACTAGTTCAGGATCTCCTGAGAAGGTTAAGAAGGGAAAAGATATAATTATTTGGTCAGTAATTGGTTTGGCAATAATATTCTTTTCATACGCACTGGTTAACTTTGTTATTTATGATATTATTGGCGGTTAGATATAAGAAAAAATTATCAATGATTTTTTGTTGATAATTTTTTATTTGACAAGTTACTGTCATTAGTTTATTATAAGCATAAATTAGGGTCGATACCGAAGCGGTCAAACGGGGCAGACTGTAAATCTGCTGGCTTTATGCCTTCGTTGGTTCGAATCCAGCTCGGCCCACAAAAAATCTCTCTTTCTATAGAGAGATTTTATTTTATTCATTTTAAAAAGCATTAAGATATTAGTTAAAAGATAGTTATTTAAAGGCTTTACTTGTTTAATTGCAGGGTTATGGTAAAATATAGTTACAGCAAATATATAAATATATGATTTTAAATCCAGATAAATTAGGTCAAAGTTTTGTAAAAATATTTACAGTAGAATTTATTGTGCTAGTTATTGTTATTGTTTTATTAATTTTTATTTAATATGCCTGAATTGCCAGAGGTTGAGACTATAAGGTCTGATCTTAAGTTAAAAGTTTTAAATAAAAAGATAGAAAAAATAGAGATATTAGATGAAAAAGTAATAGGTAAGGATAGTAAAAAAAGATACTATAATTTAAAAGATTTAAAAATTATTGCTATAGATCGCCAGGGAAAACTACTGGCTTTTCTTTTAAATAATAATAAGTATTTACTTGTTCACTTAAAGATGACTGGCCAGTTGGTGTTTAAAACTAATAAAGATATTATTGCTGGTGGGCATCCTTTTTCTATTAAAGATAAAAGAAAGGCTGTAGGAAATGCTTTACCAAATAAGCATACTAGGTTTGTTATTTATTTCTCTAATAATAAAATTCTTTTTTTTAATGACATGAGAAGGTTTGGCTATGTAAAATTAGTAAGTAAAGATGAGTGGTTAAAGATAAAAAAATCATATGGGCCTGAGCCCTTAAAAAAAGAGTTTGGTTTAGCTAAGTTTCAAAGTATTCTCTTAAAGAGGAAAACTCCTATTAAAGCTGTACTTTTAAATCAAAAACTTGTTTCAGGCTTAGGAAACATTTATGTTGATGAATCATTATTTTTAGCTAATATTGATCCTAGAAGAGATGCGGTCTCTTTAAGTAAACAAGAATCAGAAAAACTTTTTAAAGCAATAGTAAAGATTATTAAGGAAGCCATAAGGTATAGAGGTACCACTTTTAGTGATTACGTAGATAGTGAGGGTAGAATTGGTAATTTTAGTAATAAATTAAAAGTTTATGGTAGACAAGGCCAAAGTTGCTTAAAATGTGATAATATAATAAAGAAAATTAAGGTAGCAGGAAGAGGTACGCATATTTGTGATAATTGTCAAAAATAGCATTTGACTCACAGTATTTATTATTGCTATACTTGTATATATATAAATTAATTAAGCTTAGCTGAAAAGGCTGAGATAGAAAACTATATGTCTCAAGACAACATGATTAAATTTGAATGTACTGTTTGCAAAAAAGTAAACTACTATTCCCGTAAAAACAAGAAGATACTCAAAGAGAGAATGGCTTTAAATAAATATTGCCCAAACTGTAATAAACATACTGAACACAAAGAAACAAAATAATATGAAGAAAGATAATCTTTCTAGGCCTTTTTTAATAACTCTATTAGTGCTAGTTTTTGTAGCTTGTTATTTGGTATTTAAACCTTATTTATCGGAAATACTAATTGCCGCTGTTTTGGTTTCCATTTTTTATGGTTTATATGAAAAACTAGTTAGATTTTTAAGAGGCAAAAGAAATTTAGCAGCTGGCATAATGTGTTTTATATTAGTTTTAGTAATTATTATTCCTATTGTTAATTTAATAATATATTCAGGTCAACAATCTGTACAGGCATATCAAAGTACAGTTCAGTTTTTAAATGAAAACAAGATGGAAACTGTGCTTGAGGATTCATATTTATCTCAGCTTAATGTATTTGGTTTTGATCCTAGTAGTATTGAACAATTTATAATGGATACTTTAAAGAAATCTAGTAATTGGTTAGTTGATGGTGCTACTACTTTAATCGCTGAAACTACTAAATTTATCTTTTCGCTGTTTATGATTATTTTAACTATGTTTTTCTTCTTTGTAGATGGGAAGAATATGTTAAATAAAATAATGTATTGGTCTCCACTTAAAAATAGTTATGACCTGGAAATATTTAAAAAGTTTAGATCTGTTAGTTATACTATATTTGTTACTACTTTTGTAACAGCCGCTGCTCAAGGTCTAGTTGGTGCTATAGGTTTTATTATTATAGGATTACCGGCTTTCTTTGCAGGAATTTTAATGGGATTTCTTTCTTTACTTCCATATATTGGGGCAGCCTTTATATATGTACCTGTAGGTGTTTATCTTTTGTTTATTGGTGAAGTTTGGCAGGGAATATTTTTATTACTTTGGGGATCAATTATACTTGGTAATACTGATAATATTTTAAGAGGTTATATGATTAAAGGAAAAGCGCAGGTTAATCCTATATTCATAATATTTTCAATTTTAGGAGGTATTGTATTGTTTGGTTTCTGGGGTGTAATTATTGGTCCATTAATTATTTCTATTGCAGTAACTGTACTTCATATTTATGAACTAGAATACGCTAACTCTCTAGACAATTCTTAAAATAATTGTTATAAAAGAATATATAAATAAAAACGGGTAATTCCCGTTTTTTATAAGCGGGTGTCGTATAGTGGCAGTACAGGGGTCTCCAAAACCTCTAGCGGGGGTTCGATTCCTCCCACCCGTGCATTTTATGAAAAATATAGCTATTATGTTATATTTTTTTATTTATATTATTTCTTCTCTCTCTTTTATTTTTTCACACCATGAGCAATACTTTCATTGTATCCAGCTGGGCTAATTTCAATAAAGTCTGCTTTTCCTCTTAAATTATCTATCATCTTAGAACCAGTATAGGTCATACCTGAAGCCAAGCCTCCTAAGAATTTATTAATAATTGGAGCAATTGGTCCTTGATATGGAGCTAACATCATTTCTCCTTCAACGTGTACATCTTTATCTATTTTTTTCCCATCCATTTTTAGTCTTTTTATAGTTGCTAAATAACTAGCCATACCTCTATGCTCTTTAAATTTCTTTTTATCTTTAATAATTATTTTACCTGGGCTTTCTTTGGTACCAGAAAGTAGGGACCCTATCATAATAGTGTTAGCGCCAGCTCCAATAGCTTTAACTACATCACCAGGGCATTTAATACCACCATCAGCACAAATAGGTACTCTGTTTTGACTAGCCTCATATACGTCCATTATGGCTGTAATTTGAGGTATACCAGCTCCTGTCATAACTCTAGTGGTACACATTGCCCCAGGGCCAATACCAACTTTAATAGCGTCGGCTTTTTTACTAATAAAGTATTCGGCAGCATCTTTAGTAGCAATATTTCCTACCATTACATCAACTTTAGGATAATGTTCTTTTATATAATCAAGGGTTTTACCAGCTCTTTTAGAGTGTCCATGAGCTACATCTAAGACTAAAATATTTGTTCCTGCTTTTATTAACGCTTTCACTCTTTCTTCAATATCTTTAACGCCTACAGCTGCTGCAGTAATAAGCTTGTGTTTCTTAACCTTTTTTATCTCCGCTACCTGATCTTTAATACTTAGAAATCTATGTATTACACCTAGTCCACCCATTTTTCCAAGAGCTATTGCCATTTCACTTTCACAGATAGTATCCATGTTAGCTGCTATTATTGGTATATCTATACTATAGTTTTTAGTAATTTGTGTTTGAAAATTAACTTCACGTCTGGAAGCAATTTTGTTGTATTTTGGTACAATTAGGACATCATTAAAAGAATATCCTTTAGCTGTTATTCTAGCCATATTAAAATAGTTAATTATTAAAATATTGTGTATCCTATACTATTATACTCCCAGGGCTTAGATTGTAAAGAATAGGTGATGGATGTTATATTAATTATAGATTTTCGCTTGTTACTTTTATAATAAATATAATATTATATAATATAGATATATTAATATTATTAATCTTTATTTATGTCAGATGTTTTTACTAAAAAAGAAAAAATTATTCTAGCTTTAGTTTTAGCTATTTTAGCTTTTTCCTTTTATTGGTTGAGCTATAAACCTCATCAAGCAGCTAAAACTTGCGCTAATGATGCTATAAAAGCTAGTCAGTCTCAGGGAATTACAATAGAGAATTATTATGAGCATTGTATGCTTAGAAAAGGTTATCGCTAAACTCTGGGTGTATTTTTTAAAACAATGTAATGTTTAAATATATTACATTGTTTTTTTATGTAGTAAAGTTTATAATTGTCTGCTACAATTAAATATAGATAAATTAAGATAAAATAAATATATGAATCTAGATAAATTATCAGAAATTATAAAGTCTAGCCCTAGTTTTAGGGTTAAGCAAATTAATAAATTACTATATCAAGATTTAATTTCATCTTGGCAGGAAGCAAGTGTTTTACCTAAGGATCTTAGATCTAAGTTAGAAACAGAGTGTCCTTTGGAGATAAATGCTCAAGAAGTGGCTTTAAAAGATGCTTCTGTTAAGGCTGTAATTACCTTAGAAGATAAACAGAAAGTAGAGGCGGTACTTATTAAAAATTCAGATCAAAGAAATACTGTTTGTGTTTCTAGTCAAATTGGTTGTGCTTTAGGGTGTAAGTTTTGTGCCACTGGGCAAATGGGTTTTATTCGCAACCTCAGCGCTAAAGAAATTGTAGAGCAGGTATTATATTTTGCTAGAAACTTAAAAGAAAAAAATGAGAAAGTAGATAATATTGTTTTTATGGGTATGGGTGAACCATTTTTAAATATTGATAATGTTTTTAGAGCTATAGAAATATTAAACAGTGAGGATAAGTTTAACATTGGTGCTAGAAAAATATCTATCTCCACTGTTGGTATTAAAAAGGGGATTGATAGATTAATAAAGTCTAAGTTGCAAGTTAATTTAGCTATTTCATTGCATGCGCCTAATGACAAATTAAGAAGTCACTTAATGCCTATTAATAAAAAACAAAGTATTAAGGAATTACTGGAAATAATAGATTCATATATTGAGCAGACTGGTCGTCAAGTGATGTTTGAATATGTGATGATAAAAGGGGTAAATGATAATATTAAATTTGCTAGTGAGTTAGCTGATATTTTGCACAAAAAATTATATATGCTTAATTTAATTAGATATAATGACTCTGGAGTTTTTCAGGCTAGTGAAGAAAAGCAAATACAAACTTTTAAAAGAGTTTTAGAGAAAAAGGGAGTAAGAACCACAATTAGAAGTAGTTTTGGCAATGAAGGACAAGCTGCTTGTGGTCAGTTAGCTGTTAAAAAATAATATATGGATTTAGCTAAGTTACTTTTTAAAAGAAGATATAATAAACTGCAAAAAGATTTACAAGATCCTTTTTTATGTCAAAAAAATATTTTTAAGTATTTAATTAATAGAGCCAAAAATACTAAGTGGGGAATTGAATATGGCTATAAAAATATTAATAGTATAAGTGATTTTCAAAAACAAATACCTATCTCTAGGTATGAAGATTTAGAAAAATATATTATAGAAATTTTAGAAGAAGATAAAGAAAATGTTTTATGGCCTGGCAAAATTAATTTGTTTGCCAAGTCTTCAGGTACTAGTAGTTCTAAGAGTAAGTTTATTCCTGTTACTAAGGAAAGCTTAAAGGATAATCATTATAAGATAGGTAGAGATTTAATGGGCTACTTATTTAAGCAAATGAAGTGTTCAAAATTATTGTACGGTAAAAGTTTTGCTTTAGCTGGTAGTAGACAAAATAAAGATATAGGAATAAACAAATATATTTCTGATATTTCAGTTCTTTTAATAAAGTTTTTACCATGGTGGGTTAAGTTAAAAAGAAGTCCTAAGTTTAAAGTTGCTACCATGTCTGATTGGGAATTAAAGCTTCCAAAGATGGCTAATATAATTAGGAAGCAAAATATGGTAAGTTTTTCTGGTGTGCCTTCTTGGAACTTACTTTTAATGAAAAAAGTTTTAGAACTTGAAAATAAAAATGATTTGCATAAGATTTGGCCAAACTTTGAATTATTTATTCATGGAGGTGTTAGTTTTTCTCCTTATAAATCTCAATTTGAAAAACTATTTAAAAATAAAGATATTAATTATTTAGAAGTATATAATGCTTCTGAAGGTTTCTTTGCTTTTCAGGATGATTTAAAAAGAGATGATATGCTTTTATCTCTTAACTCTAGAGTTTTTTATGAGTTCTTAGCTTTAGAAGATATTGATAATGATAACCCTAAAATATATACAATCAATGAAGTGGAGTTAAATAAAAATTATGCTTTAATTATTAGTACCAGCTCTGGGCTTTGGCGTTATATGATTGGTGACACCGTTAAATTTACCAGTTTAAAACCACATAGAATTATTGTTAGTGGAAGAGTTAAAAGTTTTATTAATGCTTTTGGAGAGGAATTAATTGTTGATAATGCAGAGAAAGCTTTAAGTAGGGTTAATGAAAAACATAATACGGAGATTAAGGAGTATACAGTAGCACCAGTTTTTATGTCAGAAAACAATACAGGTAGACATCAATGGTTGATAGAGTTCAATAAAGCACCTAATGATTTAAGTAGTTATATTAAAGATTTAGATCTAGAGCTTAAAAGTTTAAATTCTGATTATGAAGCTAAGCGCTATAATGATATGACATTATCAATGCCTGAGTTAATTATAGCTAGAGAAAATCTTTTTTATGACTGGTTTAAAGCTAATAAACGTTTAGGAGGACAACATAAAGTGCTTAGATTAAAAAATGATAGGCAAATTATAGATGATATATTGAAACTTAATTAAACTTATTTTTGTTTTTTTAAACTTTTATTTTATAGATTATTAAAATTCTAATAATTTTTAGATTGTGTTAAAATAAGAGATATGAAAAAAGTAATTAAAAATATAATATTTGCAACTTTTTTATTTTCTCTTTTAATCCCTGTTAGTGCTAGAGCTCAAGGAGATAATCAAGAATTTCAAGAAAATATTTTTAAAGCTGAAGTTATTGAAATTCTAGAAGAAAAAACAGTTGAGTTTAATGATGAAAACAAACAAACACAGCAGAATTTAAAACTGAAGGGTCTAGAGGCGGATTATAAAGATAAAGAAATGGTTTTTGAAGGGATTGGTAATTTAGAAGTTTTAAATGCACAAACTTATGAGTTGGGAGATAAGGTTTTAGTGGCTCACAATCAGTCACCAAGTGGAGAAGATTTTTATTATATAGTAGAAGCTGTAAGAACTAGTAGTATTTGGTACTTATTGGCCTTGTTTATAGCAATACTGCTCATTGTTGGTAAATGGAAAGGTTTTAGATCACTGGTAGTTTTATCTTTTACTTTCTTCATTATTATATCTTTTATTATCCCTAAAATTTTAGCTGGAGCTAATCCTTTAATGGTAACTATTCTAGGATCACTGTTAATTTTGTTAGTTATTATTTATGTTACTGAAGGAATAAAGATTAAATCTCATTTAGCAGTGGCAAGCATTTTTGCTAGTTTAGTGATTACTATTTTTATTTCTTGGTTATTTGTTAACTTAGCTCAACTAACAGGTGCTGCTAGCGAAGATATTTTGTTCTTATTTAATATAGAAGGAGCCACCATTAATCTAAAAGGACTACTTTTAGCAGGAATTATTATTGGTGCCTTAGGTGTTTTGGACGATGCAGTGATATCACAAATTTCTACAGCTAAGGAAATAGCTAGTAGTAATTTGAGTTATAGATTCAAAGAAATATTTGTAAAGACATATAGAGTAGGGGTATCTCATATTGCTTCTATGACTAATACTTTGTTTCTAGCTTACGCTGGTGTATCTTTACCACTCTTAATTCTTTTTATTTCCGGCGAAAGTCCTTTTAATTCAATTGAACAAATTATTAATACAGAATTAATTGCTACAGAAATTATTAGAACCCTAAGTGGAACTATAGGATTAATATTTTCTGTTCCAGTTGCTACATTTCTAGCAGCTTGGTATTATGGCAAAGAAAATGAAAATAAAGATAAGTAATATGGAAAATGATAATATAATTGAAATAAAAAATTTAACCAAAAAGTTTAAAGATTTAACAGCCGTAGATAATATTAGTTTTAATGTAAAAAAGGGTGAGTTTTTTGCTTTTTTAGGCCCCAATGGAGCAGGGAAAAGTACTACAATAAAAATATTAACTACTCTTTTAAGTCCCACTAGTGGTAGTATTAATGTTAATGGTTATAATATTTTAGAAGAAAAGAATAAGGTCAGAGAATCTTTTGGTATTGTTTTTCAAGATCAAAGTTTGGACGTTGAGTTAACTGCTTATGAGAATATGCATTTTCATGCAGTGCTTTACAGAGTTCCAAAAAAAGAAAGAAAACAAAAAATTAAAGAATTACTGGAAATGGTAGAGCTTTGGGATAAAAGGAATAAACAGGTTAAGAAGTATTCTGGTGGTATGAAAAGAAGATTAGAGATAGCCAGAGGATTATTACATCACCCGAATATATTATTTTTAGATGAACCTACTTTAGGTTTAGACCCTCAAACTCGCAGACATATTTGGTCTTATATTAGTAAATTAAATAAAAGAGAGAATATTACTATTTTCTTTTCTACTCATTATATGGATGAAGTAGAAAAGATCGCTGATAAGGTTGCTATTATTGATAATGGCAAAATTGTTAGTCAGGGGACAGTTGCAGAGATTTTAGAAAAACAACAAAGAGCTAACTTAGAAGAAGCCTTTATCTCTTTAACTGGAAAAAATATTAAAGAAGAATCTGCTGATAATTTAGATGTTATTAAGCAATATATCAGAAAAAAATAATTATATGTTAAATACAATTTACATTTTGTGGCTTAGACAAATAAAAAGATATGCTCGTTCTAAAGCTAGAATATTAGGATCTTTAGGTCAGCCTATACTTTTTTTAGTAGCCTTGGGTTTTGGTTTTGGTCCCATGTATCAAGCTAGCGGACAGGGAGATTTTATTCAATTTTTAGCACCAGGGATTATTGCTATGAGCATAATATTTACAGCTATGTATACTGGTATGGAAGTTATTTGGGATAAGCAATTTGGCTTTTTGAAAGAAACTTTAGTAGCCCCAGCTTCACGATTTAATATAATGCTTGGTAGAACATTTGGGGGAGCTACAGTAGCTTTTTTACAGGGTGTTTTTGTTTTATTAATCTCTACTTTTTTTGGTTTTAGTATTGAATCATATATTTATTTACCCTTAGCCTTTTTGTTTATGTTTTTGATAGCTATATTTTTCACTGCTTTTGGTACGGCCATTGCTTCAGTACTTGAGGATATGCAAGGTTTTCATTTAATTATGAGTTTTATTGTTATGCCCACTTTCTTTTTATCAGGGGCACTATTTCCTTTAGATGGTATTAACAGGACTTTATATTATATTATTAGAGTTAATCCTTTAACATATGGTGTTGATGGCCTGAGGCAGAGTTTAATATTAGAGGGATCTTTTAATTTAGGTTTTGATATTTTAATATTATCTGCTTTAGCACTTTTAGCTATCTTTATTGGTTCCAGATTGTTTAACAGGATACAGATATAATATTTTTAGTTTTGTGTTATAATTAATAATGAATTTATAAATATTTAAAATTAATAATAAAAACATATGGAATTACAAAACAAAGTAGCTATAGTGACAGGCGCAGCTTCTGGTATTGGCAGAGCTATAGCTGATGATTTTAGTTCACAAGGAGCTAAGGTGATCTATAGTGATATTAGTGAGATAAAAGATTTACCAGAAAATGGGAAATATTTTAAAGCTGATGTTTCTAAGTCTGAGGAAGTTAAGAAATTGGTTGAGTTTGCAGTAGCAGAGTTTGGTAGTTTAGAGGTGATGGTAAATAATGCAGGTATTGGTTCTATGGGAGGAATTTTAGAAGAAAATGATGATAACTTTGCTAAAGTTATAGAAATCAATTTGAAAGGCGCTTTCTATGGTACTAGAGAAGCAGCTAAGTATATGGCTGAAAATAATATTAAAGGCTCAATTATCAATATGAGCTCAATTTTGGGAGAAGTTGGCTTTAAAGGAGCTGTTTCATACTGTGTATCTAAAGGTGGAGTATCTCAGTTAACTCAAGCTTCAGCTGTAGATTTGGCTGAAAAGAATATTCGTGTAAACGCTATTGGTCCAGGATTTATTAAAACAGCTATGACTAAAGAACTTCTTAAAAACCCTGATTTTAAAAAACTAGTTACCAGTTCTACACCTCTAGGAAGAGTAGGGGAACCACAAGAGATAGCAGGACTAGCCACTTTTCTAGCTTCAGATAAGGCTAGTTATATTACTGGTCAAGTAATTTTTGCTGATGGTGCTTGGACTAGTAAATAATAGTTTTTAGCGTTAAACTTTAGTTTTAATTAATAAATAAACTAATAATATGTCTCAAGACAATAAAACAAACAATTATGAAAGTGATGCAGATTTTGAAAATGTAGTTGAAGACAATCAAAATGGGGAGGATATTGGTGAGGATAATGCTATAGAGAAAAATATTGAACCAAAGAAAAAGACAAAGAAAAAATCATTTAAGAATAAAGTGATATTAGTAGAAACAATAATTTTAATTATAGTTTTGGCAGCTGTTTATCTCTATTACAACAATCAATCTCAAAAGATAAATCAAATTAATGAATCTAGTGAAAAACTAGATACATTAAATACAGAGTTAGAATATTGTCAGAATTTAATTATTGAAGATCAGGTTAATCCAGATGAATATAATTATTGTAATTTGCTCATAAGAAATTTTAAGTAATATGATAGGAGTATTTGATTCCGGCTTAGGCGGACTAACAGTCTTAAAATATCTTTTTAAGCATTTACCTCAGTATGATTATTTATATTTAGGGGACAATGCTAGAGTTCCTTATGGAAACAAATCTCAAGAACTTATATACAAATACAGTCAAGAAGCTGTAGATTTTTTGTTTTCTCAAGGAGCTGAGATAATTATATTTGCTTGTAATAGCGCTTCTAGTCAGGCATTGAGAAAGATTCAAATAGAGTATTTACCTAAAAAGTATCCAGATAAGAAAGTTTTGGGAGTGATTAGACCACTCGCTGAAGAGGTGGCCAAGAATGAGAAAGTAAAAAAAGTGGGAGTAATTGGAACTAGAGCTACTATCAGCTCTCATGTGTATAAAGAAGAAATAAAAGCTTTAAATCCTAAATTAGAAGTAATTGAGAAAGCTACACCACTGCTTGTACCTTTAATTGAAGAAAATTGGTCTCACAAACCTGAAGCTAGAAAAATATTAAAAAACTACTTACGCGAATTAAAAATAAAAGAAGTGGATGCTTTAATTTTGGCTTGCACTCATTATCCTTATATGCTCAAAGAAATTAGAGAGATTATGCCCAAGAAAACTGTAGTTTCAGATCCTGGTGAAGTGGTAGCCCTAAGTTTAAAAGATTATATTTCAAGACATAAAGATATAAACTTAAAAAGCCCTAAAAAACCTAAAAGATTATTTTTTACTACTGATAACAGTAGTAGTTTAAAAAGTTTAGGAGAAAGGTTTTTAAAAGAAAATATTAAGGATATTAAACAAATTAATATTAATGATAAATAATAAATTCCAACCTTTAGCTAATAGATTGAGGCCAGAGACCTTTTCTGATTTTGTTGGTCAAAAAAATATTGCTAAAGCCAATTCTTTTTTACGATTAAGTTTAAAAAAAGATAAGATACCCTCTTTAATATTTTGGGGACCTCCAGGAAGTGGTAAGACTACTTTAGCTTTTTTAATTGCTAAAGAAAGTAAATCTAACTTTATTGAACTCAGTGCTGTTAGCAGTGGCTTAAAAGATCTTAGGGAGGTGATTACTAGAGCTCAAGAAGATCAAAGACTAGGAACTAAAACTATACTTTTTATTGACGAAATACATCGTTGGAATAAGTCTCAGCAAGATGCACTGCTACCTCATATTGAAAAAGGCACTGTTATTCTTATAGGCGCTACCACTGAAAACCCTAGTTTTGAGATTAATTCTGCTTTACTTTCTAGGGCACAAGTTCTAGTTTTAGAAGCATTGGAAAATAAAGATATTGAGAAAATATTAAACAGAGCTCTTAAAGAGACAAACCTTAAAATTGAAATTAAAGTACTTAAAAAGATAGCTAGCTTAGCTGATGGTGATGCTCGACAGGCTTTAAATATTTTAGAGAAGCTAGATAATAGCTATAAGAAGGTTGGTGAAAAAGAATTGAAAGAGATCTTAGATAAACCTCAACTTTTTCATGATAAAGGAGCAGATAGTCATTATAATTTAATCTCAGCTTTACATAAATCAATACGTGGTTCAGATGCTGACGCCAGCGTTTATTGGCTTGCTAGAATAATTGAAGGTGGGGAAGATCCAATTTATGTGGCTAGGCGATTGCTTAGATTTGCTAGTGAAGATGTAGGGCTAGCCAATAACAGTGCTTTGCTTTTAGCTAATAATGTTTTTGATGCTTGTAAAAAAATAGGTTTACCTGAATGTAAAGTTCATTTAGCTCAATTAGTTATATATCTAGCAAAATCTAAAAAAAACATCACTGCCTATCAAGCTTATAACAAAGCTCAAGCTGAAGTATATAAGTCAGGTAATTTAGCTGTACCTAAGCACATTAGAAATGCTCCTACTGATTTAATGAAAGAACTTGATTATGGTAAGGGTTATAAGTATAGCCCTTTAGAGGATAGCAGTGATCAAGAGTATTTACCTGAAAAAATTAAAGACAAGAAGTTTCTATAACTATAAATTAAGTGCCATTTTATAGCCTCTACCAGCTATAGTATGTATTAGTTTAGTTTTACCAGGAGCTTCTATTTTTTTACGTAAATTTAAAACATGCGATTCTATAGTATTAGAGAAGGGGTCAGCGTTTATATCCCAAACGTTTTCAAGTATTAAAGCTCTAGATAATACTCTATTAATATTATTTAAAAAGTATTCTAATAAGCAAAACTCTTTTCTAGTTAAATATATTTTTCTTTTATCTCTGTATACTTCTTGACTATTTAAATCTACTTTAAGATTATCAAGAGATAGAACCTTGGTGTCTTTTATTGGAGGTCTTCTAGATATTGCTTTAATTCTCAGTAATAATTCTTCAAAAAGAAACGGTTTGCTTAAATAATCATCAGCACCAGCATTAAATAAACTAGACTTATCTTTTAATTCAGACTTAACTGTTAAAGCAATAATATAGCTTTCTACTTTATCTTTACGTATTTCTTTTAGTGTTTCTAAGCCATTTTGTTTGGGCATCATATAATCTAAAATGATTAGGTCATAATGATTAGTTTTAGCCATAAATGAACCTTTTTCTCCATCATAGGCATGATCTACCACATAGAATTCTGCTTCTAAGCTAGGCTTTAAAAATTTGACGATTTCTTTGTCATCATCAATTATTAAGATTTTCATAAATTGAAAGTTAATTATAAGTAAGTTTAATATATAATTATTACTATTAAAAAATTGTAAAGTTATTATTAAATAGTTATTAAGATTTTTATTGAAAAAATAATTTAATTAAGCTACAATAATTATATATGAATAAAGAAATAACTAACAATCCACCAAAAGGGACCAGCGATTGGTTGCCAGAAGAATTTGCTATCCGGCAATATATTTTTGATACCTGGAAAAAAGTTTGTCAGTTGTATGGGTTTGAAGAATATTTAACCCCTCTTTTAGAAAATGCTCAGATATATAAAGCTAAATCAGGTGAAGATGTGGGTAATAAAGAGCTTATGATTATAACTGATAGAGCGGGTAGGGAATTGGCTATTAGACCAGAGATGACACCTAGTGTTACCCGTCTTGTTTCTAAAATATATAATCAAGAAGCGAAACCAATTAAACTATATTCTGTAGCTAATTTTTTTAGAAATGAAAAACCACAACGTGGAAGAAATAGAGAATTTTGGCAATTAAACTGTGATATTTTTGGTAGCGATTCTTTAGAAGCAGATAGAGAGATTATGCAAATGGCCTTAGATATTATGTTAGCTTTTAAAGCACCTAAAAACTCTTTTAAATTATATATGAACAGTAGAGATTTGATTGAGTCAATACTTGATTTAGCAGAAATTAAAGAAAATAATAAGTTGGCTGTGATTAGATTAATGGATAAATGGGATAAGATGAAGAAGGTTGATATAGAAAAAACTTTTAAAGATATTAATGTTACAGGTGATTCTTTTAAACTTATTTCTAAATTCATGAATTCTAAAAACAGTAATGAACTGCTTAAAAAACTACCACAACTTAAAAAGAGCCAAGGCTTAAATGATATTAATATTGTTATGCAAAAACTATCTGCTTTGGGTTATGGTGATTATATTAGCTTTAATCCAGCTGTAATTAGAGGATTGGATTATTATGATGGTTTAGTATTTGAATTGTTTGATTTAAATAAAGATAATAATAGGGCCATGTTTGGTGGTGGTAGATATAATTCTTTAGCTGATATATTTGGGCAGAAGTCTTTTTCAGCTGTTGGTTTTGCGCCCGGGGACGAAACTATTAAATTATTTTTAGAAAGTTGGAACTTGCTTAAAGAAATTAAAAAAGAAGAGAAATACTATTTACCATTACTTGATGAGGGTCTAAGAAAAGAAACCACTTTATTAGCACAAAAACTAAGAGAAAAAAATTATAATGTTGAAGAGGGGTTGGAAGTGAGCAAGATTGGTAAAGCACTGGAGTATGCTAACAAGAAAAATATAGATAAGGTTATTATTTTAGGAGATAAGGAGTATAAAGAAGGGAAGTATAAAATAAAGAATATGTTAAATGGAGAAGAGGTTGAGATAAATATATTAAATAAAGGAGAAGCTGAATTGAATGATAAATTTAAAATATTAGATAATATTTAATTAGTCTATATAGTAAATTAAAAACTTTAAAGTTCTTCTTCAAAGAAGAGCTTTTTTCTTGCTTTGCTATTATCTATCATGCTACTATTTATTATATAATAAATATATAAAGTATTATATGAAAACAATTTATTTATACAATACACTAGATAGAAAAAAAGAAGAATTTAAACCTATAAAAAAAGGAGAACTGGGATTATATACTTGTGGTCCTACTGTATATAATCATGCTCATATTGGTAATCTTCGTACCTATCTTTTTGAAGACTTTTTAAAGAGGATGTTTTTATATAATGATTATAAGGTAAAGCATGTAATGAATATTACTGATGTTGGTCATTTAGTAGGTGACGGAGATATGGGGGAAGATAAGTTGGAACTTGGTGCTAAAAGAGAACAAAAAAGTGCTTGGGAGATAGCAGACTATTATTTTAAAGCATTTGTAGAAGATTTGAAGTATTTAAATATAATTGAACCTAATAAGTGGTATAAAGCTACTGGTACTATTAAAGAGCAAATTAATTTAATTAAAATACTAGAAGAAAAAGGTTATACTTATGAAATTTCTGATGGTATATATTTTGATACCTCTAAAGTAGGTGATTATAATAAATTGAGTAAACAAAAATTAGAAGATTTAAAGGATGGTGCCAGGGTGGAAAAAAACCAAGAAAAAAGAAATATTACAGACTTTGCTTTGTGGAAATTTTCACCTCAAGATAAAAAAAGACAAATGGAGTGGCAGTCACCATGGGGCTTAGGTTTTCCTGGTTGGCATATTGAATGTAGCACTATGAGTTTAAAAGGATTAGGTAAACAATTAGATATTCATTGTGGAGGAATGGATCATATAAACGTACACCATACTAATGAAATTGCTCAATCTGAAGCTGCTACTGGTCATAAGTTTTTTAATTATTGGCTACATGGTGCTTTTATGAATATAGCAGGAGGAAAGAAAATGGCTAAAAGTGAAAATAATTTTCTAACTTTACAAAAAGCTTTACTTGATAAAAATATTAATCCATTAGCTTTTCGTTTAGCTGCTTTGCAAGTGCATTACAGAAAACCTATGGAATACAGTCCTGATATAATAGATAATGCTTATTCAGCGCTTAAAGCTCTATATCAAAGAGTTCAAGATTTAGAATCTGAAATTGGTCGGGTAAGTATAGATTATAAAGACAAGTTTATTACTTATATTAATAATGATTTAAACACTGCTCAAGCTTTAGCTTTAGCTCAAACTTTATTACGTGATAAAGATTTAAGTAAGGCTGATAAGTTAGCAACTATTTTAGATTTTGATAAATTTTTAGGTTTAGATATAAAAAAGCATGTAGATAAAGGAGTTCCTAGAGTAGTAGAAGAACTTGCTAAAAAAAGACAAATAGCTAGAAAAGAAAAAGATTTTGCTGAGGCTGATAATTTACGTAAAGAAATTGTAAAGCTTGGTTATGAAATTAAAGATGGTGATGATGGCTATAAATTGAAAAAGAAATAAATATGGGAAATAATTTTTGGGCTGATTTAAAAAAACCAATATTAGCTTTAGCACCCATGGCTGGTATTAATGATATAGCTTTTAGGGAAATGTGTTCTTTATACGGTGCTGATGTTTTATACAGTGAAATGGCTAGTGCTACCGCTTTAACTAAGAATCCGGAAAAAACATTAGAGATGTTAGCTTTTAAAAAAACACAAAGACCTTATGTAGTACAGCTTTTTGGTTATTATTCTGAACATTTTAAAATAGCAGTAAAAATCATTGAAAAAGAGATTAAACCTGATGGTATTGATATTAATTTTGGTTGTCCGGTAAATAAGGTTTTGCGACAAGGAGCTGGAGCGGTGCTTATGAAAGAAAAAGAACAAGCTAAGAAAATAATTTCAGCTACTTTATCTCAAGCTACAGTGCCAGTATCAATTAAAACTAGAACAAAATCAGGTCAGGTTGAATTACTTGATTTTTTAGACTATATTAGTGACTTAGATATTAAAGCTTTAATGATACATGGTAGAACCTTAATTCAAGGTTTTAGTGGGGAGATAGACTATGGAACAATACTTAAAGCTAGAGAAAAATTTAAAGGAATTATTTTAGCTAATGGTGGAATTAAAGATATAGGTAGCGCTAAAAGAACTTTAGATAAGACTAAAGCAGATGGATTGGGATTAGCTAGAGGAGCTATGGGTAAACCTTGGTTGTTTAAAGAGATTAAAGAAGAAAAGAATTTACATTATAGTAGAGATGAAATTATTAACTTAGCTTTAAAGCATAGTCAGTTAGCATATAAGTATAAAAAAGATTTTGGTTTAAAAGAAATGCGTAAACATCTATCTTGGTATATTAGTTCTTGGCCTGGAGCCAGAGCATTAAGACAAGAATTAGTTAGAATAGAAAGTATAGAAGATATTAAAAAAGCTTTTAAAAAATATGAAACTATACATAGACAGTAGAGACAATAAAAAAATAATTCTTAAAATAAGCGAAAAAGGAAAGGAACTTTATGGTATAGAAAAAGATATTGTTTCCAAGAAACAAGCTAATGAATTATTATTAAGTATTGATAGTTTATTAAAAAGTAATAATATAACTTGGTCGCAAATTAAAGAGATTCTTGTTAATAATGACGGCGGTAGTTTTACTGGATTACGTTTGGGAGTTATTGTTGCCAATACTTTAGCTTATGCAAAAAATATTAAATTGAGCTCTGTTACTAAAAAAAGTATAGAAGTTAATAATATTAAAATAGTAAAACCTGATTACGACAGAGATCCTGATATAGGTATTTCTAAAAAGAAAGTTTAATTTTTTATATAAAATTTTAGATTATACTTTGAGATATACAATAAATAAAGGCTGTGGATAAGTTTCCACAGTTTTTTGTTATTTTGTTATTTTTAAATCAATAAATCTTAATACCTTAATTTTAAGCCCGTATTATAGGTTTTTAAAATAGTTGACGAGTGTGTATTAGTGGTGTATACTAAAATCACGGTGGTGAAAAGTGGTGAATTGAGGTGAATTATTAAAATAGTAAATATATGTTTATTGGAGAATACAATCATAATTTAGATTCCAAAGGCAGGTTAGCTATACCGGCTAAGTTTCGTGCTTCTTTGAAAAAGGGAGCAGTGGTAACTAAGGGTTTAGATAACTGTCTTTTTTTGTATTCTAAAGAGCAGTGGCAGAAAATGGCAGAAAAGCTTGCTAGCTTACCAACTAGTCAAGCTAAAGCTAGAGCTTTTGCTAGACATATGATTGCCGGAGCTATGGATATGGAATTTGATAGTCAAGGTAGAATTACTTTACCTGAGTATTTAAGAAATTTTGCTGATTTAAACAAGAAAACAATTATTGCTGGATTATATAATCATTTAGAGATTTGGGATGAGGAAGCTTGGAATAAATATAAGAAAAAAGCTGAGAAAAATAGTAATGATATAGCAGAAAGCTTAGGTGATTTAGGAGTTTAATATGTCAATGATTCATATACCAGTAATGCTAAAAGAAGTGATAGATAATTTACAAGTTAAAAAAGGTGATTTCTGCATAGATGGGACTTTAGGAGCCATGGGTTATACTAGTCAGTTACTTAAAGAAGTGGGAAAAGAGGGAAAAGTATTAAGTTTAGATCTTGATGAGAAGGCAATAGCTGAGGCCAATAAAATTAAAATAGATAAAAATTTAGATAATCTGATTATTGAACATAGTAATTTTAAAAACATTAAAGAAGTAGTTGAGAAACATTTTTCTTTACAACAAAAATTCAATTGCATAGTAGTTGACTTAGGTTTATCTTCAGATCAATTACGTGATGAAGAAAGAAGTTTTTCTTTTCAAAGCGATGCACCTTTAGATATGGCCTTTAGTAGAGAAGAATTAAATGATACGCAAAGAATTGTTAATAGTTATTCACAAAAAGAATTAGAAAGAATTATTAAAGATTATGGCGAGGAAAGGTTTGCTAAATCTATTTCTAGTAACATAGTTAAAGCAAGAAAAGAAAAAGCAATTAAGACTGGAAAAGATTTACAGAATTTAATAGCTAAAACTGTACCTACAAGATTTTGGCCTAAAAATGTTAATGTAGCTACTAAAACTTTTCAAGCACTAAGAATAGCTACCAATAAAGAACTACAAAATCTTGAAGAGTTTCTACCACAGGCAATTGAATTATTGAAACCACAAGGACGTTTAGCAGTGCTTAGTTTCCATTCTTTAGAGGATGCAATTGTTAAGCATTATTTTAAAAAAGAAGCAAAAGATTGTATCTGCCCGCCTGAAATACCTATCTGTGTTTGTGGACATAAAGCAAAAATACAAATAATTAAACCTAAAGGAATTACAGCTAGTGAAGAAGAATTAAAAATAAATCCTAGAGCTAGAAGTGCTAGGTTAAGAATAGTAGAAAAAATATAATATATATTCCCATGCAAAAGAATTATATACAACAAAAAAGTCGTGTGTCTAAAAAAAACAAAACATTAAGTTGGCTAAATGCTTCCATTGTCGTGTGCCTAGCTTTTAGTCTAATTTATTATGTTGTTGGAGTTAATGATTTAACAGTTAAGGGCTTTGACTTACAGGAAAAACAAACTAAGGTCAGAGCCCTAGCAGTTGAGAATGAAAATTATCAAGATATGGCTATGACTAAGGAGTCACTTTATAGTGTAAAGTCTCGTGTTAATGACTTAGATTTAGTGGCTGTTGAAGATGTAAGCTATATTACTATTACTAACACAACCGTTGCCAAGAAGTAATTATGAGTCTATTATCTCAATTCTTACCACAGATTAATGCTATAAGTGATGTTCTCAGGTATTTCATGATCTCCAGTGATTAGTTATTATGTGGAAACAAAATAATAAACAAAACAAAGAATATAAAAAATATAATAGTCGCTTATACTTTATTATTGCGATTATTTTTTTATTATTAAGCACTTTAATTTTTAAATTATACATAGTGCAGGTAAAGAATCATGACTATTATAGTGTTAAAGCTTTTGGACAACATAATATTAATACAGAGTTAACACCTTCAAGGGGTAATATTTATATAACTGATAGTGCTAATGAGAATGTATTTACTATTGCTACCAATAAAGATTTTGCTTTGCTTTTCTTTATTCCTAAAGATGCTGTTAATAAAGAAAAGTTAGCTGAGAAAGTATATTTAGCTCTTTATCATCAAGAAACAAAAAAAGAAGCAGTAAAACAGATTGAAGAAGATGAAGAAGAAGAATTAAAATCTGAGATATCATATATAAATAGTTTAGATATTTCTGCAAAAGAAAAAGAGAGCAAAATAAATAGCACTAAAATTCATTTTGAAAATTGTATTAACGATCAAGACTTTAAGGAAAAAAGAGATATAGCTCTAAATTTAGAGATTGATAAGAAAAAACAAAAAATAATAGATTCTTTTTTAAAAAAGTTAAGAAAATTTAATGATCCTTATGAGCCAATAATAAATAAATTAAATGAAGACCAAATTTTAACTTTATATAGATATTTAGCTAGTCCTAATGATGAACCTTTAAATAAGGATTTATTTAGTATTAGAAATTTTAAAGTTTATTTAGATGATCCAAATTTTAATAATTTAGATCTTGATTTAGAAATTCAAGAAGATGGTCAAATTATTTATCCTGGTATATCACAACAAGTAGAAAAACATCGTTATTATCCAGAAAAAAATATGACATCACAAATTACAGGCTTTGTTAGACAAGATGAAAATAGACAAATAGGTAATTATGGTTTGGAAGAATTTTTTGATAATGAATTATATGGCTCTTTAGGTACGCTTAGTGGTAAAAAAAGTTCTGCTGATACTTTAGTGATAAACAATAGAGAATATTTGAAAGCTGAAGATGGAGCAGATTTAGTATTAACCATTGATCGTCCGGTGCAATTTAGAGTGTGTGAAGAACTAGAACAAGCTGTAAATGATTATGAGGCTAACGGTGGTACAGTTATTGTTTTAGAACCTAAAACTGGAGCAATTATTGCTATGTGTTCTTATCCTAACTTTAACGCTAATAATTATAATGAAGTTGAAGATATTAGTTTGTTTAATAATCCGGCCGTATTTGAACAATTTGAGCCAGGCTCTACTTTTAAAACTATAACTTTAGCCATTGCTTTAAATGAAGGGAAAATAAATCCTGATACTTCATATCAGGATGAAGGAAAAATAATGATAGAGGGTTGGCATAAGCCTATTAAAAACTCAGACTATTCTAGTCATGGAGCTTACGGCTGGGTTAACATGAATACTGTCCTAGCTAAGTCTTTAAATACAGGTGCTATTTATGCTATGAAACAAGTTGGTGCCGATATTTTTTCAGTTTATTTAAAAGACTTTGGTTTTGGACAAAAAACTGGTATTGAGTTAGGATCTGAAGCTAAAGGTAATATGGACAATTTGTTAAAAGATAATATTAAACAAATAGATGCTGCTACTATTTCTTTTGGTCAAGGTATTTCTGTTTCACCACTTCAACTTGTTATGGCCTACGGAGCTATAGCTAACGATGGTGTCCTGATGAAACCTTATTTGGTTAAAGAGATAAGGTTTAGCGAGGATGTTGTTGAAAAGACACAAGCTAGAATTATTAGAAGGGTAATATCACAAAAAAGTGCTTCTTTAATTTCAGGAATGCTTGTTAATGTTATTGAAGGTGGTCATGCTAACAAAGCTGGTGTAGATGGATATTATATAGGAGGAAAGACTGGTACAGCTCAGGTTGCTGAAGAGGGTGAATATAGTGAAGATAACTTTATTCATAACTTTGTTGGTATATTACCTATTGACAATCCTAAATTTGTAGTTTTAACTAAGTTAAATAACCCTAAAGCAGTAAAATATTCAGCTGATTCAGCAGCTCCTCTTTTTGGTAAAATAAGTGATTTTTTGTTAAAGTATTATAAAATACCGCAAGAAAGATAAATATATGAAAAAAATATTATTTCTAAAACTAAAATGGTTAGCCCGTTTAATCCTAAAAAAATATAAGCCACAGATAATTAGTATTACTGGCTCAGTAGGAAAAACTACTACTAAAGAAGCTTGTGAGGCAGTGTTAAAACCACATTTTAAACTTAGAGCTACCTATAAAAACTTTAATAATGAAATAGGAGTTCCTTTGACTATTATAGGAATAAGAGAAGCTCCAGCTAAGTCAGTTTTTAATTGGCTGTATGTTTTCTTAAAAGCTTTAAAATTATTAATATTTAAAGATAAAAATTACCCTCAAGTTTTGATATTAGAAATGGGCATTGATAGACCAGGAGACATGGATTACCTTATAAGTATTGCAGCTCCTGACATCGCTATAGTAACAGGGGTGAGCTCCTCACATCTACAGTTTTTTAAAAATTTAGAAAATATAAAAGAAGAAAAAGCTAAACTTATTAAAGCCTTAAAAAAAGAAAAAACTGCTATTATAAATTTTGATAATAAATACAGCAGAGAAATGAGAGAGTTTAGTAAGGCTATGACTATGAGTTATGGCTTGGATAAAAACGCTGATTTACATGCAGACGATTTAATATATAATTTTGAACGATATAGAAATGAAAGTATTAGTTTAGAAAAGATTAAAGGTATTAATTTTAAATTAAATTGGTTAGGTTCTACAGTACCAGCTAAAATACCAGAGGCTACTAGTTCTAGCGCCGTTTATGGAGTATTGGCTGCCGTTAGCTGTGCAATTTCTTTAAAGATAAACTTAGTACAAGCTTTAGAAGGTTTAAATAATTTTAAGATGCCCAGAGCTAGAATGAATATTATTTCAGGAATAAAAAATACTTATATAATTGATGACACATACAACTCTTCACCTAGCTCATCTTTGTCAGCCCTAAATTTAATGCAGTCTATGAAGTTTAAAAACTCCAGGAGATTAGTTGTTATGGGTGAAATGTTAGAATTAGGTTCATATACACAAGAAGGACATAAAGAAGTGGGAAGAAAGGTAGCAGAACTTGACCCTGCATTTTTAATTGTAGTAGGAGAAAAAACTAGGGATATTATTAGAGGAGCTAAAGAGTTAGACTTTGACAAAAATAAATGTTTTTATTTTAATAATAGTATAGAAGCTGGTAGATTTTTACAGGAAAAGCTTAAAGAAAATGACTTGGTACTTGTTAAAGGCTCACAGGGTGCTAGAATGGAAAAGGTGGTTAAAGAGATTATGGCTAGACCACTTCAAGCTAAAGATATTTTAATTAGACAAGAAAAAAATTGGTTATGAACATCTTAGTTTTGGGAGCTAAAGGAAATTTGGGAACACAAATACAAAAAGAATTTAGTCCTGAAAATAATTTAATTTCTTTAGATAAAAAAGAATTAGATCTTTTAGACTTTTTTGCTGTAGAAAAAAAGCTCAATTCTTTATCATTGGATTTGATTATTAATTGTGCTGCTTATAATAATGTTGATAAATGTGAGGAAGATAAAGAAAGCTGGAATTTAGCTTTAAAATTAAATGCTGAGTTACCTGAACTTTTAGCAAACATTGCTTTAAAAAATAAAATTAAATTGGTCCATTATTCATCAGATTATGTTTTTGGTAAAGAAAGTAGAAATGATCCTTATTTAGAGCATGAAGTCCCAAACCCAGTTAATAAATATGGTTATAGTAAATATATGGGAGAAAAGGGACTGGAGAAGTTAGAAGCTAGAGGGCTTGATTATTATTTAATTAGAACTTCAAAATTATTTGGTCCCAAAGGTTATAGTCAGGAATCTAAGAGCAGTTTTTTTGATATTATGTTAAAATTATCTGAAAGAGAAGAAATGCTTAAAGTCGTGGATGATGAAATTAGTGCCTTTACTTACACTAAAGACCTAGCTAAACATACTAAACATTTAATAGATAAAAATTACCCTATTGGTATATATCACTTAATTAATAAAGGACAAGCTACTTGGTATCAAGGAGCCTATGAACTCTTTAAAATATTAAAAAAAGATGTTAAGATAGAACCTAGCTTAGCCAGTGATTTTCCTAGACCAGCTAAAAGACCGCATTATAGTGTTTTAGCAAATACTAAAACTAGGCCATTACCATACTGGAAACAAGCATTAAGAAATTATTTATTAGATTAATTTTAAATTTATGAGAGGAATTATATTATCAGGAGGGTCAGGCACACGTCTCCAGCCTTTAACTAAAATTACTAGCAAACAATTACTCCCGGTTTATAATAAACCGATGATTTATTACCCTCTAAATACTTTAATTAAAGCAGGAATTAAGGAAATTTTAATTATAGTGGCTCCAGAAAGAGCGGGTGATTATCTTAATCTTTTAGGTAGTGGTAAACAGTTTGGTGTGAAATTTACCTATGAAATACAGGATAAACCTAAAGGTTTAGCAGAAGCTTTTTTAATAGGGGAAAACTTTATTGATGATCAAGATGTAGCTATGATTTTAGGTGATAATATCTTTGAAGATGATTTTAGTCATGATTTGAGTTCTTTTCAAGGTGGAGCAAAGGTTTTTGCTAAAAAAGTTGATGACCCACATAGATTTGGGGTGGTTAAATTCGAAGAAGATAATAAAGCAGAAAAGATTGTGGAGAAACCTAAAAAATGGATTAGTGATTATGCTGTAACTGGGTTATATGTCTATGACAGTAGAGTGGTTGAGGTTGCAAAAAGCATTAAACCTAGCGATAGAGATGAGTTGGAGATAACAGATATTAATAATTGGTATTTAAATAAAAGCGAATTAGAGGTTGCTAAAGTAAATGGTGAATGGTTAGATGCAGGAACTTATGATAGTTTGTTAGAAGCGCAAAATATTGCTAAAGAAAAGTTAGCTGATAATATGATTATTTAATTATATGAAGATTGCAGCTGGGTTCATAAGTTATGAAAAAGATACTTATAAGTATTTAAATATTTTTTTACCAAGTTTACTTAAAGCTTTAGATAAAGCTGGTGACTATAAGTTATTTTGTGTTGACAATAGTGTTAATGATTTTAGTAATTTAAACTATATACAAAAAAATTATCCTCAGATAGAGATATTAAGCTCAGGTAGAAACCTGGGTTTTTCTAAAGCATATAACATAATTTTAGAAAAAAGTAATAATTATAAGGCTGACTATTTTTTTATTATCAATCCCGATACTTATTTAGAAGAAGACTCTATTTATCATTTACTACAAAATATAGAGGAAGATGCTAATCTAGGAGCTCTTAGTCCAACAATACTACAATGGAATTTTCCTAATTTAAAAAAACCAGAACTAGTTGATAGTTTAGGTATAGTTTTAAAACCAGGTCTTCGTTTTGTTGATAAAGGACAAGGCAATAGTTTAATTAAGGCTTTAAAAGATAAAAATAAATATATTATTGGTATTTCTGGAGCAGCAGGATTATATAGAATGAGTGCTTTAAACAAGGTAAAGGAAGATGATAAGTATTTTGATGAGAATATGTTTATGTATAAAGAAGATGCAGATTTAGCCTATAGGCTATTTCTACAAGGTTATGGCGCTAAAACTGTAGATAAGTCTTTTATATATCATGACAGAACTACAAAAAAACAAAATAATAGGTCACTTAAGAGTAGATTTGCCAGAAAAATGTCTTTTTTAAATCAACATATTATTTATATTAAGTATTTTAGATTACAGAATTTAAATAATAAAATAAAAATATTAATAAGAGTTTTACTAATGTTTTTATATGTTTTACTTAAAGAACAATTTCAGCTTAAAAATTATTTTAAACTTATTAAAAACTTGAAAAATATTGTTAAGTATTAATTAATTTTTAAAAGCAGTTAGGGCTTGACTGTTTATTTTATTTGTGATAAGGTGATATTAAACATTAGAAAAAATAAAGAAAAATTATGTCAAGATATATTGAGAATTTGCTTAAACAGAAAAAACAAGAGGAGTTAGCAAAGCTAGACTCTGTTTTAATTGTGAACAGTATTTTTTCTGGTCTAAAAGATAGAGAAAAGGATGTTTTAAAAAGACGTTATGGCCTTTATGGTAAGAAAAAAGAGACTTTAGAATCCATTGGAGGTCTACATAAGCTTACTCGTGAAAGAGTTAGACAAATAGAAACAGCCAGTTTAGCAAAATTACGCAAATTAGACTTCTTAGATGAATATATAAAAGATATTAAACAAAGTGTTTCGGAACTACTTCGAGAACATGGTGGTCTTATGAAGCAAGATTTTATGTTAGACATTTTAATCATTGCCTTGCAAGAATTAAGAAAAAAGGATTTAAGTGAAAAGGAGAGAAATTTATATAAAGAACATTTTGATTTTATTATCTCTAAGTTATTTCCAGAGAATATTGTTAAGTACCTAAACCATGATAATTATCATGTTTCTTATAGTTTGAAAGATGTGTCAGATAAACACTTTGATGAACTTACAAGTGAAGCGGTCTCAAAGGTCAAATCTATGCGTCAAACGGTGAAAACTCAAGAGTTGTTAGAGATATTGAAAGGCTTAAAAGCATACAAAAAATATAGTGATGAGCTTGATGTTAAAAATGGAGCTGATTTAAGTAAAATATTTAAAGATAATGTTTTTCCTGAAGATTCAAATTTAATTAATAGTAATAAAATTTTGTATAATTTTATACAAACTATTAAACATTTAGATCAAAATAAGTTTGGTGATTGGGGGCTTAGTGATTCTAAAGAAGTAAAACCTAAAACAATTAATGATAAGATTTATTTAGTGTTAAAATATAATAAAGAAAAACCAATGCACTTTACTGAAATTGCAGAGAGAATTAATGAGGTTGCTTTTGATAAGAAAAAAGCTAATGCCGCTACAGTTCACAATGAACTTATTCTAGATGATAGATATAAGTTGGTTGGTAGAGGTTTATATGCTCTGAAAGAGTGGTAAAAAAAGATAAAAAACAGTTTTTATATAATATTTAAAATCCCATTTTTATGGGATTTTATTTTTTACTTAAGTATGGTAAAATATAGTTAAATAGGCTCATATTATATTATGAATATATTAATTGATTTAACACCTATACAAGATTTTTTATCTTTGCCACCAGATCTTATACTTTGGCGTTTTTTTATATATTTTGGCTGGATGATATTGGCTTTATTGTTTCTATACGGAGTTTTGCAGGTGTGGTTGATGAAAAAAAGACAGCAGTGGACATCTACTATAGATTATACATTATTGGCTATTGATATTCCTAGAGGCAATGAGCAAACTCCTAAGGCTGTAGAGAATATATTTACTTATTTAGCAGGAGCTCATGGTTCTATTAATTTTTTTGAAAAATGGTTTGAAGGAAAAGTGCAATTAAGTTTTAGTTTAGAGATTGTTAGTATTGAAGGTTATATTCAATTTATTATTAGAACTCCAGAAAAGTTTCGTAATTTAGTAGAATCAGCAGTGTATTCACAGTATCCTGATGCTGAAATTAGTGAGATTGATGATTATGTTGATGAGGTGCCCCATAAATATCCTGATGATGAATATGATATTTGGGGTTCAGAATATATACATGCTAGTAATCATATGATACCGATTAAAGTCTATTCTAAGTTTGAACATTTAATTGGTCCTAGCGAAACACAATTTAAAGATCCTTCTGCTTCGCTTATTGACCTTTGTAGTTCATTGGGTCCAGGAGAACAACTTTGGTATCAAATAATTGTAGTACCAATTGGTTTTGACTGGATGGAAGAGGGTGATGAGATGGTTGATAAAATTCTTCAAAAAAAGAAAAAAGCAAAAAAAGGTTTCTTTATGCAATTTTTAGAATGGGTGGGGGATTTTAGTGAGATTTTTTATTCTATTTGGGGTGATGTAGAAGAAAAGGATGATAAAGCTAAAGAAGATTCTTTATCAATGATTGAATTAACCCCTAAGCAAAAACATCAAGTTGAGGGGGTGCATGATAAGGTATCAAAGCTAGGTTTTAAAGTTAAAATAAGAACTGTGTATGTTTCTAGAAAAGAAGATATGAATAAAGGCAAAGTGGCTAATGGTTTTGTTGGTTACATGAAACAGTTTGCCTCTTTAGATTTAAATAACTTAAAACCTGACGTAAAATATACAATGACTAAATCTGAATACTTTAGAAAAAATGAACGTATTATTCGTAAGAAAAATAATATAATAAATAATTATGTTAATAGAGATGCTGATGCTGGTAGAAATCCTGGTATTATGAATATTGAAGAGCTGGCCACTTTATGGCACTTTCCAGTGGAGGCATCAGTGCAGTCACCATTTCTTCAAAAAGCTCCTGGTAGAAAAGCTGAAGCTCCTTCTAGCTTACCTCAAGAAATTGAAGCTGGTATTGAAGCTAGTTCGGCTGACTTTTTATCTGAAGTACAAGAAAATGATGATAAAAAATATAGCTTAGATGAAGTTTTAGAGAAAAAAGAAATTTCAGATTCTTTAGATAGTAAATCTAAGCCAGGATACAATGAAAGTAATAAAGAATTTGAGAACGGAGAAGCGTTAAGTGAAAGAGATTACAAGCATGAAAGAAAAATTCTGGAAGAAAAGATGTGTAAGGATAAAGATAATGAAGGTAATGAAGCTAAAATTAATAAAAAGAATAATGTAAATTCAAAGAGTTCACCACCTGAGAATTTACCATTTGCTTAAAATCTATGATTGAATCATTAATTATCGGAGCTATACAGGGGATAGCTGAATGGTTGCCAGTTAGCTCTGAAGGTATAATCTTGTTAATAAAAGCTAACTTTTTTACTAGCACGGGAACGCTATCTGAGGTTATTCATTATTCTTTGTTTTTACACTTTGGTACTTTTTTAGCTGCTTTAGTGTATTTCAGGAAAAAGGTGTGGTATTTATTAAAAAAGCTTTTTAAATATAAAAAAGCTAAAGAAGAGGATAAAAAAATACTTAATTTTTTAATTTTAGGTACTTTAGTTAGCGGGGTTTTAGGAATTATTTTCCTAGAAATTATTGAAAAATTTACAGTTAATATTTCAGCTATAGCTCAAGTAATTACAATTATTATTGCAATCATGCTTTTCATTACTGCTTATTTGCAACTAAGAGTTAAAAATAGTGGTTATAAAGAGGAGAAAGATTTACGTTATTTTGATGGTATAATGATTGGTGTGGTTCAGGCCTTTGCGGTTGTTCCAGGTCTTTCAAGATCAGGTTTAACTGTTTCAGCGCTGCTAATGTCTAAGTTCAATAAACAAGGTGCCCTACAACTTAGTTTTTTACTTAGTTTACCTTTAGTTTTAGCTGGTAATATTGTTTTAAATTTAGATAAGTTTAATTTTGATCAAAATTCTTTAATAGCATTATTGGCATCCTTTATTTTTGGTTGGTTAACTATTAAATATTTGTTAAAACTTGCGCAAAAGATTAATTTTGGTTATTTTGTTCTATTTTTTGCAATTATAACTTTGTTAGCAGCTTTAATAATATAGATATAAATAGTGATATAAAATATGAATACAAATAATAAAAAAAGAATAGGTATAGATGCTAGATTTTATGGTCCAGTAGGAAAAGGGTTGGGAAGATATACTAAAGAAATAGTAGATAATATTTTAAGAATGGATTCAGAACATTTTTATGTTATTTTTTTAAGTCCTGAAAATTATGATCTTTTTTCAAGTGAAAATAAAAATGTAAAAAAAGTTCTAGTGAAAAGTCGCTGGTATTCTTGGGCAGAACAAATAATTTTTCCTTGGCAGATACATAAAGAAAACTTAGATTTAATACATTTTACTCATTTTAATGTACCAATTTTGAATAATGTAAAGTTTGTTGTTACTATTCATGACTTAATATTAACACGTTTTTCCACTCAAAGAGCAACCTTACTTCCACCTTTATATTACAGGATTAAATATTTAGCTTATAGGTTTGTGATTTCTAGAGCAATTCATAAATCAGAAAAAATTATTGCTGTATCTCAGTTTACCAAAAAAGATATTGAAAAAAAGTTTAAAGTTAAAAAAGATAAAATTAATGTTATTTATGAAGGAGTATCTGATTTAAGTATATATAATAACGAAGATAACGATAGTGACAAGAAAGTTTTGAAAAGTTATAATATAGGTGATAGAAGATATTTACTCTATGTAGGTAATGCTTATCCACATAAAAATTTAGAGGGTTTACTAGATGTTTTTAAAAAGATAAAAAAAGACTTTTCTAGTTTACTTTTAGTTTTAGTTGGTAAGGATGATTATTTTTATCAACGCTTAAAAAAATATATTCAAAACTTAAATTTATCTAATGAAGATGTAATTTTTACTGATTATGTTTCAGATAAAGATTTAGCTTCTTTGTATAGAAATTCCTTAGCTTATGTTTTCCCCTCATTATATGAAGGTTTTGGATTACCACCGCTTGAAGCTATGGCCTATAATTGCCCAGTAGTGAGCTCTAATCAGACTAGTTTACCTGAAATATTAGGAGACGCTGCGCTTTACTTTGATCCCGATAGCAATATTGATGTATATGAGAAAATAAAAAAAATAATTAAAAATAAACATTTACGCAGAGAATTAGCGGAAAAAGGGAAGATACAAATAAATCAATATAATTGGTTTTCCAGTGCTTATTCTACTTATAAACTATATTTAGAAATACTTAAATAAAGTGTCATGCCAAGAAGAAAAAGAAAACATACATTAAATATAAATAATCAAAATAACGGACAAGACATGTCTGATTTTATTGTTGATATAAAGAAAATTTCAGAAGCTAAACAGAGAAAAAGAGAAAGTGATATTTTATTTAAGAAAAATAGTGAAGCAAAGAAAAAGAAAAAAAAGTTATTCTTAAAATTTAAACTTCCAAAATTTAGAAAGTATTACTTTAAAAATTTATTACTTTGGCCTATAATTTTAACATTTTTAAAGTTAATTAAATTAATTGTCTTTATTTTGAGATTACCATATAAATTATATAAACAGATTATTGAGCTATTAGCTAAAAAAAAGAAAAGAAATTATTTTCATTTTAGGATATATAAAAAAGTAAAAGATGAGATAAAAAAAACTACATCTTTAATTTATAAATTGAAATTAAAAAAGAAAAAAAGAAAAAAAGTAGATGTACGCAATATAGCTAATTGGCCAGATAAAGAGCTAAAAAATCCTTTTTATGTTTATAAAAATAAAAATGAAGATAAAAATGGTAATAATAAAGATATAAATAACCCTCAAGCTAATACTGGTAAACAAATAAGTGGCTCAAGAGCTATTTTCGGTTTTATATTAGTGTTATTAGTGTTAATTTTACCTTTTAAAGTTTTAAGTTATTACAATATCTTTAATTTAAATATTTTAGAAAGCAAATTAAATTTACATTCACAATCAGCTATGGAAAGTTTAATGTTAGCTTCTGATAAAGCTAAAACTCTAGAAATGGATGATGCTAGTAATTATTTTTCTTTGGCTGGGGATGAGTTTTTAGCAGCTCAAGCAGAAATAGAAAATATTGATAAGTTTATTTTTGATTTAGCTGCACTTTCAAAAAAGCCTAAATATCAAATGGCTTCCCAGGGACCTTTGTTTTTAGAGGCTGGTTTGCAGATATCTAAAACGGGTAAAGAATTAGGTTTAGCTTTAGATAGTTTTTTACAGAATAAAGATGATGAAAATGTTAATTTAGTTTCAAGTTTAGAGACTTTTATAGCTCATGGCAAAAAGGCATCTACTTCTGCGCAGTCTTTAAATGAAACTATAAATAAAATTGACCTTAGTTTATTACCTGCTAAATATCAAGCTGAATTTTCTCAAATAAAAGATACTTCAAAAATACTATCCGAAGGTTTAAAAGAGTCTGTATTTTTAGCTGAAACTTTAAAACCTTTTATGGGAATAGAATCTGATAAAAGATATTTATTTATTTTTCAAAACAATAGTGAGCTTAGAGCTAGTGGAGGATTTATGGGTAGTTATGCTTTGATCGATATTAGTAAAGGCAAGATCAAGAATTTAGAAGTACCTAAAGGTGGTACTTATGATACTGAGGCAGGGCTTACTTTAAATATAGAATCACCAAAACCTTTGTGGTTAGTTAGTCCTAGGTGGTATTTTTGGGATTCAAATTGGTGGCCTGATTGGAAAAAATCAGCAAAAAATATAAGTTGGTTCTATGAAAAAAGTGATGGCCCCACTGTTGATGGTATTATTTCCTTTACCCCTAGTGTAATTGAGGATTTATTAGAGATTTTAGGACCAATTGATATGACACAGGAATATGATGTGGTTATTACTAGTGAGAATTTTTGGGAAACAGTGCAACCAATTGTAGAAGAAAAAACAGTACTTACAACTACAGAAGAGGGTGAGGTTATTGAAGAACAAAATACAGAGCCAAAAAAGATAATAGGTGATATGATGAATAAATTATTAAATGAGTTACCTGAAAGAATGACTACGGAAAAATTAATTAAAATAATGGCTAGTATTGAAAATAATCTTCAAGAAAAACATGTTTTGTTATATTTCAATGATGATGAAATGCAAGCTCAAGCTGAGAAAAATTCCTGGGCAGGAAGAATTAAAGATAGTCAATATGATTATTTATCTGTAGTTAATAGTAATATTGCAGGACAAAAGACCGATCGGGCCATAAAGCAGGATATTGTTCATTATAGTCAAATCCAAGATGATGGTTCTATTGTTAATACAGTAAAAATTGTCCGTAGCCATCAAGGTATTAAACGACAGGAATTTACTGGTGTTCGTAATGTTAATTGGATGAGGGTTTATGTTCCTAAAGGTTCAACGCTTATTTCAGCTTCAGGTTTTAAAGCTCCTGATAATAAATATTTTTCTTACCCTCAAGATCATGCTAAAAAGTTAGATAGCTTGGAAGCTGAAAGACAGGCTTTAACTGATCAAGCTACTAACACTAAGATTTATCAAGAATTTAATAAAACTGTATTTGCGAATTGGACTATGGTAGATCCAGGAGAAAGTGTAGAGATTACTCTAAAATATAAGTTACCATTTAATTTTGATAGTATTGAGCCAGAATATCATTGGTTAGATGATATAAAGCATAAAATTTTAGGTGAGGATCCAAATTTAGTACCTTATTCCTTATTAGTACAAAAACAACCTGGTTCAATAAACAATACTCTAGTTTCACACTTAAAGATTCAAAGTGATGATTATAGAGCTTTATGGTCATCTGAAAATATAAATAATTTACAAAATAATACTTGGAATTTTAATTCCAGTTTGGAAACTGATAAATATTTTGGGGCTCTATGGCAACAAATAAATACAGATAAATAATATGACAAATAAAAATCAAGAATTAAATCGAGAAGATAAAAATAATAATGAAAAAAAGATTAAGGTAAGAACGGAAAAGAAGTCTAGTTTGTCTGATTTTATTAAACGTCCTTTGCCTAGTAGTGAAGAGCTTAATAATTTTGAAGATAGCGTAAAAGAAAGCGGAAGAGATGAAGAGATAGAGCAAAATTTAAGTGATATATATAAAGACAAGAAAGGGCAGATGGTTGATGTTAGTAAACTAAAGATTAAGTCTAAGAAGAGTTGGTGGTTTAAACTTTTTCGTTTTATATTCATAATTATTTTTATTTTTGCATTATCTTATTTTGCATATTGGTATTTTTACGAATCAAATCTTGATTCAAAGAATATAGACCTACGTATTAATGGACCCGAATCAGTTATGGTTGGTGAAGAGTTTAACTATACTATTGAAATATTTAATTCTAGTGATACTGAGATTTTAGATATGGAATTAGATATAAATTATGCTGATAATTTTATATTTATTGATAGTTCTAAGGATACTGATGGTGCTAATAATTCTTGGTACCTAGGTGATCTAAAACCTAAAGAGCGAGTCCAGCTTGATATTACAGCTATGATAATTGGTCAATCTGGTACACCTAATCTTAGTCAAGCAATCTTGACTTATATGCCAGGCAATTTTTCTAGTAAGTTTCAAGAAACAATTGATATTAATACTTTAATTGAAAGTCAAGGTTTTAATGTAAATATTGATTATTTAAGTACTGCTTTAGTTGATGAGATTCATGAAGTTTCTTTACTTTTTGCTCAAGAAGATAAAAGTTATATAAATAGTTTTGATTTGAGAATAGAAACTCCTGAAAATATAGAAATTTTATTACCTCAAGAAGAGGATGCTGATGACTCTGATTTGCAAATAGTATCTCAAGAAAGAAATACTTATCATATCAGTGGTTTTGATAAAAATTATAGTGCTCAAGAATTGAAATTCAGATATCGTATAAATGAAAAGATAAATGATGAAGAAAAAATAGAATTTATATTCTTGCAAAATGTTAAAAATAAAGAATATGTTTTCTTAAGAGAAGGTATTGATTTAAAAATAATGAAATCAGATTTAAACTTAAATTTAATTATTAATGGTTCTAAAAATGGTGAGCCTGTAAATTTTGGTGAGAATTTAGATTATACTTTAAATTATCAAAATAAAGGGGAGATAGCTATAAAAGATCTTACTATTATGTTAGTAGTGGACAGCAATTTAGTTGATTTTGCTAATTTAGAAGATGAGAATAATGGAGTTAAAGGAGCTAATACTATTGCTTGGTCAAAAGAACAAATTCCAGATTTAGCTGAAATTAAAACTGAAGAAGAGGGAAATATTGATATTAGTTTACCAGTTAAAGAATTTCAAGAGACATATATTGGGCAAGATTTAGAAATTATAAGTTATGCCCAATTTTCTATGAAAAAAAACAAGGAGTCTGAAGATGGTCAGGATAATCGCAGTAATGAGATTATAAATCAGGTTAATTCTGATTTAAGTTTAGAGGAAAGCATTTTGTATTTTAATGAAGAAAATATTCCTGTAGGTAGTGGGCCTTTAGCTCCTAAAGTAGGTGAAACTAGTGTTTTTAGAATGTATTGGCAAATTAATAATAATTTACATGACCTAGAAGATATTATTGTTGAACTTGAATTACCTGATCATGTTGAATATGAAGGAATTAAAAATATTGATACAGGTAAACTAAATTATGATTCTCAAAGAAAACAAATTGTTTGGGATATCGATAGTCTAAGTGCTAATCAGCATAGTATTACAGCTGAATTTGAAATAAGTATAGAGCCTAAAAAAGAAGATGAAGATAAAATATTAATACTTAGTCCAGGTGCTAGAATTACTGCTACTGATAGAGTTACTGGCGATACATTAAGCATGAAATCAGATGCTACCACTACCAAATTAGAGGAGGATGATATTGCTAACTTAAGTAGCGATGGCAGGATAGTTCCTTAATATTATGAACAAAAAAATTAAAGAAATTAAATATAAAAATAAAAAAATAAAAACCCCTTTTTTTATGCCAGATGCTACAAGGGGTTTTTTGAAGACTTTAAGTAATGATGAAATAATAAAAACAAAAACTAAAGCTATGGTTGTAAATACTTTTCATCTTTATTTACAACCAGGCATGAAAGTTATTAAAAAAGCTGGTGGTATTCATAGGTTTATGAATTATTCTGGTTTTTTGTTGTCTGATAGTGGTGGTTTTCAAGTATTTTCTTTGATACATAAAAATCCAAAGATGGGAAGAATACTTGAAGATAAAGTAATTTTTAGATCTCCTCTTAATGGTTCTTGGCATGAGCTTAGTCCTGAAAAATCAATTCAAATTCAGTTCGATTTAGGTACAGATATGATGGTTTGCTTAGATGACTGTCCACCTTATAGTATGAATAAAACAGATTTAAAAAAGTCTATTAATAGAACTACAGCTTGGGCAAAGAGGTGCAAGCAAGAATATGAGAAACAAATAAAAAAGAGAAAGATTAAAAGTAGTCAAAGACCACTTCTTTTTGCAGTTATTCAGGGTGGTAAATATATGGATTTACGTACTAAATCATACAATGATCTTGAGAAAATTGGTTTTGATGGTTTTGGTTTCGGCGCTAGGCCAGTGGATGAAAAAGGCAGATTTTTAACTAAAGTTTTAAAAGAAACTGCTGAGCTAATTGATGATAAGTATTTAAAGTTTGCCTTAGGAATTGGTACTATTGAACATATTTATTTATGTGAAAAAATGGGGTGGGAAATATTTGATTGTGTTATACCTACTAGAGAAGCTAGGCACGGAAGATTGTTTTTACCTACTAAAAATATTTTAAAGCCTAAAGTAATAAATATCAGCAACTCAAAATATATAAATAATTTTTCAGTTATTAATAAAACTAGTAATATAAAATTACTTCAAGAAAATAGCTTTGCTTATTTACATCATCTTTTTAAATTAAATGAAGCGTTGGGTCAGAAAATGGCTAGCTTAAATAACTTAGAGTATTATCAACGTTTAATGACCTATTTACAAGAAAAAAAGAGAAAAGATAATAATTAATTATTATACATATTTTTAATAGGAGCAAAACTATACCTATGTATCTTACAAGGTCCAAGTTCCTTTATTTTTTTTCTATGATAGGCGGTGCCATAGCCTTTATTTTTTTCAAAATCATAACCAGGGTATTTTTTATTTAATTTAGTCATGAGTTTGTCTCTATAGACCTTAGCAATAATAGAGGCTAAAGCAATTACAGCTACTTTAGCATCTCCTTGAATAATATTTTCTTGGTCAATGTTTAGGTCAGGTATTTTAAACTTACCATCCATTAAAACAATATCTGCTTCATGACTTAAGTTAAGTACTGCCTTTTTAGATGATAACAGGGAAGCTTGTAGTATATTAATTTTATCTATAGTTTTAGGACTACAAACACCAATTCCTACTGACACTGCATTGTCTTGGATCATAGAAAATATTTTTTCTCTATTTTTTAAACTGGTTTTTTTAGAATCATTTAACTCTTTTAAATTATTTATATTTTCTAAAAAATTAATATCAACCAACACGCAAGCAGACACAACTGGTCCAGCCAAAGGCCCTCTACCTACTTCATCCACACCAGCAATATAATGATGTCCCTGCTTAAATAATTTTTTCTCTAGGTTTAATTTATGCATATATTAATATCATATATTAAATTATAATTATTAACAATAAACTTTAATTGTTAATTATAGTTGAAAGAAGGTGATAAATATTATATAATTTAATATGCATTAAAAATTATTAATATTTAATATATGAAAAATAATAATAATTTAAAAATAATAATGACTATTTTGATGATATTGTTAGTTGTTGTTTTAGCTTGGATGTATGTAAAAAGCAATGAACAAGAAAATAATAATGTAATTAATAATACTATTAGTTTAGATAAGACTTTTAATAATGAAGATGTAAATGAAAATGATATAGATGATAAAATGACTTATGAAAATAATGAAGGTTTAAGTCTGAAAAAACCTCAGGAAAATGAAGTAGTGAACAGCCCTGTTAACATTGAAGGTGAAGCTGTTGGTTCTTGGTATTTTGAAGCTAATTTTAGAGTTAAACTAGTAGACAGAGAAAGTGGTGATATTATAGTTCAGTCATATGTTACAGCCTTAGATAATTGGATGACAGAGGAGAGTGTAGTCTTTAACAGTACTTTAGAATATGAAGTAGATGAAGAAACAGAAGCACTACTTATATTTGAATCAGCTAATCCATCTGGATTAGACGAGAATCAAATGACTTACACTGTACCTGTTACTTTAAGTGCAAGTAATTAATATCTGCTAATATAATTATAATATTAAATATTTATTAATTATTAATTAATAATAATCATATGAAATTATTTATTACTTGGCTAATTAGTGCAGTAGCTATTTTCATTAGTGCTTGGCTTATCCCAGGGGTTAGTGTTAGTGGTTTTTGGACAGTTCTTTTAGTGGCCTTAGTTTTAGGGGTTGTTAATGCCGTAGTACGTCCCATTTTATTGATTTTAACTTTGCCCATTAATATTTTAACTTTAGGACTTTTTACTTTAGTTATTAATGCCTTAATGGTGCTTCTAGTATCAGCCATTATTCCGGGCTTTATTATATCTGGTTTTTGGATTGCCTTAATATTTAGTTTGATTCTTTCAGCTATAGTTTGGATTTTAGAGGGGCTTTCACAGGAACAGGATAAATAGTATTATTTTATATAAATACTCTAAGTATAAGAGGGTATTTATTTTGTTTTGACAAAAGAACGAACGTTCTTTATACTAAAGATAGAAATAAATAAAAACTATGAATATAAATACTTATAAATTAGAAAATTTCTATTATCAACATAAGCGATTACCTTCTTATAGTGAATTAGCTAAGCTTTTTAATTATAAGTCAAAAAGTTCGGCTTTTAATTTAGCTAGTACTTTAATTAAAGAAGGGATAATAAAGAAAGATAAAAGTGGTAATTTAATCCCTGGTAACAAATTCTTGTATGATCTTAAAGTCTTAGGTGAGGTAGAGGCTGGTTTTCCTAGTGCTGCTGAACAGGAGAACTTAGAGCAGTTAAGTCTTGATAATTACTTAATTAAAAACAAAGAAGCCAGCTTCATGCTTAAGGTTAGTGGTTATTCCATGAAAGACGCTGGTATTCTACCAGGAGATATGGTTTTAGTGGATAGAAGTATAAAGGCCCAAGAGAATGATATTGTTATTGCTGAAGTTGATAATAATTGGACTATGAAGTATTTAAGAAGGAAAGGATCTAAAGTATATTTGCAAGCAGCTAACAGCAAATATAAAGATATATATCCAGAAAGTGATTTAAAAATTGCTGCTGTGGTTAAAGCGGTGATAAGGAAGTATTAATAAAAGAAATATCGATAAAAATAACAGTAACATGTTTAGCGCTAGCAGTAATATAAATAATAAGGCAATTTTGCATATTGATGGAGATTGTTTTTTTGTTTCTTGCGAGAGAGCTTTAAATCCAGCTTTAAATAATAAAGCAGTAGTTACTGGTAAAGAAAGAAAAATTGCCTCAGCTTTATCATATGAAGCTAAAGCACTAGGTATAAAGAGGGGAATGTCAATAAATGAAATTAAAAGGTTATACCCTCAAACTATAGTTTTAGATTCTAATTATAGTGTTTATAGTGATTTTGCTAAGCGGATGTATGAGATTCTAAGACGCTATAGCGAGGAAGTGGAGCAGTACAGTATTGATGAGTGTTTTGTTGATCTCAGTGGCTTAGATAAGGTTTATAGCTTAAATTACAGAGACTTGGCTTTAAAGATAAAGCAAGAGTTAGAGAAGGAACTAAATTTAAGCTTTTCTGCTGGACTGTCATATAATAAATCATTAGCTAAGGTAGCTTCTAATTGGGATAAACCTGCTGGGTGTGTGAATATTAATAATAGTAATTTAAAATATTATTTAAGCAGATTGAAGGTAGAAGATATTTGGGGAGTAGGTCCTAGCTCAGCTAAAGTTTTTCATAAATATGAAATATATACTGCTTTAGATTTTGTTAATAAAAAGGAGGATTTTATAAAGTATTACTTTAGAAAACCATACTTTGAAATATATCAAGAGTTAAAGACTAAATATATATTTAAATTAAAAACTAGTTCTAAGAAAACTTTTCAAAGTATAGGTAAATCAGAAACCTTCGCTAGAAACTCTAATGATCCTAAATTTATCTTCTCTCAGTTTTCTAAAAATATTGAAAAAGCTTGTGCTAAGGCTAGAAAATATAACTTGGAAGCTACTAGTGTTTCTTTTTTTCTAAAAACAGCTGATTTTAATTACCAGAAAATTAATATTAAATTAGAAAATTATACCAATATTGATATAAAGATATTAAAGCTTTTAGCAGAAAACTTTAAACTCTTGTTTTCGCCTTATTTAAAATATAGAGCCACAGGACTTACTTTAAAAAATCTAAAAGAAGTTAATGGTAAACAATCTGATATTTTTCACAATCATTTACAAATACAAAAATTAAATAGTCTTTTTTCTGCTTGTGATAAGATACATAAGAATTATGGTAATAAATCTATTTATCTTGCTTCTAGTATGAATATTAATTCAAATATTAATATAGATAATAACACGGTAGATAAAGACAAAAAAAATAGCGATATTCCTTATATAGGGGTAGTAGATTAAAGTATCCTTGACTTATTTTAGTATATATGATATATTAATATGAACATTAAAATAAAATAAAAATCAAAAATAGGAGGAATTATGTGTACAGTAAAAGAACATGAAAAGCTAAAAGATTTAGATTTAGAGCTTGTTAAAAGACATGGTGATGCTCAAGTGATTGAGAGTAAATATCACAGATGTATGGGCTCTTCAGCAATTAAAATTACGGCTAAAGTTCCCCCAATAAATGATTGGACTTTACGTGAGATAAAAGAGCTTACTATTTGTAATCTTAGTCGCAAACAAGCTACTTTTGTTAAGGTGCCAAAGCATTTTGTAAAATCATCAAGTGCTTGTGGTGTTAAGGTGATCCAGAATTTCTATATTCCAGTAACCTGCTTAGGCGAAATTATGGAGTTGTTTGCGGACGTTCAAAGAAGAGTTAATCGTAATGGAGAGGTAGCTTATGTAATTAATTATTATGAGGTACCAGCTGAAATGAGAAAAGGTAAAGCCATAAAATTGAAGATTGGGACTCCCAAAAGATATCCGAAAGAAGTTAAGAGGATACCTTTGCCTAATAATATGGCAATAACGTTTGTAGATTTATAAAAAAGTCCGCAAAAAATAAAGACTGCTTTAAATAAAGCAGTCTTTTTTCTTTTTATTATAAAAAATAATTTAGAATATAGACAATTTATAGTTTTTTTGCTATAATATAAAACCATAATTAAGTATTAACAATAAAATATATGCCATTTACACTACCTAAGCTAAATTACACATATGATGCTTTAGAGCCTCATATATCAGCTAAAACCATGGAGATTCATCATGATAAACATCATCAAGGGTATATTGATAAAGTTAACAAGTTTATCAATAACACTGATACAGGGCACAAAGGTAAGAACTTAGAGCAAATATTAGTTGATACAGTTCATAATCCTAACGAAACAAGCCTTTTTAATAATGCTGGGCAAGTATGGAATCATAATTTCTTTTGGAAAAGCTTAAGTCCTAAGGGTGGAGGTGATCCTGATAGTGAAGTTATGAAATATATTGAAGCAGCTTTTAATAACTTAGATAATTTTAAAGAGGAGTTTATTGAGAGAGCTATGAGTCATTTCGGTAGTGGCTGGGTGTTTTTAATTTTAGAAGATGAAAAGATAAAGATAACTACTAAGTCTAATGGAGATAATCCTATAGCCCACAATCAAAAACCACTTCTTAGCTTTGATGTTTGGGAACACGCCTATTACCTAGATTATCAAAATAGAAAAAAGGAATACTTTCAATCTTTCTTAGATAATTTAATAAATTGGGACTTTGTTAAAGAAAATATTGATAAGTAAAAAACATAAGAAATTTCTAATAACTATTAATTAGACAAAAATAGAGTTGTCTTAGGTGTTATTTTTATTGACAGCAGAAGTATAATATTATAATATAGCTACAGAGGGAAACCTCATTTTTTAATTAAATTATTAATAATTATCACGCACACCTTCTTTAATATTTCTTGCTTAAAAACTTTAAGCTTTGAGGGTGGAGGGTAAAAAAGAAAATTATGACAAAATTACCATCATTAGAAGAGATGCTCAAGGCTGGTATGCACTTTGGGCACAGAACAAGCCGTTGGCATCCAAAAATGGAGCCGTTTATTTTTGGCAAAAGAAATAATATTTATATTATTGATCTAGAAAAGAGCCAAGAACAGCTTAAAAATGCAATTGAATTCATGCAAAATTTAGTGCAAGAAAATAAGTCAATATTATTTGTCGGTACTAAAAAACAAGTACAAAATCCGATGAAAGAAGTTGCTCAAGAAATTAACATGCCTTATGTTGTAGAAAAATGGTTAGGAGGCTTTTTAACTAATTTTCCAGTAGTGAAGAAATCAATTAAAAGATTTTTAGATCTTAAAGAACAACAAGAATCTGGTAAGTTAGATAAATATACTAAGAAAGAAAGACTTGATTTTGAAAGAGAGATCGCAAAGATGGAAAGCAAACTCGGAGGACTTAGTTCATTAAGGAAATTACCTGACGCATTATTTGTTTGGGATATTAGGGAAGAAGAGACAGCTGTTACTGAAGCTAGAAAGAAAAATATTCCTATTATTGCAATTTGTGACACTAATGTTAATCCTGAGTTAGTAAATTATCCTATAGCTTGTAATGATGATGCTACTAAAGCTGTTAAATTAATATTAGAGACTATTAAGGAAAATTTAAAAGATGTAAATAAAAAATAATTAAGCTTATACATATGGAAACTTTAAAAAAATTACGTGAACAAACCGGCGCAGGTATTGTTGATTGTCAAAAAGCCTTGAAAGAGGCTGAGGGTGATTTAGGTAAAGCTGTGGAGATTCTTAGAAAAAAAGGCATATCAAAAGCTTCTAAAAGAATGGACAGGGAAGCTTTAGAAGGAATAATTAAAGCGGGTATTAGTGAAGATAAAAAGACTGCTTATATTCTAGAGTTAAATTCTGAAACTGATTTTGTGGCTAGAAATGAACAGTTTCAAGAATTTGCTGATAAGTTAATGAATTTAGCACAAGAAAAAAAGGTAGATACTAAAGAAGAATTATTAGCATTAGACTTTGAAGAAACTAATGTAAATGAAGCTATTGATGCTTTAAGTGGTGTTATTGGAGAAAAGATTGTTTTAGGTAGATATGATAAGCTAAGTGGTGAAACTGTTTCTGCTTATATTCACATGGGTGGAAAAATGGGTATTATTTTATCTTTAGATAAAGAAGGTATGGAAGAAGTAGCTTCTGATATTGCTATGCATATCACTGCTTTAAACCCTAAATATATTAAACCTGAAGATGTGCCAGAAGAAGAGATAAGTAAAGAAAAGGAAATATATAAAGAGCAACTTCTTAAAGAAGGCAAACCGGAAAATATTATTGATAAGATTTTAGAAGGAAAAATTAATAAGTATTATTCTGAAGTTTGTTTGGTAAAACAAGAGTTTATTAAAGACGAAAATAAAAAAGTAGAAGATATTTTAGGTGATGCTAAAGTTACCAACTTTATTCGTTACAGCTTATCATAATAAAATACCTTATTTTACTGAGTAATCAATATCTTGGTTCGAGATAATTTTAAATATGTCAAAAATTGTTAAAATAAAATTTGCTTCTTGGGAGAAAGATTATGATTTCTTAGACAATGATTTAGATTTAAAAGTTGGTGATCATGTGATTGTTGATACTGAATTAGGTAGAGATATAGGTGTTGTTCATGAACTTCTAAAAGATAGTTTTAAACCTGAATCAAGTGAAGAAGACAATAAGGAGAGTGACAAAGATAATGAAGATAGAACTATTAAATCAGTTCTTAGATTAGCCACTAATGATGATTATGATAAATTGCCTGACAGAGAAGAGAAATTAAAAGCTTTAAAGTATTGTAAAGAGAGAATTGATAAACATAAGTTACCAATGAAGTTAGTTGATGTACATTTTTCTTTAACTGGTAAACGTTTAAATTTTGCTTTTATATCTGAAGGTAGGGTTGATTTTAGAGATTTGGTTAGAGATTTAACAGCTTATTTTAATGGTAACATTAGATTAACTCAAATTGGAACTAGAGATGAGGCTAGAGTAAGTGGAGATTTTGGTCCTTGTGGTTTACCTCTTTGTTGTAAACGCTTTATTGATAAATTTTCATCAATTACTTCAGATATGGCTGAATGTCAGCAAGTAGCACATAGAGGTAGTGATAGATTATCGGGTATGTGTAATCGTTTGATGTGTTGTCTTTCTTATGAACAAGATTGTTATAAGAGTCTAGCTAAAAAAATGCCAGCTATTGGTACTAGAGTTACTGTAGATGGACAAAAGGGGACAGTAATAGGTCAACATATATTAAAACAAAGCGTTGACGTGGAATTTAAGGTAAAAAATAATGGTAACGGCTACGAGAGAACAATTACTGAGGTTGATTTAAATAGAAATAAAAAGAAAAAAGAAGAATAAAGAAAAAAAGAAAAAATAGACTGTAATAAGAAGTATAAATAATAAAAAAACCGATTTTATCGGTTTTTTTGTTTTATAAAACAGCAAGAACATCAAGTAATGTTATTTTTCTAAATAGTAAAAATATGTTATTATTAAAATATAAAAACTTAACTTTTTACTCGTATGTCTAAAAAAACTAAAATAGCCATTAATGGTTTTGGCAGAATTGGTAGAGCTGCCTTCAAAATAATTTTAAATGATTATCCTAATTTAGAAGTAGTAGCAATTAATGATTTAACTGATATTAAAACTTTAGCTTACCTTTTGAAATATGATAGTGCTTATGGTAAATACAACAAGGAAATAAAAGAATTAGCTGGTAGTCTTAAGGTTGCAGGTAAAAAATATAAAATATTTAATGAAACAGATCCTGAAAATCTTCCTTGGAAAGATTTAAAAGTAGATATAGTTTTAGAATGCACTGGTATATTTAAAGATAAAAAGAGTGCTGGTAAGCACTTAAGTGCTGGAGCTAAAAAGGTAATAATTTCTGCACCTACAAAAGACATTAAAGCTATAAAGACTGTTGTTTTGGGTGTTAATGATAAAGATATAACTAAATCTGATGATATATTGTCATGCGCTTCTTGCACTACTAATTGCTTAGCGCCAATGGCGGAAGTTGTTCGTTCTAAATTTGGTGTTAAGAAAAGCTTAATGACTACAATTCATGCTTATACAGCTAGTCAATCTTTAGTCGATGGTCCTCATAAAGACTTAAGAAGAGGTAGGGCTGGAGCTATTAACATTGTTCCTACTAGCACAGGTGCAGCCAAGGCTACCGGTTTAGTAATTAAATCTTTAAATAATAAGTTAGATGGTATGGCTATGAGGGTACCAATTCTTGTTGGTTCAATTGTAGATGCTACTTTTGTCTTAAAGAAAAAAACAGATATTGAAAAAGTAAAAAAAGCTTTTATTTCAGCATCAAAATTAAAGAAATTCAAAGGTATTTTGCAAGCTAGTACGGACCCAATTGTTTCTAGTGATATTGTTGGTAGTTCATACAGTTCTATAGTTGATCTAGAATTTATTTCCTTAATGGATGGTGATTTGTTAAAAGTTGTAGCTTGGTATGATAATGAGTGGGGTTATAGTAATCGCTTGGTTGATCTTAGTGCTCTTATTTCAAGAAAATATCTTTAAAGTATGGACTTACTTGAAAAAATAAAAAAACATGATTTAAAAGGTAGAGGAGGTGCTGGTTTTTCTGTGTATAATAAATGGAAATTAGTTTTAAAAGAAAAAGGGAAGGAGAAGTATTTAATTATTAATGGTGCTGAAGGAGAGCCGGGTGTAAAAAAAGATGAGTATATTATAAAACACCATACTAAAGAGTTAGTTGCTGGTATAGAGCTTGTTTTAAATTATATTAAAGCAAAAAAATGTATATTATTTTTAAATCATGATTACAAAAAGTATGGTGAAAAAATAAAAAAATATATATATAATACTAATATAGAAATTGTATACAAGTCTAAAAATGCCGGTTATGTAGCTGGAGAAGAGAGCACAATGTTAAATATATTAGAAAATAAGCGTAGTGAACCTAGAATTAGACCACCTTTTCCTACAGAGAGTGGATATAAGGAAAGTCCAACTTTAATACATAATATAGAAACTATTTATAATATTTATTTAGTTTATCATGGTAAATTTAAAGGAAATAGATTCTATACTATAAATGGAGAAGTTAAAAACCCAGGTGTATATAATTTACCAGCTAATTATACTATTGCTAGAATATTAGAAGAAACTAATAATTTCCCATTGTTCAAATTTTTTGTTCAGCATGGCGGACAAGCTAGTGGAGAAATAATAAATTCATCACAGTTAAAAAAACAAGCTTCAGGTTGTGGTGCTATTACTATTTATAGTTACAAAAATAACTCTGATTTTAAATTAATAAAAAATTTAATTTATTTCTATTTTAATAACTCGTGTGGTAAGTGTACTCCGTGCAGGGAGGGTACTTATAGGTTAAAAGAAATGTTTAGTGGTGAAAAAATGAATTGGTCTCACTTTTTAGAATTAATTGATAACTTAGAAGACAGTTCATTTTGTGCACTGGGGTCATCATTAGCAACACCTGTTAAATCATATATTAAAAATGTTAACCCTGATTTTAAACCAAAACTTTAAATATGAAGAAATTTTATATCAAAATTAATAATAAAAAGATTTTAACAAATGGGGAAGAGTCAATTTTAAATATAGCAAGAAAAAACAAGATTGATATCCCTTCTTTATGTTATCACCCTGACTTACCGGTTAAAGGTAATTGTGGTTTATGTTTAGTTGAAATTAAAGGTTTTAAGAAATTAGTTAGAGCTTGTTCTGTTAAAGCAAGGCCAGATATGGAAATTAAAACTAACACTGCTAGGGTAGCTAAGTCAAGAAATTTAAACCTTGAGTTATTGTATGCTGAACATGTAAATAAATGTAATACTTGTGTAAATAGTATTGATTGTCAGCTACTTAAGTTAGTTAAGAAATATAAAATAGATGTAACTGAATTTCCTAAAAGAAAAACAGAGCGTAAAACATATAAGTTCGGTAATGCAGTGGAGATAGATGGTAGTCAATGTATTGATTGCAGATCCTGTCTAGATGCTTGTCAGTTACTTAGTGGTATTAAACATCTGGAGTTAAAAGGAAGAGGTATAAATCAGGAAATTGTTCCAAAAACTGAAGATAAATTAAGTGGTTTAGCTGCTAAGAAAAAAGGTTTCGTCTGTATATATTGTGGTCAATGTGCACTTCATTGTCCTGTGGGTGCAGCCCAAGAACAAGATCAGATAAATGAATTAGAGTTAGCTTTAAAAAATAAAAGCAAAGATGAAATTTTAGTAGCTCAAATTGCTCCTTCAGTTAGGGTAAGCATTGGTGAGGAGTTTGGTCTCAAACCAGGTACTGTAGTTACAGGTAAACTGGTTACAGCTTTAAAAAAATTAGGTTTTGACGCAGTAATAGATGTTAATTTTGGCGCTGATATCACTACCATTGTAGAGGCACAAGAATTAATTGATAGAATTAAAAATAAAAAACCATTACCGCTGTTAACTTCTTGTTGTCCAGCTTGGGTTAGGTATGTAGAATATTATCAACCTGAATTAATTAAGAATTTAACTTCTTCACGTTCTCCACAGATGCATACGGCAGGACTCGTAAAAACATATTTTGCAAAAAGAAATAATATTTCAGCAGATAAAATAAAAGTTGTTTCAATTATGCCTTGTACAGCTAAAAAATATGAGGCCACTAGAAAAGAGTTAAGGTATAAAGATAAAGATTTAATTGATTTTGTTTTAACAACTAGAGAGACAGCTTTTTTAATTGCTAAAAATAAGATTAAGTTTAATGCTCTTAAAAATTCAAAAATGAACAATATGTTATCTGAGCACTCAGGTGCGGGTGCTATTTATGGAGCTAGTGGTGGTGTGATGGAATCAGCTATTCGTACAGCCTTACATATACTGGAAAACAAGAAATTACCTAAAATTGATTTTAAAGAATATCGTGGTATGGAGGGCTTAAAAGAAGCTAGTATAAAGATAAAAAACAGAAAATTAAATGTTGCTATTGTTAATGGGTTAGCTAATTTTCAAAAAATAGTTGACCAGATAGATAAATATGATTATATTGAAGTAATGACTTGTCCGGGTGGATGTATTGGTGGTGGAGGCCAACCTATTCCCACAAATTCAGATATTAGACTTGCTAGAATGAAAGCTTTATATAGTATAGATTCAAAAAAGAAACTTAGAAAAGCTCACGAGAATACATACGCCTTAAAAGCCCTTCATTATTTAGAAAGTCAAAAAATAGATAAACAGATATTGCATACTACTTATAGTAAAAAAAATAAATAAAATTATGTTTCCCTTATATATAAAAACAACCTTAGAAAAATTAAATAATGCTAATTTTGAAGCTTATGTAGTTGGTGGTTGTGTGCGTGATATATTGATGAAAAAGATTCCCAATGATTGGGATATTACGACCAGTGCTACCCCTGAAGAAATAATGAAAGTGTTTGATGATGCTAAATATGAAAATGATTTTGGTACTGTTTTAGTACCAATTAAAGAAAAGGAAGAATTAATTGATGTTTTAGAAATTACTACTTATCGTAGTGAACAAGGTTATAGTGATAATCGCAGACCTGATGAAGTTAAGTTTGAAAATGATCTAGAAAAAGATTTAGAGCGCAGAGACTTTACCATTAACGCCCTAGCTATGGATAGAGAAGAAGAGATAATTGATCTATTTGGAGGTTTAAAGGATATTAATAAGGAGATAATAAGAGCCGTAGGAGAGCCAATAGAGCGCTTTAAAGAAGATGCTTTGAGATTACTTAGAGCTATTAGATTGTCAGCTCAACTTGATTTTGGTATTGAGAATAAAACTGAAAGAGCTATTCTTAAAATGGCAGGTTCAGTTAAATTTGTTTCTCAAGAAAGGATTAGAGATGAGTTAATTAAAATGTTAAAAACAGACAATGGTCATTTAGCTATTAAAAGATTGCATGATAATAAAATATTGCAGTATATTTTACCTGAATTGGAAGCTGGAGTAAATGTTAGTCAAAACCATCATCATATTTATACTGTTTTTGAGCATAGCTGGAGAGCTTTAGCTACTTGCCCTAGTCTTGATTGGAGGGTTAAATTAGCAGCCTTACTTCATGATATAGGTAAACCAAAATCTAAAAGGATTATTAAAGGTGAAGCAACTTTTTATAATCATGAATATATTGGAGCTAAAATGACAGATAAAATTTTAAAACGCTTAAAATTTAAAAATGAAGATAGGGAGAAGATTGTTAATTTGGTAAAAAACCACATGTTTTATTATAATGTAGGTGAGGTTACTGCTAGCTCTGTTAGAAGATTAATAAAAAAAGTTGGTAAAGAAAATATTAAAGATTTAATTGATTTACGAATAGCAGATAGACTGGGTTCAGGCACTCCTAAAGCTAAGCCATATAAACTTAGACATTTGGAATATATGATGGAAAAGGTTCAACATGATCCTGTGTCAGTAAAAAGTCTAAATATAAATGGTAATGATTTAATTAAAGAATTAAAAATAGAGCCAAGTCCTAAAATAGGAGCAATACTTGAGGTTCTATTAGCAGAAGTAATTGAAGATCCTAAACTAAATGAACATGAGTTATTATTAAAAAGAGCTAAAGAATTACAAAAAGATAATTTACAAGATTTAAGAAAACAAGCTAAGGACTCAATTGAACAAGAAAATATAAAAGAAGATAAAAAAATTAAAAAGCAATATTATGTTTAAAAAAATCAATTTTAGCGGTAAAATATTAATAGTTTTAACACTTACCTTAGTGTTAAGCGCTTGTTCTAATTCTGATTCGCTTAATAAGCAAACTAACACTAATCAAACTAATACTAATCAAAGCACTAATAATCAAAATAATAATATGGACAACAATGATAAAAGTACTAGAACAGTACATGATCAAAAAGATTTAGCTCAAGAATATCAATATGTAGTTTTAAATACTAATTATGGAGATATTAAGATTAAGCTATACACTGAAAAAACTCCTATCACAGCAAATAATTTCTTAAACTTAGTTCAAGATGGTTTTTATAATAAAACTAAGTTTCATAGAGTTATAGAGGGTTTCATGATTCAAGGTGGTGATCCTTTAAGTAAAGATGATGATAAAAAAGAACGTTGGGGAACAGGTTCTCCAGGTTATGTGATTCCTAATGAGGACGTGGAAAGTGTGTCTAATTTAGAGGGTACTATTTCTATGGCAAATGCTGGACCTGATACAGGTAGTTCTCAGTTTTTCATTAATACTGCAGATAACCAGTCTCTAGATTTTAATAAACAGCCATTACAAAGCCAGCACAGCGTTTTTGGAGAGGTAGTAGAGGGAATGGATGTGGTTAAAGAAATTGAGTCATTAGAAACAGATAATAGAGATAGACCACTTGAAGATGCTGTAATTACAGAAGTGACTTTAGTTAAATAGTAAATTGAAAATTACAATTAAACATTTAATATATGCAAGTATATTTAGATAATGCTGCTACTACTAAAATGGATAAAACAGTAGCAGATATTATGCAAACCTATTTTTTAGATAAGTTTGCTAACCCTTCTTCTATACATCATCAAGGTGAAGAGGTGTATAATGATGTTGAAGAAGATAAAGATAAGGTGGCTAAGATTTTAAATGCTAACCCTAAAAATCTTATCTTTACCGGTAGTGCTAGTGAAGCTAATAACTTTATTATTAAAGGTATAGCTAGAGCTAATAAAGATAAGGGTAAGCATATTATTGTTTCTGAAATTGAGCATCCCTGTGTTTTGGGTCCTGCTAAAGAGTTAGTTAAAGAAGGTTTTAAAATATCATATGCTCCGGTTGATAAAAAAGGAAGAATAAAGATGTCAGAATTAGAAAAGATGATTTCAGATGATACTCTTTTAGTTTCAATTATGACTGCTAATAATGAAGTTGGAACAATACAAGATATTAAAAAGATTGCTAGACTGGTAAAAAAAAGTGGAGCTTATTTTCATACCGATGCAGTGCAAGCTGTGCCATATTTAGAAATAGATATTAAAGATTTAGGTGTTGATTTTCTAACGCTTTCATCTCATAAGTTTCATGGCCCTAAAGGTGTTGGTATGGCATATATTGATAGAAGCGTTAAAATTAACCCTCTAATTAGCGGAGGTGAGCAAAATGATGGTCTTAGGGCTGGAACGCTTGATGTAGCTGGAATTATTGGTTTTAGTAAAGCTCTTGAATTAGCTTATAGAAATAGAGATAAAAAAATAGCAAAAATTAAAGAACTAAGAGATTATTTTTTAAATGAGATAAATAAAAATATTAAAGATGTACATTTAAATGGTCATGAGAAATTTAGATTAGAGAATAATATCAACCTTAGATTTAATGGAGTAGAAGGGGAGGCAATACTTATGGATTTATCTAATCAAGGAATTTGTGTATCTACAGGTTCTGCCTGTAGCGCTAAAAATCTAAGAACTTCATATGTATTGCAAGCTCTAAAGATTGATTCTAAATATTTAAATAGCAATGTTAGATTTTCACTTAGTAAAAATACCACTAAAGCAGAGTTAGATTATACAGTAAAGAGATTAACAGAAACAGTTAAAAGATTAAGAAGCTTTAGTCCAATTAAGTAATTAAAATTAATGTCAAATATATGGCACTTAACTATACTAAAAAAACACTAAATCATTTTTTAAAGCCAAAAAACATTGGTGAGATAAAAAATGCTGACGCTTATGCTGAAATAGGTAATATGGTTTGTGGAGACCAATTAAACTTCACAATAAAAGTTGAAAAAGGAAAGATAAAAGATATAAAATTTCTTTCATTTGGCTGCGCTTCTAATATTGCCACAGCTTCAATTATGACAGAAAAAGTGAAGGGTATGAGTTTAGAAGAAGCTAGGAATTATGATTGGAATAAAATAGTTTCTGATTTAGGTGGTTTACCACAACAAAAAGTTCATTGTTCTATCATGGCTGTAGATGGTTTAAAGAAAGTTATTAATAACTATGAAGATAAGAAGGGGGCTAAAAAAGAGCTTAAAAAAGATGTAAAAAAGAAAAATATTAAATAGAAATATTAGTAAAATAATATTTATTATACTTATAACAATAAAACTGCCTTAGTAGGCAGTTTTATTTATATATAATCTATATTGTCTTTTAAGTAGGTGTAATTCAGTTATTCAGCAGAGATGTTTACTTTAACTCCAGGTCCCATACTTGAGCATAAAACAATGTTTTTAAAGTATTGTCCTTTGGCTTTAGCAGGTTTAGCTTTTTGAACTGCGTCAAATATAGTTTTAAAGTTTTCTAGAAGCTTATTATCATCAAAGCTTATCTTTCCAATTACGGTGTGAATATTAGAAGTAGCATCATTTTTGAGGTTCACCTTACCTTTTTTAAGCTCTTTTACAGCTTTAACAGGGTCATCAGTTACAGTTTCATTTTTAGGTGAGGGCATAAGACCTCTGGTTCCTAATATTTTAGCAATTTTACCTAAATTTTTCATCATTGCAGGTTCAGCTACAGCTACTTCAAAATCAGTTTTTTCAGTCTTTTTAATTTCTTCAATTAATTCTTCACCACCAATTATATCAGCACCTGCTTCTTTTACTGCTTTTTCATTAGCGCTAGATACAAAGGCAGCTATTTTAACATTTTTACCCGTACCATGAGGAAGACTAACGGCTGTTCTAATTTGTTGGTCTCCTTTTTTAGGATCAATTCCTAGTCTAAAGTGAAGCTCAATAGAAGCATCAAATTTAGCTGTGTGTAGTTTTTTTACTAACTCAAGTGCTGCTTCTGGTTTATATGTTTGAGCTTTATCAAATTCAATATTTTCAATATTGTTTTGATCTTCAGATTTTACTTCTGTATTTTTTGTTTCATTGTTTTTTTTGTCTGTCATATTGTTTTTTGTGGTTTTGGCGCTATAAAATAGCTCCCACTATTAATTATATATAATTATATAAATTATTTTATAATATTTATTTAACTTGCACACCCATTTGCTTAGCTGTACCAGCAATAATTTTCTTAGCAGCTTCAATGTCATTAGCATTTAAGTCTTCCATTTTAATTTCAGCAATCTCTTTTACTTGAGCTTGAGTAATTGTGCCAACTTTTTCAGTTAAAGCATTGGCTGCTCCTTTTTTGATGTTAGCGTATTTCTTGATTAACTCAGAAGCAGGTGGGCTTTTCATGATAAAGTCAAAAGTTCTGTCTTCGTATACAGAGATTTCAACAGGTACAATATCTCCCATTTTATCTTTAGAAGCATCGTTAAATTTTGTACAGAATTCCTGAATATTTAAACCATGTTGACCTAAAGCAGGACCAACCGGAGGAGCTGGATTAGCTTGACCAGCTGGAATTTGTAATTTAATAGTTGTTAATAATTTTTTTGCCATATGATTATATTCTAACAATTTCTAAATTGTATTATTATTTTTTCAATTATATTTTTTTAATTTGTAAAAAGTCTAGTTCTACAGGTGTTTCACGGCCAAACATAGAAACAGAAACTTTCACTTTTCCTTTAGCTTCATCAATAGCTGTTATTTTTCCTTCCATGTTCTTAAAAGGGCCCTCATTGATACGTACCGCAGATCCTTCTGTGACATCAATTTTGTATTTAGGTTCTTCAACGCCCATTCTTTTTTGTAATGATTTTATTTCTTCTTCACTAACTGGGGTAGGTGTAGTACCTGTACCAATAAAGCCAGTAACGTTTGGTGTATTTCTAACTATATACCAAGACTCATCGGTTACTTCCATTTCAATCATTACATAGCCAGGAAAGATTTTTTCCTCAACTATTTTTCGTTTTCCATTTTTAATTTTAATTTTTTTCTCAATAGGAACCAAGACATTGAAAATTTTGTCTTCCATATCTAAAGTTTCAATTCTTTGTCGTAAATTTTGCGCAACGTTCTCTTCGTATCCAGAATAAGTGTGTAGAACGTACCAACGTCGGCCTTGGTGTAGGTTTTGCTTAGCCATAAATATTTTAATTAAATAATAAAGCCTAAAGCGTAATTAAAGACGAAGTCTAAAAGACCTAAGAAAGCAGCAATAAAAAGACTGAGTCCAATAACTAGCCAGGTGTAACGTATAGTTTCTTTTTTAGTAGGCCAAGTGACTTTTTTCATTTCTTCAATTGACGCTTTAATGTAGTTTGCTAATTTTGTCATACATTTATTTATTGTATTTAAAAACAGCCTCCACGGCCATTTTTTTTAACTATATATAGTTTATATAATCAAGTTAATTATGTCAAGAAAATTTACCTTAATTACAAAAAACTAGCTTGACTTATGTTGGCATTTAAGTGAAAATAGGTTAAGATATAGATAAGAATATATGGTAGGACCAAAACTTAAAAAAAGAGAGGATAAACAGTATACTATAACTTCTAGAGCTAAAAGACTTTTTCAGGCAGTGTATTTTAAGCAGAAAAAAGCTGAGGAGGGGGGAAAAGATGAAATAAATCATATTAAAGTATCAGCCTTAATATCTAAGGTTGCTTTTGTTTATGAAAAAATAAGAAATGCGGTTGATTATGATGAAGAGCACCTGCTTAGAAAAAATGCTATTGAAAGAATACTTAAAAGACAAATTGTTATTGAGGGAGTACTTAAGGCCTCTAAAAGTGAGGAAATATCATTACATCTACTAACTGAATTAATTAGGGCAGGTTATTTGGGAAATGATATGGTACCGGAAACTAAAATTAAAAAAATAGCTGATCTTTTGGAAAAATACATTAAATTAAAAAATTATGCCTTAGAAAAAGTAAGCACCTTTTCTGATATAAACAATGATACTAAGGTGATAAAGAACAAGGTTAAAGAAAGGAATAAATTGGTTAATTGGTTAATTTCTATAGCAGCTACTGAAATTGAGGAAAATTTAGGTAAGGACTTGGTGCAAGAAATAGTTATTGAAAACATGTATGAAGATTTAGAAAATAATATTCAAGCTAGTAGTGATTTAAATGAAAAATTAGAAAAAGATTTAAAAATACAAATTTATTTAAGTATATATAGGAATTATGTAAAATATAATGATTCCATGTTGTCTTTAATTTTGTTTAGATATTATAATCGTGAATGGACTCAAAATGATATAGAAGATGAAAAAATCATGGAGATTGCTCATAAAATACAAACTATAAAAGAGGCTATTGATAGGCAACTTAAGCATCCATTGATAAAGCAAATTGATAAGATAACTCGTAAGTATTCAGTTTTTTACTCTATTATGACAGAAGTTGTCACTTTAGAGCCAGTAAAATTGTTTTACGAATTAAAGAATAATTCTTCAGCTTACTATAAGCAAATTAAAAACACCTATACTAAACGTTATAAAAGAGCTAAAACAAAACTTTGGAGTAGTGCTTGGCGTAGTATTATTTATATCTTCCTTACTAAATCAGTATTTGTTATTTTAATTGAAATTCCAGCTATAAAATGGTTTGGTGAAGAATTAAATTATGTTTCTTTGTTTATAAACATAATTTTTCCAGCTGTGCTACTTTTCCTTATGGTGTTAACTACTAGAAAACCAAGCTCTAAAAACTTAGATAAAGTTGTTGAGGGTGTGCAAGAGATAAGTTATGAGGAATTTGAGAGACACAAATCTTTTAAGATTAAAAAGCCGGCAAAAAGAAAACCAGTTCCCAATTTTATTTTTAACTTTATTTATTTTGTTACTTTCTTATTTTCAGTTTATATTATTATAGAAATTTTAACTTTAATTAATTTTAATTGGGTAAGTATTATTATCTTTTTATTCTTCTTAGCTTTTGTTAGTTTCTTTAGTGTACGTATTAAGAAAAATATTAAGGAATTAATAGTAGCTGAAAGAAGGGATAATTTAGCTGATTTTTTGTTTGATTTCTTTTATATGCCTATAGTCGCTGCTGGTCGTTGGTTGTCAGGTAAGGCATCTAAAGTTAATATCTTTATATTTATTATGGACTTTATTATTGAAGCTCCATTTAAGGTATTTGTAGAAATTGCTGAAGATTGGACTAAGTATGTAAAAGAAAAGAAAGAAGAAATAATGTAATTTATATGGGATCATTATATGTAGTAGCCACTCCAATTGGTAATTTAGAAGATATTAGCTTTAGAGCTGTTAAAGTTTTAGGTGAGGTTGATTTGATTTTAGCGGAGAATACTCATACTGCTAAAAAATTATTAACCACTTATGACATTAAGACAGATCTTTGGCAATATAATCAAAAATCATCTGAAAAACAGTTTTTAAACATTTTTGATAAGTTAAAAGCAGGGAAGTCATTAGCCCTTATTTCAGAAGCTGGTACACCTGGTATCTCTGACCCAGGTTCAATGCTTGTATCTAGAATACTAGAAGATTTACCAAATATAAAAGTTATACCAATTACTGGTGCTTCAGCTCTTAGTGCTATTGTTTCAGTGGCAGGGCTAAAAATGGATAGGTTTTGTTTTTTAGGTTTTTTACCTCACAGAAAAGGTAGGCAAAAAATGATAAAAGAGATAAAAGATAATCAATATAGTGTGGTTTTGTATGAATCAAAACATAGGCTACTTAAATTATTAGATGAGTTATCTGAACATGATTTAGGTGATAGAGATTTAATTATTGGCAGAGAACTCACAAAAATATATGAACACATCTATAGAGGGAAAGCTCAAGAATTAAAAGAGTATTTTTTAAAAAATGAATTAGAGAAAAAAGGTGAGTTTGTGGTAGTAATAAAAAAGCAATTATAAAATAGAAAATATTATGTCAAATAAATATTATATTACAACTACATTACCATATATTAATTCAGAACCACACGTAGGTTTTGCTGCGGAAATAATCAAAGCAGATGTGATAGCGCGTTGGCAAAGACTTTTAGGTAAAGAAGTTATTTTTAATACAGGTACAGATGAACATGGTTTAAAGATATACAGAAAGGCCAAAAAATTAGATATGGATGTCATAGATTACTGTGATCAAAGCTCAAAGAAGTTTGCTGAATTAAAAGAACATTTAAACCTAAGTTATGACCGCTTTATCCGTACTACTGATGATTATCATATAAAAGCTGCGCAAGAGTTTTGGAAGAGATGTGAAAAAAATGGAGATATATACAAAAAGAACTATAAGGTAAAATATTGTGTAGGTTGTGAATTGGAAAAAACTGAGTCAGAGTTGGTTGATGGTAAATGTCCTTGGCATCCCAATCAAGAATTAGATAATATTAATGAAGAAAATTATTTCTTTAGATTCAGTAAATATCAAGATAAATTATTGCAATTGTATGAAAATAATCCAGATTTTGTTAAACCAAAGCATAGATTAGAGGAGATAAAAAGTTTTATAAAAAGAGAAGTTAATGATTTCAGCATTTCTCGTTTAAAAGAAAAAATGCCTTGGGGTGTGCCGGTACCGGGAGATGATACTCAAGTAATGTATGTTTGGTTTGATGCTTTAGTTAATTATATTTCAACTTTATCTTGGCCAAACAAGGAAGGTGACTTTAGTAGTTATTGGCCTGGAGTGCAGGTAGCAGGTAAAGATAATCTAAGACAGCAAGCAGCTATGTGGCAAGCCATGCTTATGTCTGCCGGTATAGCCAATTCAGAGAAAGTTTTAGTTTTCGGTTTTTTAACCAGTGAAGGACAAAAGATAAGTAAATCTTTAGGTAATAATATTAATCCAATTGAATATTGTGAAAAATATGGAGAAGATGCTTTACGCTATTATTTATTAGAACAAATACCAACCTATGGTGATGGCGACTTTTCAGTATCTAATTTTGAATCTTTATATAATTCACATTTAGCTAATGAGTTGGGAAACTTAGCTAGTAGGTTAAGTAATTTAATAGCTAAAGAAGAGTTTAATCCTACTATTAAAAAAAATTCAGATCAAAAATTTAATGATAATATAAAGGAGCTAATGTCTAAATATGAGTTACAGTTTGCTCTACATGCAGTTTGGAGCAAAATAAGACAAACTAATGAATATTTAACCAAGGAAGCTCCTTGGAAGATAGAGGATAAAGCTAAGAAAGAAAAGGTTTTAGAGTTTAGTCTACAAAGTCTCTATGATGCTTGTTTGAAATTGCAAGTATTTTTACCAGCAACTTGTGAGAAAATATTAAATCATTTTGAACAAAGGCCTATTACTAAAATAGAACCTTTATTTCCAAAAATAAAAAATTAATCAATAATTTGTATGGTTTTATTTGATACAATACTTATAGTGATTTTAGCGGGTTTTGTGTTTTATGGTCTTTTCAAAGGTATTATTAAAATGATTGGTAGTTTAGCAGGTCTTCTTATTGGTGCTTGGGTGGCTAGTCATTATTACCTTGATTTTGCGAACTGGTTGGCAGGGTTTAATTTAGGCTCAGATTATATTTTAAAAATTATTTCTTTTGTGGTGTTATTTGCTTTGGCTAGTAAATTAATATCATTAGCTTTTTCTTTACTTGAAAAAGTTTTACATCTTATCTTTTTAATACCTTTTGTAAAAACATTAAATAAATTATTAGGTGCAGTATTGGGGTTAGTAATTGGATCTCTGTCTTTAGGTTTGATTTTGTTTGTTGTTTCTAGGTATGTGCCTGCTAGTACCTCTTTAGCAAATTGGTTATCTGTTTCAGAAGTAGCTCCATTTCTTTTAAATATAGCCAAGATTTTAATGCCTCTTTTACCAGAAGCTCTTAAATTGTTAACCGGTATAATTTAATGAAAATAATAGATATAAAAAAAATTAAATATAATAAAGTTTTAGAAATTATTTCTGATTCATTAAATAAGTCTGAAATTATTACTATACCTACTGACACTATTTATGGCTTGAGCGCTTTAGCCTCTGATAAGAAGGCTATAGACAAGGTTTATAAAGTAAAAAATAGACCTTATGAAAAGAAATTTATTCTTTTAGTTTCTGATTTAGAAATGGCGAAAAAATATGCTAAGATAAATAGCAAGCAAGAAAAGTATTTGCAATCTGTTTGGCCTGGACCTGTTACAGTCATATTAGAAGCTAAAAGTTTAGCTAAGGATTTAAGCTCTAAGGAGGGAGCTATTGCTATACGCAACCCTAACTCTAATTTTTTAATTGATGTTATTAAAAAAGTTGATGAAGCTATAATTTCTACTAGTGTAAATATAAGTAGTCATGATAATCTAAATAGAGCTGTAGAAATTCAAGAATATTTTCAAGCTAAAAAAAATAAACCCGATTTAATAATTAATAGTGACGTAGGTGCAAATAAGTCATCAATAATAGTTAATATAACAGATATAAATAACCCTATAATTTTAAGAAGATAGTATGAAATACAATAATGTTTATAATAAAATTAGTAATATATTTTTAGTAATCATATTGATTATAGTTTCTTTTTTAGCTGGACAAAGTAGCCAAAAAAACGAAAATAATACAAACTATATTGCTCAAGATGGTGATTATCAGGTTAGTATTGATAATAAATATAGCACTACTCCAGATGGTAAGACTATAAAGAATGTAGATTTTAATTTATATTGGCAAGTTTGGGATACAGTTAAATCAACTTATGTAGATAGTGAGGATATTAGTGAAGAAGATATGTTTTATGGATCCTTAGAAGGTATGATTAAGGCCATTGATGATCCTTATACCAGCTTTTTAGATCCTGAATTATCAAAAAGATTTAATGATGATCTCTCAGGTAGTTTTGAAGGAATTGGAGCAGAAATAGGTATCAGAGATGATGTTTTAACTATCATTGCTCCTATTAATGGCATGCCTGCACAAGAAGCAGGTTTAAAGTCAGGAGATAAGGTCTTATCTATTGATGGTAAATCTACTGCTGGAATTAGTATTGATAAAGCAGTGGATACTCTTCGTGGAAAAAAGGGAACAGACGTTACTTTAACTATCTATAGAGAAGGTTTAGATGAAACTAAAGATATAACTATAAATAGAGGTATTATTACTATTGAAAGCGTTAAAACAGAAATGTTGGAAAATCAAATCATGTTAATTTCAATTAGTAATTTTAACGAAGATACTGAAGCTATATTCTCTAAAGCTGTAGAAGAAGCAAAATCTAAAGAAGCTAAAGGAATTATTTTAGATTTAAGAAATAACCCTGGAGGCTTTTTAGATTCAGCTATTGAGATAGCTAGCGAATGGGTAGAAACTGGTCCAGTAGTTTTAGAGAAGTTTGATGAAAATGATATTACTAAGTACCAAGCTAGGGGCTTGGCTAGACTGCAAGACTATAAGACTGTTGTATTGTTAAATCAAGGTAGTGCCTCAGCATCTGAAATTGTAGCTGGAGCCTTACAAGACTATAATAAAGCAACTATTGTTGGCGAGCAAAGTTATGGTAAAGGTTCTGTACAATCACTTGAACCTTTTACTGATGGGTCATCACTTAAAGTTTCAGTAGCAAAATGGTTAACTCCACAAGGTAAATCTATTAGTGAAAAGGGTATTACACCTGATATTGAAGTAGAGTATACTATAGAGGATTTTGAAAATGATAGAGATCCGCAATTAGATAAAGCTATAGAGATAATTAAAAATGAATAAAAAAATAGGAGCTCGTTTTTTGAGCTCCTTTTTGTTTTGAATTAGTTAATTGAATCAGTAAAGCCTGAGTTGAGTTTAGCTTGATAAATACAACTTGCTATTTCTTTTTCAGTGGCATAGTACCATTCATTTGCTAGGTGTTTGCCATTGTTAGCATTTGTAATATCAAACAATTCATTGTTGCCGATAAAATAAGCTACCTTTGTTAATGAACCTTCTACTAATACTTCATTTCCATTAATGAGTTTGTACATTTTCTCATTTCGTGAATCCTCTTTGCTTAATAATTCGTGCGTTTCTTGAAATTCATTCATAGTTCTCAGGGGTTTAATTTAATTGTAAAGAAAGTTAATTTATAATAAAATATATTTTGCTTTAAACTATATTTATTATATAATGATATTAGCAAATTTTTTTATTAATTGTCAATTTATTTTTTGAATATGAAAAAACAAGAAAAAGAAAAAAAGAAAAAGAGCACTAAATTTATCTTTGTAGTGGGTGGAGTTATGTCAGGAGTTGGTAAGGGTGTTACCACAGCTTCTCTAGCTACTATTTTGCAATCGAAAGGTTTTAATGTTAGTGCTATTAAAATGGACCCCTATATTAACGTAGATGCAGGTACTATGAACCCTGTAGAGCATGGTGAGGTGTTTGTGACTGAAGATGGAGATGAGACTGATCAAGATATAGGTAATTATGAAAGATTTTTAAATAAAAATATTTATAAAGAAAATTACATGACTACCGGTCGTATTTATAGATCTGTAATAGAAAAAGAAAGAAACTTAGAATATAAAGGTAAGTGTGTACAAGTTATACCTCATATTCCAATTGAAATAAGAGAGAGAATTCAAAAGGCAGTAAAAAAAACTGACTCAGATATTGTAATTATCGAAATCGGAGGTACCGTGGGTGAGTATGAAAATTTAATTTTTTTAGAAGCAGCTAGAGTTTTAAAATTAAAACAACCTAATGATGTGTTATTTGTAATGGTTTCTTATCTTCCGTTTCCCCATAAAATAGGTGAGATGAAAACAAAACCTACCCAACATGCTGTTAGGAGTTTAAATAGTGCTGGAATACAACCAAACTTTATTATCGCTCGTTCTGAGTATAATATTGATAATAAAAGAAAAGAAAAGATTGCTATGCATTGTAATATTAACCTAACAGATGTTATAGCCGCGCCTGATGCTGACTCTATTTATGATATTCCTATTAATTTTGAAAATCATGGCTTAGGAGATATGATTTTAGAAAAGTTTAATTTAAAGAAAAATAAAAAAGATTTAGTTGAATGGAGGAAAATGGTTGATAGTTATAAAAATCCTAAAGGAGAAATTGATGTTGGAATAGTAGGTAAGTATTTTGCTACTGGAGATTTTTCTTTGTCTGATTCTTATATATCAGTTATTGAAGCTCTAAAGCATGCCAGTGCTTATAATAAAGTAAAAGTTAATTTACATTGGATAAATACATCTGAAGTTGAAAAAGAAGGGGTTAAAATTTTAAAAAAATATGATGGGATTGTGGTTCCGCAAGGCTGGGGGTCACGTGGTTCTCAAGCTAAAGTAGATACTATTAAATATTGTCGTGAAAATAAGGTTCCATATTTTGGACTTTGTTACGGTATGCAAATGGCTGTAATAGAATTTGCCAGAAATGTTTGTAATTTAAAAGATGCAAATTCACAAGAGCTTAATGACAAAACAAAACATCCTGTTATTCATATCATGCCTGAACAGATTAAATTAATTAAAGAAAAAGGTTATGGTGGTACTATTAGGTTAGGAGCATGGCCATGTAAATTAAAGGAGGGAACTAAATTAAAAGGTGCTTATGACAAGTTTGAGAATAAAAAGGTTGTATCAGAAAGACATAGACATCGTTTTGAATTTAATAATGAATATAGAGAAGTATTAGAAAAGAATGGATTAATTATTTCAGGTATTTCACCTGATAATAAGATAGTTGAAGCTATTGAGATTAAAGATCATCCTTTCTTTGTGGGCGTTCAGTTTCACCCAGAGTATATTTCTAGACCTCTTAGCCCACATCCACTGTTTGTAGATTTTGTTAAGATTTGTTTTAGGTTAAAAAATAATAAAAAAAAGAAATAATAAAATAATATTATTATTTAATGATTTATAAATAATTTACGGCAAAATAAAAAAACATAGCTTGATAGCTATGTTTTTTATTATAGTGTAAAGATTAAACAGTGTTTAGTTAAATCTTTGTGTTTTGTTTATTTTTTAACAACGTGAACAATTGTATTTCTCTTTAATTGGCCATTAAATTTTCTCATTTTTTTAGTTTGAAATTCAATAAAACCACCCTCTTTAGCAAAGAGTGAGTCATCATTTCCTTTTAATACATTATTTCCAGGATGATATTTAGTTCCACGTTGTCTAATTATAATAGCACCAGGTTTTGCATATTCACCAGCGAAGAGTTTTACCCCCAGCCTTCTTCCAATCGAATCCCTGGTATTGGCGGTTGATCCACCTGCTTTCTTGTGTGCCATATGATTGTTATTTTAATAAAAAATAAAAATTCCTTCAAATTTTTATAGTTTTAATATAGCAAGACGTTTCTTTTATGTCAAATTAAATAAGAATATTTAAAATTAGAATTACTTTCATTTTTATGATATAATTTAAATAACCTGAAATAATAATTTAATTAATCAAATATATGAAAGTGAAAGTAGACAAAGATAAATGCATTAGTTGTGGGCTCTGTGCAAATATATGTCCTAATATTTTTATTATGGACGAAGACAATAAGTCCAAGGTGGTAAAACAACCAAGTAATAAAGCAGATGAAGCCTGTATTAAAGAAGCTATAGAATCTTGTCCAGTAGAGACAATAAGTGAAGAAAAATAATATGGTGAATGAGAATAAAATTATAGAACAAATTCCTTTAAAAGAAAGTCCTGAGGAGGAAAGTTTTGATAGTGATAAAGAGATAATAAAAAGTCCTGAGAAGCAGGAGGAAGAAGATAAATCTCAGGAAAAAAAAGAAAAAGAAAAGGTACAGATTAAAGAAGATGATAAAAAGTCAGATGTAATCACTGATCAAGACGATAAAACTAGTGCTCAAAAGGAAAGAATGAAACAAATTGATAAAATACTTTCAGAAGATATGTCGGATATATTTTTAAATTTACCGACAGATAAACAAAAAGAATTTAAAGAGGAAGGGGAAAGGATAGTTGTTAAAGTTAATCAGATAATGGAAAAAGCTAAAGTTAAAGTAAATAAAATAATCAAGTTAATTAAGAATTGGTTAGGTATTATACCTAATGCTAATAAATATTATTTAGAGCAAGAAGCTAAGATTAAGACAGATAAGTTGCTTAAATTAAAAGATAGAGAATAATTATGATAGCTGATTCATATCAATTTACAATATATAACTTTGATTTAAATTTTGATTTAGGTCAGATTTTTTTGAGTATTTTATTTATAGCTTTTTTTATATTGGTTGTTTTTATGTTTAGAGCCTATAAAAGAAAAGTCAATCATTTAAATCATAAGGTATATTTAGTGAAACTTCCCAAGGAAAAACCGGAAGACAAAAATAAAGAGGATACAGTGCAAGAAATAAGAGAGGATATAGCTAAAGGTGAAACTATTTTTGCTGCTATTAGCGGTTTAAAAGCGCAAAGAGGTTTTAAGGCCTGGTTCAAAGGAAGAGAGGATCATTTTGCGTTTGAGATAGTAGCTCACAGTGGCAAGATTGCTTTTTATATAGCCATACCACCTAATCAGGCTAGATATTTAGAGCAAAGGATTACCGCTTATTATCCAGAAGCTGTTATAGAAGAAATTTTTGACTACAACGCTTTTAATCCTAAAAATGAAATTGTGGCAGGTTGGCTCATGACTAAAAAAGAATTTGTTTTTCCTTTAAAGACATATACGGAAATGGAAGTAGATCCAATGAATTCAATTATTAATATACTCTCTAAATTAGAAAAAAGTGAAAGCATGGCTATTCAGTTTGTAACTAGAAGTGCTAAAAGCTCTTGGCATAGAAGAATAAAGAATGTAGTAAGAAAATCATATAAAAAGAATTCAATAAAGCAAGGTTTAAAAAAAGGAAATATCTTTACTTTTTTTTCTGAGTATTTTGCACCTAAAAAAACACAGGATACACCTATTAATCCTGAAGAACAAAGCAGGCTAACTAGTAATGAAGAAGAATTACTTAAGAAGATGGAGGAAAAAAATGGTAAAGGAGGCTTAGATGTGAATTTACGTATTATTGTTAGTGCTGAAACTCCTCAAAAAACTAAGATGTATTTAGAAAATTTGGGTAGTTCTTTTAGTGAATATAATGCCTATGAAAATGGTAATAATTTGAGTAGAATAAAGGTAAAAAATCAAAGTAAGATAATAAAGGATTTTATTTATCGTCATTTTAATGAAAAACAAAACTTTCTTTTAAGTACTGAAGAATTAGCTAGTTTATACCACTTACCTTTAAAACAAACTGAAACTCCAAATATATTATGGTTAACTGCTAAAGGAGCACCAGCACCAAGTGATATTCCTAGTGAAGGCCTACTGTTAGGTGAAAATTATTATAGAGGGGTAAAAAAAGATGTTTATATTCAAAGAAAAGATAGAAGAAGACATACTTATATTGTTGGTAAGTCAGGTACTGGTAAGTCCGTGCTTTTAACTAACATGGCTGTGCAAGATATTGAAAATGGTGAAGGAGCCTGTGTTTTAGATCCTCATGGTGATTTAATTAGTGATATATTAGAGAGAATACCTCCTGAACGCGCCGAGGATGTTATTATATTTTCTCCAGGAGATTTAGATAGACCCCTTGGTCTTAATTTATTGGAATATGATCCTAAATACCCTGAACAAAAAAGTTTTGTTATTAATGAAATGATTGGTATTTTAGATAAGTTATATGATTTAAAAGCTACAGGTGGACCCATGTTTGAACAATACATGAGAAATGCTTTACAACTTATCATGGATGATCCTAAAACAGGCTCCACTTTAATGGAAGTACCTAAAGTTTTAGCAGATCAAAATTTTAGAAAAATGAAATTAGAAAATTGTTCTAATTCTACAGTAGTTGACTTTTGGAAGAAAGAAGCTGAAAAAGCTGGTGGAGAAGCTGCTCTTGCTAACATTGTCCCTTATATTACTTCTAAGTTAACTTCTTTTGTTTCTAATGAAATGATGCGACCGATTATTGGTCAACAAAAAAGTGCTTTTAATATTAGAGATATAATGGATAATCAAAAAATACTTTTAGTTGACCTTCCTAAGGGTGTAGTAGGGGAGATGAATGCTTATCTTCTTGGTATGATAATAGTGGGAAAAATACTAATGGCTTCATTATCTCGTGCAAATATGGACCCTGAAAAGCGTAAAGATTTTTATCTATACATAGATGAGTTTCAAAATTTTACCACCGATTCAATTTCACAAATTCTTTCTGAGGCTAGAAAGTATAATTTAAATCTTGTTATGGCCCATCAATATATTGGCCAACTTAGCAAAAATCAAGATACAGCCATTAAAGATGCAGTTTTTGGTAATGTAGGTACTATGATTAGTTTTAAGGTTGGCTCAGATGATGCAGACTATTTAGTAAAAGAATTTTCACCTGTTTTTAATGAATATGATTTAATTAATATTGGTAAAGGTACAGCCTATTTAAAACTCTTAGTTGATAATACCTCTACCAAACCATTTTCTATACAAACTATTTGGCCTGTAATGGGTACGGTTAGACCTGAAATCACTGAGAAGATAAGATCTTTGAGTAGATTCAAGTATGGAAGAGACAGGCGTGTAGTTGAGGCGGAGATAAGTAAGAGGACATCTATATAATTTTAGTTTTTTAAACATAATATTGTTTTTTAATATATTACAAAATACAGTACTAAAAAGCACCCAGAGGGTGTTTTTTGAGTACGGAAGGATGTTATTATTTTAAAAACAATATTAGTGATATTTTGAGGTTTGATTATAAATATTTGAATTATCTATAATTAACAGGTATAATAAAAATAGAAAAAATAAACAAATATGGCTACATTATCACGAAAATATAGACCTAAAACTTTTAAAGAAGTTCTTGGTCAAAATCATATCAAAGCTAGTCTGGAGAGTGAAATAATCAATAATGATTTGTCCCAGGCTTATCTTTTTTGTGGACCAAGAGCCGTTGGTAAAACAACTTTAGCTAGAATATTAGCTAAGAGTTTAAATTGTTTAAACCGTGAAGAAGGGATGTCTGAGCCTTGTAATGAATGTAGTGCTTGCTTAAATATTAATAAAAATAAGAGCATTGAAGTAATTGAAATAGATGCTGCTAGTCATACTGGAGTAGATAATGTTAGGGAAAATATAATTGATAGCGCTAGAGTTGCTCCAGCAAATTTGAAATATAAGGTTTTTATTATTGATGAGGTGCATATGTTGTCTATTTCAGCTTTTAATGCCTTACTTAAGGTTATAGAAGAACCACCACAACATGTTATCTTTATTCTTTGCACCACAGAGGTTCATAAGATCCCTGCTACTGTTATTTCTAGGTGTGAGAGAATGGATTTTAAACGTTTAAGTGTTATTGATACTATTAAAAAATTACAATCCATAGTTGACGCTGAAGAGATAAGTGTTGATAAAGGGGTTTTAGAAACCATTGCTAGACATTCAGGTGGTTATTTGCGTGATGCTGAAAGTCTTTTAGGCCAAGTAATTTCACTTAGCTCTGCTAAAGAAATTAGCACAGAACAAGCTAATTTAATACTGCCACAAAGTAATATTTTACAAGCTGTTAAATATCTTGATCATGTTGCCAGTAACGAGACAGCTAAGGCTATTAGACTTATTAATGATTTAATTGACTCAGGAATAGACCTAAAAAGTTTTTTAGCAGATATTTTGCAAATATTAAGAAAGATTATTATGGAAAAAGTAAATCCTGGCTTATCACAAAGTTTAGGGTTAGATTTTGGTGAAAGTATTGAAAAAGAGGTATTAACATTGAGCGCTAAATTAGACATTGAAAAACTTGCTTGGTATATTGATAATTATATTAAAACAAATGATAGTTTGAGAAGCGCGCAAATAAAGCAATTACCTTTGGAATTAGTGACGGTAAAGTTGTCAGGAAGAAAGAAAACAGACAGTTTAAATAATTATAATAAAAAAGACAATTCTAATAATTTTATTCAAGAAAAAAAAGAAACAGAAAATACCGTTAACAAACAAAAAACAGATAATTATAATTTTAAAGAAACTAAGGTAAATAAAGAAAAAGAAGTTCCATTAATTAAAGAAGATGTAAAAGAGGATAGTCAAGCAGAAAAGATAAATATTGGTATTGAAGATATTCAAGCTAAATGGAGAGAGTTTATTTTAAAGATAAAAAGTGAAAATCATTCTTTAACCTTTATTTTGCAAAATTGTTGGCCTAGTGATATTAAAGAAGGAATTATTAATTTGAAATGTAAATATAAATTTCACCAGGAAAGATTAAGGGATGCTAATATTCAAGATATTATAAATAAAAATCTTAAAAATATTTTTAAATGTAATTTAAAGTATACTACTAATATTGATAGTAATTTAGAAATACCAAGTTCGAGATCCAGAGAAAACTCGGGAAACAAAGAAGAGGTAAAACCTAAAGAAGAAAATACTGATAATATACAGACTAAGGAAACAAAAAAAGAAAAAGCTCAAGTTGATGATGAGCAAAAAGGGACTATTAATAATATACTAAACGCCTTCGGTGGCGAGGTTATAAGCTAAATATATGTTAGATATTAAAAGAATAATAAATAATAAAAAAGAAGTTGAAGAAGCTCTCTTAAAGAGAATGCCTAAAGAAGATTTTAATTTAGATAATATTATTTCTTTAGAAGAAAAAAGAAAAAATATAACTACTGACCTTGAAGTTCTTCAGGCTAAAAAAAATGAATATTCTAAAACTAAACCAGATGAGAAAACTATTTCTGAAATAAAAGAACTATCTAAAAGCATTAAAGAACAAGAAGAAGAATTAAAGAAAATCAAAGCAGACTTGAAAGAAAAATTATCATCTTTACCTAATACAGTTAGTGAAGATATTGTAGCAGGTGATAAAGAAAACAATGAAGTAATATACACATACTCAAATAAACCAAAGTTTGATTTTGAAGCTCTTGATCATGTAAGCTTAGCTGAAAAACTTGATGTGATTGATTATAAAAGAGCTAGGAAAATGTCAGGTAATGGTTTTTGGATATACAAAGATAAAGGGGCTTGGCTAGAATGGGCTTTGTATAATTATTTCTTAGATTATCATAGGGAGAATGCTTATGAATTTTTAATAATGCCTGAACTTTTAAATAGAGAATCTGCTTATGCTTCAGGGCATTTACCTAAATTTGAAGATGATCTCTTTTGGACTGAAAACTCTAAACTTTGTCTTAATGCAACTGCAGAGATGATGTTAACAAATTATCATAGAGAAGAAATTTTAGATGAAAATGATTTACCTAAAAAGTACTTTTCTTTAGCCACCTCTTTTAGAAGGGAGGCGGGAAGTTATAGAAAAGATGAAAGAGGTATGATTAGAGGTCATCAGTTTAACAAAGTGGAAATGTTTCAGTTTACTAAGCCTGAAAACTCTTGGCAGGTTTTTGAAAAAATGAATCAAGAAGTTATTGATTTAATGAAAGGACTTGATTTACATTTTCAACTTAGCAAGCTAGCGGCGAAAGATTGTTCTGCGGCTATGGCTAAAACTACAGATCTAGAAGTTTGGATTCCAAGTATGAATATATACAAAGAAGTGAGTAGTATTTCTAATGCTATTGGTTATCAAGCTAGAAGGGCTAATATAAGGTATAAAGATCAAAAAACAAAAAAGAATGTTTTTGTTCATACTTTAAATGCTTCAGGCTTAGCTACTAGTAGGGTAATACCAGCTATTTTGGAACAAAATCAAACAGCAGATGGTAGCGTTAAAGTTCCTAAAATACTGCATAAGTACTTACCTAAAAAATATCATATCTTAAAGTAATTATATAACCATGAAGACAAGCTTTATACAACTATGCTTAATAATTGTTCTAGGCTTGTCTTTTTTGTTGTCTATAAATAATAATTCACAAGCAATAGCGCAAGTAGATTATCCACGTTTAGTTAATTATTATTTGGAATGGTCTCTTGATGATAGTGAAGCTGTAGATCTTGCTAAATGGGACCTGCTAATTTTAGATATGGAAGTGCAAGAAAATAGTCCAGAGGCTATTAGAAAAATAAGGAGATATAATCCTGATATTAAGATATTGGCTTACATTACTTCACAAGAGATTATTGATTATAGTCAGCAATCATTTCAAATAAATGCTAGTTTACGAGCTAAATTGTATGATCAAATAGCTGATTCTTGGTGGTTAAGAGATTATCAAGGAAATAAAATTAGTTTTTGGCAGGGAACTAAGATGTTAAATATGACAGTTGGTGCTGGTGTCTCTAATAATAATGAAAAATGGAATGAGTTTTTACCTAGGTTTGTAGATGAAGAAATTTTAAGCACAGGACTTTGGGATGGAGTTTTCTATGATAATACTTGGGGAGATATTTCCTGGCTTAATAATGCCAATATTGATATTAATAATAATAAGCAAAGAACTAGTAATGCTTATATGGATAGTGCCTGGAATCAAGGTACTAAGGAAATGTTACTTATTAGTAGAAACTTAAATCCGGAAGCTATTATTATGGGTAATGGTAGAGTATTTTATGAATATCAAAACTATTTAAACGGTATGATGTTAGAGAGTTTTCCTTCTAGTTGGGAAAATGGTGGAAATTGGTCAGGTTCGATGCAAACATATATGAGACTAAAGGATTATAATAAAAAACCACAAACACCAGTTATTCTTTCTTTCAATGATCAAAATAATCCTTATCAAAAAATGCGCTACAGCCTTGCTTCTACTTTAATGGAAAATGGTTATTTTGGTTACAATGAAAGTATATATAAACAAGGAGAACTTTGGTTTTACGATGAATATGAATTTTCTTTAGGTCAACCACAAAGTCAAGCTAATAATTTACTCTCAAGTAGTTCACAAATAAAGCCTGGCTTATGGCGTAGAGATTTTGATGAAGGAGTAGCTGTACTAAATTCTAGTCAGGAGAAGAAATCTTATTTTTTTGATAAAGAAGAATTTGAGAGACTGAAAGGAGATCAGGCTCCTGAAATTAACAATGGTACTATTGTTAATTATGTAAATTTAGAACCTAAAGATGCTGTGATTTTAAAAAAAAGACAAACAGAAATTGAAGGTGCAGTTTTTGATAATGGTGCTTATGTTAGAGTTTTTGATAAAAATGGAAAACAAGTGCGTAACGGTTTTTTTGCTTATAAAGATGCTTATCCAGGCGAAAGTCAGATTATAGTTAGTGATATAGATAATGATGGTATAAAAGAAACCTTAGTTAACTATGCTGGTCTTATTAGTATATATAAAAATGGCAGAGTGTATAAAGAATTTGAACCCTATGATAATAAATTTCAAGGAGAAATATCAGTCGCTATAGCTGATCTTGATGGCGATGGTACTAAGGAAATAATTACTGGCGCTGGCCCTGGAGGTGGTCCGCATGTCAGAGTATTTTCTAAAGACGGTAAACCTTTAATTGGTGGTTTTTTCGCTTATGAAACAAATTTTAGAGGAGGGGTAAATGTGGCTGTATTAGATTTAAATAATGATGGTACTAAGGAAATAATTACTGGCGCTGGCCCTGGAGGTGGTCCGCATGTCAGAGTATTTTCTAAAGACGGTAAACCTTTAATTGGTGGTTTTTTCGCTTATGATCGTGAGTTTAAAGGTGGTGTTAGTCTTAGTGTTGGTGATGTTAACGGTGATGGTAAAGGTGAGATAGTAAGCAGTGCTGGACTTGGAGGAAGCCCACGTGTTAAGATATTTAATAGAGATGGTAAACTTCTTGATAGTTTTTTAGCCTATGAGCCCAGTTTTACTGAGGGTATAAAAGTTATCACTTTAGATATAAATGGTGATGGGGTCAAAGAGATCCTTACACAAACTTTTAATTTTTAATATGACTAAAAAAAAGAAAAAAAACAAAGAAGTGTATAGTCTTGAGGATGCTAATCTTTCAGTTGTAGATAAAAAAAAGCAAACAAGTCTTGAAAAACAATCCGATGATAAAAATGCCACACAAAAGAGTGGTTTAACTCTAACTAAAGACGGTTTAAATATGGGAACAGGATCTAATTTAGTTATTGGTAATTTAAACATTAATTCACATTTTAGAAGAAGGCATGAAAAGCATTATAAAAATAGTAAATTTCATCTCTGGGCTGATCTAGTAATGGCAGGAATTATTGTAGTCCTCTTAGTAATTATTTTGTGGCTTAGCTTTTGGCAACCACACGCACAGATAAATTTAGAATCAGGAACTAATCATAAGATAATAAAGAGCGCAGAGTTACAAACATTTCATTTAAAATACAAGACTAATAATTCTAGTAGTGATAATACTATCGCTGTTAATTTGCCTGATAATTTTGAGTTCGTTAGAGCTGTACCGAGTGATAAATATAATCAGGACACACATACTTTTAAACTAGGTAAATTAAGCTCTGGTTCTAATGGAGAAGTGAAGATTAGTGGTTATGTTTATGCAGATATTGGTAAGCAACAGGCCATTTCTTTTAATTTTAATTGTAGTAGTTGTGGTAAAAGTGGTGTTCTAAGTTCATATTTATATAATATTGAAGATTCTTCTTTGGATATGCAAGTTATAGCTCCTGATAAAATATATAAAAATATTGAAAATAAATTTAGAGTTAATATTGAAAATACCAGCGTTAAGGATATAAGAAGTATGTACTTAAAGGTTTCTGATGACTGGCTTTTAAGCTCTAATGAAGATATAGAAAATAATAAAATAATAGTTGATAAAATAGAAGTTGGTGAAATAAAAAATATAGAATTTAAATTAATTAGTCCTAGAGATAAACAAAGTGATAATCTAGAAATACAAACATACTTAATCAAAAAAGGAAAAGAGCTTTTGCAAAATAAATGGCAAAAACAAGTAGATATATTTGATCCTGAATTAGAATCACAACTTATATATCTAAATAACAATAACAATACTATTAGTTTTAATTTAGATTTTAAAAACAATTCAAATAATACTTTATCTGACCTTGCTTTTAGAATAGGAGCAGATGATAATATCATCTTAGATAATTTAAGTTTAAACCAGTCAATTTCGAACGTAGAAATAATTGATAAGATTATTAGACTTAAACAAAATTTAGAATCTCAGGAATCAGTTCACCTTAGTTTAAAAATTAATGCTAAACAAGAAAAAGATGTGATTAATCCCGAGTTTGAATTAAGAGTTGAACCTTCTTATTTATCTAATCAAAGTCGCTACAGTTATCAAGTTAGCTCTGAACCAATTAAGCTTTTAAGTAATTTAGAAGCTAGTTCAAAAGCATATTATTACAGTCCACAAGGAGATCAGTTAGGTATTGGACCTTTGCCTCCAGTAGATGGACTCCCAACTACGTATTGGATATTTCTTGAAGCTAGCAATTATGGAAATGCTTTAGTTGACTTTAGTCTAAGCGGAAAGCTGGCTGAAAATGTTAGATGGGCAAATAAAAAGAGTGTTGTTAATGGTAGTATTTATCAGGCCCCTGGCTCAAATAAGGTAACCTGGCAAATAAGAAATATAGATAATAAAGATCTCAATAGTAGTGCTCGTTTTGCTTTAACATTAATTCCTGACACAGCTCAAATTAATTCTATACCTTTATTGTTTAAAGATATTACAGTTACTGCTTATGATACCTTTACTCAAAAAAACATAAATTTTAGTCTTCCAGATATAAATGCAGAATTAACGCATGATCCATTAGCTTCGGGTCAAGGTAGAGTTGAAAATTAAGAAACATTATTATGATAATAGATAGTCTTAAAGCGTACAAAAAACCTAAATACGAAACTTTAAATATTATTGAAATACAAAAAAATAATCTTTTACATAATCTTAAAATACTTGAAGGAGAAAGACCTAATTCACAAATAATTCCAGTTTTAAAAGCTAATGCTTATGGTCATGGTTTAAAAGAATTGTGCCAAATTATTAAAAATAAGGTTAAGACTGTGGCGGTAGATTCTTTTCCTGAAGCTCAAATAGCTTATAAGTATTTCAAAGGTAGAGTTCTTATTATGGGTGAAATGCCTCTTAAAGCTTATACTTACACTAAACTAAATAAAACAGAGTTTTATGTATATAATTATAAAACACTGCGACATATAGCTACTAAATTTGGCCAGAAAGCTAAAGTTCATTTATTTGTTAATACAGGTATGAATAGGGAGGGAATCAAAGATTTGCCTAAGTTTATTGAAGATAATTCTTTTTATTTAAATAAGGTACAAGTAGTAGGTTTAGCGTCACATTTAGCTTCAGCCGAGACATTATCGAAGTTTAATGACACTCAAGAGGAAAACTTTGCTCAGGCTTTAGAGTTTATGCAAAAAAATGGCTATAAAGGCTTAAAAACGCATTTGGGTAATAGTGCGGGTGTTTTCACCTTAAAGAGGGAATACAGCGCCTATAGAGCTGGTATAGGCTTTTATGGCTATAATATTATAGATCCACAGCATAATAAATATGAAATAGCAAAACAATTAAAACCGGCCTTAAAAGTATATTCACAAATTATTTCATTACAAAAAATTAAAGCTCAAGAAATAGTTTCATATAATGAAAATTTTAGTAGTGAGAAGGATAGTACTATTGCAGTTATACCTTTTGGCTATAGTGAAGGTTTACCTAGACATTTATCTAATCAAGGTAAGTTGAAAATTATGAGCAAAGATAAACCTTTCTTTGCTCAAATTAGTGGTAATGTTTGTATGAATTTAACTTGTGTTGATTTGGGTGATAATAAAGCGCAAATAGGTGATAGAGTACAAGTAGTATCTTCTTTAAATTCTGATGCTAATTCTTTTGCAAATATAGCTGATCTAGCAGATACCATTATCTATGAACCACTTATTAGATTAGCAGTTAATATAAGAAGAAAAGTTGTATGAAGAGAAAGTTAAAAATTGCAGTTCTTCTAGGGGGCACATCCTTAGAAAGGGAAGTATCTTTAAATACTGGTGCTCAAATTATAAAAACCTTAGAGTCGGCTGGCTATACAGTTTTTAAATATGACCCTAAAACTGATTTGGAAAAATTTAGTTTAGATTTTAAAAATAAAAAGTTTGATTTTTGCATACCAGCTTTACATGGTCAGGGCGGAGAAGATGGTAGTATCCAGGGTTATCTAGAGTCTTTAAAGGTTCCATATTGTTTTTCTAATATTAAAGCTAGTGCTGTAGCAATGGACAAGAATCTAAGTAAAGTTTTAGTTAATAACAAAGGAGTTGAAGTATTAGATTCAAAGCTAATTACTAAGTCTAATGATATTAATAATTTAGATATTAAGTATCCTGTTATTGTTAAACCTAATCAAGGGGGATCTTCGGTAAATATTAATATATGTTATGATTTTAGTGAACTTGAAGAGGCAGTGAATATAATTTTAAACAACAATGAAGATGTGCTTATTGAGAAATATTTAAAAGAAGCTAAGGAATTAACTGTTTCTGTTATTGAGAAAGATAATAAAGTTTTAAGTTTGCCAGTAATGGAAATTATAGCCAATAAAGGGGTGTTTTATGATTACGACTCTAAATATACTCAAGGCGGTAGTACTCATATTTGTCCAGCAGAAATAGATAAAGAAATA
>Ga0209943_1000040_pt1 | contig 77665 bp, 67 predicted proteins | sample SalPonR1_B_D2_MG_FD_185698 | JGI IMG/M metagenome (GOLD analysis project Ga0209943, IMG submission 185698) | Salt pond soil microbial communities from South San Francisco under conditions of wetland restoration - Salt Pond MetaG R1_B_D2_MG... ... | reverse complement strand
CTTCGCCGGTGAGTTCGTGCTCATTCAGCAGGATGCCCACGTTGTTCATGAGCACGTCGATCCGGCGCTCGTCGGCGACGAGCCTGCCGAGCAGTTCGTCGGTCTCCGACTGCAGCGACATGTCCGCGACCAGCGGCGTGACCCTCCCGGCGGACTCGGCCGGCAGCGCATTCACCGCGGCCGTGAGCCGCTCGGCGTTGCGGGCCACGGCGACCACGCTGGCACCCGCGGCGGAAGCCGTGCGCATAATGGCCGCTCCGATGCCGGCGTTCGCCCCGGTGACCACCCAGTGCTGACCGGAGAAGTCCCACGGGCGGGAGGAGCCCCAGGGCAGCCCCCGGGCGTAATAGCCGATCTTGGTGTAGTTCGGGGTAAAGCGCCCGTAGAAATTGACGATCTTCAGCAGTGTTGCCGCGTCCATCCGCTGCTCCAGTCACTTGCAATATAGAACTTAAAATACCCGGCGGGCGCTCCCGCCGTCAACTGGCGGTTGACGGCCGGGTGACTGCTGGCTAAGGTCGGGTTTCTTAATGCAAGTGACTGCAAGCGCCGTTGGGGGAGATGCGACGATGAGCGGCGACCGAGAAGAGATCCGACCGCCCTGGTTCGATCCGGGCATGCCGGACCGGGACGACTGCGTCCTGAAGGGCCTGCTGGACAGCCGGGCGGAGCGCTGTCCCGATCGCCGGGTCGCCCTGTTCGAGAACGGCACGGAGTGGACCTACGCCGAGTGCCGCCGCGAGGTCCGCGACACGGCCGCCGGCCTGCAGGCGCTCGGCGTCGGCCGCGGCGACGCGGTCATCGCCTGGCTGCCGAACGGCCGGGACATCGTCCGGGTCTGGTTCGCCGCCAACTACCTCGGCGCCATCTACGTGCCGCTGAACACGGCCTATCGCGGCGGCGTGCTGGAGCACGCCGTCAACCTCACCGGCGCGCGGATCATGGTCACCCATCCCGAGCTGGTCGAACGTCTGGAAGGGCTGACGCTCGAGAGTCTCGCGCAGGTGGTGCTGTCGGGCGGCGAGGTGCTCGCGGACCGGCCCGGTCTGCGCTTCCACGGCGCGGACGCGCTGAAGGGCGACGGCGAGTCTTTCGACGACTCCGCCGTAATCGAACCCTGGGACATCCAGAGCGTCATCTATACCTCCGGCACCACCGGGCCGTCGAAGGGCGTGCTGTCGCCCTACCTGCAGCTCTATACGACCGCGGTCATCAACTACCGGATGGAGGACGGCGACGCCATCCTGGTGAACCTGCCGATGTTCCACGTCGGCGGCACCAGCCCCATCTACTGCGCGCTGGTGAATTCGGGGTGTTTCTATCTCGTGAGCGGCTTCAGCACCACCGAATTCTGGGACCAGGTGCGGCGTGCGAACTGCGTGACCACGGCCGGGCTGATCGGCGCCATGGCGCCGTTTATCGCCAAGTCGGAGCCGCGGCCGGACGACACCGAGAACCCGCTCCGCAACCTGACGATGTTCCCGATCAACGACGAGACCATCGCGCTCGGCAAGCGCTTCGGCTTCGACTACGTGACCGGCTTCAACATGACCGAGGTGTCCACGCCGCTGATCAGCGACGTGAACTCCGAGGTTCACTACGCCTGCGGCCGGCCCCGTACCGGCATGGAATGCCGGCTGGTGGACGAGAACGACATCGAGGTGCCCCGCGGCGAGCCCGGCGAGCTGATCGTGCGCTCCGACCTGCCGTGGACCATGAACGCCGGCTACATCAACATGCCGGAGGCGACGGCCCGGGCCTGGCGCAACGGCTGGTTCCACACCGGCGACGTGTTCCGCCAGGACGAGAACGGCGAGTATTTCTTCGTCGATCGGCGCAAGGACACCATCCGGCGCCGGGGCGAGAATATCTCGTCGCTCGAGGTCGAGGCCGAGGTGATCCGCCACCCCGAGGTCGACGAGGTGGTCGCCGTCGGCGTGCCGAGCGAGTACACGGAGGAGGAGGTGCTGATCGTCGTCGTGCCGAAGGCCGGCGCGAGCCTCGATCCGGTGGCGCTCACGGAGTTCCTGGTGGAGCGTCTGGCTTATTTCATGGTGCCCCGTTACGTGCGCATCGTCGCCGAGATACCGAAGACGGAGACCAACAAGCCCCGCAAGGTGCTGTTCCGGGAAGCCGGCGTCACCGACGATACCTGGGACCGCGAGGCGGCGGGCATACGCCTGAAGCGCGAGCGGCTCGGGTCGTGACGCCGGACGCCGAAACCGCCGGCCTCCTGCGCCTGATGGCGGAGGCGGAGTACCCGCCCATCTGGACGCTGCCCGCCGCCGAGGCGAGGAAGATCCACGATCCGCTCACCGCGGCATCCGCCCACCCGGCCGAGCCCGTGGCGGAGACACGGCACGTGGAGATGGCCCCGGGTCTGCGCGCGCGGCTGTATCGCCCCGAGGGCGCCGAAGAAGGAGCGCCGCTGCTCCTCTATTTCCACGGCGGCGGCGGTGCCATCGGCGATCTCGATTCCCACGACGCGGTCTGCCGGACGCTGGCCGATGCCAGCGGTGCCGTCACGCTGGCCGTCGACTACCGCCTGGGTCCCGAATACCGTTTCCCCGCCGCCTGGGAGGATGCCTGGACGGCCTGGCGATGGGCGCTCGAAAACGCTGCCGGGCTCGGCGCCGATCCTGACCGTATCGTCGTTGCCGGCGACAGCGCCGGCGGAGGTCTCGCGGCCTCGCTGGCGCAGCGCGCGGTGGCCGGGTGCGGTCCCGCGCCGCTTTTTCAGCTCCTGATCTATCCGGCGCTGGATGCCTCCCGGGACGCGGAGCGCTATCCCTCGGTGGCCGAGAATGCCGACGGGTATTTCCTGACGAGGGAACTGATGGCCTGGTTCGGTGCCCAGTATCTCGCGCCGGGCCAGGACCCGGCCGACGCGAGACTGTCGCCCGGACTCGCCGACACTCTGTCCGGTCTGCCGCCGGCGCTGATCGTGACGGCGGGGCTGGATCCGCTGCGCGACGAGGCGGCGGCCTATGCCGAGGCACTGGAGCGGGCAGGGGTCCCGGTGGAGTATCGCTGCTACGAGCAGACCATCCACGGCTTCGTCTCTTTCGGCCGCTTCCTGTCGTTCACGGCGCCGGCGATCCGGGACTGGGGCGAAGCCGTGCGCGCGGCGGCCGCGGGAGGAGACTGACATGACCACCGAAGAGCGACACGGCCTTTGCCGATTCTGCCATGCCTTCTGCTCGATGAAGATCCACCTCGAGGACGGGCGCATCGTCAGGCTGATCGGTGACAAGCACAACCCGGTGTATGCCGGTTACAGCTGCATCAAGGGCCGCAACTTCCACGAGTTCCACTACGCCGACGAGCGCATCCTGCATCCCCTGAAGCGGGGTGAGGACGGCAGCCGCGGCGAGATCCCCCTGCCGCAGGCCCTGGACGAGGTCGCGGCGAAACTGCAGGCGATCGTCGCCGAGCACGGCCCCCGCGCGGTGGCGATGTACACCGGGACGTTCAGCCACTTCTGCGTGGGCGGCGTGATGACGCGGCACGCCTTCATGGATGCCATCGGCTCGCCCATGCGCTTCACGAATGCCACGATCGATCAGCCCGGCAAGCCCATTGCCATGGCGCTGCACGGGCGCTGGGGTGCGGGCCCCGAGGCTTTCGCCGACTCCGACGTCTGCATGCTGGTAGGCGCCAACCCGCTGGTCTCGATGTGGGGCGGCATCCCGCCGTTCAACCCGGCGAAGCGACTGCACGAGGCGAAGAAGCGGGGGCTGAAGCTCATCGTGATCGATCCGCGCCGCACCGAGAGCGCGCGTAAGGCGGACATCCACCTGCAATGCCTGCCCGGGCACGACCCGGAGATCCTGGCGGCCATCATCCGCGTGATCATCGCCGAAGGCCTCCACGACCGGGACTTCGTCGCCGCAGAGGTGAACGGCTTCGACGAACTGGCCGCGGCGGTGGAGCCGTTCACGCCGGAACGGGTCGCCGCCCGTGCCGGGCTGCAGGCCGACGACATCGCGGCGGCCGCGCGGATGTTCGCAAACGGCAGGAAGGGTAACGCGACGGGCGGCACCGGCTCGAACATGGCTCCCCACGGGACCCTGATGGAGTATCTGCTGCTCGCGCTGAACACGATCTGCGGACGCTGGGTGAGAGCGGGCGAGCGCGTGCCGAATCTCGGCTGCCTGTTCCGCATGTTCTCGGGCAGGGCGCGGGCGGAGAAACCGCGGCCTGCCGTCGGCTTCGGCGAATCGTTGCGCGTGCGCGGGCTGGCCGATACCGCCGCCGGACTGTCCACAGCCGCGCTGGCCGACGAGATCCTGACACCGGGGGAAGGGCAGGTGCGCGCGCTGTTCGTCGCCGGCGGCAATCCACTGGCGGCGTTCCCGAACCGGGAGAAGGTCCGGCGGGCGCTGGAATCCCTTGACCTGCTGGTGGTCATCGATCCCCAGCTGTCAGCCACGGCGGAACTCGCGGATTACGTGATCGGCCCGATGTTCGGCTACGAGATGCCCGCCATCTCCTTCGCCAACGAGGGCATGGTGACCTACGGCCTGTCCATCGGCTTCCAGGAGCCGTTCGCCCAGTACCAGCCCGCGCTCATCGACCCGCCGGAGGGCGCGGAGGTGATGGAGGACTGGCGCGTGTTCTACGAGCTCGCCCGGCGCATGGACATGCCGCTCGGTTTCCGCGGCTACGCCTGGGACATGGAGTCGCCGCCCACCACCGACGAGCTGATCGAGGTGTTCACCAGCCGCAGCCCCGTGCCGCTGGAGGAGATCAAGAAGTATCCGGAAGGCCACATCTTCGAGGAGCGCTCCGCGCCGGCGGAACCGCGGGACCCGGACTGGCCGTACCGCCTGGAGGTCGGCAATGACGGCATGATGGCAGAGCTGGCCGGTCTTGCCGCTGCAGGCGGCGCGGACGAGGCTGGACGTCAGGGCGCGGCGGACGAGGCGAGGCCGGGCGGCGAAGGCCTGCCGCTGCTGCTGGTGAGCAGGCGCCAGCACCATGTCTACAACTCGGTGGGGCACCGGGTGAAGGCACTGGCGAAGAAGGTGCCGTACAACCCGGCCTACATGAATCCGCGGGATGCGGCGGCGCTCGGGCTGGCGGCCGGCGACCGGATCGAGATCGCCAGCGGCAATGGCAGCGCCCCCGCCGTCGTGGAGTTGGCCGACGACGTCCGCCCCGGCGTCGTCTCGGTCGCCCACGGATTTCCGAACACCACGGCCGCCGATGACTTCCGCGGCACCAGCACCAGCGCGCTGGTCGACGACGAGACCGACTACGACATCTGGAGCGGTCTGCCGCGCATGAGTGCGCTGCCCGTGCGTGTGCGCGCGGCAGGCTGAAGCGGCCTGTCGGCCGCGCCACCATCCCATTGCCGGAACAGGAGACGCCGATGTTTGACTACAGGACCCCGTGCCTCGCCGCCGCCGTACTGGCGCTGGCCTGCGCCCTTGCAGGTCCCGCCCACGGCGGGCCGCAGGAGGATGCGGTGGAGGCCGTCATCCGCGGATTGCAGAAGGACTGGAACGCGGCCGACATGACCGCCTATCTGGATGCCTACGGCAAGGGCGACGACATGCGCCTCGTCTACGGCAAGACCTGGCTCGCCGGCTGGGATGCCGTGAACCGCGTGTTCCGCGAGAACTGGCCGGACGAGCGGCGCATGGGCAAGTTCACCATCGACAAGATGGAGGTCCGGCTGCTGACCGACGACGTGGCCGTGGCCACGGGCTCGTTCGAGCACGTATTCCCTCACGAGACGATCCGGGGCGCCTTCACCCACGTGCTGGAGAAGACGGCCGACGGGTCCTGGGAGATCGAACACGAGCACACGTCCCGCGGCGAGACGATCGTCCACGAGGACGCCCCCGAAGAGGCCTCTTGAAAGGTCTCTGAAATGGCCCCTGACAGCGGCTACGGCGGCCAGGGCGGCCAGGGGAGTGTGGAGGCAGCCGGCTGAGGCGGACTATTCCTCCACGGTCAGCGCCTCCTCCAGCTGCGCCCAATCGTAGTAATCGCGCCACGCCTGCACCTCGCCGTCGGCGATCTCCAGCACGCCGACGACCGGGATGCGGGAATGCTTGCCCTTGTAGACGAAGTCGTCGACCCGCTCGAGGAACACGACGTTGCCGTTGATCGCCATGTTGCGGATCTGCAGCTCGATGCGCTCGATCCCGTCCACCAGCGCGAGGAAGCGCGGGCGGATGGTCTCGCGGCCGATCACCGGCTCCTTCATCATGCTCTGGAACACGGCGTCCTCGGCGAACAGATCGATCATGCGGTCCCACTCCATGGTGTTCCAGGCGTCGACCATCTTCATCGCGACGGCCTCGGCCTCGGCTTCGACAGCGTCGGTGCCGGCATGATCGCCGGCCTGCGGGACCAGCGGGACCAGCAGCAGCGACAGCAGTAGAACGTGCATTCTCATAGGACGAGTCTCCCCCTGAAAGTGAATCTCACGTGGTCGCCCGCCATCCCTCCGCGGGGCGCAGCCACAAACTTGCGTAATTAGACTGGGACAGTCTAAGCTAGCCTTCGGTCGCAGGCAATCCGGTCACCGGCGGGGTGCGCGGGTGCCGCAACCGGGCAGCAGCGGGGGAGAGAACGCATGCAGCAGACGCAGACCGTCGGCGCGGACGCTCACGACGAAGACGGCGAATGGCCGAATCCGGTCTACTCCTGGTACGTGGTCGGCGTGCTCATGCTCGCCTACACCAACTCCTTCATCGACCGCCAGATCCTGAGCCTGCTGATCGAGCCGATCCGGGCGGATCTCGCCATCAGCGATACCCAGGTGAGCCTGCTCGCCGGCCTCGCCTTCTCCATCTTCTACACGCTGATGGGCGTGCCGATCGCGCGGCTCGCCGATCAGAAAAACCGCAAGGTCATCATCGCCTTCGGCGTCGCCTTCTGGAGCGCGATGACGGCGCTGTGCGGTGCGGCGCGGAACTTCTGGCAGCTGTTCGCCGCCCGGGTCGGGGTGGGCGTCGGCGAGGCCACGCTGTCGCCGGCCGCCTTCTCGATCATGGCGGACTACTTCCCGAAGCATAAGCTCGCCCGTGCCTTCAGTGTCTATTCCATGGGCGTCTATTTCGGCGCGGGGCTGGCGATGATCATCGGCGGCATCGTCGTGCGCATGGTGATGAACGCCGGCGTGGTGACCGTGCCGGTGCTGGGTGACGTCCGTCCCTGGCAGATGACGTTCTTCTTCGTCGGCGTCCTCGGCCTGCCGATATTCCTGCTCGTGCTGACGATCCGGGAACCGGTGCGCCGCGGTCTGAAGGCGGCAGGCGTGCCGCGGGAAGGGAATGCGAGTTCGCTGCCGGTGCTGCTGGCCTTCCTGAAGGTGAACGCCCTTACGGTGGCGTTCCACTTCCTCGCCTTCTCGATGATCGGCATCGCCATCGCGGGCTACATGGTCTGGACGCCGACCCTGTTCATCCGCACCTGGGGCTGGGAAGCCTCCACCATAGGACTCGCCTACGGCGGCATCATGTTCGTGCTCGGCACGGCGGGCGTCTACGCGGGCGGTTACGTGGCCGACTGGCTGGAGCGGCGGGGCCGCCGCGACGCCATCCTGCGCGCGGCCTTCTATGGCGGTGTGATCACGGTACCGTTCGCGGTGGCGACGCCGCTGATGCCGAACGGCGGCCTCGCGCTGGCCTGCCTGGCGGTGACCAGCTTCCTGCTGGCCTTCCCCCAGGGCCTGCCCGCCGCCGCGCTGCAGGTGATCACGCCCAATCCCCTGCGCGCCCAGATGACGGCACTGTACTTCCTGGTGGGCAACCTGATCGCGCTCGGTTTCGGTCCCACCCTCGTGGCGCTGGTGACGGACTTCGGCTTCGACGACCCGATGAAGCTCCGGTACTCGATGGCCGTGGTGAGCGCCACGGTGATACCGGTGGGGGTTCTCCTGAGCTACCTGGCGCTGCGACCCTATCGCGCCAGCCGACAGCGCGCGGAGGTGCCCCAGGGCTAGCCCCGCGCGGCCGTCAGGTACGTTCGGCGTGCCACGCCCTCGACCAGTCGCTCAGGTCCGCCAGGCGTTCGCCCAACTCGCGGCCCCGCTGCGTGTAACCGTAACCGTCGTCCTCCAGGTCCACGAGGCCGGCCTCGCGCAGTTCGCGGAGTCTGCGGTTGAGACTGGTCGGCGAGACGTTGTCGCAGCGCTCGCGCAGCTGCCGGAAAGACAGCCGCTCGTCGCGAAGCTCCCAGAGTATGCGCAGCGTCCAGCGCCGGCCCAGCAGGTCCAGGAGCGCCATGATGGGCCGTCGGGCTGACCCGCGGCTCTTGTCGCCTGTATTCGTAGTCATGTTGACACTACAGTTTCTGTAGCAGTATGCTTTGCTACAAATACTGTAGCACAGGAGCCGCATGATGAGAGAGGTTCTCGCCCCCGTGGAGCCGCCGTGGCCGGAGGACGTGGTCGCCGCGTTCGAGTCGTACCCGAAGCGGGACGGCTACGTCCTGAAGTTATTCCGCGTGTTCGCCAACAGCCTGCGCTTCCTGCGGGGCAAGGGTGTGGTGAACCTTCTGGATGGGGACAGCCCGCTGTCGCTCAGGGAACGTGAACTCGTGATTCTGCGCACCTGCGCGCAGCGCAATTGCGAGTACGAGTGGGGCGTGCACGCCGCCGCATTCGGCGCCGCGGCGGGGCTGGGCCCGGAGCAGATCCGGGCGACCCGGCTTTCGCCGCCCGACGCTCCTTGCTGGACGGAGGCCGAGGCGGTTCTGCTGCGGGTGATCGACGGACTCTGCGCCGACGGCCGGCCGGACCCGGTCACGCTCGATGCGTTCCGCGAACTCTGGGATCTCGAGCAGCAACTCGAGATCCTTGCACTGTGCGGCAACTACCATACGGTCAGTTTCGTCGCCAATGCGAGCGCCCTGGAACCCGAGGCGTTCGCGATCGCTTTTCCGGGCGACGGCCGAAGCGCGTGCTGATTTGCTATGCTCGTCCCCGTTGGCGCAGGCCCCCAATCGGAGGATGCCATGGCCGGTGGCTGGGCCCGTGACGGGGCCGTACAGGAACAGATAGATGCCAGCGTCGACGACGCCGTGCAACGCGCCCGTGGCCGGTTGCCCCGCGGCCCTTCCCTGACGCATTGCGAGGAATGCGGCGACGAGATCCCGGCCGCGCGGCGCGAGGCCGTCCCCGGCGTGCGCCGCTGCCTCGGCTGCCAGGCCGAGCGGGACGAGAAAGGGCAGGGCGAAGCCCTCTACAATCGCCGCGGCAGCAAGGACAGCCAGCTGCGGTGACGCAGTCCCGCCAGCGGCTCGAGCAGGTGCTGCGGGAACTGGCCCCGACGCTCGGCCGCGATCCGGCCCGGTTGGCCGAGGAGGCCGAGGGCTATCTCGCGGAACTGGACAGCCGCCGCAGCGCCACGGGCGTGGGTCTGTTCGCCGCGCTGAGCCGGTTCGTCTGCCGGCGCGGCTATGCGCGGGATATCGTCTGCGACGACGGCGAGTTCGCCCGCGTCGCCGAGCTGGCGCGGCGGGGACCGGTGGTCTATCTGATCACCCACAAGACCTATCTGGACATCTTCGCGCTCTATCATGCCCTGCACGAGCGCGGCATCGACACGCCGTACGTCTTCGGCGGCATCAACATGGACTTCCTGGGGCTCGGCTGGCTCTCCCGGCGGGCGGGCGGCATCTTCATCCGGCGCGGCATCCGCGACAACCCCGTGTACCGGGCGGCGCTGAAGAGCGCCATCGGCGATCTGCTCTCGGCCGGCGCCTCGTTCATGTGGGCGATCGAGGGAACGCGGTCCCGCACGGGCAAGCTCGTCATGCCGAAGCTCGGCCTGCTCAAGTATGTGGTGGAAGCAAGCCGCGAACTCGACGGAGACCCGGTCCGGTATGTGCCCGTCTCCATCGCCTACGACCAGATTCCCGACGTCCCGGAGATGACGGCGCAGCAGACGGGCTCGGGCAAGTCGCCGGAGTCGCTGCCCTGGTTCCTGAGCTACATCCGCGGCCTCAGGCAGCCTCTCGGGCGCATGTACGTCCGCTTCGGCGAGCCCGTGTCGCTGCACGATACGCCGGACGCGCCCGCCCTGGAGTCGGCAAGCGCGGAGTCGGTGGAGGTGCAGAAGCTCGCGTTCGAGGTCTGCTACCGGATCAACCGGGTGACGCCGCCCACCACCGCCTCGCTGGTCATGATGGCGCTGCTCTGCGAGGAGGGGCTTGGCCGCACGCGGTTGCGCGACGATGTGATCGCGCTCTTCGCGCACGTGCGGCGCCACGACCCGGCGGCGGTGAAAGCGTTGCCCGCCGAACCGGATGCCGAGCTCGAACGGGTGGTGGCGGAACTGGCCGCCACCGGGATGGTGGCCGAATCGACCGGCCGGCTGACGGTGCCGCGCGAGCGGCACCTGGCTGCGCTGTACTACAGCAACATGGCCGCCCATCACTTCGTGATCGCCGCCTTCGTCGAACTTGCCCTGCTCCGTGCTGCCGAGGCCGACAGGGCGGAGCCGCGGCAGGTGTTCGAGGGCGAGATCGACCGGTTGCGTGACCTGTTCAAGATGGAGTTCTTCTTCGCCCGCCGCTCCGAGTATCGGGCGGCGGTGCGGGCGGAACTGGATGCACTCGCGCCGGACTGGCAGAGCCGGCTGGAGGCGGGCGGCGCGGGCATCGCCGAGTTGGTCGCGCGAAAGCCGCTGTGCGTCGCCCAGGCGGTGCTGCGCCCTTATGTGGAGGCCTATCGGGTGGTCGCCCGGGCGCTCCTGAGCGGTGCCGCAGATCCCGACCCCGGCGACGACGCGCTGATCGAGACCTGCCTGGGCCTCGGCCGCCGCATGGCCGACCGCCGCGACATCCTCTGGGCGGATTCCGCATCGCGCGCGCTCGTGGCCGGCGGCCTGCTGCTGGTGCGCAACCTGGGGCTCATCGGTGACGGCGACGGCGAGGTGGATAGGCGCCGGCGCGAATTCGACGTGCGGCTAACCGACCTCTACCGCCGCCTGGAACACCTCGCCAACCTGTAGGAGGGCCTTCAGGCCCGACCCCGACCCCGACCCAAAAAGAAAAGGCGGCACGCATGACGCGTGCCGCCCTTCCGTCAGTGGCCGGGGCGTAGCGCCCGGCGCTCCCCTGTTACTCGAAATTATAGGCGAAATCGACGCCGTAGGTACGGGGCGCCCCGTACTGCCCGACCTCTTCGCCGAAGAAGGGGATGATGTTGGTGCGGTATTCCTCGTCCGCCAGGTTCTTGCCCCAGACGCCGAAGCTCCAGTTGCCGTCCATCGGCGCGTAGCTGATGCGCCCGTCCAGCAGGCCGTAGGCATCCTCCTGGTTGAGGTTGGCCGGTTGCCAGTAGAGCTCGTCCTGATAGGTGTAATTCAGGCGGAAGGTGAGGTTGCTCGCCCAGCCGGCAGCGTTGACCGGTGTGTAGTCGAAGCCCACGTTGTACTGCAGTTCGGGCGTACGCTGCAGCTGGTTGCCGGAGCTGTCGAAACCGCTCGACTCGATGAACTCGATGTACTCCGTATCCACGAACGAGCCCGAGGCGTACAGCAGCAGCCCGTCGACCGGCGTGTACTGGAACTCGGCCTCCACGCCCTTGATCTCCGCGTCGGAGGCGTTGTCCGTCAGGTTGCAGAGGCAGTCCTCGTTGGTCTGCTGCACCTGCAGGTCCGTGTAGTCCATGAAGAAGAACGACGCGTTCAGCCGTGCGCGGCCCTCGGCGAAGTCGGTCTTGAAGCCCACCTCGTAGTTGGTGACCTCCTCCGGGTCGAAGGCGAAGGTGGCCGCCGCCTCGTTCGCGGGGGTGTCCTCGTAGCCGCCGCCCTTGAAGCCTTCCGAGATGCTCGCGTACAGGAACAGGGTGTCGGTCGCCTGCCATTCGAGGATGGCCTGGGGCGTGACCTTGCTCCAGTCGTCGCCGTAGTCGGTGGTAAAGCCGCCGCCTAGGGTGAAGTTCGCGCCCAGGGGCGTCAGCGGCACCGTGTCGCCGGGGTTGAAGCGGTCGCCGGTGGCCACCGCGATGCCCTGCACCGTGCCTTCCTTCTCGTCCTTGGTCCAGCGCACGCCGACGGAGAGTTTCAGGGTGTCGGTGATATCGAAGCCGATCTGGCCGAACGCCGCCATGGAGTCCATCTCGCCGTCGTTGATCCAGTGGCTCTCGCCGCTGAGGGTGGGCAGCGCACCGGTGATGTTCTCCCCGAAGAAGCGGTCGAACTTGTCGATTTCGTCATGCTTGAAGTAGACGCCGGCGATCCAGTCCCAGCGGCCCTCGGTCGTCGAGGTCAGACGGAACTCCTGGCTGAACTGCATGATGTCGGCCTGCTCGTTCACCGGTGAGGAGAACAGCAGAACGGCACCCAGCGAGCGGGGATCGGTGGGGTCCGGAAAGCGATTCGCCACGTAGGCCGCATAATCCGCGAAGTCCGCCACCTGGTCGAACACGTCCGGTCCGGCGCCCGTCTGGTCATAGAGCTGCTTGGATTGCGCGTCCCGGTAGCCGGTAATCGACGTGAGGGAGAAGCCGTCGAAGTCCTTCTCGACGTTCAGCATGAGGCCGATGCCTTCGCGGCTCATGTGATTGTTCTGCTCCCACTGCTCGCCGGCATAGAGGTTGTCCTCGGGCGTGCTCTGGCGGATGTCCGTCAGGCCGAGGAAATCGCGCAGCGTGCTCCACGGCCGGAAACCGTTCGGCCCGCCCGCCTCGGCGACCACGTTGATGCCGTTTGTCCAGTCGTCGTTGTAGTCGAGCGAGAGCCGGGCCCGCAGGTCGCTGTCATTGTCGTAGAGCAGCTGGGCACGGAGCTGCCGGGAAGTGAGGTTCTCCAGCTCCCGGTCGTGCAGCACGTCGTGGGCGTAGCCGTCCCGGTCCCGCGTCTGGAACGAGATGCGCCCCGCCCAGCGATCCGCCAGCGGCCCCGTGACATAGCCGGTGGTATGCAGGGCGTTGTAGTTGCCCGCCGAGACCAGGAGACGGCCCGAGGGCTCGAACTGGGGCGCCGCGGTGATGATGCTCAGCGCGCCGCCCACCACGTTCTTGCCGAGCAGCACGCCCTGGGGTCCGCGGATGACCTCGATGCGCTCCAGGTCGTAGAAGTCGGTGTTCAGCCCGCCGGTGCGGCCGATGTAGACCTCGTCGAGGAACAGGCCGACCGAGGGATCCGCCGTCGGCGAGTCCAGCCGGGTGTTGGTCACGCCGCGGATGTTCAGCTCGAGGTCGAGCGGCGTATTCATGGTCAGCGAGAACGCCGGCACGCTGTTGGCCAGATCCATCACGTCGTAGATCTTGTTCTCCTCCAGCGTATCGCCGGAGTAGGCCGTGATGGCCACCGGGGCCGTCTGCAGGCCCACCTCGCGTTTCTGCGCCGTGACGACGATCTCCTCTAGCTCCTGCGCGACTGCGGTGCCGGCGATGGCCAGCAGCCCTGCGGCCAGCACCGGCGTGGCAAGGCGGTCGCGGAGCACGCGAAACCTGGTTTTCTCTCGTGGTTGCATTTGTCTCCCCCTCTCGGTTTTCAATTTGGACTCGGTAGAATCTCTCCGAATCCTGTGGCGGCGACCGATTTGCCCGAACGTTGTTATAACGGGCGCCCCGCGGCATCTCCTTATGCGTTGCTTGATTGCAACACACTTGCATAAAAAGATTTATCGATATTAGTCCGAATTCCGGATGGCTGCAACCGGCCCCGGCCGGGCTGCCGTGAGTGATACGGGAGATGCTTGGTCGGACCTCCATCGACGGGAACGACACTGCGGGGACGTGCCGGCATTCGTTACACTATGCCGTCCCGCCGGGGTGGTGCCCGCGGCGCCACCCATCGATGACCAGAGATACGAGGCGTTCCCCTGATCAAGAGACTCATCATCGTCGTCGCGCTCACGGGAGCGCTGTTCGGATCCCTGTTCGCGTGGAAATATTTTCAGTCGCAGGGAGGTCCCGGGCGCGGCCAGCCGCCCGCCGTCGTCACCACGGTGGAGGTGACGCGCGAGACCTGGGTTCCGGCGCTCACCGCCGTGGGCAGCGCGGTGCCCACCAGCGGCATCATGGTGGCCGCCGAGGTGCCGGGCAAAGTCAGCGACATCTTCTTCATCACCGGCGATCGGGTGGAGCAGGGCGCGCGTATCGTCCAGCTCGACGACGAGGTGGATCGCGCGGAACTGGAGACGCTGCTGGCCGACCGCAAGCTGGCCGCGATCACGCTGGAGCGCACGCGCAAGCTGGTGGCGGACAAGCTTGCCTCGGCGTCGGAGCTGGACGAGGCCGAAGCCCGGCTGGAGAGCCTGGAAGCCCAGGTCGCGGCGAAAAGGGCCGTCATCCGGAAGAAGGACGTGCGGGCGCCGTTCGCCGGCGAACTCGGCATACGCCGTGTGAGTCCCGGCCGCTACGTGGCCGCCGGCGAGGAGATCGTGAGCCTGGTCTCGCTGTCGCCGATTTTCATCGAATTCACGCTTCCCGAGCGCTACCTGGGCCGCCTCGCCGCGGACCAGCAGGTGGAGGCGGAAGTGCCGGCGCATCCCGAGCGAACGTTCAGCGGGCGCATCCATGCCATTACCCCCGGCATCGAAGAGGGCACCCGCAGCGTGCGCGTCCGCGGCATCTTCGCCAACGACGACCGGGCGCTCAGGCCCGGCATGTTCGCCGAGGTGCGCATCCTGGAGGAGCGCCGGCGCGAGGTGCTGACGCTGCCGTACCGGGCCGTGACCTACGATCCCTATGGCAGCTCCGTGTTCCTGGTGGAGGAAGGCGAGGGCGGCCTGGTCGCGACCCGCCGCCAGGTGGGCACCGGCGAGGTGCGTGACGGCCGGGTGGAGATCGTGAGCGGCCTCGAGTTCGGCGACCGCGTCGTCGGCGCCGGCCAGAACAAGCTGAGGACGGGCCAGGCGGTCACCGTGGACAATTCGGTCGAGCTGGAAGAGCGCCGGCCGGGCGGCGCATGAAATTCACCGACATCTTCATTCGCCGGCCGGTCCTGGCCAGCGTCGTCAGCCTGCTGATCCTGGTGCTGGGACTGCGCTCCATCACGGCGCTGGAGGTCAGGCAGTACCCGGAGACGAGGAACACGGTGGTGACCGTCACCACCAGCTATCCCGGCGCGAGCAGCGAGCTCATCAAGGGCTTCATCACCACGCCGCTGCAGCAGGCCATCGCCGAGGCCGAGGGCATCGATTACCTCTTCTCCCGCAGCCTGCAGGGGCGCTCGGTGATCGAGGCCCACATGGTGCTGAACTACGACCCGAACGCCGCCGTGGCCGAGATCCAGGCCAAGGTGGCGAGCCAGCGCAACGTGCTGCCGGCCGAGGCCGAGGACCCGGTGATCGAGGCGACCGTGGGCGGCCGCACCTCGCTCATGTACCTGGTCTTCTACGGCGGCGAGATGAGCGCCTCGGAGACCACCGACTATCTGCTGCGCGTCGTCCAGCCCCGGCTGCAGGCCGTGCAGGGCGTGGCGTCCGCCGATCTGTTCGGCGGCAAGACCTTCGCCATGCGTATCTGGCTCGACCCGGACCGGATGGCCGCGCTGGGCGTCTCGGCGGCAGAGGTGCGCGAGGTTCTGGTCGAGAACAACTACCTGGCGGCGGTGGGCAGCACGAAGGGACAGTACGTCGCCATCGATCTCTCCGCCGACACCGACATCAGCGACGCCGATGCCTTCCGCGATCTGGTCGTGCGCACGGGCGATGACACGCTCGTGCGGCTGGGCGACATTGCAGACGTGGAGCTCGGCGCCGAGAACTACGATTCGGTCAGCTGGTACAACGGCGAGCCTTCGGTGGTGATCGCCATCGATCCGGCACCCGGCGCGAATCCGCTCGACGTCTCCCGGCGCGTCAACGTCGCCATGGAGGACATCAGCCGCCAGCTGCCGGCCGGGCTCGCCGGCGAGGTCTCGTTCGACGCCAGCCGCTTCATCGAGGATTCCATCGACGAGGTGTTCCGCACGCTGGCCGAGGCCGTGCTGATCGTGCTGACGGTGATCTTCCTCTCCCTGGGCTCCATTCGTGCCGCCCTGATCCCGGCAGTCGCGGTGCCGCTGTCGCTGATCGGCGGCGCGTTCGTGATGCTGCTGCTCGGCTTCTCCATCAACCTGCTGACGCTGCTCGCCATGGTGCTCGCCATCGGACTGGTCGTGGACGACGCCATCATCGTCGTCGAGAACGTCCACCGGCACGTGGAGGAGGGGCTCTCCCGCCGCGAGGCCGCCATCATCGGCGCGCGGGAGATCGGGCTGCCGATCATCGCCATGACCACCACCCTGATCGCCGTGTACGCGCCGATCGGTTTCATGGGCGGACTGGTGGGCACCCTGTTCACCGAATTCGCCTTCGCGCTGGCGGGGGCGGTGCTGATTTCGGGCATCGTGGCCCTGACCCTCTCCCCCATGCTCTCCGCCCGCGCGCTGACCCGCTACGGCGAGCCCGGCCGCTTCGAGCAGCGCGTGGAGCGTTTCTTCCAGTGGCTGGCAGACCGCTATCAGCGCCTGCTGCACGCATCGCTGGATACTGTGCCGGTGACCGTCGTCTTCGCGCTCATCGTGCTGGGCAGCATCTGGTTCATGTTCACCACGGTGCCCGAGGAGCTGGCGCCGGTGGAGGACCAGAGCATCCTCTTCGTCCAGGCGCGCGGGCCCCAGACGGCGACACCGGAATACAACGAGACCTGGGCACGGCGCATGGTGGACCTGTTCCAGGAGGTGCCGGAATACGAGGACAGTTTCCTGTTCCTCGGCATGGGCGGCGACAACAGCACGGTGTTCGGCGGCTTCAAGATGGCGCCGGGTGACGAGCGCGAGCGCACGCAGATGGAGGTGCAGCCGGAGCTGCAGCAGGCCATCTCGAAGATAGCCGGCCTGCAGGCGGCGGTGTTCCCGCGCCCGGACCTGCCGGGCTCCGCCGGCGGGCTGCCGGTGCAGTTCGTGGTGACCTCGCCGGCCGACTACGAGCGGGTGGACGGTGTGGTCGACGGCCTGATGGGCGAGGCCATGCAGAGCGGGCTGTTCGCCTTCGTGCGCAAGTCCATCGATTTCTCCCGACCGCGGATCACGCTGCACATCGACCGGGACCGGGCGGGCATCCTCGGCATCTCCATGCAGGATGTGGGCCGGACGCTGTCCACGATGGTGGGCGAGGGTTACATCAACCGCTTCAACCTGGAGGGCCGCAGCTACCGGGTCATCCCCCAGGTGGGACGCGAATTCCGGCTGGATGCCGCCATGCTGGAGGACTACTACGTGCCGGCCGCCGGCGGCGAGATGGTGCCGCTCTCCGCGCTGGTGAGCTTCGAGCGCACGGTGGAACCGGCCGAGCGCACCCAGTTCCAGCAGCTGAACTCCATCGCCGTCGAGGGCGCGATGGCGCCGGGCGTGACCCTGGGCGACGCGCTGGGATTCCTGGAGGAGCGTGCGCAGGCGTCCTTCCCCGTGGGCTTCAGCTGGGACTACAGCGGCGAGTCGCGCCAGTACAAGCAGCAGTCGAGCGCGCTGGTGATCACGTTCTTCATCTCGCTGCTGGTCATCTACCTGGTGCTGGCCGCCCAGTTCGAGAGCTGGCGCGACCCCTTCATCATCCTGGTCTCTGTGCCCATGTCCGTCGCCGGCGCGCTGATCTTCATGACGCTGGGTCTGGCTACGATCAATATCTACACCCAGGTGGGGCTGATCACGTTGATCGGACTGGTGGCCAAGAACGGCATCCTGATGGTGGAGTTCGCCAACCAGGTGCGCGCGCGCGAGGGTCTGGACAAGCGCGCTGCCGTGGAGAGGGCGGCGGCCGTGCGTCTGCGGCCCATCCTGATGACCACTGCCGCCATGATCTTCGCCATGGTGCCGCTGCTGACCGCCTCCGGCGCCGGCGCCGTGAGCCGCTTTAATATCGGGCTGGTCATCGCCAGCGGGCTCGGCATCGGCACCCTGTTCACGCTGTTCGTCGTGCCGGCGTTCTATCTGCTGCTGACCGGCGAAATCGAACACCAGCCAGAGAACGGGCAGGAGGGCCTTCAGGCCCGATTAGAATAATGAATCTGGGCTAAAGCCCCTCCTACATGCCCATTGCGGGATCGGGCCTGCTGCGGGATCGGGCCTGAAGGCCCTCCTACATTGTTATTTGCGCAGCGGTTTCGTATGTGCCGTGTCCAGGTACTCGTCCAGCGACGCGATGCGCCCGTCCTCCACCTTGATGATGGCGCACGCGGGCATCGCAAAGCGCTCGCCGGACGGCAGCGTGCCGCGGAGGACATGTTGCTGGTACCAGCCGCCCGGGATCGGCTCCCGGCGCACGATGTCGTACTCGATATCGCTCAGCTTGCGGTGCATCCACTGCAGCGACTTGATGTTCTCCTCCACCGGCTGCAGGGCCTGGTCGAAGTTGTGCCAGATCCGGGCATCCGGCGCGTAGAGTTCGCGCACGGCGTCGACGTCGCAGGCCTCCAGCGCCGCCATGAAACGCTGGGCCAGCTCGAGATTGTCGTCCGCCTCCGTCATCACGCCGCCCCCTCTTCTTTCTTGTTGTCCATCTCGAAGTAGTCGCGCCAGCGGGCGATCCGGCCGTCGCGGAACTCGAAGATGCCCATGTAGGGGTGGGCGATGCGGTCGCCGGTGCGCAGGTCCGTGTACTCCTCGTAGCCTTCGACGAACAGGCAGTCGTCCGTCTCTGCCCAGCGGTCGATGCGCCAGTCGGGGTCGGCGCAGATCTCGTCGTACTTGTTCAGGAACTTGCGCACCCACTCCTTGCCGATCAGCGGTCTCGAGCCCACGTGGTAGTGGTACTCGATGTCGTCGGTCAGATGACCGAGGAACGTTTCCTTGTCGCCGTCGATGTTCGCCTGCATCAACGCCTTGATGGTCGCCATCTTCTCGGACATGTCGGTTTCCCCCTTGTCGCGCTGGTCGCAATTGGTCAGCTGTCAGAAGCCGAGCTGCCGCCCGGCGAGGTCGTTCAGAATTTCCTCGGTGCCGCCGCCGAGCGCGAAGATGCGCGCCTCGCGCTGGATGCGCTGCACCCGGGTGTCGCCGCGGTAGGCCTCGCCGCCCAGCACCTGCATGGCCTCGCGGGCGCAGTACTCCAGCGTCGTGGTGGCCTGGACCTTAAGCATGCACAGGTCGGCCACGGGCACCTCGCCGCGCTCGAAGCGCCAGACGCACTGGTCCAGGAGCGCGTAGCCGGCGCGGATGGTCCGCACCATGGTCACGAGCTTCTGGCGGATGGCCTGGTGGTCGATCAGCCGCTTGCCGAACGTCTCGCGACGCTGCGCCCACGCGATGGCGTCGGCGGTGGCCACCCGCGCCATCGCCAGCGTCGCGCCGACGCCGCTGAAGCGCTCCGTGTTGAACTGGTGGGTGAGGCTCGCGAACGCGCGGCCCTCGGGCCCTATCAGGCGCTCGCGAGGTACGCACACGCCGTCGAAGCGGATGCTGCCGTTGGCTGCGCTGTACCAGGCCAGCCCCGGCACGGGCTGGATGCTGACGCCCGGGCTGTTCGCGTCGATCAGCATCAGGGACAGCCCGCCGAGCCCCTCGCCGGCCGTGCGGACCACGGTCAGCAGGTAGTCGGCGCGCAGCGCGCCCGAGATCAGGGTCTTCTCGCCGCTCACCACGTAGTGGTCGCCGTCCGGCTCTGCGGCCGTCACGAAACGCGACACGTCCGAGCCGCCCACCGGCTCGGTGACCGCGAACGCGGTGCGCTTCTCCCCGGCGAGTACCGGACGCACCACGGCCTCGTGCAGTTCGGCGCCGCCGAACTCGACCACCGGCGGCAGCGCGATCCAGTGGGTGGCCAGGTCGGCGAAGACGACGCCGGAACCGAGACGATGGAACTCCTCGGCGAAGATCACCCGGTGATAGAGGTCGGCGGCTTCCTGCCAGCCGCCGAGTTCGGCCGGGAAGCCCATGCCCATGAGGCCGGCCTCGGCCGCCTGCCGGTACAGGTCGTCCGGGAACGTGCCGGCGGCGTTCCAGGCGTCGATGTGGGGCTCGATGTACGCGGACACGAAGTCGCGCAGGCGCTGCCGCCAGGCCTCGTGTCCGGCGTTGAGGCCGGGCGCGGGCGGCCTGAGGCCGTCGAAGTCGATGGCGGGCTTCTTTTCCGGCACGACCTTGCTCCCCCTGCAGGTCTCCGCTGCTTGCCGCCCGGCCGGATTGACGCCGGGCTTGCATCGGACTCGCTTGCTTAGTAAGACTTAGTCATAATAGCACAGACTCGGGCGGCCGCCAGCCGGGTCGCCGACAAATGGGAACCGAACGAGGGGAGAGAGCCGTGCCGCAAGAATTCCTGTCGCTGGCGCTGATCAATGCGTCACTCGTACTGGTGCTGATGACGGGCCTGTGGGGCCTCAGTCTCGCCCTGCGCGATTCCAGCATCGCCGATATCTTCTGGGGCTTCGGCTTCGTGATCATCGTCTGGTTTACCTGGACGATCTCCGACGGCGTCGAGGCCAGGCGCCTGCTGGTGGCCGTGCTGACCACGCTCTGGGGCCTGCGCCTGGGCATCTATCTCGGCTGGCGCAACTGGGGCAGTGAGGACCCGCGCTACGCGCGCCTGCGCCAGCACGTGGAATCACAGGGCGGCAACTACGCGCTGCACAGCTTCCTGAACATCTATCTGATGCAGGGCTTCTTCATGTGGCTGGTTTCGCTCGTGCTCATCTTCTCCCTGTCCATGGACACGCCGGCCGCGCTCGGCTGGCTGGCGTGGGCGGGCGTCGCGCTTTGGGCGGTGGGCATGTTCTTCGAGGTGGTCGGCGACATCCAGCTCACCCGCTTCCGCGCCGACTCCGCCAACGAGGGCAAGGTCATGGACCGGGGACTGTGGCGCTACACCCGACACCCGAACTACTTCGGCGAGGCCTGCGTCTGGGTGGGCTTCTTCCTGATCGCGGTCGAGAACCCCTGGGGGCTGGTCACGATCGTGAGTCCGGCGACCATCCTGTGGGTGCTGACCGGATCGCTGGGCAAGGGGCTGCTGGAGCGCCGCATGGCGAAGAAGCGTCCCGACTTCGAGGACTACAAGCGGCGCACCAGCGGGTTCTTCCCGCTGCCGCCGAAGAAATGAGCCGTGAGGCCTGACCGGGAGCAGAGGGAGACACCATGACCACAGAAGAGCGAGACGACCGCATGCAGCGCGTGCTGGATTACTACGAGATACGAGACGTGCTCGCACGCTACGCCCGCGGCATCGACCGCGCCGACGGGGAACTGCTGAAGAGCTGTTACCACCCGGAAGCCGTCGAGGAACACGCCGGGCGCTACGACGGCAACGCCCACCAGTACGTGGACGAGGCCATGCCGCGGGTGATGAAGATGGGTGCCATGCAGCACCTGCTCGGCTCGAGTCACGTGGACGTGGAGGGCGACACGGCCTACGTGGAGACCTACGTCTGGACCTTCATGCGCCAGCACCGGGACGACGGCGACTGGGACACGCTCACCGGCGGTCGCCTGGTCGACCGCTTCGAGCGTCGCGACGGGGAGTGGAAGATCGCCCACCGCTGGACGGTGTTCGACTTCAACCGGGACATGCCCACCGCCGAGGGCTGGTGCGGCGGCATGTTCGACTTCAGCCAGAAGGGCGCGCGCCTCGGGCGCAAGGGTCGCGAGGACCCGTCCTACGAGCGGTTCTGAGGAGACCGGACATGCTGATAGACAAAGTGCACGATTTGATCGAAGCCTGGAAGCGCCAGGACGTGGAGGCAGTGCTCGCCATGCTGGACGACGATGTGGTCTACCACTACCACGTGGGCTCGCCGCCGCTGGAGGGTCGGGAAAAGGTGCGCAGGTTCCTGGAGCGCTTCGGCAAGGGCCAGGAGGACATCCGCTGGCGCATCGACAACCATGCCGAGAACGGCGACCTGCTGCTGGTGGAGGGGCGCGACATCTATCGCAAGGGCGGCGTCGAGATCGACCTGCCCTACATGGGCATCTTCCGCTTCCGCGACGGCAGGATCCTGGAGTGGCGCGACCACTTCGACATGGGCGAGCTGAAAAAGCAGATGGACGGCTAACGTGTAGGAGGGCCTTCAGGCCCGATCCGGCTTTCTTTTGGCGTTGGCCCGCCATCGGGTGGATAAGGGTCGCGGGGTCGTCCTGAATGCAGCACGGCCTCGATGGGCATGTAGGAGGGGCTTCAGCCCCGATCTGCGCCTGGGGTGGCCGAGCGCTGATCGGGGCTGAAGCCCCTCCTACATGAGCGTCCCCGCGACCCTTATCCACCCGCTAACGGGCCCGTAGCCGATAGGCCTGGCAACAGTCAGCAGGCATTGCTGACTGGCAGCGCCTTCACGCCACCTCGAGCGCGGCCGTCATGCGGGGGCATCCATCGCCGCAACCTTTTGTCGGGAGCAAGATGGATACCCCCGCAGGGCGGCCATAAAAGAACGGGGGTCTGGCAGGGCCGGGTCGGGCCTGAAGGCCCTCCTACATGGACAGGTCGCGCCTCAGCACCTTGCCCAGCGGATTGCGCGGCAGCGCCTCCATGACCACCATCTCCTGGGGCCACTTGTAGGAGGCCACCTGCAGGCTCTTCAGGTGTTCGACGACGTCGTCCAGGGTGATGCTCTCGCCCGGCTTCGGCACGACGGCCGCGCAGACCTTCTCGCCCAGCACCTCGTCGGGGATGCCGAATACGGCCGCTTCCTGCAGGGCCGGGTGGCTCTCCACCAGAGAGTCCAGCTCCGCCGGCGAGATATTCATGCCGCCGCGGATGATCAGTTCCTTCACCCGGCCGATGAAACGGTAGCGGCGCGGGATCGGTTCGCCGTCGTCCACGATCTCGAACAGGTCGCCGGAATGATAGAAGCCGTCGGCGTCGATCACCTCGGCATTCAGTTCGTCGTCCTGCCAGTAGCCGTCGAAGCGCATCGCGCCGTCGAAACACAGTTCGCCGGGCCGCTCGGGCTCGGTGATGACCTCGCCGGTCTCCGGATCCTTCAGGCAGGTGATGATCTTCTTCTGGAACTGCGACGGCCACTCCAGCCCCTCCACGCCGAAGCGGGGGAAGTACAGTGCGCGGTCCTCCGGGTCCGGGAAGTCCTCGGCGGTGCTGAACAGCGAGCAGCCCTCGTTGGAGCCGAAGATATTGATCACCACGATGCCGTGCTGCTCCTGCCAGCCCTTCACCATCCAGGGCGCGAGCGGCGCGGAGCCCGAGCCGATGCAGCGCAGGTGGCTGATGTCGGTCTTCGCCAGCAGGTCCTCGTTCTTCAGCAGCAGGTTCAGGATGGCGGGCGGGGCCACCGTGTAGTTGATCTTCTCCTCGGCCATCTGGCGCAGGAACACCGGCAGGTCGAAGGGGTGATGCTGCACCAGCTTGCCGCGGGTCATGAGCCAGGGCATGACCATGCCGCCGAGGGAGGCGATGTTGACCATCGGGAAGGGATTCAGGATGTTCTCGCCCTCCTGCAGCTGGCCGCACTCGCTGCAGGACTCGCCGTTCACTACCCAGTGGGCGTGGTGGCGGGGCACGCCCTTCGGCCGCGACTCGGTGCCCGACGTCCAGCACAGCGTGAGGGTCTCGTGGGGGTCGATCTCCAGCTCTTCGAGATAGGCCCGCAAGGGCTCCGGGTCGGCGGCGGCGAGCCGCTCCAGGGAGAGATCCGTGGGGTCGGCCTCCTGTTCGCGCCACACCAGCAGGTGACGCAGCCGGTCGAACTCCGGCACCAGCGCCTCGGCGCGGGCGGCGGGCTCGGTGTCCTTGAACCGGGGCACCGTCATGAAGGCGCTGGCGCCGGACTTGCCCAGGATGTAGCGTAACTCGTGTTCGCGGAACTGCATCGCGACCGGGCAGAAGACGAGGCCGAGGCGCGCGCAGGCGAGGAACGCCACCACGCCCTCCACCGTATTCGGCAGCTGCGTGGCCAGCACGTCGTCCTTGCGCAGGCCGAGTGCCAGCAGCCGGCTGGCCAGTCCGTCCACCAGCCGGTCCAACTCGGCAAACGTATAGCGCTGCTGGGTGCCGCCGGTCAGCTCCTCCTTGTTCGGCGGGTCCACCACGGCTCCCTCGCCGCCGGCCCGGGCCACGGCGTCGCGGAATACGTCGTCCACGGTGGTCTGTCCCCACCATCCCCGCTGCTGGTACTCGGCGATCCGCTCCGGTGAACTCTGGATCATCTGCTTTCGCCTCTCTCCGGTCTGGGTTCCGACAACGGCTCCAAGTATAGAGTCATGTTATGCAAGCGACCATAGCAGTTCGCGGTCGTCGCCTGTCGCGAAGCTCGTCCGCGCAGGCGGCCATTGTCACTTGCATTATTCGACTGAGTCGGTAAGGATCGGGCCATCGACCGATAGCGCCGAGGACACTGTTTCCATGACCGATTTTCGTACCGCCCCGTTCCGGGAAGTCGCCTTCCCTTCGGCCCGCATGGCAGTGGAGGAACGCGCCGACGGCACGCTGATCGTGACGCCCGCGACCGGGCTCGAGCCCTACGTGCCCAACCTGCTGCTCGAACTCGAGCGCCAGGCCGGGGAGCGCCCCGAGCAGCCCTACCTGATGGAGAGAGAAGGCGGCGACGGGGGCTGGATGGCCCAGACCTACCAGGAGACCCGGCGCGACGCCCACGCGGTCGCCCAGTGGCTGCTGGACAACGGGGTGGGCCCGGACCGCTCCCTGCTGATCCTGTCCGGCAATTCCATCCGTCACGCGGTCTTCAAGTACGGCGCCATGGCCGTGGGCGTCCCGGTCTGCCCGGTGAGCGTGAACTATGCGCTCATGGGCGGCGGCGACTACGGACGCCTGAAGCACGTGCTGGAGCTGGTCAGGCCGGCCGTCGTGTTCGCCGAGCAGACGCCGCTGTACAAGGCCGCCCTCGAGGCGGTGGATTTCGGCGACGCCATCGTCGTCACCGAGGAGCCGGAGCTGCTCGAGCGCCCCGCCGTCGCCATCTCCGAGGTGCTCGCGTTGCGGGCCGGCCCCGAGGTGCGGGACTCCATCGAAGCACTGGACCCGGACGCACCGGCGGTCTACATGCTCACCTCCGGGTCCACCAGCCTGCCAAAGGCGGTGGTGCAGACCCAGCGCATGCTGGGGGCCAACCTGGCCCAGGCGAAGCAGGTCCTGGGCGAGACGGCCGGCTGGAAGGACGTGATGCTCGACTGGCTGCCCTGGAACCATGTCTCCGGGACGTCGAGCAAGTTCGGGGTGATGATCGCCGGCGGCACCTTATATATCGACGGCGGGCGTCCGCTGCCGGGGCAGTTCGACCTGACCATTCGCAACCTGAAGGACGTCCCGGTCAGTTTCTTCACCAACGTGCCGGCCGGCTACGCCATGCTGGCCGATGCGCTGGAGCGCGACGACGAGCTCCGCGAGACCTTCTTCTCCAAACTGCGGCTGGCGTTGTACGGCGGCGCCGGCCTGCCCCAGGCGCTGTACGACCGGCTGCAGGAACTGGCCGTGCGCACGACCGGCAAGCGGGTCTTCTTCACGACCGGCTACGGGGCCACCGAGACGACCTCCGGCTGCATGGCCATCTATTTCGATACGGAAGAGGTGGGCATCGGCCTGCCGATGCCGGGGCTGACCATCAAGCTGGTGCCCCAGGACGAGCGCTACGAGATCCGCATGAAGGGCCCGATGATCACGCCGGGCTACCTGCACATGCCGGAGAAGAACGCCGAGATCTTCGACGACGAAGGATACTTCCTGATCGGGGACGCGGCGCAGTTCAATGAACCCGGCGATATCGAGCGCGGCCTGAAGTTCGCGGGTCGGCTGGCCGAGGAATTCAAGCTCGCCAACGGCACCTGGGTCTCCGCCGGCAACCTGCGGGCGGCCGTGGTGCAGGCCTGCTCGCCGCTGGTGAGCGACGTGCTGGTGTGCGGGCTCAACCGGGACTACGTGGCCGTGCTGGCCTGGCCGAACCGGGCCGGCGTCGAGCAGGTGCTGGGCGGAGAGGCGCCGGCTAACGCCGGGGAGCTGGCCACCGAGCCCGCCGTGCGCGAGCGCATCTTGCAGGCGCTGGATGCGCACAACCGGGCCCATCCGGGCTCCAGCACCCGCATCCGTCGTTTCGCCTTCCTGGACGAGCCGCCGAGCATCGACGGGCACGAACTGTCGGACAAGGGCACGGTGAATCAGTCCGTGGCGCTGCGGCGACGGGCGGCCGACGTGGAACGTCTGTATGCGGCGTCGCCCGGAGAGGACGTGATCGTCCTGGAGTGACTCGGACGGCTGCCGCGGATCGCCGACGCAGCCGGCAGCGTGTAGCGATTCTGGCGCACTGGAGAGGGGAGAGACTATGGATATCGAGGGCGCGACTGCGATCGTCACCGGCGGCAACCGGGGCATCGGCGAGGGTTTCGTGCGGGCGCTGCTGGAGGCGGGCGCGGCCAGGGTCTACGTGGGAGCCCGCGATCCCGCCGCGGCCGCGCATCTGGCGGACGAATTCGGCGATCGCGCGGTGCCGGTCGCCCTGGACGTCACTGACGAAGCGCAGGTTGCGGCGGCGGCCGCGGAATGTACGGATGTCGCCATCGTCGTCAACAACGCCGGCGTATTCGCGGGCCGGCTGCTGATCGGCGCCGACGACATGAGCGGCGCCCGCCAGGAGATGGAAGTGAACTACTTCGGCACGCTGGCCATGTGCCGTGCGTTCGCGCCGGTGCTCGCCGCGAACGGCGGCGGCGCCATCGTCAACGTGCTGTCGGCGGCGGCGCTCACCAATATCCCGAACATGGGCGGCTACGGGCCGTCGAAGACCGCGACGCGATTCCTGTCCGCGGGTGTGCGCGCAGAGCTGGCCGACCAGGGTACCCAGGTCACGGCGCTGATCGTCGGCTCGGTGGATACCCGCATGGCCGCCCACGTTGCGGGACAGAAGGAGCAGCCCCTCGATATCGGGCGTGCCGGCGTCAAGGCCATCCGCAGGAACATCGACGAGATGGATACCGACTGGATGGCGACCAGCGTCCGGGCCCGTATCGCGATGGACCCGAAGGGCTACGAACGCGGCCTCGCGAAGCTCCTGAAGGCCGACCGGCTCAGCACCGGAAAATAGCCCTCCGCGCCCTCGTCCCGCGGCGGCTGCGAATTCGCGTGACGAGCGTAGGTATCTACCAGTATGGATGTCATACCCCGCCGCTCGAACAATATACGCGGATGGGGGACTAGCGCCTGGTACTAGAAGCAGAACGCTACGTGTCGAACCCGTCCGCGCTGGTGACGGCCAGCCGTGTTGCGGCCCTTCGATGGTGGTGCGCTGCGGCTTGCCGATACAGCGACGAACATAGCAGCAGAAGAGGACGTCGCCATGGCAGCCCGAGAAACCTTATACGAGGTCATGCGCCAGCATGGCATTACCCGCCGCAGCTTTCTTAAGTTCTGCAGCCTGACCGCAGCCGGCCTCGGTCTCGGTCCGGAGTTCGCGGGCAAGATCGCGTACGCGCTCGAAACCAAGCCACGCACGCCGGTGATCTGGCTGCACGGCCTGGAGTGCACCTGCTGCACCGAGTCGTTCATCCGCTCGGGCAACCCGCTCGCCAGTGACGTCGTCCTGTCCATGATATCCCTGGACTACGACGACACGCTGATGGCGGCTGCCGGCCATCAGGCCGAGGAGATCCTGGAGCAGACCATCGAGAAATACGATGGCGAGTACATCCTTGCCTGCGAGGGCAATCCGCCGCTGAACGAGGACGGCGTGTACTGCATGCAGGCCGGCATCCCGTACGTCGAGAAACTCCGTCACATGGCCGCTCACTGCAAGGCCATCGTGGCCTGGGGCTCCTGCGCTTCCTGGGGCTGCGTGCAGGCCGCCAAGCCGAACCCGACCCGCGCCGTCCCGATCCACAAGGTGATCAAGGACAAGCCCATCGTGAAGGTGCCGGGTTGCCCGCCGATCGCCGAGGTGATGACGGGCGTGCTGACCTACATGATCGCCTTCGACGAGTTGCCCGAACTGGACCGCCAGGGTCGGCCGAAGATGTTCTACGGCCAGCGCCTGCACGACAAATGCTACCGGCGCCCGCACTTCGACGCCGGCCAGTTCGTCGAGAAGTTCGATGATGAGGGCGCGAAGAAGGGTTACTGCCTGTACAAGGTCGGCTGCAAGGGCCCGACCACGTACAACGCCTGCTCCACCGTGGAGTGGAACGACGGCCTGTCCTGGCCGGTGAAGTCGGGCCATGGCTGCCTCGGCTGCGCCGAAGACGATTTCTGGGACAAGGGCAGCTTCTACAGTGCGATCGGCAAGCTCGACGTCTCCCCGCGCGGAGCCGAAGCCACGGCCGATCAGATCGGCGGCGTGCTCGCCGGTGCAGCGGCGATTGGCGTTGCGGCCCACGCGGTCGGCTCCGCCATCAGCCACATGACGCGCAAACAGCCTGAGGAGACCAGTAATGGCTAGTATCACCACGCCGAATGGCTTCAACCTTGACGACAGCGGTCAGCGCGTGGTCGTGGACCCCGTCACCCGGATCGAGGGCCACCTGCGCATCGAGGTCAACGTCGACGAGAACAACGTCATCCAGAATGCGGTCTCCACGGGCAACATGTGGCGCGGACTGGAAGTGATCCTTAAAGGCCGCGATCCCCGCGACGCCTGGGCCTTCGTCGAGCGCATCTGCGGCGTGTGCACCGGTGTGCACGCCATCCAGTCCGTGCGCACCGTCGAGGACGCCCTGGGCATCGAGATCCCGGCCAACGCCAACCACATCAGGAACCTGATGATGCTGGCGCAGTACACCCAGGACCATCTCGTGCACTTCTATCACCTGCATGCCCTGGACTGGGTGGACGTGGTCAGCGCGCTCAGCGCCGATCCGAAGGCCACCTCCCAGCTGCAGCAGTCCATCAGCAACTGGCCGAAGTCCTCGCCGGGCTACTTCAGCGACGTGCAGAACAAGCTGAAGCGCTTCGTGGAATCCGGTCAGCTGGGCATCTTCTCGAACGCCTACTGGGGCAGCCCCGCCTACAAGCTGCCGCCCGAGGCGAACCTGATGGCCGTGACGCATTATCTGGAGGCGCTCGACTTCCAGAAGGAGATCGTCAAGATCCACACGGTCTTCGGCGGCCGCAACCCGCATCCGAACTGGCTGGTGGGCGGTGCACCCTGCTCGATCAACGTGAACGACACCGGCGCCGTCGGTGCGGTCAACATGTACTGGCTGAACCTGGTGTCCGACATCATCAACCAGTCCATCCAGTTCGTCGACCAGGTCTACATCCCCGACCTGAAGGCCATCGCGTCCTTCTACAAGGACTGGGGCTTCGGCGGCGGTCTGTCGGGCAAGAACGTCATGTCCTACGGCGACTTCCCCGAGTTCGCGAACCAGTTCGACAACGACAGCTTCATGATGCCGCAGGGAGCGATCCTGAACGGCGACCTGTCGAAAGTCTACGACGTCGATCCGCGGGATCCCGAACAGGTGCAGGAGTTCGTCACCCACTCCTGGTACGACTATCCTGGCGATCCGAACGCAGGGCTCCATCCCTGGGACGGCATCACCGAGCCCAAGTTCGAGCTCGGACCGAATGCCAAGGGCACGAAGACGAACATCCAGGCACACGACGAGGGCGGCAAGTACTCCTGGCTGAAGGCGCCGCGCTGGCGCGGCAACGCGATGGAAGTCGGCCCGCTGGCCCGCTATATCGTCGCCTATGCCCGCGGCCACGAGGAGATCAGGGATCAGGTCGACGGCCTGCTCCGCGATCTCGATCTGCCGATCACCGCCCTGTTCTCGACGCTGGGTCGCACCGCCGCACGCGGACTGGAGACCTCCTGGGCGGCGCACAAGATGCGCTACGTGTTCGACAACATGATGGCCAATATCAAGGCCGGCGATTCGGCGACTGCCAATATGGACAAGTGGGAGCCGGACACCTGGCCGAAGGACACCAAGGGTGTCGGTTACGGCGAGGCGCCCCGCGGCTCGCTCGGTCACTGGATCCACATCAAGGACGGTCAGATCGAGAACTACCAGTGCGTCGTGCCGTCCACCTGGAACGCCTCGCCGCGTGATCATCAGGGCAACATCGGTGCCTACGAGGCCGCGCTGCTCGGCACGCCCATGGCTGACCCGAAAAAGCCGCTGGAGATCCTGCGTACGATCCACAGCTTCGATCCCTGCCTGGCCTGCGCCACGCACGTGATCTCGCCCGACGGTGAAGATCTGACGACGGTGAAGATCCGTTAGGGGGCTCTGGCCAACCGAGGTATCGATTAGGAGACGATCATGGCAACGAGCACAGAGGCGATGGGTGGGCGCAGTCCTGCGAACCTGAAGCCCGAGTACATCTACGAGGCGCCGGTCCGCATCTGGCACTGGGTTCACGCCATCAGCATCGTGGTGCTGTCGGTGACTGGCTATCTGATCGCGAACCCCCTGCCGAGTGTGCCGGGGGAGGCGAGTGAATCCTTCCTGATGGGCAACATCCGGATGATCCACTTCATCGCGAGTTACGTGTTCACGATCGGACTGCTGGTGCGGATCTACTGGGGCTTCGTCGGCAACAAGTACTCACGGGAGCTGTTCTATCTGCCCGTCTGGAAGGGGAGCTGGTGGAAAGAGCTGTTCCACGAGATCAAGTACTACAGCTTCCTCACCCGGAAGACGTACAAGACGAAGGCGCACAATCCGCTTGCACAGAGCGCGATGTGGTTCTTCAACTTCATCCTGGGCCTCTTCATGGTGATTACGGGCTTCGCGCTCTACTCGGAGGGGCTGGGTGACGGCAGCTGGGCAGACATGCTGTTCGGCTGGGTATTCGTCCTCTTTCCGAACTCCATGGGGGTGAAGACCTGGCACAACTTCGGCATGTGGCTGATCATCGTCTTCGCGATCATCCATACCTACATGGCGATCCGCGCTGACGTCATGGGCCGGCAGTCCAGCGTGAGCACGATCATGTCCGGCTGGCGCTTCTACAAGGACGACTACCCGGGCGACGATCCGAGGTGACGGACGACATAGCGCAAACCCGGCCCGACGGCGATCCCGTCGGCTTCGAAACCCTCATCCTCGGAATCGGCAATCCGCTCTGGGCAGATGAGGGTTTCGGGGTACGGGCCGCCGAGCAGCTGAACGCGCAGTACGAGTTCCCGCCGGAAGTCCGCGTGATGGACGGCGGGACGCTCGGTCTCATGCTGCTGCCCTACGTGCGCTCGGCGAAGAACCTGCTGATCTTCGACGCCATCGACTTCGGCCTGGAGCCCGCCGAGATGAAGGTCATCGTCGGCGACGACGTGCCGAAGTTCATGGGCGTCAAGAAGATGAGCATGCACCAGACCGGTTTCCAGGAGGTGCTGATGTCCGCCGAGATGTTCGGCCAGGCACCGGAGAAGCTCGCGCTGGTGGGCGTGCAGCCGGAACTGCTGAACGACTACGGCGGCAGCCTGCGCGAATCGGTGAAGGCCCGCCTGCCGGAGGCCGTGGACGCCGGCCTCGCCATCCTCGACGACTGGGGCATCGAGTATCGCAAACGCGACAAGCCCCTGGAGCATACGGAACTGACCGGCCCCGACGCCATCAATATGGATGAGTACGAGGCCGGGAGGCCGGACACGAAAGAGACCTGGAGATAGCCAGTGGGAGAGACCATGAACCATCCGCTGATCCAGCGGTTGATCGACGAGTTCGGTTACCCGACCGTCGGCCTGGAGGACCACGACGGGTTCGTGGCCGATCCGGCCGTGAGCGTCCTGTTCTTCGCCGGCGAGCCGAAGAAGTTCGGCGAGACCGTCGACGTTGCCGTGGTGCTGCCGGAGATCGTCTCGGCCTACGACGGAAGGCTCCGGCCGGCCGTCGTGGAGAAGGAGGCGGAGAAGGACCTGCAGCGGAAATACGGTTTCCGAGAGTGGCCGTCGCTGGTCTTCGTCCGCGAGGGCGGATACCTCGGCACCATCTCGCGCATCCGCAACTGGCAGGAGTATCTCGAAGAGATCAACGAGATACTGCGCTCCGAGCCGCGGCGTCCGCCGGGATTCAAGATCCCGGTCGTGACGGCCTGAACCGAGCCAGGATCGACTGGGGGAATTATCAATGAATATCAGAGACATACCTGTCGTGGCGATCGGCCCCGGCAGCCAGCCGACCGAGAGTGACGGCTCGGAGCTACAGTACATCGACCTGCCGCGGGGCATGGCCATGTACGAGCCGCCTTCCATTCCGGATCCGGAGTCGGTGGAAAATCTCACCGGTGCGCGTGCGGCGATGGACTGGCTGCAGCGCACGCTGGACGCCTGGCAGCCGGGCGAGGCCACGCTGGCCGACATCTCCGCCCTGGATCCCGAGAACCGGGAACTGATCAACCAGGTCCTCGGCGAGGGCGAGGTCGCGGTGAAGTTCACCGGCGACTTTCTGTCCCAGACCCAGGAGTCGGTGCTGGCCGGCGTCTGGCGCACCTTCTACCTGAACGAGGAAGGCAAGGTCACCCACGACCTGCTGGAAGTGGCAGAGGCGCCTTTCCTCGCCCGTCTCGGCGAACTCGGCCGCGACCGGGCGCCGGAGGACATCGTCGGCAGGGCGGCTCCGCAGGGCGCGCTGAACGCCCCGGCGATCCTCACCGAGATCGCTGACCGGGCCGCCAGCCGCAAGCCCGGCGACGAGACCCACGTCATCAACCTCTCGCTGCTGCCCATGTCGGACGAGGACCTGGTGTTCCTGGACGAGACCCTGGGCAAGGGGCCGGTGGACATCCTCTCCCGCGGCTACGGCCACTGCATCATCTCGGCGACGCGGGTGCGCGACGTCTGGTGGGTGCGCTATTTCAACTCGATGGCCAAGATGATTCTGAACTCGCTCGAGATCACCGACCTGCCCCACGTGGTGGAGGCGGCGCCGGAAGACATCCGCGATTCGAACAAGCGTCTGGCGCAGCTGCTCGAGGCCTACTGGACCGACGACTGAGCGCGGCAACCCGCCGCAGGGAGAGACATGGGACAGGCGATGGAAGACCGGATCGGCGCCGACACCCGCATGGAGTGCCGCATCTGCTGGCACGTCTACGATCCCGCGGAGGGAGACGACGTGGAACAGGTGCCCCCCGGCACCCCCTTCACGGCGCTGCCCGACCATTGGTGCTGCCCCCAGTGCGAAGCCGAGCGGGACAAGTTCCTGCCCGTGAGCGAGTGAGGCGCACCGCCCGTGGCTGATCCGGCGCTGGAGCGACTGATCGCCCGTTTTCGCGAGGCCGAGCCGCGCATGCGCGACCTGCCGTTCTACAACGAGCGGCTATCCACGGAGGCAGTGGGTTTCCGGGACTGGGAAGGCCACCGCCTGGGCATCCTCATCACCCCCTGGTTCATCAACCTGATACTGCTGCCCGGCGAGAACGACGACTGGTCGGGCGTGGACCAGGGCGATCAGAGCGACTGGCATCTGCCCGCAGAGACCATCCGCTTCACGGCCAACCGGCCGGACGAGGACGGGCAGGCGGAGGAGGCTGAGGTCTTCCTGGCGGCTCCGGTATTCACCAACGTCATCGGCGTGCCCGATCACGAGGCGGCGAAGAACATCGCCGAACAAGTGCTGGAGAGTCTGCTGGCGAAACCCGGCAGCGAGAAGGCGGCGCCCGGCCACGCCGTCAGCCGGCGCGACCTGTTGCGCGGCAAGGTCGGGAAGAACTCCGGCTGACCGGTCGGTCTGCCAGTCTCCGCACCTTCTCCTTACTACCTGACCGGGTCTGCTTTCACGCCGCCCAGCGGTGGCTGCGCCGCGCCTGCCGGGGCCGGTACGCCGAGGATGGCGGTGAGCGTGGCCGCCACCCGGCGGGCGTCCGCCACCTCGTCTCCCGCGACCCGCTCGATGCCGTGGCCCCACATCAGCACGGGCACCCTGCGGTCGTAGTCCCAGGGCGTGCCGTGGTTGGCGCCGCCGCCGGGAACGTCGTAGACCGCGTTGAACCAGCCGGTGGCGGGGACCACGAGGAGGTCGGCGTCGACCCCTTCGGGCATGGAGGCCGCGGCCAGCCGGTCGAGGGGGGTCGCGCTCGACGCGAGCGCCGCGCGGTCGCGGAATGCATAGACCCGCTCCATGCCCGGCAGCTCCGTGAGCGCCGCGGCCACGGCCGTGGAGAGTTCGGCGCCGCGGGCGTCGCCGGCGGCCGTGAAATAGAGGCTGGAAGACTGGTAACCGGCGATCCATTCGCCCTCGCCCAGCGCGGCCCGCGCGGCCTCACGGGCGGTGGCGACGATCGTCTCGCTGGGTAGACGCCCGCCGGGTTCGCCGGTCTGCTCCGGCAGCCGCGCGACGCCGTGGTCGGCCGTGATGACGAAGGTCACCCGCATCTCCTCGGACAGGGAGCGGGCCAGCGCGGTGAGCTCCCGGTCGGTGCGCAGCAGGTTGTCGACGTACTCGCAGGAGGTGGCGCCCCACACGTGGCCGATGCGGTCGGTGCCGGAGACGCCCAGCACGAGCAGGTCCGGGACGTCGTCCGCTCCCATGCTCTCGGCCTCGATCGCGGCCCGGGCCGCCGCGAAGAACCAGGGAGTGGAGGCCGCGGAGTAACCGAAGGCCTTGTCGGGCTTCCGAGAGTCCGCGGGGTCGTAGGGGAACACGTTGTTCCAGCCGACGAACGGCCCCTCGCCGGGCGCGTCGTCCTGTATGCAGGGGCTGGCGGTCGCGCGCTGCCAGGTGGTGAACGTGCGATCGACAGGCCGGTCGGCGTTGAACGCCGCGAGCCAGTCCGGCAGGCTGCCGTCCGGACGGTACCAGGCGGAAGTGGTCATGGCCGGGATGTCGTCGTCGTAGAAGACGGCGAGATCGGCCGAGCGGCCGGTGGCGAGGATGGCGGCCCGCGCCTTCATGGAGACGCCGACGATCACGGCTTCTCCGCCGGTGGCCTCGTGCAGCCGGTCACCGGCGGTGTCGACCCTGAGTGCCGCGGGGCTGGCGTTGCTGGCCGGATTGCCGATCACCGGATGTGCGCCGTCGTCGACGATGGGCAGACGGCCGTGGGCCGGGTCGTGCACGGCGTTGGCGAAGACGCCATGCACGGCGGGGGAGACGCCGGTGACCAGCGTGGCATGCCCGGCCGCGGTCGCCGTGTTGGCGTAGCGCAGGTCCACCGAGTGGCGGGCGCCCTCGGCCCAGGCCCGCCGCAGCAGGCTCTCCGGCGGCAGCAGCGGCAGGTGTTCGGCAAGCACCCAGTCGCCGAACTGGTCCAGCACCACCAGGACCACCAGCTGAGGCGGTTCGGGGGCGGCGTCCGGCCCGCTGTCGGAGGATCGGTCGGGGTGCGTCGCGCAACTCGCGACGAGTACGAACAATGCAGCGGCGAGGAGGGCAGGGAGTCTCACGATCCGGGTCCTTCTGTCAGCCAGGGGCAGCGCAGGAGGATAGCGCAGCCCGCGCGGTCTTCAAGACTGCCCGGCCGATGTTGCAACGCGATGACCGGGGCCGGGGCTCAACCCCAGTCGTTCTGATAGCTGTCCAGCACCCGCAGATAGTTGGCCCGCTCGAAGGCGGCCGGTTCGGCCACGCGCCCTTGGCTCATGGCGCCGCGCACCTGGTCGACGTCCTCGTACCCCCGGGCCCCCATCCAGTCCGCCAGGCCGTCGCGGAGACTGGCGAGATACGGCGGGCCGAGCCGCAGCAGGGCCGAGGCGGTCATGACCACGTGAGCGCCGGCGAGCAGGTATTTCGCCACCTCGGCCGCGCTGGTCACCCCGCTGGTCGCGGCGAGCGAGCCCTGCAGCCGCCCGTGCAGCAGGGCCAGCCAGAACAGGCCCTGGCGGATCTCGCCGGAGCGGCTCAGCTCCAGCGTCGGCTCCACCTCCAGTTTCTCGATGTCGAAATCCGGCTGATAGAAGCGGTTGAACAGCACCAGACCGTCCGCGCCGGCGGACTCCAGCTGCAGCGCCATGTGTCCGAACGAACTGAACCAGGGGCCCACCTTCACCGCCAGCGGGATCGAGACCGCTTCGCGCACCAGGTGCACCGTCTGCAGGTAGCGGCGCTCGACGTCGGCGCCGCACTCCGCCGGGTCGGCGGGCAGATAGTAGAGATTCAGTTCCAGCGCGTGCGCGCCCGCCTCCTCGATGAGCCGCGCGTAGTCGGTCCAGCCCTCGGGGCTCGCGCCGTTCAGGCTGGCGATGATCGGGATGCCGGTGGCCTCGCGGCAGCGGCGTATGTGCTCCAGGTACTGCTGGGGCCCGATCTCGGCGCCGCCCAGGTCGGGGAAATAGCTGAGCGCTTCCCCGAAGCTCTCGCTGCCGGCGTCCATCAGATGGGCCTGGGCCGCCGCCTCGTGACGGATCTGCTCCTCGAACAGCGAATGGATTACGACGGCGGCCGCGCCGGCGTCTTCGAGACGGCGGACGCCCTCGAGTGTCTGCGACAGCGGCGAAGCCGATGCCACGACGGGGTGCTCGAGTTCGAGTCCGAGATAGGTCGTGCTGAGTTTCATGCCGGTTTCCCTCCGGGGCTGTCGCCGGCGGCGAGGTGGCGATAGGGATTGGCCTCGGTGCCGCGGCCGGCCATCTCCTCGTAGATGCGCCAGTGCCGGTCGATGTGTTCCTGCGCCCGGGTCATCAGCCACTCGGCGCGGTCCGGGTCGCTGGCTTCCAGGACGCGGTAGCGCATCTCCCGGGTGGCGTATTCGCGGAACCGCTTCGTCGGCCTCGGCGAGTCCAGCAGGAAAGGCACCTGGTCCTGTTCGGCCAGCAGCGGGTTATAGCGCATCAGCGGCCAATGCCCGCAGCTGACCGCGAGTTTCTGCTGCCTGAGGCCGTGCTCCATGTTGATGCCGTGGGCGATGCAGTGGCTGTAGGCGAGTATCAGCGAGGGCCCCGGATAGCGCTCCGCCTCGCGGAAAGCGAGCAGCGTCTGCTGCGGGTTGGCGCCGAGGGCGACGCGGGCGACGTAGACGTGGCCGTAGGCGATGGCCTGCAGCGCCAGGTCCTTCTTGGCCACGCTCTTGCCGCCGGCGGCGAACTTCGCCACCGCGGCCGTCGGCGTGGATTTCGATGCCTGGCCGCCGGTGTTGGAGTAGACCTCGGTGTCGAGCACCAGCACGTTCACGTCGCGCTCGAGCGAGAGCACGTGATCGAGGCCGCCGTAGCCGATGTCGTAGGCCCAGCCGTCGCCGCCGACGAGCCAGATGCTGTGCCGGATCAGATGCCGGGCCAGCGAGGCGAGGCGCGTCGCCCGGGGGTCGTCGATGCGGTCCAGGGCTTCGCGCAGCGCGGCCACGCGGCGGCGCTGTTCGCGTATCTCCGATTCCTCGTCCTGCACGGCGTCGAGCAGCCCGTCCACCAGGTCAGGCTCCAGCCGGGGCGCCAGTTCGCGCAGCAGCAGCTCGGCGTGACGGCGGTGCTGGTCCGCGCTCAGCCGGAAACCGAGGCCGAACTCCGCGTTGTCCTCGAACAGCGAGTTCGACCAGGCGGGCCCGCGGCCCTCGTGATTCTTCGCCCAGGGCGTGGTCGGCAGGTTGCCGCCGTAGATCGACGAGCAGCCGGTGGCATTGGCGATCACCGCCCGGTCGCCGAACAGCTGGGACAGCAGTTTCAGATAGGGCGTCTCGCCGCAGCCGGCGCAGGCGCCGGAGAACTCGAACAGGGGCGGCAGATACTGCACGCCGCGGATGTTGGAGAAGTCCACGTGGCCCCGGTCCACGTCGGGCAGCCGTTCGAACCAGGCAAGGTGCTCTCGCACCGGCTCGAGGTCTGCCGGCTTCGGGCGCATGTTGATGGCGCGTTCGGCGGGACGCTCGATATTCCTCGCCGGGCAGGCATCCACGCACAGCGCACAGCCGGTGCAGTCCTCGGCGTAGATCTGCAGCGTATAGCGGGTATCCGGGAAGCCCCGCGCGGAGACCGGCGCGCTGGGGAAGCCCGGCGGTGCGTCGGCCAGCCCCGCGTCGTCGAAGAACTTCGCCCGGATCACGCCGTGGGGGCAGACGGCGCCGCACTGGCCGCACTGGATGCAGATGTCCGGGTCCCACTCCGGCACGAAGTCGGCGATGTTGCGCTTTTCCCAGGCCGCAGTGCCGGTGGGCCAGGTGCCGTCCGCCGGGAGGGCACTGACCGGCAGTGCGTCTCCGCGGCCGGCCAGCAGCGGGCCGGTGACGCGGCGCACGAACTCCGGCGCATCCTCCGGCACGGGCGGCCGCCGGTCCGAGGTGGCCGTGACTTCGCCGGGCGGCACCGGCGCCAGGTTGGCGACGGCCCGGTCCACGGCCGCATAGTTCTGCTCGACCACCTCCGGGCCCTTGCGGCGGTAACTCCTGCCGATGGCCTCCTTGATCTGAGTGATGGCCTCCTCCGCGGGCATGATGCCCATGAGCTGGAAGAAGCACGTCTGCATGATCGTGTTGATGCGCCGCCCCAGCCCGGCATCGCGGGCCACCCGGTAGGCGTCGATCGCCCACACATCCAGGTCCTTGTCGAGGATCTCCCGCTGTACCGAGCGGGGCAGCTGCGCCCAGATCCCGTCGGCGGGCCCCGGGGCGTTCAGCAGCACCCTGGCCCGGCGCCGCGCCAGTCCCAGCACGTCGCCGGTACGCAGGAAATCGAACTGGTGGCAGGCGACGAAATCCGCCTCCTCGATCAGGCAGGTGGAGCGGATGGGGTCCGGTCCGAAGCGCAGGTGGGACACGGTCCGCGAGCCGGCCTTCTTGGAGTCGTAGACGAAATAACCCTGGGCGTAGGTGTCCGGCCGGCTGCCGATGATCTTGATGGTGTTCTTGTTCGCGCTGACGGTGCCGTCGGCGCCGAGTCCGTGGAACACCGCCTGGAACGTCTCGCCGCGCTCGAGGCGGAAGTCCGCCGGCACGGGCAGACTCGTGCCGCTCACGTCGTCGTCGATGCCGACCGTGAAGCCCCGCTTCGGCTCGTCGGCGGCCAGATTGTCGAAGACGGCCCGGACCATCGCGGGCGTGAACTCCTTGGATGACAGGCCGTAGCGCCCGCCGATCACCAGCGGCGCAGCGCCAGCGCCATCCTGAGCGCCATTGCGGCCCACGGCATCGCCGTTGCTCAGCGCCACGGTGACGTCGAGGCACAGCGGTTCCGCCAGCGAGCCGGGCTCCTTGGTGCGGTCCAGTACGGCGATCCGGCGCACGGTGGGCGGCAGTGCCGAGCGCATGGCTGCGGCGTCGAAGGGTCGGAACAGGCGGACCTGCAGCAGCCCCACTTTCTCGCCGCGGGCGTTCAGGTGGTCGATCGTCTCGGCGGCCGTGCCGGCGCCGGAGCCCATCAGGACGATCACCCGTTCGGCCGCCGGATCACCCGTGTAGTCGAACAGGCGGTAGCGGCGGCCCGTCAGCGCCGCGAAGCGCTCCATGGCCCCGGCGACCGCGGCCGGGACGGCGGTGTACCAGGGATTCGCCGCCTCCCGGGCCTGGAAGTAGACGTCCGGGTTCTGGGCGGTACCGCGCAGTACCGGGGCGTCCGGATCGAGCGCCCGCCCGCGGTGGGCCATTACGAGTTCTTCCGGCACCATCGCCGACAGAACGTCATCGGGCAGCAGCTCCAGCGTGTTCATCTCGTGGGAGGTGCGGAAGCCGTCGAAGAAGTGCAGGAACGGCACCCGGGTTGCCAGCGTCGCGGCATGGGCGATGAGTGCGAGATCCTGGGCCTCCTGTACCGAGGCCGAGGCGAGCTGGGCGAACCCCGTCGGACGGGTCGCCATCACGTCCTGGTGGTCGCCGAAGATCGACAGCGCCTGACCGGCCACCGAGCGCGCCGCCACGTGGAAGACGGTCGGCGTCAGCTCGCCGGCGATCTTGTACATGTTGGGGATCATCAGCAGCAGGCCCTGGGAGGCCGTGAACGTGGTCGCCAGCGCGCCGGTCTGCAGCACGCCGTGCACGGCGCCGGCCGCCCCCGCCTCGCTCTGCATCTCCACCACCGAGGGCACGTCGCCCCAGATGTTCTGCCGGCCGGCGTTCGACCACTGGTCGGCCAGCTCGCCCATGGGCGAGGAGGGCGTGATGGGATAGATCACGCAGATCTCGCTGAGGCGGTAGGCGATGCGCGCGCACGCCTCGTTGCCGTCGAGGATGGTCACCCGCGACGGCGCCGCCGCCTGCCCGCGTTCAGCGTTCAAGGCCGGGCTCCGGAATCATCTCGATGGCATGGCAGGGACACTGTTCGAAGCAGGTGGCGCAGCCGGTGCACAGGGTGTAGTCGAAGCGGTAGCGCTTGCCGGGTCCGAGCTTGATGACGGCGTCCTCAGGGCAGGCGGCGAGGCAGCCGTCGCACTCGTAGCAGTTGCCGCAGGACAGGCAGCGCGCCGCCTCGTGCCTGGCCTCCGGTTCCGCAATGGTCGAGACGACCTCGCCGAAATCCTCCGCCCGCGTTGCCGCGGAACGCTTCGGTTCCGGCTGCGCGAACGTGCCCTGGTAGAGGCTCAGACGCAGCATGTCCCGCGTCACCACCGGATGCTTCGGGGCGGGCTCGCGGCGCTCGCCGCGCAGCCATGCGTCGATGTGGCGGGCGGCTTTCTTGCCGTGCCCCACGCCCACGGTGACGGTGCGCTCGGAGGGCACCATGTCGCCGCCGGCGAATATGCCCTCCCGGCCGGTCATCATCCGCTCGTCCACGACGACGGTGCCGTCCTTGTGGAATTCGATGCCTTCCACGGCGCGCAGGAAGCCGGTATCGGTGTCCTGGCCGAGGGCGAGGATGAGGCTGTCGGCCTCCAGGGTCTCGGTCTCGCCGGTGGGGCGCGGCCGGCCGTTCTCGTCGAGTTCCATCACCTCCACCGTCATGCGGGTCGAGTCCAGCTCGCGGATGGAGCGCAGCCAGTTGATGCGGATGCCTTCCTCCTCGGCGTCCGCCGCCTCGAAGGCATGCGCCGGCATGTGCTCGCGGTCGCGCCGGTAGACGATCAGCGCCTCGTCCGCGCCCAGCCGGCGCGCCACCCGGGCCGCGTCCATCGCGGTGTTGCCGCCGCCGTAGACCGCGATGCGCCGGCCCAGCCGCGGCGCGCGGCCGCTGTCGACGTCGCGCAGGAACGTGACTGCGTCCATGACCCTGCCGGCGTCGCGGGCCGGTATGTCGATGCGTTTGCTGAGATGCGCACCCACCGCGACGAAGACGGCATCGAAGCCGCCCTCCGCCCGTTCCCGTTCCAGGTTCTCCACCTTGTGATTCAGGGTGATGACGACCCCCGTGGCCTCGATCCGGGCGATCTCGGCCTCCAGCACGTCCCGGGGCAGCCGGTAGGCCGGGATGCCGACATGCATCATGCCTCCCGCGACGGGCCCCGCGTCACGGATCTCCACGGCGTGGCCGGCCCGCCGCAGGTGCCAGGCCGCGGACAGCCCGCTGGGTCCGGCACCGACCACCAGCACCCGCCGGCCGCTCGCGGCGGCGGGCGCCGCCGCCTGCCAGCCCTCGGCCAGCGCCCGGTCGCCGAGGTAGCGCTCCACGGCATGGATGCTCACGGCCTGGTCGATGGGCGTGCGGTTGCAGTGATCCTCGCAGGGGTGGTAGCAGACCCGGCCGTGCACGGCCGGCAGCGGGTTGTCCGCCACCAGTATCCGCCAGGCCGACTCGTAGTCGCCGGCCTGCGCTGCCCCCAGCCAGGCCTGGATGTTCTCCCCCGCCGGGCAGGCGGCATTGCACGGCGGCAAAAGGTCCACGTAAACGGGCCGGCGCTCCCGCCTCGGCCCGGTCAGGGCGTCGTGGCGAAGATCCGCCGGGCGGGTCAGATCGCGGCTGCTCTCGTTCATCTGGAATTCTGCGGGCCCACGGGGAGGAAATGCCGCCCCCAGCACCCTAGATACCGGGTCCCCGAGGCGCATGGATATCGGGGGATTCCACGACCCCGGCATCCCTTCGTCCAATCGTGAACTGGCTCAACAACGAAGGGGTCGCGAGGCGCTAGTCTCTGTCGCGAAAGCAGTTTCAATACGCGGGAGCCGCAACGGCTTTACATAATGCAATCCTGGACCCGGGAAAACGGATACGCGACCGGTGGCGACGACTGCCAGGCCCTGGTGATCGCCTCGCGAGGCGAGACGCGGGACCTCGTCCTGGCGGCGCTGGACGACGAGGGCTTCCACGTTCTCGAGATCCCTGCCGCCTCGAGCCGTGCGGGCCGTTTCCCGGACGAGCCGCCGGCGCTCATCGTCGTGGATGCCGGCGAACTCACGGAAGACTGGTGCCGGCGTGTCCGCAGCCGCGTCCGGCTCGAACACGTGCCCCTGATCGCCCTGACGGACAGTGACGGCCGCGAGGCGCTGCACGGCCTCTACGCCGCCGGCGCCACGGCGGTGTTCATCAAGCCCGTCGACCATGTATTCCTGCGGGAACGGTTCCGGTCGCACGGCGACACCGGCCGCACGCTGACCGGCATGCAGCCCGCGCTCATGGCCGATGCGCGCATCCTGCATGCGGTGCCCGATACGTTCTTCGTGCTTGGCGAGGACGGGATGGTGCGCGAGTACCTCGGCGGCGGCGAGAAAGACCCGCTGCTCCGACCCGAGCGCCTGGCCCGCCGCCGCCTGTCCGAAGTGCTGCCTCGCGATGTGGCCTCACTGATCCTGCGCAACATCCGGCGCACGCTGTCGAGCCGGGGACCCTGCAACTTCGAGTTCGAACTCGGCGACGCGGGCGAGAAGCAGCGCTACGAGATGCGACTGCTGACCCAGGGACGGGACCGGGTAATGGCGATCACGCGCAACGTGACCGACATGGCCGTGGCGGGCCGCGCCGGCGGCGGCGGACCGGACACGCTGACGGGACTGCCCGGGCGGACCGCTTTCCTCGGCCGGCTGGATGCGATGGTCGAAGACGCGGGCCGCCTCGGACGCGGTCTGGCGGTGATGAGCATCGATCTCGACCGCTTCACCCGCATCAACGAAACCCTGGGCCGAGCGGTCGGCGACGCCATCCTGCGGGTGGTCGGCAGCCGCCTCGAGCGCTGCCTGCGCGATGCAGACGCCGTGCAGCAGGCGCGGCCGGGAGACGGCGGCGCCACGGAGCTCGCCCGCATCGGCGGCGACGAGTTCGTCGTCGTGCTGCGCGACGTGGACGAGCGCCGGACGGCGGCCCAGGTGGCCGGCCGCATCCGCGCCGCCTTCGCCGACCCGGTCAGCTACCAGGGGCATCAGCTCGAGGTGACGCCCAGCATCGGCATCGCTCTCTACCCGGCGGACGGCAGCGACGCCCAGGGGTTGTTGCACAGCGCCCGGGCGGCGCTGGACGAGGCGCGCATGGGCGGCGACGCGGGGCAGGAGTTCTACTCCGACACGATGCGCCAGCGTGCGCTGCGCCGGCTGGACCTGAAGGACGAGCTGCGCCTCGCCATCGAGCGTGACCAGCTGGAGCTTCGCTACCTGCCGCGCATCGATCTCGAGACGGGCCGGGTGGCCGGCCTGGAGGCGCTGCTGCGCTGGCAGCACCCGGTGCGGGGCGCGGTGTCCCTGCGGGAACTCATCCCGCTCGCCGAGGCCACCGGCCTGATGCGGCCCATCGGCAAATGGGTGCTGCATGCGGCCTGCGCCCATGCCGCCTACTGGGGCGAAACCTGGGAGACGATGCCGCCGGTGTCGGTCAACCTCTCGGAGCAGGAGTTCTGCCGCGAGGACCTGCCCCGAGTGGTGCACGGCGCGCTGGAGGCGTCCGGACTGGCGTCCGCGCAACTCGAGCTGGAACTCACCGAGGCGATGCTGATGCGCGAGAAGCAGGCCGCAGTCATGCTGCAGAAGCTCAAGGCGCTGGGGGTCGGCATCGTGATCGACGACTTCGGCATCGGCCATTCCTCGCTCGGCCGCCTGATCCAGTATCCGGTCAAGGCCATCAAGATCGACCGTTCCTTCGTGGAGCAGTGCCAGGCCGACACGGCCCAGCGCTCCGTGTGCTCGGCCATCATCGCAATGTCCCGGGAGCTCGGCCTCGCCGTCATTGCGGAGGGCGTCGAGACCGTGGAGCAGATCGACTTCCTGCGCGAGCGGGGCTGCCACGCGCTGCAGGGGTTCTTCTTCGCCGAGCCGCTGCGCGTCGACGACGTGCCCGCGTTCCTGGCGGCCCATCTCGGGCGGACTCCGGAGGGCGCGGTGATCGATCTCGCCACCATCCGCAGCCGCTTCGCGCTGCGCAACACCGGCTGACCGCGGTGCGCCGGACCGCGACGATGACTCTGCTGGGGCTGGCCGCGGCGCTGCCGCTGCTGCTGGCCGACGCGCCCTGGTTCGGCTGGGAACTGCGCCTGCCCTGGCTCGCCTGCTTGGTCGCGGCCGGCGCCTGGCTGCACCGCGTGCGGGAGCGGGAACTGTACCAGGAGGCCGAGTACTGCCGCCGGCTGGAGGCGCAGGTGCGGAGCCGCACCCGCGACCTTGCCGACCGGAACGCCGAGCTGCAGCTGGCGAATGCAAAACTGCACGAGGCGAGCCACACCGATGCGCTCACCGGCCTCAGGAACCGCCGCTACCTGTTCGAGCAGATCTCCGACGACATCGATCTGGTGCAGCGCCAGCACGACGGCGGCAGCCGCGGCGGCGGTCTGGACCGGAACAACGACATCGTCTTCCTGATGGTCGACCTGGACCACTTCAAGCCGGTGAACGATGCCCACGGACACGTGGCCGGCGACCGCATGCTGCTCGAGGTGCGCGACGTGCTCATCGGCGCCTGCCGGTCATCGGACGTCGTGATCCGCTGGGGCGGCGACGAGTTTCTGGTGATCGGAAGGGAAGCGACCGGCACCGAGGTCTCGTCCCTCGCCGAGCGGATCCGCTCGCGCATCGAGAGCCACGTATTCGAACTCGGCAACGGCGCGGTGGCCCATACCACGTGCTCGGTGGGCTTCGCGAGCTACCCGTTCCTGGGCACCCAGCCGGACCTCGTGAGCTGGGAGCAGGTGCTCGGCATCGCCGACATTGCGATGTACCGCGCCAAGGAAGCGCGCAACTCCTGGGTCGGCATCCATGGCGAGCACTGGGCGGGGAGCGCGGAGGCGCTGTTTCAGGGCCTGCAGGATCGGGCGCGCGCGCTGGCCGTCGCCGGCCACGTCCGCCTCGAGCAACCGGGACAGGATCTCGCCCGCAGACTGGCCTGAGCGGGGCCGGATGCTATAACGTCCTCCCCGCGGCGGCCCGGTTCGTGGCACTCTGCGCCGCGGAGCGATACGGATCCCATGCACACGCACAGTCACAGCCACGCCGGGGGCGCACACCGGGAACAGAAATCCGACTCCGGGCGGCTGGCCCTCGCGCTCGCGCTGACCGGCGGCTTTGCGGTGGTGGAACTCGTCGGCGGCATCGCCGCGGGCTCGCTGGCGCTGATCGCCGACGCCGGCCACATGGTCACCGATGCGATGGCCCTCGCCCTCGCATGGATGGCAGCGCGGATGGCGGCGCGGCCGGCGGATGCCAAGCGCAGCTTCGGCTATCACCGCTTCCAGATCGTGGCAGCCCTCATCAACGGTCTGACGCTGATCGGCATCGTCGGCTGGATCGTGGTGGAGGCCTTCGAGCGTCTGTTCACGCCGGTCGACGTGACCGCCGGCCTGATGCTGGTGATCGCCGCCATCGGCCTGGCCGTGAATCTGCTGGTGTTCTTCGTGCTGCACGGCGGCAGCCGGGAAAACCTGAATCTGCAGGGGGCGCTGCTGCACGTGCTGGGAGACCTGCTGGGGTCCGTGGCTGCCATCATCGCCGGCGTGGTCATCCTCGGCACGGGCTGGATGCCCATCGATCCGCTGTTGTCCCTGGTGGTCGCGGCACTGATACTGCGCAGCGCCTGGAGCCTGGTGAAGCGCTCGGCCCACATCCTGCTCGAGGGCACGCCCGAGTGGCTCGACGTCCCGCGGATGCGCCGGGAACTCGCGGACTCCGTGCCCGGCGTCTGCGACGTCCACCACGTTCACGTATGGAGCCTCACGCCGGCCCGTCTCATGCTGACGATGCACGTGACGCTGGAGGATGGCAACGGCGATCCGGCCGCCGTCATACGCGTCATCAAGCGCCGGCTGCACCAGGAATACGGCATCGACCACTCCACCATCGAGATCGAGTACGGGAACTGCGCGGACGATTTCCCGGCCACCACGGATCCGCCCGTCACCTGACACGGGATATCGCTCGATGCGGGCCGACTGATTTGCGCGGATTTCGGCGTGCTTCCGATCCATGGCGGCCATGAGCGGCCATGCAGTCGCGACTGACTCAACCCTGCGATACCGGCCCTGCCGTGATTGCTACCTTCTGAGGATCAGTGCCTTGGGACCGGTATCGGAAGCACAGCGTGAGCCATGAGCGGTCACCAGCGGCGACCGGCGACGCTGTTATAGGGTATTACGCTTGCCTGACGGCAGCTGGAGAGTATCTTTATGGGTTAAGGAGACCCATAAGAGTCTCCAGGAGATTTGCAGGATGCTCGTCTACCGTACCCGTCTCCACCGCCGGCTCATGGAGGAGTCGGAAAAGGGACTGTTTGCTGCGATAGCCTCGCGGCACGGACGGTGGGGCCATGTCGCGGAGGCAGTCGCCTATGACTGCTGCAAGTTCTCCGCGTGGGAAGCGAGCCACGCCAGACTGTTGGAACCCGTTGCAGCGGCCGGCCGGTGGGGGCCTGCCATCGGAGTCCTGCGCCGTGCCGAGATGGATCTCGTTCATCGACGAGCGCTGTTCGAAACGCTGCGCGAAAAACGCGTCCGGGGCCCGGCAAGAGAACGTCTCTTCCGGCTCTTCTACGGTCCCAGGGACTTCCGCAACTGCGTACTCACGGAGCATTTCCGGTATCAACTCGCGGCCACGAGCAGCGTTACGGCAGTCAGACTCAGCACCGTTTGCAATGATCCCGCCGGCAGTCATCTGCTGGCCAGATACGAAAGTGCCTACCGAAGGTACTTCTGGGCGTATTGCGAGTGGCAGCTGAACGATGAACCGCTGGTGTCCGACATGCTGCGGCTGACGATGCAGAGCACGAAGTTCCTGGCCGAGAGGCTGAAGCAGCAACTCGTCGCCGGACGGGACTTGCAGATTGGCAGGGAGCGGCCGATGTATCTGCAGAGCTAGGGAGTCGCTGGGGAGTCGCTGGGGAGTCGCGAGGGAGTCGGGCGCGACGGTCGGATTTACGACGTGTCCCGACAGAGAAGCCGTGTTCAGCTGCGCTTTAATGCGTCGGCGTGATATTCCAGATGCTCGCCGATGAAGGTGGAGACGAAGAAGTAGCCGTGGTCGTAGCCGGGCTGCAGGCGCAGCGTCAGCGGATGCCCGGCCGCCTCGCACGCGGCCTCCAGCAGGCCGGGCTTCAGCTGCTCGTCCAGGAAGTCGTCGGCGTCGCCCTGGTCCACCAGCAGGGGGATGTCGCTGCCGCCCCGCCGGATCAGCCGGGTGGCGTCCCAGGGCTCCCAGGCGCTCCGGTCCTCGCCCAGGTAGTGGCTGAAGGCTTTCCGGCCCCAGGGGCAGTCCATCGGCGCGCAGATGGGCGCGAAGGCCGACACCGAGCGGAACATGCCGGGGTTCTTCAGCGCTACGACCAGTGCGCCGTGCCCGCCCATCGAATGGCCGCTGACGGCGCGGCGGTCCGGAATCACGGGGAAGGCCGACTCGACCAGTGCCGGCAGTTCGCAGGCCACATAGTCGTACATGTTGTAGTGACCGGCCCAGGGCGCCTCGGTGGCGTTCACGTAGAAACCGGCGCCGGTGCCCAGGTCCCAGTCGGTGTCTTCGCCCGGCAGCCCGAGCCCGCGGGGACTGGTATCGGGCGCCACCAGCGCGAGTCCGAGTTCCGCGGCATACCGCTGGGCGCCGGACTTGATGGTGAAGTTCTCCTCCGTGCAGGTCAGGCCCGACAGCCAGTAAAGCACCGGCACGGGCTCGGATTCCGCCTGCGGCGGCAGGTAGAGCGTGAACCGCATGGGGCAGCCGCACGTCTCGGATGCGTGCCGGTAGGTGTGGGTATGGCCGCCGAACAGTCTGCTGCGGTCGATTAACTCGGGCGCTCGCGTACTCATCGGCATCTCCTGCTCTGCCTGCTCTTGCCTGCTTCGGCCTGGTTGCACCAGGAAGCCAGAGCTTAGCCCGCGCGTCCGGAGGGCGAAAGCCCGACAGCGGATCGGCGGCCAATCGGTTATGGTGGTGCAGAATTCTTCGGTAGAGAGGTGCGCTATTACGATGCTGCTGCAGCTCGGAGGAGGCCTGCTCCTCTTGTTCGCCGGCGCCGAGATGCTGATCAGGGGCGCCGTATCCCTCGGCGAGCGCTTCGGGCTCTCACCCCTCGTCATCGGCCTCACGGTGGTGGCCTTCGGCACCAGCGCACCGGAGCTCGTGGTCTCCGTCGATGCGGCGCTGGCCGGCTACGGCGGTATCGCCATCGGCAACGTCGTTGGCTCGAACATCTGCAACCTGGCGCTGATCCTCGGCGCGGTGGCCGTCCTGCGGCCGGCCGGCGTCGACCGCGGGCTGATCCGGGGCGCGGGTCCGGTGATGATCGCGGCCGCCGTGGGCCTGGTCGTGCTGCTGGCGAACGGCCGGCTGTCACGGCTGGACGGGCTGCTGCTCACCGCCGCCATCGTGATCTATACCCTGGCCTCGCTGCGCTCGCGCGACGAGGCGGCGGGGCTCGCGGACGAGATCCAGGGGGCCGCGCGCTCCACGGCCGTGGCCGTCGTGCTGTTCGCCGCCGGCCTCGCACTGCTGCTGGCCGGCGGCTCGCTGTTCGTGAAGGGCGGTGCGGCGCTCGCGCTGGCGCTCGGCGTTGCGCCGGCCGTGGTCGGGCTGACGGTGATGGCTGCCGGCACCAGCATGCCCGAGCTGGCCACCTCCGTGGTAGGGGCCGTCCGCGGTCAGGCGGCGATGGCCACCGGCAACATCATCGGTTCGAATATCTTCAACGCCCTGGCCATCCCGGGCATCGCGGCACTGGTGATGCCGATCGAGCGGGGCGGCGTCGGCGCCGCCGATCTCGGCATCATGCTGGTGGTGTCCGTCCTCGCGCTCGGCTTCATGTACACGGGCTCGCGCCTGACCCGTGCCGAAGGCGCAGTGCTGCTCGCCGGCTACGCCGGTTATTGCGCGTGGCTGTTCGTCGCCTGAGGCGGGCGACGGGGAGAGCGGCGGTCAGGCCGCGCTGATCCTCCGCTCGCCGAAGGGCACGGAGGCGTTTCGGGCGCTGATCCGGTGTGCATCGCGCAGCGCGCGTCGCTCGTAGCGATTGAGGATCTGGTCCAGCGCGCGGCTGATCTTGGACGCCGTGCGCAGGCGCTCGACCTTCGGGAACGTGGCCCGCTCGCCCTCCTTGATGTAGAACATCAGCTCCTTCTCGGTGGGTGGCGTCAGCAGCTTGGTCGGGTTGAAGGTGCGGTAGCGCGGCATGATGTTGATGTCGCCGGTGTAGGTCTGGGTCGCCACCGAGTAGAACATGTTGGCCAGGATCTGCATCCGCGGCACCGGCTTGGTCAGGCGCTGGGTGATCCAGTGGGTCGAGCGCAGCCACTCCTGGTAAGTCCGGAAGCCCAGATGCAGGCCGGTGGAGAGCAGCGTCGGCTCCTCCTTGGGATCCTGGATGAACCACAGGACGACCGGGTTCGTCTGGCTCGCCACGTAGTGGTTCACGCCATACAGCCGGGCCAGGCGCTTCGCCGGCAGGTCCTCGCTCACGGAGCCGTCGACCCAGCGCCGCTGGGGCAGATAGGGCTGGCGGCGGCCGTTCTTGTTCTTTGCCTCGAGGATCACGGGCGGATAGATGCCGGGCACGGCGCAGGACGCCATCACGGCCTTGCGGATGTAGACGTTCGGCGAGGTGATCGCGTTCAGCAGGCGGGAGGTCTGATGCACCTCGGCGGGCGCCACCGAGATGTTGATCTTGCGCCCCGTGAGTTCGTAGGCCTCCTGGAACGTGAGGTCGGGGATCAGCCGGTCGACGGTATCCTCGACGTCGTGCACGTCCATGTTCGGCGTAGAGGGCGACATCAGGCGGCCGAGCCAGCTCACCTCCTGGCGCGCCTCCATCAGCAGGTTGCGCGGATCGAACATCTCGTGCAGCTCGGCGGTTGAGTGGGTGCCGAGCACGCCGGCGATCAGCGAGCCGGCGCTGGAGCCCGAGACCACGGAGGGCAGCACGTCCTCCTCCAGCATGGCCTTCACCACGCCCACGTGGAAGTGGCCGAGCACGGCACCGCCCGAGAGCATGAGCGCCGAACGGCCGAAACAGTGATCCGCGCGGCGGAAGAAATCCAGCCGCTCCTCGAAGCTGATCTTGTTGGAGCGCAGCTTGGACAGGTAGTGGAGCGCGTCGACGATCTCGTCGACGTATTCCTCGATGAGCTCCTTGGTACCGAACTTCGCGCGCTTGTACAGCGCCGTCTTGCCCATCCCGGCCATGTTGCCGTGGATGCCCTCGTTAAGGGTGAACAGCAGGCCGTGGTCGTCCTTGCTGGCGCGCAGCTCGCGCAGCGTGTCGAGGCGCTGACGAATGGAGTGATAGTCGTACAGGCTGGTCTTCTCCACCGCACGCCACTGATCCATGCCCGTCAGTTTGTCGTGGCTGATCGCGGCCTCGCGCCAGTCCGCGTAGCTGTTGGCCTCGTCCATCGCCCGCTCGAGCAGTCTGCGGCTGGCTGCCATGTTCCCCTACCTTCAGTCAGTCTCGTTGAACAACCATCATACCTCGGCCGCGGGGCGCATGTCGCCGCACGGGTCACGATTTCGGCATCGGTCCCTATCCTAAGTCATTGAAATACGGTCAACCAGCCGGGTAAATCGTGGAAAGCGGCTATGCCTGGCGGGGCCGCCGCCGCCGCTGCGGCAATCCCCGATGCGGCCCGCCGCCGGGATGACCTGTAATGGCCGGAGAGTGCCGGACGAAAAAGCGCGGCGCGGCGCTCGCAGCCATACGGATTCGGCACGGCAGCGGCAAGCGGCGGCTAGCGGCGAGAAGGCGGCGAGAAGGCGGCAAGAAGGCGGCAAGAAGGCGGCAAGGGTTCGACATGCACATCGAGTTCTGCGGCGCGGCGGTCACCGGGGCCCGGCCCGGCCGGATGATCGAACGCGGGGACCGCCGGTGAGGGGCGACGAGGGGCAGGGCGTCCGGCTGGAGGCCGTGCGCCTGGGCGTCGACACCCGTCACGAGCCGGTGCTGTTCCTGCGGCGGGATTCGGAGGTGGCCCGCTCGGAAGGCTTCCAGGCCATGTCCCAGGTACGCGTCGACACCGGCGCCGCATCCATCATCGCGACGCTCATGATCGTGGAGTCGGAGCTGCTGCGGTCCGGCCGGGCCGGCCTGTCGGAAGCGGCCTGGCAGCGTCTCGGCCTGCAGGGCGGGGAGACGCTGGCCCTGCATCACCCGCGGCCGGTGGATTCGCTTGCGCACGTGCGGGCCAAAGTCTACGGCGCCGAGCTGGACGGCGGGCAGTTCGAACGCATCATCGACGACGTGGTCGCCGGCCGCTACATGGACGTTCAGCTCGCCGCCTTCGTCGCCGCCTGTTCCGGGGAACGGCTGACCCGCGAGGAGATCGTGCATCTCACCCGGGCCATGGTCGGGGCCGGCGAGCGCCTGACCTGGGCCGGTTCGCCGATCGTGGACAAGCACAGCGTCGGCGGCCTGCCCGGCAACCGGACCACGCCCATCGTGGTGGCGATCGCGGCCGAGGCCGGGCTGACGATGCCGAAGACGTCTTCCCGGGCCATCACCTCGCCCGCCGGCACGGCGGACACGATGGAGACGCTGACCCGGGTCGAGCTCGGCCTGGACGAGATGCGCCGGGTGGTGGAGCGCGAGGGCGGCTGCCTCGCGTGGGGCGGTTCCGCCGACCTCAGCCCGGCGGACGACATCCTGATCCGGGTGGAGCGGGCCCTCGACCTCGACAGCGAGGGCCAGCTGGTGGCCTCCGTCCTCTCGAAGAAGGTGGCGGCCGGCTCCACCCACGTGGTCATCGACATGCCCGTGGGACCGACGGCGAAGGTGCGCAGTCTCGCTGCCGCCGAGCGGCTCTCCGGCCATTTCCGTGCCGTCGCCGGGGCCCTCGGACTCGCCCTGCACATCGACGTTGGCGACGGCGGCCAGCCGATCGGCCGGGGCATCGGCCCGGCGCTGGAGGCGCGGGACGTGCTGGCGGTGTTGCGCGGCGAGCCCGACGCGCCAGCGGACCTCCGCCAACGGGCGCTGCAACTCGCTGCCGGCATCCTTCGTCTGTCGGGCCGGGCCCGTGCGGAGGATGCCCTGGCGCGGGCGACGGAGCTGCTGGACTCCGGCCGCGCATGGGCGCGTTTCCGGCGTATCTGCGAGGCCCAGGGCGGGCTGCGGGAGCCGCCGCGGGCGGCGTATCATTACGACGTCTTCAGCGAGCACCAGGGCACGGTGGACGCCATCGATAACCGCAAGGCGGCCCGGCTGGCCAAACTGGCCGGCGCGCCGGCGGACAAGGCGGCAGGCCTCGGGCTGTGCGTGCGCATCGGCGATCGGGTGCGCCCCGGCGACGTGCTCATGACGGTGCATGCGGAGAGCCCGGGGGAGCTGGAATATGCGCTGGAGTACTTCCGTGCGCATCCGGATGTGATTACGCTGTCGGCTGACCGATGAACACCCTCGCATTCAACCTTGGCGGCAGCGGAACTCCGGCGGATAAAGCCGTCGAGACAGCCGCGGAGACCGTCGTCGCGGCGGTCGTGGCGGCCACCGGCGCGACGAGGGGACAGCTCGACACTCGGCGCTTCCCGGACGGCGAGGTCTACGTGCGGGTGGCCACTCCCTGCGCAGGCGCCGACGTAATCCTGTGCGCCGGCCTGCAGCCGCCGGACGAGACGACTCTGAGCGCCCTGCTCACGGCCGCGACACTGCGCGATCTGGGTGCCGCCCGCATTTTACTGGTGGCGCCTTATCTGCCCTACATGCGCCAGGACAGCCGCTTCCGCGAAGGCGAGGGCATCACGTCGCGCTATTACGCCGCCCTGCTCTCGGCGCAATTCGACGGCCTGGTCACCGTGGACCCCCACCTGCACCGCTACGCCGCCCTCTCGGAGCTCTACACCATACCGACGGCCTGTGTGCATGCCGCGCCGGCCATCGGCGAGTGGGTGCGTGAGAACCTGGCGGAACCCGTGCTCATCGGCCCGGACAGCGAGAGCCGCCAGTGGGTGGAGGCGGTCGCCGAGGTAGCCAGTGCGCCCTTCATCGTCCTGGACAAGGTCCGGCGCGGCGACCGGGACGTCTCGGTCAGCGAGCCCGACCTCCTCGATCACGACGGCCGCCACCCGGTGGTCCTCGACGACATCATTTCCAGCGGCCGCACCATGGCGGAGGCGGTCGCGCGTGTGAACGGCCGCGGCGGACCGCAGCCAGTCTGCATCGCCATCCACCCGGTGTTCGCCGACGGCGCCGTGGCGGATCTCCGCGCGGCGGGCGCCGGCCGCGTGGTGTCCTGCAACACCATCGCCCATGAGACCAATGCCATCGATGTCTCGCCCCTCATCGGGGACGCCTGCCGTGGCTTCCTCGGCGATACCGTCAGGCACGCCATCGGTTCATGAGACACACCTTCGCACCGCTGGTGGCGCTGCTGTTCGGCGTCGCTCTCATGCTGGTCGGCAACGGGCTGCAGGCAGTGCTGGTCCCATTCCGTGCCGGCGCCGAAGCGTTCGCGCCGCTGTCCATCGGCCTGATCGGTGCCAGCTATTTCCTGGGTTTCACCGTGGGTTGTCTGCAGGGCGGCAGCCTGATCCGCATGGTGGGCCACGTGCGGGCGTTCGCCGCGATGACCGCGATGGCCTCGGCCGTCCCCCTCATCCTGGCGCTTTGGGTCGATCCGGTCGCCTGGTTCGTCTTCCGCGCCGCTACCGGATTCTGCTTCGCCGTTCTCTATATCGTGATCGAGAGCTGGCTGAACGAGCGGGCGAGCAACGAGAACCGCGGACTCGTCTTCTCGACCTATATTTTCATCAGCTTCGGCGCCATGGCGCTCGGCCAGGAATTGCTCCGTGCCTACGACCCGTCCGGCGTGGAGCTGTTCGCCGTCATCGCCACGCTGGTGTCGCTGGCCGCGATCCCCGTGGCGCTGACCCGTTCGCCGACGCCGCGGCTGCCCGAGGTCACGGTGGTCAACCTACGCGGCCTGTGGCGCGTGTCGCCGGCCGGCGTCGCGGGCACGCTGGCGTCGGGGCTCGGCAACGGCGCCTTCTGGTCGCTGGCGCCGCTGGTTGCGTCGGGCGATACGCTGGACGTCTCGCGCACGGCCACCTTCATGAGCGCGGCGCTCATCGGCGGCGCGGCCGGCCAGTTTCCTTTCGGCGGCCTGTCGGACCGGATCGATCGGCGCCGCGTCATCGCCGGCGTCGCGGCTTTAGGCGCGGCCGTCAGCCTCGCCATCTGGCTGGTGGCCGGCGCCGGCGCAGGCAATCTGTTGCTCTACTTCCTCAGTTTCCTGTGGGGCAGCGCGTCGTTCACCATTTATCCGATCTCGGTGGCCCACTCCAACGATCACGCGGATCCGGACGATTTCGTGGCTGTCTCCGCCGGCCTGCTGCTGGCCTACGGCGCCGGCGCGACGGTGGGGCCCGTCATCGCATCGCTGCTGATGTCGCTGACCAGCGCGCCGGCACTGTATCTGTTCATCGCGCTGATGTACGCGCCGATGGCGATGTTCGCCGTGAGCCGCATTTTCCGGACGAAGCAGGTGCCGCAGGCCGATCAGGTGGCCTTCTCGGACGCGCTCAGCGCATCCGGTACGGCCTCCCATGCCTACGAGGAGGAATGGAGCGACCAGGTGCTGGAGGAGCAGGCGGAGGCGGCTGCGGAGCCTCGGTGATGCTCAGTGACCGGCGTGATCGGCCGGCGTGGTCGTTTCGGTCTGCATGCCGGTTTCCCTGTGTGTCTCCATGGCCCCGTGAGCGCCGTGGCCCGCGCTCATGTGCATGACCGGCATGGCCATGGTCCACAGACCGGCCAGGACCACCAGCGCACCCGCCGCGCGGCGAACGCCGGTGCGTCGGGTCAGTGAGGCCAGCCGGGCGGCGCCGGCGGTCGCCAGTACCATCGCGGGCAGCGTGCCGAGGCCGAAAGCCGCCATCACGAGCGCGCCCTCTGCCGCGCCGCCGGCGACCGCGGCGGCCAGCAACACCGAATACACCAGGCCGCAGGGGAGCCAGCCCCAGAGCACGCCGAGGCCGACCGCGTGCAGCGGGGTCCGGGCCGGCAGCAGGCGCCCGGTGAGTGGGGCGAGTTTCTGCCAGCCGCGGGCGCCCCACGCCTCCAGCGGCCGCAGCGGATTCCAGCCGAAGGCGAGCTGCAGGCCGATCAGGACGATGACGAGCCCGAACGCGAGCCGCAGCGCCGGCCCCCATTCGCGCAGCCCGAATACGGAGCCGCCGGCGGCGCCGAGGAAGCCGACCAGCGCGCCCAGCGCCACGTAGCCGCCGATGCGCCCGGTGTTGTAGGCGAGGGCGAAACCCGAGCGCCCGGCCGCGCCGCGCACCGCCGTATTGAGTCCGAACCAGCCGGCGATGCCGCCGCACATGCCCAGGCAGTGAGTGGAACCCAGCAGGCCGGCGACGAGAGCCGCCAGCAGGCCGCCTTCAGCGCTCATCCTCTTTCTCCTCGTCGCGGGCCGGAGGTGCCCGGTCGTCGTCCATGACCACGCGCCATGCGGGCGTGTCCATGTCGTCGAACTGGCCGCTGCCGACGGCCCAGAAGAAGGCCCAGACGGCCAGGCCGAGCAGCACCAGGCCCAGCGGTATCAGGAAGTAGAGCACGCTCACGGCGAGGCCTCCAGCACTCCGGGGGAGGGAGCGCGCGCGGTCTCGACGGGAGTGCGGCGCACCCCTGCGGTCGCACCGCCCCGGCGCAGGCGCAGCGCGTTCAGGACGACGAGCAGCGAACTCGCCGACATGCCGATGGCCGCCATCCACGGCGCCAGCATGCCCGAGGCGGCGAGGGGAACGGCCAGCACGTTGTAGCCGATGGCCCAGCCGATATTCTGCCGGATGATGCGGCGGGTGCGGCGCGACAGTTCCACCGCCTCGAGCAGCGGGCCGAGCGAGTCGCCGAGCAGCACCGCATCGGCGCTCGACTGCGCCAGCGTCGTACCCGCGCCCATGGCGATGGAGACGTCGGCGCCGGCCAGGACCGGCGCGTCGTTGATGCCGTCGCCGACGAGGGCGACCTTCTCGCCCGCGGCCTGCAGCTGCCGCACCCAGGCGAGCTTGTCCTCGGCACGCAGGCCTCCGCGGGCGTCGTCGATGCCGAGCCGGCCGGCAATGGCCTGCACGGTGCGGGAGCGGTCGCCGCTGGCGATTGCCGTGGCGATGCCGGCGTCGCGCAGGGTGCGGACTACCTCGGCCGCGTCGTCGCGGAGTGCATCGCGCAGCTCGAAGGCGGCCAGCACGCGGCCGTTCGCGTCGCCGAGGAAGACCACGGTGGACGCCGCGACGGTCTCGATGCGTGCGAGCGCGGCGCTTGCGGCCTCGCCGACGAATTCCGCCGAACCGATGCGGTAGCGTTCGCCGTCGACGGTGCCCTCGATGCCACGGCCCGGCACCGGGCGCAGGTCCGCGGGAGTATTGCCACTGTCGCCACTATTGCCGCTATTGCCCAGGCGTGGGAACGCGCGTGCCAGCGTGTGCTCGGAACCGCTCTCCAGCCGGGCGGCGATGGTGAGGCATCTTCCCGCATCGATCTCCTCACTCAGCGGCAGCACACGCTCCAGCTCCGGCCGCCCGCGGGTGAGGGTGCCGGTCTTGTCGAATACGATGCGGTCGAATTCGGCCAGCCCTTCCAGGGCTCGGGAGCGGGTGACGAGGATGCCCCGGTCGGCCAGCGCCGTGTTCGCGGCCGCCAGGGCGGCGGGCGTGGCCAGCGACAGGGCGCAGGGGCAGGTAACCACCAGCACTGCCAGTGCGGCCGGGAACGCGACTCCGGGTTCGATCCACCACCAGGCCGTGCCGACGGTCGCCGCGATGGCGAGCACGGCGACGACGAACCAGCTCGCCACCCGGTCGGCCAGCACGGCGACCGCCGGCCGCTCCGCCTGGGCCCGTTCCAGCAGCCGGGAGATGGAAGCGAGCATCGTGTCCTGCCCCACCCGCTCGGCCGCCAGCGTCAGGGCCCCGTCCAGATTGATGCTGCCGGCCGTGACCTCGTCGCCCGCTGCCCGCGGCACCGGTTCCGACTCGCCGGTGATCAGCGACTCGTCCACGGACGCCCGCCCGTTGAGGATGCGGGCGTCTGCCGGTACGCGCTCGCCGGGACGCAGCACGAACCGGTCGCCCGCGCGCAGGCGGGCGACGGCGATGATCTCTTCGCCGTCGTCACTGCCGTCGGCGATGCGCCGCACCGTGTCGGGCAGCAGCTGGCCGATGGCGGCCGAGCGCTCGGTGGCGCCGTGGCGGGCGCTCATCTCGAGGAAGCGGCCCAGCGACAGAAAGAACACGAACATGGTCGCGGAGTCGAAATACACCTCGCCGTGGCCGGTGACGGCCGCGTACAGCGACGCGGCGTAGGCGCCGCCGACGGCGATGGAGACCGGCAGGTCCATGCCGGGCCGCCCGGAACGAAGCCCGCGCCAGGCCGACTGGAAGAAGGGGCGGCCGGCGTAGAACACCACCGGCGTGGTGACCAGCGCGCTCACCCAGACCAGGAAGCTGCGCATCTCCGGGTCGATGCCCTGAAAGGCGCCCGCGTAGAGCGCGACCGCGAACATCATCACCTGCATCATGCCCACGCCGGCGACGAGCAGACGTTTCAGCGCCTGTCGCCGCTCCCGGTGCCGCGGCGAGAACGACTCGGTCAGGCTCTGCGGATGCGGCCGGTAGCCCAGTCGCTCGATGGTGCCGAGGATGGCGCTGAAGCGGGCGTCTTCCGTGCGCCAGATGACGTGCAGGCGGGAGGAAGCGGTGTTGACGGTGATCTCGTCGACGCCGGGCAGGCGACGCAGCACGTTCTCCAGCAACCAGCTGCAGGCGCTGCAATAGAGTCCCTCGACGTGCAGCACGGCCTCTCTGCGACCGTCCGCCCGCGTGGCGGCGAACAGCGGCAGCGTCTCCGGGTCGTCGAAGCCGCGCCAGTGTTGGTCGTCGCCCGGCGGCGGCGCCGGGGCCTCGCCCGGCGGCAGCTCGCGAAAGCGGTAGTAGGCATCGAAGCCCGAGGCGCCGATGAGTTCGGCCACCGCCTTGCAGCCGTGGCAGCACATCGGCCGGTCCTCGCCGTCGATGCGGGCGGTCAGGTCCAGGCCTGCCGGGACGGGCAGGCCGCAGTGGAAACAGTGGCGCGTGTCAGCCATCGTCGCGGGCGCCGGCGGGCGTAAGCGTGCCGCGGCCGTCCCGCCGTGAGACTTCCCCCGTCAGCCGCCAGCCTGCGGCCGCTTCTCCCAGCGATTCCACCGCCGCGTACCAGCGCTCCGCCGTCATCGGTGTGAGGCGCGCCCGGTAGGTCGCCCCGCCGGCCGTCGGCGCGCGGGTGAGCAGGATGTCCATGTCCTTTGCCGGCACGGTCGGATGCGACAGCTCGAGCAGCAATGTCTCGGGCCAGGCGAGACGGTCCGTGCCCGTGCCGCCGTTCTGCGCGAGCCGCACCTCCACGGCGCCCTGTCCCGCGGCAACCTGCAGCCGGCCCTTCAGCCCCAGCGCGGAGGCCGCATCCGCCATGCGGAAGCGACGCTCCGTCGTCTCCGCGATGCGGCTGTAATCGTCCACCACCAGCGAATCCGGCCGGGTGACCGCCAGAAAGATGGTGAACATGCAGCCGATCACGGTCGCGGCGGGAACCGAGATGATGAACCAGGGCCAGAACTGGCGATACCAGGGTTCGGCCTCGGCGGTAATGTGGGCGTTGCGCTGATCCATGGTACTTCGCCTCTCGCGCTTCGAGGGTGATCTATCGTCCGTTTCCGAGCCTTTCAGCGGCCGACGGGCGCGACGAACTTCGTCTCCCGCGACTGGCTGATTGTAGCGTCATCTTCGGCCTGCAGCGTGAAGGTGACCTCGCTTACGCCGCCAACCGCTCCCCCGGGGGCACGGACGATCACCGGCACGCCCAGTACCTCGCCCGAGCCAACGCGGATGTCGCCGTTCGGCACCTCCACACTGGCCCCCTCGATGCCCGCGACGTCGATCTGGTAGCTGTGGGCGCGGTCGGTCTTGTTGATGAGCTTCAGCTGGTAGGAATTCTCGATGAAGCCGTCGCCCACCTCCCGGTACAGCGCGTTGCGGTCGCGGATCACGTCCACGGTAAGTGCCGAGCGCTGGGAGAGGGCGTAGACGAAAGCGCCCATCAGAAGGATGAGCAGGACGGCGTAGACGATCACCCGCGGACGTACCACGCGGGTCTTCTCGCCGTCCATGGCGTGCTGGGTGGAGTACTTGATGAGCTTCTTCGGGTAGCCCATCCGCACCATTACGTCGTCGCAGGCGTCAATGCAGGCGGCGCAGGCGATGCACTCGTACTGCAATCCCTCGCGGATGTCGATGCCGGTGGGACAGACCTGCACGCACATCGTGCAGTCGATGCAGTCGCCGAGGCCGACCTCCTGCGGGTCCACGCCGCGCCGCCGGCTGCCGCGGGGCTCGCCCCGGTCGGCGTCGTAGGTGATGATCAGCGTGTCCCGATCGAACATGGCGCTCTGGAAGCGCGCATAGGGGCACATGTACTTGCACACCTGCTCGCGCATGTAACCGGCATTGCCGTAGGTCGCGAAGCCGTAGAAGAGCACCCAGAAGGTCTCCCACGGGCCGAGCGAGACGGTGGCGAAGCTCACCAGCAGCTCGCGGATGGGCGTGAAATAGCCGACGAAGGTCAGGCCGGTGAACAGGGAGAAGGTGATCCACAGGAACTGCTTCGAGCCCTTGCGCAGGAACTTCTCCGTGGTCCAGGGCGCCTTGTCCAGTTTCTTGCGTTGGGAGTGCTTGCCCTCCGTCCACTGCTCCATCCAGACGAAGACCTCGGTCCACACGGTCTGCGGGCAGGCATAACCGCACCAGAGCCTGCCCGCCAGTGCCGTGAAGAAGAACAGCGACAGCGCCGCGATGATCAGCAGCAGCGCGAGAAAGATGAAATCCTGGGGCCAGAGCGTCAGGTCGAACAGGTGGAACTTGCGCGCCGGCAGGTCGAACAGGATGGCCTGGCGGCCCTGCCAGGTGATCCAGGGCAGGCCGTAGAAAATGCCGAGCAGCACGAAGACGGCGGCCTTGCGCAGACGAGCGAAAGTGCCGTCCACCTCCCGGGCGTGGATCTTCTCCTCACTGCGGTAGAGCGCCGTTTCTGCCGCGGCGCCCGCGTTGCTTCCTGCTGCCATCAGTCCCTGTCCGTCGTGGTCCCGTGCGCACCGTCAGGGCGGTCGCGGCGCATGAGGACCAGTGTGATGCCCGCTGCCCCGATGCCGATCGCCCAGAAGAAAAAGAAGAGCAGTGCGTAGCCGCCCATGCGCGAGAGTTCCAGCGGCCAGTCCGCCGCCTCTGCGAGACGCGCCGGGTCGAAGACGGCGAAGAACAGCACGCTGGCGATGCAGGCAGTCAGGAACGACGCCCAGCCGCTCGACATGACCTTGCGCAGCCCGCGGCTCCAGCCCGGTGACCGGGGTGTGGTCTCTTCCGCCGCTCGACCGCCGTGCAGGCTCATGGGGCGCCGGCACCTCCGCCGCCGTCGCTGTCCTGCGAGAGGCTGTACACGTAGGCGGCCAAGACGTGGACCCGGTCCTCGCCCAGCAGATCCTTGTGCGCCGGCATCACGCCCTGACGGCCCTGGGTGATCGACGTCATGATGGCCTCGCGGCTGCCGCCGTAGAGCCAGGTGTCGTCTGCCAGGTTCGGCGCGCCCATTGCCGGATTGCCCCGGCCGTTGGGCCCGTGGCAGGAGGCGCAAAGCATCTGGTACTTCTGGCCCGCCGCCGTCTCCAGCGCGCTCTTCTCCGACGGTGTGCCGAACTGGCGGATCAGGCCCACCATCGCGTCGAGTTCGTCCTCGGTGAAGTTCGCGGCCCAGCCGGGCATCACGCCCTGGCGGCCGTTCAGAATGCTTACCTTGATGTTCTGCGGGTCGCCGCCCCACTGCCAGTCGTCATCGGTGAGGTTCGGGAAGCTGGCTGCGCCGCGGGCGGCCGAGCCGTGGCACATGGCGCAATGATTGGCGTAGAGGTTGCGCCCGATCTGCAGCGCCTCGGGGTCCTTGGCCAGCTTCGGTATCGGTTGTTCGGCGAAGGACTCGAAAATCGGTGCGTAACGAGCCTCGGCCGCCTGGACCTCCTGCTCGTACTGCTTCTCCTGGCTCCAGCCGAGGATGCCGTCGGTGACGACCAGGCCCGGATACAGCGCGAGATACACGCCGGCGAACAGGATCGTGAGGTAGAACAGCATCAGCCACCAGCGCGGCAGAGGGCGGTTCATCTCCTGGAGATCGCCGTCCCACGTGTGCTCGGTGGTCTCCGTCTCGGCCGTTTCGCCGGGACGTCGTTTCATGGTCCAGGCGATCAGCCAGATGCAGGCTGCCAGGCTCAGAATGGTCGTGATGGCGACAAACCAACCCATCGGTGCAGACATCAGTTCGACTCCTTCTTCTCCACCGGCGGCTGCTCGTCATCCCCCAGCGGTAGTTTCGCGGCTTCCTCGAAATCCCGGTGGCGCCTGGAGCTGAAAGCCCACACCACCAGAGCGAGGAACAGGATCATCAGCACCAGCGTGATGAGTCCCCGGAAAGTATTTATGTCCATTGCCTATCCATGCTTGCGTCTAGCGTCTCGTCTGCAGATTCGTGCCGAGGCTCTGCAGGTAGGCGATCATCGCCTCCATCTCGGTCTTGCCTTCCACCGCCGCGGCGGCGCCGGCGATCTGCTCGTCGGTGTAGGGGTCGCCGGCGACGTTCTTCAGCATGCGCATCTTTCGCTCCACCAGCGCGCCGTCGACCAAGCGGTCCTCCAGCCACGGGTAACCAGGCATGTTGGATTCCGGCACGACGTCGCGCGGGTTGATCAGGTGCAGCCTGTGCCACTCGTCACTGTAGCGTTCGCCCACCCGGGCCAGGTCCGGCCCGGTGCGCTTGGAGCCGAACTGGAACGGCCGGTCGTAGACGCTCTCTCCCGCCAGCGAATAATGGCCGTAACGCTCGGTCTCGCTGCGGAACGGCCGGACCTGCTGGGAGTGGCAGACGTAGCAGCCCTCGCGCACGTAGATGTCGCGGCCCGCCAGTTCCAGGGCCGGGTAGGGCTCGATCCCTTCGGCCGGCTCGCCGGTGGATTTGGACATCATCAGCGGGACGATCTCGACCAGCCCGCCGATGCTGATCACTACGACGATCAGCACGGCCATCAGGGTGATGTTTATCTCGACTTTCTCGTGGGACACGTCGGATCTCCTCCTGGATCAGGCGGGCTGGCGGACGGGCACCGGGCGGGGTTTCTCGCTCGCGACCGTCTTCCAGATGTTGTAGACCATGATCAGCATGCCGCCGAAGAACAGCACGCCGCCCAGCAGGCGCAGACCATAGTAGGGGTAGGTGGCTTCCAGGCTCTCCACGAAGGAGTACGTGAGCGTCCCGTCGTCGTTGACGGCGCGCCACATCAGGCCCTGCATCACACCGGCGATCCACATGGACACGGCGTACAGCACCACGCCGATGGTGGAGGTCCAGAAGTGCACGTCGATGAGTTTCGTGGAGTACATCGCCTCCCGGTTGAACAGCCGCGGTATCAGGTGATACAGCGAGCCGATGGTCATCATCGCGACCCAGCCCAGCGCGCCGGAGTGCACGTGGCCGATCGTCCAGTCCGTGTAGTGAGACAGCGAATTCACCGTCTTGATCGACATCATCGGCCCTTCGAAGGTGGACATTCCATAGAAGGACAGGGAGACGATCATGAACTTGATGATCGGGTCGGTGCGCAGTTTGTGCCAGGCGCCGGACAGGGTCATGATGCCGTTGATCATGCCGCCCCAGGACGGGGCCAGCAGCACCACGGAGAACACCATGCCGAGCGACTGGGCCCAGTCGGGCAGGGACGTGTAATGCAGGTGATGGGGCCCGGCCCACATGTAGATGGCGATCAGCGCCCAGAAGTGCACCACCGACAGGCGGTAGGAGTAGATCGGCCGCTCGGCCTGCTTCGGCACGAAGTAGTACATCATCCCCAGGAATCCGGCCGTGAGGAAGAAGCCCACCGCGTTGTGGCCGTACCACCACTGCATCATGGCGTCGATGACGCCGCTGTAGATGGGATAGGACTTCGTGAGCGAGACCGGGATGCTGAGATTGTTGAAGATGTGCAGCACCGCGACGGTGATGATGAACGCGGCGTAGAACCAGTTGGCCACGTAGATGTGCTTCACCCGCCGTCGGCCGATGGTGGCCAGGAAGACGATGCCGTACGCCACCCAGACCACCGCGATCAGCAGGTCGATGGGCCACTCCAGCTCCGCGTATTCCTTGGACTGGGTGATGCCCAGCGGCAGCGTGATGGCCGCCAGCAGGATGACCAGCTGCCAGCCCCAGAACGTGAAGCCGGCCAGCTTCTCGAAGGCGAGACGCACGTGGCAGGTGCGCTGTACCACGTAGTAGGAGGTGCCGATCAGCGCCGAGCCGCCGAAGGCGAAGATGACGGCGTTGGTGTGCAGCGGGCGCAACCGGCTGTAGGTCAGCCAGGGGAGGTCGAAGTTCAGGGCCGGCCACATCAGCTGGGCGGCGATGAACACGCCGACGAGCATGCCCACCACGCCCCAGACGACGGTCATGATCGTGAACTGCCGCACGACCCTGTCGTTATAGGTTTCCTGGATTTCCATAGCGCTGTTCCTGTACGTGAGCCTCGAGCGGGCGCGTGCTGATGCCGCCTGCAGGCCCACCGGAGGGGGCGCGCACCCGTCCTGCCCGCCGCGCCGGATTCGTGGCTACGGGTGGATGGTCGGCATCGTCGGTCGGCGGGGCCCCGTTGGAATCGCCAAGGGGATCGGGCGTGTGACCTGTCGGCCGGCGGCCGGCATGACCCTCCCCGTCACGCACCTGCGTTCCCGGATGATCAGGGAGTCGCCGGACGCGCTCCATCTGTATTTGTACTTACTAATATAAGCCTGTCGCAGGTGTGTCTTGAAAGGCCCGCCGGCAGGGTTCTAAATGGAGGTCGCGGGACGCGGACCGGCGGGTTCCGGGCACCAGGGGAGCGAGCGATGGAGTTACGAAACAGGCTGTTGGTGATCGTCGACCAGGGCGACGAGCGGCACGCGGCGCTCGAGCGGGCGCGCTGGCTGGCGCAGCGTCTGGATGCGCCCCTCGATCTGCGGGCGTACTACCAGGCGGTGCCCGGGCTGGGCGAGCAGTTCATCGACTCCCGGGTGCTCGAGATGGCGGTGGAGCAGATGCGGCGGGAGAAGCTCGACTGGCTCGGGGATCTGGCGAAGCCGCTGCGCGGCGAAGGATTCACGGTGACCGTCGATGCGGTGGCGGGCAGTCCGGTCGCCGAGTCGATACTGGCCGATATCATCCGGTTGCAGCCCCGCCTGGTGCTCAAGGCTGCCGACCATCACGTGCCGCTCAGCCGCACCTTCTTTTCGGAAACCGACTGGCAGCTGATGCGCACCTCTCCCGCGCCCGTCCTGATGGTGCGGCGCGAGCACGAGATGCCCGGCCGCCCGGTGCTGATCGCAGCGGTGGACCCGTTGCACGAGCACGACAAGCCGGCGGCGCTGGACGAGAAAATCCTCGCGACCGCCAGCGAGTTCGCGCGGCTGACGGGGTCCCGGCTGGAGGTCGTGCACTGCTACGACGTGACGCCGCTCGTGACGGGGATGTCGGCCAGCCCCATGCTGCCGGCGCCGCTGCAGACGGAGGAGCTGGCGGAGAGCCTGGAGACCCATCATCGCCGGGCCCTGGACGACCTGGTGGCAGGTCACGAGCTGCCTGCCGATGCGGTCCACCTGCTGGAAGGCACGCCGCGCTGGCGACTGCCGGAGTTCTGTGCCGAGGCGGACGCCGACATCGTCGTCATGGGAGCCGTGTCCCGGTCCGCTCTCGAGCGGGTGTTCATCGGCGGACTGGCCGAGAAGGTGCTCGACCGGCTGCCCTGCGATCTCCTGATCGTGAAGCCCGAAGGCTTCGTCTGCCCCGAGATCGTCGAACTGACGAACGCGCAAGACGAGGAAATGTAGGAGGGCCTTCAGGCCCGATTCGATTCAATGGATCGGGCCTGAAGGCCCTCCTGCATGTCGGCAGGGGCGGATGTTCGGGAGGCGGAAAAAGCCGGGGGCCTCTTGCGAGGCCCCCATTCGGTTTCGCTGAGGGAGAGAGATCAGCTAACCGGATTCTTTGCGACGGTCATTGCCGTCCTGTTGGCGAGTATGAGACACCGTGCGGCGTGCCAGCGTCTACTGTGGCTTACCACTAGTCGCGTTACGCGAATTCGCAGCCGGCGGCGGCCGCGCGTTAGGTAGATTTCGCGATTGCCCGTCCCGGCGCGCCAGCGGAGCATGGGAGCTGTCCCAACAGGAAGAGGGGACGTTAATGGCAGAGACCAGAAAAGGAGCTGCGCTGGTAGTCGTCGCTGACCGCCGGTGCGCGGAGTTCTACACCCAGGAGCAGCGATTCTCCGAACCGAAACCCCTGTTCACGCTGCAGGCATCCGCCGTCGAGGGAGCCGTGCCGGCCCAGGCCTCGGACCAGCCGGGCAAGTCCTTCGACAGTCACGGCCAGGGCCGACACAAGATGGAGCCACCGACCTCGCTGCGCGAAGATGCCGCAAGGGTATTCGCGAACGCGATCGCAAGGCGCATGGAAGAAACCGTGACCCGGGAGGGACTGGACGGGCTGATCGTCGTCGCGGAGCCGAAACTGCTCGGCTTGCTGCGCGAGGAGATCGGCGAGGAGTCGATTGCCAGGCACGACCGGCTGGAGATCGACAAGGATCTCGTGGGGCGCAGCGCCGTGACGGTGGCCGGGGCGATCAAGGATGCCGGCGGGCTGCCGCGGCTCGACTGACGGGCGCCGGTGACGGGGCCTGGTAACGGGCCCGGGTGATGTGCCCGGGTGACGGGCCTCAGCGCCGGGCGGCTTCCCTGGCGCCGGCGCAGCGCAGGCAGTGCTGCGCATGGGGATAGGCCTTCAGCCGCGCGGGCTCGATCGGTTCCTCGCAGTCCACGCAGAGCCCGTAGCTGCCGTCCTCGATCCTGTGCAGCGCCTTGCGGATGAGCGTGAGTTCGCGCCGCGCCTCGTTGCCGAGCGCGTCGAGCACCTCGGCGTTCTCCATCTCGGTGGCCCGCTCGGAGGAATCCGGATGGAATCCGGAGAGACGGTTCTCCTTGATGCGGTCGAGCCGGGTCTGCAGGAGGTGTTCCTTCTCCTTCAGCGCCTGCCGCGCTGCCGCTATCTGCTCTTCGCTGAGCATGTTGCCTGGCGAGTTCATAACGGTTCCCGGATCGACCCCGGACCGGCAATCGAGCGAATCGCAGCGCGCGTCCCGCTGGCCGGTCTTCCAGCCGATCGACTGGTCAGTTTCCGCCTCAAGTTATCGGCAGGGCCGCTCGACAGGTAATGCGTATTCCTACCTAGAGTCCCGGTAGACAGGGTCTATGACTTCCTCCTCCGCCGGATTGTCGGGACCGGCGGGATCCAGATGCACGGTGACGTCCACCGGCGAGAATCTCTCCTCGATCCGTCGCCGCAGCCTGTCGCCGGCCGCATGGGCGGTCGAGAGGTCGGTCGTGCCCGGCAGTTCGAGATGGAGCTGGACGATGCGCCGCGCTCCGGAGCGACGCGTGCGCAGCCCGTGCACGCCGGTTACGCCTTCGGCGGCCCGGGCGAGCTCGAGGATGTGTTCGCGCTCCGAGGCGGGCAGCTCCCGGTCCATGAGGACGTGGGCGGCCTCGCGGGCCACCGACCAGGCGCTCCAGGCGATCATCAGGCTGATGCCGAGGGCGATGGCGCCGTCGGCACGCAGCCAGCCGAGCTCGGCCAGCACGATGGCGACGATGACCCCCACGTTGGCGAGCCAGTCCGAGAGGTAATGCAGCGAATCCGCCTGGATCACCAGCGAGCCCGTGCGGCGGATGACCCGGCGCTGGTAGCCGATGAGCAATCCGGTTACCGTGATGCTGAAGACCATGACCCCGAGGCCCACGCCGGCCAGCGCGATCTCGCGCGGCTCGAGGAGACGGGTGACGGCGTAAGCGCCGGTGCCGACCGCCGAGGCGCCGATAAACAGTGCCTGACCCAGCCCGGCCAGTGACTCGGCCTTGCCGTGGCCGAAGCGGTGATCGGTATCGGCAGGGCGCAGGGCGATGCGCAGGGCGGCGAAATTGGCGCCCGAGGAAACGACGTCCAGCGCTGAGTCGGCCATGGAGGCGAACAGGCTGGCCGAACCGGTGGCGAGCCAGGTCACGAATTTGACCACGGTCAGCAGCAGCGCCGTCAGGAGGGAGACGGCGCTTGCCTGGCGCAGAAGTCGCTCGTCCTTCAAGATAGCGAGAGCCTCGAGATGTTCGCCGTCCCCCGGGGGGCGCGTTGCGCCGCAGCTTAAACCCCTCCACCGGCGCTTGCCAGACGTACGCGGCATCCCGTGGCGCGTGGTCCGGGCGCCGCTAGGTAGTGCCCGCAGGGCGCTACGCAGCTTGGCGTATTCTAGCCCCGGAGGGGGCGGACTATGCTGGTTTCAGGCCCTTCGGTTTACCGCAATGGCCGGAGGCGCCGGCCCGGTCAAATCTTCGTTGAAGGAGTCAACACCATGGCCGAATTCCGCAAACTTCTGGCAGTGATCGACCCCACCAGCGAGCAGCAGCCCGCCATGGAGCGCGCGGCCTGGCTGGCGGGGCAGACCGGAGCCCGCCTGGAGCTGTTCGTCTGCTACTACAACCAGTACCTTTCCGGCGACCGCTTCTTCGATTCCCGCGGGCTGAAAGAGGCGCGCGAGGAGACGCTGGAACATTTCCGCTCCCGGCTCGAGGAGTTGGCCGGGAAACTGCGCGGCGACGGACTCGAGGTGACCACCGACGCGGCGTGGGACAACCCGCTGCACGAGGGCATCGTGCGCAAGGCGGTCGGCACCGGCGCCGACGCCGTTTTCAAGGACACCCACTATCACAAGCCGGCGGCACGGGTGATCTTCACCAATACCGACTGGAACCTGATCCGTACCTGCCCGGTGCCTCTCTGGCTGGTGAAGCCCGGCGGCAACTGGGAAGACGATATCCGCTATCTGGCCGCGGTGGATCCGCTGCACGAACACGAGAAACCCGCGGCCCTCGACGACCAGATCATCAATACGGCGAAGCGGCTGGCCGGCGCCACCGGCGGCGAAGTGCACACGTTCCATTCGTACGATCCCATCATCGCCGTCGCGGATGCCGCCAACAGCACCTTCGTGCCGGTGACCCTGCCGGTGGAGGAGCTGGAGGCGAAGATGCACGAGCGCCACCGCGAGCACTTCAACGAGCTGCTCGAGTTCCACGGGCTGAGCGCCAAGACCGCCCATCTGTTGCCCGGCCGCACGCAGGAGGTGTTGCCGGCCCTTGCGCGCGATGTGGAGGCCTCGGTGGTGATCATGGGCGCGGTGGCGCGGAACCGGCTGAAACGCATCTTCATCGGCAGCACGGCGGAGCAGGTGATGGACAATCTGCCATGCGATCTGCTGGTGCTGAAGCCGGCCTGGTTCGAGACGCCGGTGCACGTGGACAGGAAACGCAGCACGGACTGAAAAGGCATCGGGCCCGTATGGCCATGAAGCCACGGAGCCAGGGAGCCACGGACAGAGGAGGTGAGTCATGCGCGTCGGCGATATCTGCGCGCGGCGTGTGGTCACGGTAGAGCGGCGGACGTCCATCCGGGACGCCATCGCGCTGATGCGCGACCAGCACGTCGGCGACGTGATCGTGACCGAGCCGCACCCCTCCGGCGAAGCGCCGGTGGGAATACTGACGGACCGGGACATCGTCCTGGAGCTGCTGGCCCGGGACGTGGATCTCGATGCCGTGACCTGCGGCGACGTGATGAGCTACGAACTCGCGACGGTCGAGGCGGAGGACGAGATACTGGACGCGATCGAGGCCATGCAGACCCGCGCGGTCCGGCGGCTGCCCGTGCTGGGGGGTAACGGCGAGCTGGCCGGCGTGCTGAGCCTGGACGATCTGGTGGCGGCGCTGTCCGAAGCCATCGGCGGGCTGTGGCCCGTGGTACGCCGCCAGCAACGCATCGAGCGCAAGCGCCGTCCCGACTGAGGCGGCGGCGCCCGGCGCACCGGCACGGCGTCGTCAGGCGAGGGCCGGCGAGGGCCGGCAAGGACCGACGTGGGCATCGGCGGGCCGAGCGGGTAGAATCCCGCTCTGGCCAGTATCCCTGCGTATCCGCGTGGCTCATATCACCCGACGTCTCACCCGACGGCGCCCTGCCGGTTTTTCTCCAGCGCTCTGGTTCGCCGCCCTGGCGGCCGCCCCGCGGGCCGTCGCCGCGGCACCGGCCGGGCCGGCGCTGGCGCAATGGCTGCCCTGGTTGCTGGCCGGCGTCGCCCTGTTCCTGCTGGGATTCGTGCTCTGGCAGGGCCGCCGGCGCGGTCTGCTCGCCTCCGTGCAGCTGGAGGATTCCCAGAAGCTGATGCACTCGGTGGTGGAGACGGCGGCCGAGGCCATCATCACCATGGGCGCTGACGGGCGCATCCGCACCTTCAACCGGGCCGCCGAGGCCATGTTCGGCTACACCCGCGACGAGATCATCGGCGAGGACGTCAGCACCCTCATGCCGGCGCCCCATGCGCAGCGGCATCATCGCTACGTCGCACGCTACATGGAGACCGGCGAGGCGCGCATCATCGGCATCGGCCGCTACGTGGAGGCCAGGCGCCGGGACGGCACCATCTTTCCCGTGCATCTCGCGATCAGCGAATTCCAGGACGGCGAGAAGATCTTCACGGGCATCCTGCGGGACATGACCCAGGTGCGCGAGCTGGAGAGTGCCCTGCGTGACAAGGAGAAATCGCTGAAGATGGCCCTGCGGGCGGCCAACCTGAACGTCTGGGAATGGCAGCCGGACACGGACGTTTTCCGCACGCTGGAAGGCGACTCGGCGGTGATGCCCGGCCTGGCGACCGGTGAGTCCGTCCAGGGCTCGGATCTGCGCCACCGTGTCCTGCCCGAGGACCGGAGCCGTATCGAGCAGGCTATCGGCCGGGTCCACGAGGGCGATTCCCAGGCGTTCGAATACCGCGTCAAGCAGGCCGACGGCACGCTGCGCTGGTTCCGCTCTCACACCACTCCCGTGTTCACTCCGGACCACCGGGTCGAGCGCGTCCTCGGCGTCACCCGTGACATCACCGAGTCGAAGGACCGGGAGGCCGAGCTCGCCTCCCAGCGCGAGCGCCTCACCCACGTGGCGCGCCTGAGCACCATGGGCGAGATGGCGGCCGGCATCGCCCACGAAATCAATCAGCCGCTGACCGCGATCACCACCTACGCGCAAGGCAGCAAGCGGATGATCGCGGCGGGCAACCCGGACACCGCGAAGCTTACCCGGGCGCTCGGCAACATCAGCGACCAGGCGCTCAGGGCCGGCGAGGTCATCCGCCGTCTGCGCGCCCTCATCCGCAAGACCGACCAGACCCGGGAGGTGCGCAACATCAACGAGCTCATCTCGGAGCTGGAGCCGCTGGTCAGCATCGACGTGCGCGGCAACGACATACCCGTCATCTACGACTTCGACCAGCCGCAGATCCCTGTCAAGGTCGATCCCGTGCAGATCCAGCAGGTGATGCTGAACCTCCTGCGCAACGCTTTCGACGCCTCCGAGGAGCGGCGCACCGGCGACATCGTGGTGCAGACCCGCCTGAACGGCGACGGCGAGGTCATGGTGCGCGTCACCGACCACGGCACGGGCATGTCGGAAGAGGTGAAGAGCAACGTGAGCAACCCGTTTTTCACCACCAAGAAGAACGGCATGGGGCTCGGCGTGTCCATCTGCATGTCCATCATCCGCAGCCATGGCGGAGAGGTGACCTACGAAGACAACCCAAAGGGCGGTACCATAGTCACTTTGACGCTGCCGACGGTAGAGGGAGGGGTCCGCGATGGCGGGAACAGCTGAATCGCATCAGCCTACGGTATTCCTGGTGGACGACGACGAGGCGATACGCGATTCGCTGTCGTTTCTGCTGCAGTCCGTGGGGATACCGTGCGAGACATTCGCCTCGGCCCGCGACTTCCTGAATGCCTATAACGACGACCGGCCCGGCTGTCTGGTGCTCGATGTGCGCATGCCGGGGATGAGCGGGCTGGAGCTGCAGGAGGCCCTGAACGAGCGTCATTCCATCCTGCCCATCATCTTCATCACCGGCCACGGCGACGTGCCCATGGCGGTGGAGGCCATGCAGGGCGGCGCCGCCGACTTCCTGCAGAAGCCCTTCCGCGACCAGGATCTGCTGGATCGCATCAACGAGGCGCTGGCCAAAGATGCCGAGAACCGCCAGTCGCTGGAGGAGCACCACCACCTGCAGAAGCGCTGGAACTCCCTCACCAACCGGGAGCAGGAGGTCATGGAGCTCGTCGTCGACGGCAAGCCCAACAAGGTCGTCGCCTACGAACTCGGGGTCAGCCAGCGCACGATAGAGATCCATCGCGCCCGCGTCATGGAGAAGATGCAGGCGAATTCGCTCGCGCACCTCGTACGCATGGCCGTCATGCTCCGTGCGGATGCGGGCGAGGAACCCGAACACCACTGATCTCCCCCGCGCCCGCCCTCCGCCGGCGATCCTGAGCGATTCCCGAGCGATTCCTGAGCGACCTCTGAACGATCTCCGAGCGATCGCCGAACGATCCGAGTGCGACCCCTGAGGGGCACTCGAGCGAGCCTCGTGCGACTGCTCGCCGACCCGGCGGCGAGGACGCCTGCCGCTAGGTAGAAGCCCGTATGTTTAGGGTAGTTTGATTTCCCGATCATGCCACTGTCGCCAAATAGCATTCTTATTTTGAGCTGTGATGATTTCTGGGGACGGTCAGTCCGCCGCGGGGGCAAATAATCACCAGGGCACCAAGGCATCGTGCGTTGCCGTCGTGGACCCGGATCCGACAGTCCGCGATGGGCTGGACGCGCTGCTGGGCGACCTTGCGACCGAGATCTGCCATTACGACTCCGCCGAGGAGTTCCTGCGGGCGACGGCGGATCATGTCCCGGACTGCCTCATCACCGAAGTCTGGCTGCCGGGTATCTCGGGCGTCGAACTCCTGGAGCAACTCAACGAGGCCGGCCATCACGTTCCCACCATCCTGCTCGCCCGTGACGGCGACGTGGCGATGGCGGTGCGCGGAATCCGGGCCGGTGCCGCGGAATACATCGAGAAGCCCTGGGTCGACAGCCGTCTGCGTCAGTCGATCCGCTCGATACTCGCCCGCCACGAGATCCACTGACGGCCCGGTTGCCGGGAGCCGCGGCGGCCACGAGCCGGGCCGCGGCTGTCTGGAGTGTCAGGGATGAGCGCCGAAGCCGGAAACGACAGTTCCAGCAACGACGATAGCAATGGCGACAGCAGCACCCGGGCCATCTTCGTCGCCCGCGGACTGACCAAGGTATACCGGGTCGGGGAAGTTGAGGTCCATGCCCTGCGCGGCGTGGACGTGGAGCTGTACGCGGGCGAGTTCATGGTGCTGCTCGGGGCTTCGGGCAGCGGCAAGTCGACCCTGCTGAATATCCTCGGCGGCCTGGATACCCCCACCGAGGGCACGGTGCGTTTCGACGACATCGACCTCACCGGCGCGAGCGAATCCGAGCTCACCGAATACCGCCGCCATGCGGTCGGTTTCGTCTTCCAGTTCTACAACCTGATCCCGAGCCTGACCGCCCGGGAGAACGTCTCCATCGTCACGGAGATCGCCCGCAACCCGATGACGCCGGAAGAGGCGCTCGAGATGGTTAACCTGGGGCCGCGCATGGATCACTTCCCGGCCCAGCTCTCCGGCGGCGAGCAGCAGCGGGTGGCCATCGCCCGGGCCATCGCCAAGCGGCCCGAGGTGCTGCTCTGCGACGAGCCCACCGGCGCACTCGATTCGAAGACCGGCGTGCACGTGCTCGAAGCCCTGGCGCGGGTGAACGAGGAGTACGGCACCGCCACGGCGGTGATCACGCACAACGCGAGCATTGCCGATATGGCGGACCGGGTGCTGTTCATGAGTGACGGGCAGATCTCGGGCGAACGGCGCAACGAGACCCGCAAGCCGCCCTCGGAGATCAGCTGGTAGTCCGATGCGCGCGCTCGACCGCAAGCGCTGGCGGGAGCTCTGGCAGATGCGCAGCCAGGCCGCCGCCATCGCCATGATCATCGCGAGCGGCGTGGCTACCTATATCATCTCGCTCAGCACCCTCGATTCGCTGACTCTCACCCAGAGCAACTACTACCAGGCCTACCGTTTCGCGGAGGTGTTCGCCTCGCTGAAGCGCTCGCCGCTCTCCCTGGTGGAGCGGGTGCGCGACATCGAGGGCGTGAGCGAGGCGGAGGCGCGGGTCAAGGCGCAGATCAACGTTGAGGTGCCGGGGTTCGAGGATCCGGTGACCGGCCTGCTGGTCTCGCTGCCCGACGATCGTGCGCCGCTGCTGAACCAGCTGCACCGGGTCCGGGGCCGCACGCCGGCCTCGGACCGGCCGTGGGAGGTGGTCATCAACGAGGCGTTCGCCGACGCCCAGGACCTGGCGCCGGGCGACACCATCATCGGCATCATCAACGGTCGGCGGGAGGATCTCGCCATCGTCGGGGTCGCGCTCTCGCCGGAGTTCATCTACCAGATCCGTCCCGGGGACATCTTTCCGGACTACGAGCGCTACGCGATCATGTGGATGGGCTACCGCGGGCTCAGCGTCGCTTATGACATGGACGGTGCGTTCAACGATCTGGTCCTCACGCTGGAACCCGGCGCCCGGGCCGAGGCGGTGATCGAGCGTCTCGACGCGCTGCTCGAACCCTACGGCGGTCAGGGGGCCTACACCCGGGAAGATCAGCTCTCCCACCGCTACATCACTCAGGAGATCGTCAGCCTGGAGGCCATGGCGAGGATCTTCCCGGTGATCTTCCTCGCCTTCGCCGCCTTCCTGATCAACTTCGTCACCAACCGGCTGATACGCGCCGAGCGGGACCAGATCGGGGTGCTGAAGGCCTTCGGCTACGACAACCTCACCGTCGGCCTCCATTACGTCAGCGTCATCCTCGTCATCGTGCTGGCGGGAGCCGCCCTCGGCATCGGCTTCGGGGCGTGGGCGGCACGCGGCCTCACCGGCATCTACATCGAGTTCTTCCGGTTCCCGCGGCTGGACTACGTACTGAGACCCGACGTACTGCTCACGGGCGTCCTCGTCACCCTCGGCGCCGGCATGGCCGGCACCCTGCATGCGTTCCACTCGGCGGTCCGTCTGTCGCCGGCGGAGGCGATGCGTCCCGACACCCCGCCGGTCTACCGGCAGAGCCTCGTGGAGCGGCTGTTCGGCCACGGCTTCCTCGATCAGCCCACCCGCATGATCCTGCGCCACATCGGCCGCGCACCTCTGAAGAGCGCCATGACCGTGCTCGGCGTGGCCCTGTCCACCGGGCTCGTGATGTCCGGCAATTTCCAGGAGGACGCCGTCGACTACATGATGTGGAGCCACTTCAACCTGGCCGCCAGGGAGGATGTCACGGTCACCTTCAACGAGCTCGCCGGCAACGAGGCGGAGTACGAGCTGGCCGCGCTGCCCGGCGTGCTGCAGGCCGAGGGGATGCGCGCCGTGCCCGTGCGCTTTCGCTACGGCAACCGCTCATACCGCTCGGCCATCCAGGGCTACCGGCCCGATGCGGAACTCCACCGTCTCGTGGATACCTCGCTGGATCCGGTCCCGCCGCCGCCGGAAGGCCTGTTGCTCACCAGCTACCTGGGCGAGGAAATCCTGGGCGTGCGTCCGGGCGACACGGTCACCGTGGAGGTGCTAACCGGCCGGCGGCCCGTCCTCGACCTGCCCGTCGCCGGTTTCGTGGAGGAGTACATCGGCATCTCCGGCTACATGCAACTCGCAACGCTCAACCGGCTGATGCGCGACGGCCACGTGCTGACCGGCAGTTTCCTCGCCATCGACCCCGTCGACCAGGCGCGGGTGTTCGACGAACTGATGCGCCGTCCCGGGGTCGGCGCCATCGCCCAGCGCAGCCAGTCCATCGAGAGTTTCTACGAGTCCTTCGCGGAGACCATCCTGGTGTTCACCTTCGTCAACACGTTGCTGGCGGCGAGCATCGCCTTCGGGGCGGTCTACAACAGCGCGCGCATCGCGCTGGCCGAGCGCAGCCGCGAGCTCGCGAGTCTGCGCGTGCTCGGATTCACCCGGGCCGAGATTGCCTATATCCTGATCGGCGAGCTGATGCTGCTCGTCATCGTCGGCGTCGGCTTCGGTTTTCTGGTGGGGCGCGGTATCTGCGCGCTGTTCGCCGAGGCGATCTCCTCGGACATCTACCGGGTGCCTCTCGTGCTCGAGCCGAGCACCTACGCTTTCGGCGCCGCCGTCGTGCTCGGCTCGGGACTGATCTCCGCGGCCGTCATCAAGCGTCGGCTGGACAATCTGGATCTGGTGGCAGTGCTGAAGACGATGGAGTAGGCCGTGGCGAGTCGCAGGAACATCATCATCGGCATCGTGGCCGCCGTCGCGGCGCTGCTCCTGTACCTGGGATTTCGGCCCCAGCCGCTGCCCGTGGAGACGGGCAGCGTCAGCCGCGGGCCGCTCAGCGTCACCGTGACCGAGGAGGGCAAGACCCGGATTCGCGAGCGCTACCTTATCACCGCGCCGGTGGCAGGCTTCGCCGCGCGCATCGAACTCGAGGAAGGCGACACGGTGGCCGCGGATGCCCCGCTGGTGGCGATCGAACCCGCGGCGCCGGCCGTGCTGGACCGCCGCAGCCGGGCGGAGGCGCGTGCCGGGGTGTCTGCGGCGGAGGCGGCGCTGGAAGCCGCCGAGACCCGGGTGCGCGCGGCGGAGGCCGAGGCGGAGCTTGCCGAGGCGGAGCGCGAGCGCATCGAGCGGCTCTACGAGACCAACGCGGTTTCCCGCGCCGAGTACGATCGTGTGCTCGCCGCCGCCCGGCGTAGCGCGGCGGGACTGCGGGCGGCGCGGGCCGAGGCGGACGTGGCCCGCTACGAGCTGCAGGCTGCCCGGGACGTGCTGCGCTACACGGCGGCGGACCCGGGCGGCGAACCGCCCGAGGAAGTGGTGGTGCGCTCGCCCATCGACGGCAGCGTGCTCGCCGTCGTCCACGAGAGCGAGGGCGTGGTGGCCGCCGGCCAGCACCTGCTGACGCTGGGCGATCCGCGCAATCTCGAGGTGGAGGTGGAGCTCCTGTCGGCCGACGCGGTGCGCCTGGCACCCGGCATGCCCGTGCGCTTCCTGCGCTGGGGGGGTGAGGGCGCCCTGAAAGGGGAGGTGCGGGTGGTCGAGCCGTCCGGCTTCACGAAGATCTCGGCCCTGGGCGTGGAGGAGCAGCGCGTGATCGTGCTGGTGGACATCCTCTCGCCGCCGGGGCGCTGGGCGCGCCTGGGCGACGGCTACCGGGTGGAGGCGGAGTTCGTCCTGTGGTCCGGCGAAGACGTGCTGCAGGTGCCCTCCAGCGCCGCCTTCCGGCGCGGTGAGCAGTGGGCGGTATTCGTGGTCGAGGACGGGCGCGCCGTCTTGCGCCCGATCAGCGTGGGGCGCAGGGGCCAGTTCCGCGTGCAGGTGCTCGACGGCCTGGCCGAGGGCGAGACCATCGTGCTGTACCCGGACGACGAGGTGGAAGACGGGCGCAGTCTGGACGTCGGCTAGCGCCGGCCGCCGGTGTTCACGGGCTGTCCGTCTGCTGCGTGCGGCGCCGGTATTCGCCGGGCGCCACGCCGTACCAGCGCCTGAATGCCCGGCCGAAGTTCGCGGCGTCCTGGTAACCCAGCCGGTAGCCGATTTCCGCCACGCCCCACCGCGTGCTGGCCAGGTACTCGTGGGCGAGGCTGCGATGCACCTCGTCCAGGATGCGCCGGTAGGAGGTGCCCTCGCGCTTCAGCCGCCGGATCAGGGTGCGGCGCGAGACGTTTAGCCGCCGCGCCACGTGCTCGAGGCCCGGCGAGCGCCCGCCGGCCATGAGCAGACACTGGCGCACGTCGACCTCCAGAGCCGAGCGCTCGGCCACCTGCTGCAGCAATTCCTCGCAGCGGGCCAGCGACACCTTGTGCATGGCCTCGTCGTAGAGCAGGCAGGGCGCCGCAAGCCACGCGGCCGGCAGGGTGGTCGTGTACTGGTCGCCGCTGAAGCGCAACTCGCCTTCGAAGCGGGCCTCGAACTCGGCCCGCAGATCCGCCCGGTCGGCGGGCAGGTGCCAGACGAGGCCGGGGCCCTTGCGGCCGGCCGCGTGGCCGACCACGTGGGCGATCACCTGCAGCCCCGTGAGCTGCATGATCTCCATCAGGACGGGACGCAGTGCGCCGAGTTCCTCGCGCTCGTGATAGCGGACCTGCACCGTGTCGCCCGCCTCGCGGATCTCGCCCCAGGCGAACGGCGCGCGGATCTCTCCGAACTTGGTCATGATCTTCAGCGCGTCGCCGAGCGTCGGCGAGGTGATGGCCGCGATGCCGAGGGGGCCATGGTGGGCCACGTCCATGCGCGCCGCCATCTCCAGATGCCAGCCCGGCTCGAGGCGCCGGTCGATCGCCTGCAGCAAGCGGCGCACCGCCGCGAACGGGACGTAATGGTCGGTGCCCTCGATCTCCCGCGCCCGGATGCGTGCCGCCCTCAGGATCTCCCGCCGATCGGGTTCGTCCAGGTCGAGGGCGCCGATGAAAGTCCTGATATAGGTGACGGGAAGATGCATATTTTGGCACTTAATAACCAGCCACTGGCATTTCTAGCACTGTTATCCGTCACCGGTCAAAGCACAATGGGGTCATGGTGCGGCGAGCGCGCCAACGGATCGGGCGATCCGGGACCGGGTCCCGG
>Ga0209943_1000037_pt1 | contig 78676 bp, 74 predicted proteins | sample SalPonR1_B_D2_MG_FD_185698 | JGI IMG/M metagenome (GOLD analysis project Ga0209943, IMG submission 185698) | Salt pond soil microbial communities from South San Francisco under conditions of wetland restoration - Salt Pond MetaG R1_B_D2_MG... ... | reverse complement strand
TGATTATATATATATTTCCATAGACTTTACAGAAATATTTCAAGCTAAAAACGGAACTAAGTCTTGCAACTGCAATAGATTCATCAAATCGGAAGTTACTTTTACATTTAACGACTAACGAAAATGTTCTAGTTCAAGGCGCCGCGTAAATTCAGAGAGTGGAGCGTATTAACAATACGTGACCAAGCGGAATTTACGCGAGCAACGAAGAAATTGAGCTTCCCCGCCTGTCTGGTTATAGCCAGGGGGATTCCGTAAGCCTCATCCCCTTCGGCTCCTTCCGAGCCTCAACCCTAACCCCCATGGGAAGTATCCACTTGGGGTCTGTATGTCCGAAATCCATTTCCATTACTACCGGCAGGTCGGTCAGTCCAAGCTCTATGTCGACTATGTCGAGAACCACTTTTTCAAGTTCCCTTTTCTCGCATGGGGAATAGTTGTCAGGCCGTCCTATGAAAAGCCCATTCAATTTATGCAGTATCCCCTGGGTTCCGTAGTTCCTGAGCATTACACCGAATTCCATGGAAGACGGCTTTTTGTCGGAGGATTCGAGGAAGAGTATCTTTCCATTCCAAAAGTCTTCTCCTGGCCAGTAGCGAGTACCCTTGAGTCCCTCGAGAACCTCTATGCAACCGCCCCAAAGGGTGCCTTCCGCTCTTTCCCCCTGCACGAAATTGAAGCCGCTTTCATTATTCTCGAATGGAAGGCAGAAGCCGGCAAGCTCGGGTCTTGTCCAATTTGCATATCCGTCGGTCCATTTGCCGAATGCTGGATATTCGTAGGGAATTCCTCCTTCTAAGAGAAAATCCGTCACATGTTTTTGGAAAGCCTTTGGTTGGTGCTCCCATTGGGCGAAGCCCGCCATTACGGAAGGACCGTAAAACGTAACCATTCCAAGGCTGTTGAGATAAGACAAAAATGTGGTGGAATCGGAGAAGCCCATGAAGAATTTGGGTCGTGCCAGTATGCTTTCCGTGTCGAGGTGCTCAAGTATCCTGACCGATTCGTAGCCCCCTATTGAGCAGATTATGCCATCTATGTTTTCATCCCCAAAGGCCGCGTTTATGTCCTCTGCCCTAGCCTTTGGATTTTTGTAAAGCCAGTCTGACGACTTTCTGCTTGTGGGCATTTCCACAATCTCGAAACCCAGATGCTTCTTGAGGTTTGAAAGCCCCATGTCGAATATGTGCGGGAACATCTGTGCCGCTCCGCTTGAAGGGGAAAGCACCGCAATCCTTGAGCCTCTATTAAGTATTTTAACTTTTTTTATCATGCCAATTCCTCCAGGAAGTATTTTTTCAAAGGCAAAATTGCGAAATACCCAGACAGTCATTTTGATTTTCTTTCAACGATTTGAAATCGAGATCTCTTGCCATCCTCTTCCATTTTACCACTAAATTTGCCAATTGTGCTTATTGTTATAAATTGCCTATGCATACCTGGCGGGATTTGCGCAGTCAATGAAAAGAAGCAAGTCTTCCGCTTGGTCTGAATAGCATGGGATTATGGTGTATAATAACCTATAGGATTAAAGGGAAGACAGAAGAAACGGAATGAAAGGATAAAATATATGGGAAAATCACTTGTGCTTGCGGAGAAGCCTTCCGTAGGCAAAGAAATAGCCAGAGTGCTTGGCTGCAAAAATAAGAATGGTTGGTATGAAAACGAAAAGTATGTGGTGACATGGGCCTTGGGGCACTTGGTCACACTTGCGGACCCGGAGCTCTACAACAAGAAATACGCGACATGGAACCTTGAAGACCTGCCCATGCTGCCTAACGAGACGAAAATAGTTGTTATAAAGCAAACGAGAAAGCAGTATGAGGTTGTAAAGCGGCTTCTTCAGCGCAAGGATGTGACGAGTGTTATAATCGCAACGGATGCAGGGCGCGAGGGCGAATTGGTTGCGAGATGGATTCTTGAAAAGGCAAACGTAAGAAAGCCGGTAAAGCGGCTTTGGATTTCCTCTGTCACGGACAAGGCCATAAGGGAAGGCTTCGGCAAGCTTAAGGACGGAAAGGCATACGAGAACCTTTACGCGGCGGCGGTGGCAAGAGCCGAGGTTGACTGGATTGTGGGCCTGAATGCAACGCGCGCCCTGACCTGCAAGTTCAACGCCCAGCTTTCATGCGGAAGGGTGCAGACACCCACGCTTGCCATGCTGGCTCAGAGAGAAGAGGAGATTAAGCATTTCAGCCCCAAGTCCTATTACGGCATTCAGGCCCGGTCAGGCAAGCTTATACTAACCTGGCAGGATGGGAAGAGCAAGGGGTCACGTAGCTTTGACGAGAAAAGAATTGACTCTTTGCTTGAGTCGCTGAAGGGAAAAAACTCTGTAATAAAATCCATAGACAAGAAACAAAGAAAAACACCTTCTCCAAAACTCTACAATCTTACTGAGCTTCAGAAGGATGCAGACAGGATATACAACTTTTCGGCAAAGGAAACGCTTTCTATCATGCAGAGTCTTTATGAAACCCACAAGCTGCTAACCTACCCGAGAACGGATTCCAGGTATCTTACTGCCGACATCGTCCCGACAATAAAAGAGCGACTAGACGGCTGCGCGGACGGTTCTTTCGCGGACATCGCCTCGGACCTCATGAGAAAGCCCATAAGGCCATCCAAGCTTTTTGTTGACGACAGCAAGGTAACAGACCACCACGCCATTATTCCCACGGAGGAAACCCTAAGGGTAAATGAGCTTTCAAACAGGGAATACAAGATATACGATTTAGTGGTTCGCAGGTTCTTCAGCGTGCTTTCACCGCTACATGAATACGAGCAGATAACCCTTCAGGCCGATGTAGGGGGAGAGATTTTCTCTGCAAAGGGAAAAAGGGTCATCCATCAGGGCTGGAAGGCAGTTGCCTCAGATTATGATGAAGGCGATGGCCCGGAGGAATACACAAACCGGATGTTCCCAAATCTGAAGATGGGGGACGCCCTTCATATCGACAGGTGGGCAAAGACCGAGGGAAAGACATCCCCTCCCGCAAGGTTTACGGAAGGAACGCTTTTGGCGGCCATGGAAAACCCTTCGAAATATGTTTCGGGCGGGAACAAGGATCTTGCAAAGGTGCTTGTCGATACCGGGGGAATAGGAACAGTAGCAACAAGGGCCGACATAATTGAAAAGATTCAGAAGTCCTTCCTGGTGGAGAAGCGTGGCAAGAACCTAATTATAACATCGAAGGGAATGCAGCTCCTGAATCTTGTCCCTAAAGATCTCAAGACTCCCGAGCTTACAGCCAAGTGGGAGAAAAAGCTTGATTCAATAGCAAAGGGCCATCTGGACAAGAAGGCTTTCATAGGCGACATGAAGCGCTATACCGACAAGATTGTCAAGGACATAAAGACAAGCGACGCTGTCTTCAAGCACGACAATGTCACCCATGAAAAATGCCCCGATTGTGGAAAAAATCTCCTTAATGTAAAGGGCAAGCGAGGAACAATGCTGGTGTGCCCTGACCGGGAATGCGGATACAGAAAAGGCCTTTCCATTGTTACAAACGCACGCTGCCCTGTCTGCCACAAGAAACTCAAACTAGTCGGAGAGGGTGAAGGAAAGACCTTCGTCTGCAAATGCGGACACAGGGAAAAGCTTTCTTCCTTCAACAAGCGCAAGGAAGGCGAAAAAAAGAAGGCATCCTACAAGGATGTGCAGGCCTACATGAAAAAGAAGAAGAAAGAGGAGCCCAAGGCGGAGGATTCACCATTTGCTGCCTTGGCAAAACTGAAATTCGACAAATAAATTTTTCGGCATGATTAATCATCGTGCCGATTTTTTTTAGGCTATGCATAGTCCGTCAAAATGTTGACTGCCAATTTAACCGATTATATAATGAATGAAATACACCACAAGGAAGTGTTTTTATGAAAGAGTTGCGGAAAGCATCGCGCTTCAAAAAAGGCTCCCAAGCCGGATTCCCGATTGTCATAGGCTATTTGCCGATTGCTCTGGCTTTCGGAATTCTATCCAAAACTTCGGGAATAACTCTGCTTGAGAGCGTCATGTTCTCTTCCATAGTTTTCGCCGGAGCAAGCCAGTTCATGGCTTTGACAATGATTGCCATGGGTGCCGGAACACTTGGTATAGTGCTCACTACATTTTTAGTCAATTTCAGGCATTTTCTGATGAGCGCCTCCATAGCGGGAAAAATCAAAAGCGAAAAAAGGTCCATGCTGCCCATTATTGCCTTCGGAATAACGGACGAAACCTTTTCGGTCGCCTCATTCAGCAAGGAAAACCTTACATCGTCTTTCATGATGGGGCTGGAGCTTGCAGCCTATCTGTCCTGGAACGCGGGAACTGCGGCGGGATACCTTTTGGGAAGCACTCTTCCAGAGTCCATGCAGGCAAGCATGGGAATAGCTCTTTATGCAATGTTTATCGCCCTGGTCACTCCCATGGCCAAGAAATCGCTAAAGATAGCGTCGCTTGTCATTTTGTCGGGAATAGTCAACAGCCTTGTCGGAAGATTTGAATCAGTCCCTCGGGGCTGGGGGATAATAATCGCGATAATTTTGGTTTCGTTTTTGGGAATGTTCATTTTCAACGATGAGGAGGCAAAGGAGCTATGAACAGGATATACTTGATAATCGCGGGAATGGCCGCGGCAACCTATGTTCCGAGGCTTCTTCCCTTCACTCTGCTTAAAAACAGGAGGCCGTCGAAGTATTTGGACAGATTTTTAAAGCTTATTCCCTATACGGCTCTTGGCGCTCTGATTTTCCCGGGAATTTTTTCAGCTGTCCCTGACATGCCCATTGCGGGAATCGCAGGCGGCGCTGCAGCTCTCGCGATTTGCTTTGTTCGCGGTGGAACCATCCTCCCAATATTCGGCGCAATAGCGGCAAGCTATATGATAATTGCATTTTAAAGCCATTCCGCACAAAAGCGGCATGGCTTTTGTTTTGTAGGGTTTGCGGCGGCAATGGGTATAAAATGAATGGCTGAATAACACATACTCAAATCAGCGAAAGAAAGGAGTTCCAGCATGGATAAAAAAATACAGGATGATTTCAAGAAGAAGATGGGCTTCACCCCTACGGGCATAATGGTTGCCGACAATTTCGGCGAGGAATTCAGCCGCCGCTTGGCTGAATTCCATGGCGATGTGTGGTCGGAGGAAGGCGCCATACCCCTCAAGTACCGCTACCTCATATCACTGGCTACCGCCGTTTTCACCAATGATGAGAAAAGGGCCCGGCTCGAAATTGTTAAAGCGATGAATCAAGGAGCAACAAGGGAAGAGATTCTGGAGGTCTTCAAACAGCAGGTGTGGATGAAGGGAGCTCCTGTATTGGTGCAGATAGCCCCATTGATTGAAATGATGGAGAAAAAACTTAGCATGCAAAAATAACCTCTTACGAGGTTATTTTATTGCGCTCAAAAACTCCATTCCGAGCCTCAAACCGAAAAACACAAGCATGGCCCCGCAAAGCACATTTATGGTCCTGAGCACTTTTTCAGTCATGAAGCGTTTAAGGTAATATACCCCGTATGAGAGACCGAAGAACCATGATACGGATGCAATAGCAACCCCTGTTATGAAAAATGCCGACTCGGAAGGCGAGAGGAGCGCCTTGAATCCTCCCAGAAGAAAGGTTCCGTCAATCACAGCCTGGGGATTTAGCCAAGTCACCGCAAAAAGCATTGCAGCCAATTTGCCTATTCCGTATTCCTCTCCGTCTTCTTGCAACGATGAAACCTTTGTGAAGATAAGTTTTAATCCCATCAGCATAATCACTGCGCTTCCTATTCCCATCACTGCTGTCTTGAAATATGCGAAGCTTTCCAAAACAAGGCCTATACCATAGAAACACGCCATTGCCAAAAGCACGTCGAGGATTGATGCTATGATTGCTATCTGGAAAATCCGTCTACCCGAGCTCCTGCTTGCCGTGTTTATAACATACGAGTTCTGCATCCCTATTGGAACCAGGTAAGCCAGGCCGAGCATATATCCTTGAAATATTATCTTTGTCATTTGACACTTCCGTTTCTTTTTTCAATAAGTTTCATAAGCGGTTTGTCGGCGGGCGCCATTTTGTATCTATTGATATTTTCGGCAAGAACCCATTCATACGAGTCGTGATCGGTCAGGCAAATTTCACCGCCGATTACTTTTGCGTAATGGGCAATAAGGCGTATGTTGAATTTCTCGTATGCGTATACGCTCTCGCCTACAAGTTCTCCTGCTTCTACTGCGAGATTCATCTCCTCGAGAAGCTCACGCTCAATTGCTTCCTCCACTGTTTCGCCAGGCTCTATCTTGCCGCCTGGAAATTCCCAGTATCCCTCCAGAGGCAATCCTTTCTTTTTTCGCGCTACGAATATTCTATCATTTTCATCCACTATAACTGCGGCGGCGACATCTATCATCCTGTTCATCCCCTGAGTGTTGCTACAAGTCTTTTTGGTTCGTCGATCATTGAGAAGAAATCTTCTATTTTGCAAAGCACAAGATCACTGTTCATGATCGCCTTTACCGAAGCCCCTTCCGGGCCTGCTATGCAGAATCCCAATGCGGCGGCTTTGAGCATGGCGCGGTCGTTGAAACCGTTGCCTACGGCAATTGTTTCTTTGCAACCCAATGACTCAACCAGGCTTTCTTTGTCCTTTGAGCCGTTTTCCCGGGAAATAATGCTCACTTCGACAGACGAGCCATCAAACATCTTTTCGACGGTTCCGTAGGTGTCTGCCGTAACTACATATATGTCAAACTTAGCCGAAAGTTCCTCAAGTTTCCTGATGTTTTCCTTTTTAACGAATCCGTCTTCCGCCAAAGTCCCGTTATAGTCGAATACCAAATTCTTTATATTGAATGTTCCATATTCGGGTATTTCAAATTTCATTTTCCTTCCCCCCCCATATTTGCAATTATATCAGATTTTCGGGCAATAAAAAGCGGTCCTCTCAAAGAGGACCGCTTTTGTTGATAGCTTTCTGTTATTTCATTTCAGCTAGGCGCTTGTAGCTGTTGTATCTGCTCTTGGCATCCTTCTCGGCTTTAACGAACAATTCTTTCGCCAATTCCGGGAATGCGAATTCGAGAGATGTGTATCTAACCTCACCCTTGATGAAGTCTTGGAAGGATGCTGTCGGCTCTTTGGAATCAAGAATGAACGGATTCTTTCCTTCTTCTTCAAGAAGCGGATTGAATCTCCACATGTGCCAGTATCCAGCCTCGACCGCTTTTTTCTCTTGCTCTTGTGATTTACCCATGCCGGCTTTAATACCGTGGTTGATACAAGGAGCGTAAGCGATGATGAGGGACGGTCCTTTGTAGCTTTCAGCTTCAACTAGGGCTTTCATGAATTGGTTCTTGTTGGCTCCCATTGATACTTGAGCTACATATACATAACCGTAGTTTGTTGCCATCAGGCCTAGGTCCTTCTTCTTGACTCTCTTACCGGAAGCCGCGAACTTGGCGACTGCAGCAGTAGGAGTAGCTTTTGAAGACTGTCCGCCTGTGTTTGAGTACACCTCGGTATCGAATACGAATACGTTTACATCTTCGCCTGAAGCGAGGACATGGTCGAGTCCGCCGTAACCGATGTCATAAGCCCATCCGTCGCCGCCGAAGATCCAAACGGATTTCTTGACGAGGAAGTCTTTCTTTTCTTCTATTTCAGCAAGCATTTCATTTGCTTCTGCATTTCCAAGGTCTTTGCCGAAGAGATCCATAACCGCTTTTGAAACAGCTTTTGTCTTGTCTCCGTCTTCCTTGGCATCAAGCCATGCAGCGAATGCGGCTTTTGCTTCTTCTGTGATTCCTTTTTCCATAGCCTCGGTCATAAGATTAGCCAATCTGTCTCTCATTTGGTTTGTTGCAAGAGCCATTCCGTATCCGTACTCGGCATTGTCCTCGAAGAGAGAGTTTGCCCAAGCCGGTCCTTTGCCTTCGGCGTTTACAGTGTAAGGAGTCGAAGGAGCAGATCCACCCCAGATTGACGAGCAACCTGTTGCGTTTGCTATTAACATTCTGTCGCCGTAAAGTTGAGTTACAACTTTTGCGTATGGAGTTTCTCCGCAACCTGCGCAAGCGCCCGAGAATTCGAAGAGCGGTTGTGCGAACTGGCTGCCTTTTACATTAGCGGTTGTCATTTTGTCATCTTTAACAGGAAGGCTTACAGCGTAATCCCAAGAAGGAACTTCAACGTCTGTTTGAGTTCCAATCGGCTTCATTTCGAGAGCATTTACAGGACAAATGTCGGCGCAGTTGCCGCAACCTGTACAGTCGAGAGTAGAAACCTGGATTTTGTACTGAAGTCCTTCAAGTCCTTTGCCCATTGCCTTCTTGGTTGCGAAACCTTCAGGAGCTGCCTTGGCTTCCTCTTCTGTGAGAAGGAAAGGTCTTATTGCCGCGTGCGGGCAAACGAATGAACATTGGTTGCATTGGATACACTTGTCAGTTATCCACTCAGGAACGTTTACAGCTATTCCACGTTTCTCGTAAGCTGATGTTCCAGCCGGGAATGATCCATCTTCTCTTCCTGCAAATGCGCTTACTGGAAGATCGTCTCCCTTTTGAGCCGCAATTGGTTCCATAACCTTGGTTATGAATTCAGGAGCGTCTGTTTTTGCAGCAACTGCAGGTTCAACTTTGAGGTCTTTCCATGTTGCAGGCACTTCAATTTTAACAAGCTTGCTGGCTCCCGCTTCAACTGCTTCATAGTTCATTGAAACAATTTTTTCGCCTTTCTTTCCGTAAGACTTCTTGATTGCTTCTTTAAGGTACTTGATTGCGTCTTCAACTTCGATAACCTCTGCAAGCTTGAAGAAGGCAGATTGCATAATCATGTTGATTCTGCTTCCAAGACCGATTTCCTCGGCTATGTTTGTAGCGTTTATTGTATAGAAGTTTATGTCATTTTCAGCGATGTACTTCTTGATACCGTTTGGAAGATTAGCTTCAAGCTCTTCTTTGGTCCAAATGGTATTGAGTACGAATGTTCCGCCCTTCTTGAGTCCTTTTACCAAGTCGTACTTGTCAACGTATGACTGGTTGTGGCAAGCCACATAGTCGGCTACATTGATAAGATAGGTCGATCGAATAGGAGTCTTTCCGAAACGAAGGTGGGAAACCGTTATTCCGCCCGACTTCTTAGAGTCGTAAGAGAAGTATCCCTGTGCGTACATGTCTGTGTGATCGCCGATAATCTTGATGGCGTTTTTGTTGGCTCCGACTGTTCCATCTGAACCAAGGCCCCAGAACTTGCAACGGATAGTTCCTTCAGTTTCCGTGTCGATTTCTTCTTCAACCTTCAATGATTTAAATGTAACATCATCGTTGATGCCGATTGTGAATTGGTTTTTCTTTTCGCCGTTCATGTTGTCGAAAACAACCTTGAGTTGAGATGGAAGAGTGTCTTTTGAACCCAGGCCATATCTTCCGCCAAGGATTACAGGTGCGTCTTCCTTCTCGTAGTACATATTTCTAACGTCCAGGTAGAGAGGTTCTCCCATTGCTCCCGGCTCTTTTGTTCTGTCAAGAACTGTAATTGATTTTACTGTTTCAGGAATTACGTCCATAAAATACTTTTCTGTGAAAGGTCTGTAAAGATGAACTTTAACCAGTCCAACTTTTTCGCCTTTGGCAACCAGATAATCCACAGTTTCTTCAGCAGCTTCAGTTACAGAACCCATTGCTACTATTACTCTTTCTGCGTCTGGCGCACCATAGTAGTTGAAAGGCTTGTACTCTCTGCCTGTAACTTCACTGATTTGCTTCATGTAGTCTGCAACGATTTCAGGAACTGCGTCGTAGAAACGGTTTGCCGATTCTTTTGCCTGGAAGTAGATGTCCGGGTTTTGTGCAGTACCCTTTGTTACAGGATGCTCTGGATTAAGGGCATTCTGTCTGAATTTCTTGACTGCGTCCATGTCAACCATGTCTTTGTATACTTCATAGTCGATGAGTTCAACCTTCTGAATTTCGTGTGAAGATCTGAATCCATCGAAGAAATGTACAAATGGAAGGCTGGATTTAATTGCACTAAGGTGTGCTACTCCACCCAGGTCGATGATTTCCTGGATGCTGCCTGATGCAATCATTGCAAATCCGGTCTGTCTGGCGGCCATAACGTCTGTATGGTCTCCGAAGATTGAAAGTGCGTGGCCTGCAACTGCTCTTGCACTTACATGGAAAACACCCGGAAGAAGTTCCCCGGAAATTTTATACATGTTGGGAATCATAAGAAGAAGACCCTGTGATGCCGTAAATGTGCTTGTTAACGCTCCGCCGGTCAAAGAACCGTGAACTGCTCCTGAAGCTCCTGCCTCAGATTGAAGCTCTGAAACCTTTACTTCTTGTCCGAAAATATTCTTGCGGCCATTGGCGGACCACGCATCTATGTATTCCGCCATTGGTGATGATGGAGTGATCGGGAAGATCGCGGCTACATCTGTGAACGCATATGCTACGTGCGCAGCAGCCGTATTTCCATCCATTGTCTTGAAAACTTTGTTGCTCATTGAAATACACCCCCATGTGTTTTTGAATGTTTTAATTGCGCATGCTAACATTAGTATAGTATACAATATACCTATAGTCAACGTTACCTTTTTAACAATATACATTTTTATTGGTATACTTGCCTTCAACAAAAAAACTGGACTCCCTACGGTTTTTTTGCAAAATATCCGCAGGAAGCCTTTACTTATGCAAATCTTTTTATTTTGCTTCTTTCTTTGCTTTTCCACAGATTATCCGCGACCGGACTCCAATCAGAAGCAGGCTTTTTACATTTCTCATAAAGCTCTTCAGGAGTCTCCATGTCGGCCGGTTGGGTGGAATGAGCATCCGATGCATTCACCATCTCAACAAGCTTTTGAGGGTTGTCAAACATGGGACACGGCCTCAGGTGGTTTCTGTTGAAGGGATGCTGGCGGCGGTACTGCATGAAGATAGGGGATTTCAATGCGTCAAGCAAAGACACAACCTTTATGTTCACGTTTGAGTAATGTATGAATGCGCATGGCTCGACATCGCCATTGGCATTTATATGCAGATAATTCCTGCCTCCTGCTATGCATCCGTTTACATACTCTCCGTCATTCCAAAAGTCAAGCACGAACATTGGCTTTCCGGCCCTTATTTCCCTTACCCGTTTATACATGTGGGCCCTTTGTCCGCTTGAAGCAATCAAACTCGTATCGGCATCCTTTCCAAGTGGCATATAAGTAAAGTACCATCCGAAAAGGCAGCCTTTCTCCGCAACAAAATCAATATATTCATCGGATCCCACAAGTTGGGTGTTCTTGCTGTGGTAACAGGTTGAAAAGCCAAACAGTATGCCGTAGCGCTTAAGCGTGTCCATCGCCCTTACGACTTTTTGAAATGTGCCTTTGCCCCTGCGCATGTCGGTTTCTTTTTCAAAACCTTCCACGCTTATTGCAAAAGCTATGTTTCCCAGCCTCTGCACGTCTTTTGCGAATGGCTCGTCTATCAAAGTTCCGTTTGTGAAAGCAAGAAACATGCAGTCATCATGGATTTCAGCCAAGCGAAGAATGTCTTGTTTCCTCATTGTAGGCTCTCCACCTGAATATATGTACATGTATGTCCCGATTTCTTTTCCCTGCCGTATTATTCGGTCAAGTGTCTCAAAATCCAGTTCATCGTTTTTATCGTATTCAGCTGCCCAACATCCTATGCACTTGAGGTTGCACCTGGTTGTGGGGTCCATTAAAACTGCCCAAGGTATGTTGCAGTCATTCTCTTTCTCTGCCCGCTTTGCGTCCTGCCTTCCGTAAAGATAGGAATTCAACACGAAATTTTTTATAAGCTTCCTTCTAACATTGGGATGAAGATCCGACAAGGCCTTTTCCATAAACTTTCTGGTGTTCCCGTCCTTGTCATTCCATTCTTTGGCTACAGATTGCATAATTTTCCTGTTTTCACCTTCCGCGGCAATTTTTGTCCCCAAGCCAATCATTTTCCCCAAATTTCTTAACGGGTCCTTGTCCAAGTATCTTATTCCCTCTTCAACAAACAACCTTTCTGTACTTCTTTTTATTGCATTCATTCCTCCACCCCTTTTTATTGACACTTATGTCTATTTAAAATCAAATTTTTAAATCCTAAGTCCATCAAGCAAAACACCAAGCAATTTGAGCTTTCTGTCCACATCGACTTCTTGATGGAAGGCCATTTGCAGAAGCAAACCTTCGGTAAATATGTAAATGAGGTCGGCCATAGCCTTTAAATCAAATTCCTTGAGCTGTCCATTAGCTTCTCCACGTTCAAGTATTTCGACAAAATGATCCTTAATCAATTGTGTCTGATCCTGCAGCTTTTCACTCTCCCTCTTTTCTTCCCTGCTCATTACAAGCCAAAGTTCGACTATAACCAAAATCAAATCATTCTTGCCGTAGTCGACTATTGTCTGCCGCACGATTTTTTCTATTGCAGTCAATGCGCAGTCTTCAGAAGCCATTATTGTGTCAAAATCCTTCCTTACGCTCTCAAACGCCTTGTCGACTGCAAAATCATAGATTTCGTCTTTGTTTTTGAAGTATTGATAGAAATTAGTTCTCCCCATTCCGCTTCTTTTTGCTATGTCGGATATATTGGCGCCATAATAGCCTTTTTCCACAAACACCTCTATGGCCTTGAAGGCTATTTCCTTTTTTTTCTCCTGGTAGTCAACTATTTTGGGCATTTTGCTCTCCTTATGGTTTTTATCCTTTTTCATAACTATTATAACATTATTGACACATGTGTCAATAATAAAAAATTCAAAAGGGGCCTTTTACCGCCCCTTGCTTAATCATGGAACATACTGCTCTCTTATGCTTGTTACGCATCTGCCTTTTTTTACAATCCAAAACGGCGGGGTGAAACCGCCCTCGTATGAATCCAGGTAATCGATAAATTCCTTGCCATTACTTGTGGTATATGTCTGTTCATCCCCATATGTTCTGTTCCAATCCAAAATGGTATACTCTGTATTTTCGCCCACTTCAAACGTCTGGGGCCAGCTTTCGGGATTGTATATGTAGAACCCTCCCGGCATGTCGTCATCCTTTGAAAGCCCGAGTTCATTTATCCGTTCCTCATCATCGTCTGTTATCCACTCCACCCTGTCCAGACGGAAAAAGTTTCTCTCCGGGTCAAAGTCTGACACAAATCCTATGAATTTACTTTCGGGAAGAGCCATAAAGTCCTCGATTGATGCAGGACTTTTTATTTCAATTTCTTCCAAGGCCGTCGTCTGCCCCAATGCTTCCACAATGTATTCCAAGGCAACCTGGTCCGGGTCGAGCAGTCCTGTGCGGTGGCCGCCGTCGGCTTCCTCCTGAAGCTGCTCATAATAGTAAACCGTGGAAGAGGACGCCTGGGGGTGGCTATAGTATATGCTGCCGTTTCCGTCCATCCAGCGCTCGACGCACCATATTCCCGTGTCGCCCTGCCTTGCCGGCTGGGAAAGCAGGAGCCGGCTGGTCTCTCCTGTGGACAGAAGGAAGTCAACTACCACGTGATTGCCTTCATAGCTTTTGTTTGGAAGAAGGCCTTTGCGCTCCAGAAATTCCCTCAGGGCTGTTTCTTGCCCTGACACTGTGTCTCCCATTTCCCCTGAACGGATTGTTCCCAAAAGTTCGGGGCTTTCGTTTTCATATGAAAAAACAAGTATGGGTTTGCCCATGCTGCCGTCCTCTGTGATCCATCCGTCTATTTGGTTCATGCCTCCGGCCATTACAACCTCGTCAATGTTGACCGGCTTTATCCTGTATTCTATTTCCCATAATTCTATATTGTACCCTGTCAATTGGCCGAATGAATTGAGTTTTTCGAGATTTACTATCTTGCTGTCCTCTACATTAAAATATTTTTCATGCGTATCCACTTCGCTGTCCAAATATTCCCGAGCATATTCATCGACTGTTTTATCCTTGACATGAGGATTTGTCATAAGACCAATGACCATTGCCAAAACGGCCACCAATAATAGAAACACAATCCAAAATGCCGGTTTCCTGTAATTGAGTATGTTTTTAATCCTGCCCTTTGGATTGCTCTCTCCAAAAGCAAGGGGACATGGTCCAATTGTCCTTCCTGCGGAAAAAGATAGAAGAGAGGCTGAATAGTCTTTTTTTATTCCGCTTCCCATTTTTTTAATTACGCTTTCATCGCAGCTCAATTCCATATCCTCGCTCATGAGGTAAAAAGCCGCCCACACCAAAGGATTGAACCAGTGCAAGCAAAGAGTCAGATAGGCAAATGGTTTTATTATATGATCAAATCTTTTTATATGCGTTTCCTCGTGCTTGATTATGTATGACTTTTCCTTTTCCGAAAGATTGCCTGGAATATATATTTTGGGCTTTATTATGCCGAATACAAAAGGCGTTTTTATTCCATACATCTGGTAAATATTGTCCGAAACATGTTTAGAAACTTCTGTTCTCCTACTCAGCCTGAACATTGCAATTATGCTGAAGTAAAGCAAAAGTGCGACTCCCGCAATCCAAACAGCTGTTCCTGTAGAAATCCAGATTTGCATAGGGTCCGTGGCTGAAACAGCATCAGCAGCAAGAGAAGTCTTTGCACCTGTGCCATTAAAAACCGCATTCCCTCCGTCCGAAATGCCTGCGGCGTTGATTATGTCCCCTTGTATAATTGGGGTCTTTTGCGGAAGAAGGCTGAAAGCCCCCTTCAAGGAAAACGGGCAGACCAGCCTGAACAAAGCAGCCGACCAAAGCGCGTATGAAAATATCTTGGGGTACTTCTTGAGCAACAGTCGCGCAAGCATAACAAACAGGATTACATATGTGCCCGTAACGCTCATATCCAAAACATGTAAAAATATTTTTTCCATCTTCATTCCTCCCTGTGAGAATCAATCAGCTTTTGCAGCTCGTCGATTTCCTTTTCGCTCAATTTCTTACTGTTTGCGAATGCCGCCAAGAATCTTGGAAGCGAACCTGCAAAACCTCCGTCAAGGATTTCCATCCCTTTTTCCGCATAAAACTCATCCCTTGTAAGAATTGCTTTTACAATACTCTTTCGATTTTCAAACAAATTCTTTTTCTCTAACTTTTTGAGCATTGTGTATGTTGTCGATTTTTTCCACCCCAGCCTTTCCTCGCATAGCTTTACCAATTCAGGTGAAGGCATGGGTTGGCCTTGCCATATTATTTCAGCAAGTTTGTTTTCAGCTTCGGTTAGTCTCAATTCTTTCACGCCCTCCTCGCTTTTCAGTCTATATTTTTTAAACCATATTTAGTTTACTCTTTGTAGACCAAATTGTCAACGTCCTTTTGCTAGTAAAAACCGCCCTTTGACAGGCGGTCTACAATATAATTCTATAAGGCATCTTCTGAATTCATTTGGACAAGCTTTCTTTTTATTTGAAGAAAGTCCTCCCAGAAAGGCCTCTTCTTGTTTTGGTCCCTGAGAACTGCCGCTGGGTGGAATGTGGGCATAATGAATATTCCGCTTTTTTCGACCCAATGACCCCTGTCGGCGGTAATCCTTATGTAGTCTCCGATTATTTTTTTTGCCGAAACAGATCCCAGGCATACTATTATCCTTGGTTTTATAATTGCGACCTGATACCTGAGATAGGGCATGCAGGAAAGCATCTCCTCCTCAAGCGGATTTCTGTTTCCGGGCGGTCTGCATTTCACTATGTTTCCTATGTATACGTCCTCACGAGTCAGTTCTATCCCTTTTAAGGCTTTTTCAAGAAGTATTCCCGCCTTTCCCACAAAGGTTCGTCCGGACTGGTCCTCATAATATCCCGGACCTTCCCCTATGAAAAATATGTCGGCATTTTGGTTCCCGTTTCCAAAGACGAGACGGTTTCTGGTCTCATGAAGCGGGCATTTGCTGCAATGCTCGCAGTAATTTTTGACTTCGTCAAGTGTATACATTCAATACCCCCACAATCATTTACAAAAGGTTTTTTAAATATTTGTTAAAACCGTCTTTTAGCCCTGGGTGCCTGAGCGCATACTCTACCGTGGCTTCAAGGTATCCCTGCTTGTTTCCTGTGTCGTATCTTCTTCCAATAAAATCGTAGGCAATCATCCTGTGGCTCTGAAGAAGTATCTTCATTGCATCGGTAAGCTGTATTTCTCCCCCCTTGCCTTTTGGCGTGTTTCTGATTATTTCAAATATGTCGGAATCGAGCACATATCTTCCCAGTATGGCCATGTCGGAAGGAGCTTCTTTTGGATTCGGTTTTTCTATCATATCGGTTATTTCATATGTCCTGTCGCTTATTTTTTCTCCTGCTATTATTCCATATTTGGAGGTTTCGCTGTGCGGAACCATCTGAACACCAAGGACCGAATTCCCATAAGCCTCGTAGACATTAAGGAGCTGCCTGAGGCAAGGTTCTTCATCATTGTATACTATGTCGTCTCCCAAAAGCACAGCAAATGGGTCGTCTCCCACAAATGTCTTTGCGCATCCCACGGCATGCCCGAGCCCTTTCGGCTCCTTTTGCCTCACATAATGTATGTCCGCCATATCGGAAATTTTAACAAGCTCTCCAAGCATTCTCTTTTTACCTGATTGGGCAAGCTTTGCTTCAAGCTCAAAGGACTTGTCAAAATGATTTTGTATTGTTTCCTTGTTTCGGGTCGTTATGATTAGAATCTCCTCGATTCCCGAAGCAACTACTTCCTCAACTATATACTGCAGAGCCGGCTTGTCCACTATATTTATCATTTCCTTAGGCACTGCCTTTGTAGCCGGAAGGAACCTGGTTCCCATACCGGCTGCCGGTATCACCGCTTTTTTGACTTTCATGATATGCCCCCCTTTTGTTGGCAAATCCTTTCTTTTCGTATTTCTCTTTCTGTGGCATAGGCTAAACCAATTGTGCCAGGTCCAACATGAAGGCCTATTACAGGCCCTATGGGAATAATCGACGGCCTTATTCCTGTAAGTTTTTCAACCATATTTGCAAGCTTTTCCGCTTCTTTCAATTCGTTTATATGGTGGACCGTAGCGTTCTGCATTCCGTAAAACTCCGTCTCCATCTTCATTTTATCAAGTATTCTTTCTATAGCTTTCTTTTGGGTCCTGACCTTGTCAAAAACATCGGTCCCACCTTCATCATTTACTGTAAGTATGGGGTTTATTTTTAACACGTTCCCAATAAGAGCCTGGGCTCCGCCTATGCGGCCGCCTTTTCTTAAATATGTCAAGTTTTTCGGGGCAAAAAGAAACCTGCTGCACCTTAATATATTCTTTGCCATGTCTTGGACCGCTTCAAATGTTTTTCCATTTATGGCTTCCTCCGCCGCCCTTATTGCGGCATAACCCATATCCATGCAATTGGTTTTGGAATTTATTACTTGAACTTCAAATTCTCCGTAATTTTCCTTTACCATCTCCCCTGCCATTACAGCAGTATTGTATGTTCCGCTCATTTTGTCAGAAAGGAATATTCCCAATACCTTTATGCCCTTTTGGGCACATTCCTCATATATGTCTATAAATTCCTTTAGTGGAGGTTGCGACGACTGCGGAATTTTATTTTTCGATTTCATAAGCTTATAAAATTCAACATTGTCAATTTCCGTTTCTTTTATTTGCTTTTCCCCGAAAGTAAAACTAAGTGGAATTATTTTTATGCCTAATTCATCAGCAACTTTTTTTGGTATATTGCTTGTACTGTCTGTAACAATCTGTATTTTCACCTGGTGTCCCCCTTGCTTTCTTAAACAAATTATTCTGTACTTTTTTTATTTTCACCCGCATGATAAAGCCTTTGTGTTAGATAAGCCAAATCTATATCCTCATTGGCATTTGCCATGTCCAATACATCCTCCCATATTTTTTCACTTGTGTCCCTTCTGTTTCTGGGCTCGCACAGATGCCTTATCGTCAATACTACACCGTTGTTCGCCACTTCAGTATATACTATTGGCGTCAAATGGTTGTAAAAAATCATAAATTTTTGTGATGCTTCCTTAACACCTCTGCCAGCCTCTTCTGTCAGGTGTATCGTATGGTTTTTTGCGATATTTTCCAATATGCCTTTTGCTTTTCTCCAGTTGCTTTCGAATGTTATTGTAACTCTTATTTCATTCCATATATACTTAAATCCCTTGCTGTAGTTGGCAATGCTTTTATTGAAAACCAAACTGTTTGGCATATGCACTATTCTTCCCGTGCTTTGGTCCGCCCCTGCCCAATTGTTGATTTCCAGAAGGGTGAACTGAAAAACCCTTATGTCTATGACATCTCCCGATATAGAATTTATTTCTACCCTGTCTCCAACTTCAAGCGGTCTTTTCACTATTAAAAAAAGCCAGGCTGCAATATCTGAAATTGGGTCTTTGAGCGCAATCGCCAGACCGGCGGAAAAAATCCCAAACAATGTTGTCAAAGACTCTATTCCCTGAAACCAAATTCTTGCTACAATCAGAAATGCAAAGAAATACAAAATATATGTTATCACTTTTCTTATTTTGTAATTGGCGTGGTGTCCTTCTATTCTTCCTGTAATCAACTTCGTCAATAGCCTGCCCAAAATCCATGCTATGCAAAATATAAGCAAACTTATCAATAATTTTGTTCCGAAGTCGTAGCTTATTCCCGTCGCATCATTAAACTGATTAATCAAAGATTTCATTTACATCATTCCTTATTGTTTTCTACTTTGGTGTTTTGGTCAATTCAACCATCTCGTCGATTTTTCTCTCTATTCGCAAGAGCGCGTTTTCTTCTTTTTTTCCATTCTCCATGTTTTCGGAAAGCCCTGCCAGATTCTTATCCAAATTCTTTTTCATGTCCTCGGTAACTTTTGCCATTTTGCTTATTTCATCAAATACAACCCTGTTGGCCCTTTCCATGGTGGCTTCGAGTTTTCTTGTAGATTCGGTGAATCTTTTCAGAAACTGGTCGTTCTCGGATTCCAGAAACATTGAGAGTAGTCTTTCAGGATCGAGGACTTCGTTTAGTCCGTATCCCCTTATCTTATAGGTCCCTCCGGCGGTGCAGTACGGTTTGTTCCTGCCCGGCGATATTTCAACCCTGAAAAAGGGCTTCATCTTCAAATTTTCCACATATATTTCAAGGTCTACTTTAGGAATACAACTGTTGGACTTGCTAAGTATGTTGAGCCTCTCCTGGTCGCCAACATCGCAACCGATTATTTTCCCTCGCTGCCTGTTTTTTTCATCCGTGTCTTCTTTGACACCAACAAGAATAGTCCCTCCGTGCTCGGAATTTGCAAAAGCCACCATATCCGAAGAGTCGAGCCCTCCCACACTTTGCTTGAACTCTATTTCATAATTTTCCTCTGCGTCGAGGAGCTGTTTTGTCCGCTTTGTTATAACGTCAAATACATTGTTGTCTATCATTGTATCAATCCTTTCGCTTCTATGCCTTCCCTTGTTTGACTATGCCCTTCCTGTAGGACTCAAGAAGCAGACTCAGGAGTTCAATCTGTTTTTTGATTTCCTCACCTACATCAGTGTCTTCAACACTTTTTCTTTTTGCTGTCTTTTCCAGAACACTTGTTTTCGATATCATGTCCTTTTCTTCATTTATGGCCTTTTCTATCGATTCGAAAGGCTCATGGCAAGCAAGAAGCAATCCATATGAATTGTATATCAACGTATATCCGGCAGTCCCTGTGGTCGCTTGGTAGGCTTTTGAAAACCCTCCATCTATTACGAGAAGCTTCCCGTCTGCCTTAATGGGACTTTCCCCGTCTTTTCTTTTTACGGGTACATGCCCACTGACTATGTGTGAAGTTTGAGGGTCGAGTCCGAACTCCTTCAATATTTTTTCAGCCGAACCCGGATCGTCCCTCAATGCATAATAGCTGTCCTTTATCTCGACATGGGTGTTCTTGTCATCTATGAAGTATCTTTCAAACGTAGTCATTTTATCCTTGCCGAAAAGCGGGGAGTTTTCACCGCACCACATATACCACATTGCATCCCTGGCGTATGAACGTTCGGGCGAGCCCTCCCTGTTGTAGAAAGCCTGCCTTGCCAGTGCGTCGCATTTGTCAAGAAGGCTCTTTCCTTTGTATCCATTGCCTTCAATAGGAATATTTCTAAAGCTCCCATCCTCGTTCATAGGAATGCATGCATGATAAAGAAGATTGGAGTTATATTTCAAATACATGCTTCCCTTTGTATACATCAAATCCATGTGCTTTTGAAGCTTTTCGCTATTTATGAAAGAATGCACCAATTTTTCAATAACCTCGTTTTCCTCGTCAGTCAAGGAATACGGATCTTTGGGATCAACCGTCGGAAAAGCAGTGTCTTTCATGGGGAATTTCCGCCCCCCTATTTCAACCACTCCTGCATGGCAATCCATTTTGTGAAGGAGCAAGCGATTTTCCATAGCATAGGCCGGGTGTTTCATTATGGTCTGTCCTTCAAGCTTGAATTGAATTATGGCTATGGCCTTATGCATCCTGGATATGAGGTCAAGATCCTTTTGCCTGTAGTTTGCATATTCCATTGTTTTAGGTAAAAATTGAAGGCAGGGGTCTTCTCCGTATTCGTCAAGTGCAAAAGTTGCCAGTGGAAAAAGATTTATTCCGTATCCATCTTCCAATGTGGTCATGTTTGCATAACGACAGGATATCCTAACCACATTTGCAATGCATGGTTTTGATCCACAGGCAGCCCCCATCCACAAAATATCGTGATTGCCCCATTGTATGTCAAGCGAGTGGTGTTTCATCAAAGAATCCATTATTATATGGGACCCCGGTCCCCTGTCATAGACATCTCCAACTATGTGAAGCCTGTCAACGGCAAGCCTCTGAATTACGCAGGCTATAGCTTCTATAAACTCATCTGCCCTGTCAATATCGATTATGGTTTCAACAATCTTTCTGTAATAGTGAGCCTTGTCCTCAATAGCAAAATCCTGATGCAAAAGTTCCTCTATTACATACTTGAAATCCTTAGGCAGAGCCTTCCTGACCTTTGACCTGGTGTACTTTGACGAAACCGCCCTGCAGACCTCAAGAAGGCGGTGTATATTGTCAGAATACCATTTTTCCAGATTGCTTTCCGTTTCCTTTACTATTTCCATTTTCTCGGTAGGATAATAAAGCAATGTCAAAAAACTTCTCATCTCGGCCTCATTGAGTGATTCGCCAAAAAGTTCGGTCGATTTCCTCCTAAGCACCCCCGATGCATTTTTCAATACATGTGTAAAAGCTTCATATTCGCCGTGCAAATCCGTAAGAAAATGCTCGGTTCCCTTGGGTAGATTCAAAATCGCCTTGAGATTGGTTATCTCTGTACATACTGATGCCACACTAGGATATTGCTTGGACAGCATTTTGAGAAATTCAACATTTTTTTCTATTTTCTTATCCATGGATATCCCCCATCTTTCTTTTACAAATATTCATAGGCAAGTTCTGCCCTTATGCTTGAATTGTCGTTCCCGCTTGACCCTTGAGAGCCTCTATAGCCGTATCAAGAGAAGTTATTATTGCCTTTTCTCCTCCGCTTTCCACAAAAAGCATGCATGCCTCCACTTTTGGGCCCATGCTGCCTTTTTTGAAGTGGCCTTGTCTTTGAAGCCTTTTGACTTCTTCTTTCCCAATTCTGTCAATGGCCTCCTGGTCGGCCTTTCCGTAATTCTTGTATACTTTAGAAACATCAGTAAGAATCATGAATATGTCTGCCCCGAGTTCAGTCGCCAAACGCTTCCCCCCGAAATCCTTGTCTATAACCGCTTCTATGCCTATCAGTTCTTCCCCATTTTCCACAACGGGTATTCCTCCGCCTCCGTTTGCAATCACTACGCATCCCGAATCAACAAGCTCTTTGACTGCATTAATTTCAACAAGTCTTTTTGGCCTTGGAGAAGGAACCACCTTCCTCCAACCTCGGCCGGAATCCTCTATCCAATTTTCCCCCATCTCTTCCATGGCTTTCCTTGCATGCTCTTCTCCGTAAAAAGGTCCAACCGGCTTGCTTGGGTTCTTAAAAGCGGGATCGTCCTTGTCCACAACCATCTGTGAAACTATTGTAACTATCGGCTTTTCAATTCCTTTGTCCCTGAGTATATTGCCGAGCTGTTGCTGCATCATGTAGCCAATCAATCCCTGGCTTTGGGCTCCGCAAATGTAAAGGGGCATTGCAGGAACAATTGCCGATGCGGTATTGTTCTGAATCAGTATGTTGCCTACCTGGGGACCGTTGCCGTGGGTCAAAATTATCCTGTGTCCCATTTCAATCATATACGCAATTTGAAAGCATGTTTTCCTTACATTTTCCATCTGTTGCCCAGCTGTCCCCTGTTGTTTGGGTTGAAGTATTGCATTGCCTCCCAAAGCTATCACAATGGTTTTTCTATCCATGGTTATCCTCCGAATATTTTGACTGTCTATGCCTCTCAACGTAAAAAACTCAACTGAGCCTTCTCTTTTTCACTTTCCTTAAGCTTATCATTGACTACATAATACGTCCCGCTCCCGGTGCCTTCCTGTATCAAAACTTCCTGATCAACAAGTGACTTGATTTCCCTGAATGCCTCGTCCCTGTTTACATCATTAAGATTTTGGTATTCCCTGTTATTTATGCTTCCGTTTTTCATCGCATAGGATACTGCGGCCATTCTGTCCTCGTCGATTTTTAAATTCATTTCTTCCAGCCGCCTGATGTCTTCCATGCCCAGTATTTCCCTGTTGCCCAGCCTTACTATAAAATCCTCCCCCTCACTTTCAAAAACAGGCGGTTCCAAGCGGTATTTTTTGGCTTCCGAAAACATTTTCCTTACACCGGTTCCCGCATTATTAATTTCTCCCATTTCCTGTAATATCCGTACTATAGTTGTATTTCTACAGTGGGCATATTCCTCGAGATTTTTTTCCTGCAAGCCCTCTCCCAAAAGCGGACCCGGGCTCTTGATTTCAATGTGCTTGTCGGTAATTTTTATTCTTATATATTTACCCGATGCATATGAGTCGTAATCCCTGTGTATGAGACTGTTCCATACAGCTTCCTCTATTGCTTCGAGCGGATATTCCGGCATCTCTACATTTTTTCCACTTAAATAGCCTACTTTTGCCCTCTTTCCAATTCTTGTTTTTATAGTTTCCATGGTTTTGTCCTTCATTTCAGTCAATGTTCCATAAATTTTTTCAACATTCCCATTGTCACCCTTGCCCGACAAAACCGTAACGTGAAGCTGGGGAAGATAAAGCTGAGGGTCTTTCCCGAAAATCAAAAGACCTGAAACAGTAGCCCTTTCTTTTTCACCTAAAGAACTTATTACGCCCAATTTTTCAAGCAGGTCCTTTTCTTTAATAAAAACAGGTCCATGTTTTTCTTTTATGGCATCCAAATAAAGACCCAGTTTGGTGCGGTCCAAATCATCTTCGGATGTTCTTGGAACAGCTTTCAAATCCACATTTTCTGTCATTTTTAAAACAATGCCATTTCGATAATCCATTTTTCCCCTCTCCTTCCCTGGCTTTGATTAAAACGCTTCATAAAAGCGCTTTTTTACATCCGAGAACTCGACTTCGATTTTTCGTCCATATATGAAATCGTCATATGCGTTTACCTGCAGGGCTTCTCCTTTTTCATCCTTTTCAAGCCTTATCGGAATATCGAAAGTGAAACAACTTCCCTTTCCGATCTCACTCTCCACTCCAATCGAACCTTGGTGCATCTTCACAAAACCCTTGACCAGTGAAAGCCCAATTCCGCTGCCTTCATTGCTGCTGGTGAAAACATCTTCCGCCTGATTGAACCTGTCAAAAATCCTGTCCAGCTGCTTTTCCTCTATTCCACTGCCTGTATCCTCAACTGAAACGAACAGTCTTTCACCCTTCTTCCATGCACTTGTTTTAATGCTTCCTCCCGAAGAAGTGAATTTAATGGCGTTTGAAATAAGATTCAGCATGATTCTTTCAATTTTTTCAACATCGCATGATACAACTATCGGCGCACTTTCAATTTGAGACGATAATTCTATGCCCTCTGACTTGGCCAATTGCTTAGTCGAAGCCACTATGCTCCCTATTACTTCAGCAAGGTCCCAATTCTTTTTGTTTACCATATAGAAGCCAGCTTCAATCTTGTTTATGTCTATCAAATTATTGACCAGCTTTATCAGCCGATTGTTGTTTTGCTTCATTATCTGCAAATGGCGCTTGTTTTTTAGGGAAAATCCAGGCATTTCTGCTGATATTTTCGCGTTTTTCATTTCCATCAGCTGGATTGTCCCCGATATGGCATGAAGGGGTGTTCTGAAATCGTGGGATATATTGGCGAAATATTCTGTCCTCATTCTTTCGTATTCCAGCTGTCTTTCAACCTTTCGGCGCAAATCCTCGTTTCTTTTTTTTGCCGAAACATCCCTTATTACGCTTAGAAAAGCCAAGCCTTCAGAATATGGGAATTTAATAGTCTTTATTTCTACAGGTGTTTTCCCCCCATCTCCTCTTATTATTTCATCTTCTATTACAGGCAGCATTTCTTCCCCGCTTGCAATTCTGTTCAGCCTTTCAAGCAGAAAACCCTTTCTCTCGTCTTCAAAGAAATACATGGCAGCTTGTCCGACTATACAGGATGGATCATCCAGACTAAGAAGCTTGGCGGCTGCAAAATTCGCCAGTATGTACTTGTCATAGTCGTATACGAAAACTGCATCCGGAAAATTCTCAATAAGATGGCGATACCTTTCTGCGCTTTTTATCTTTTCTTCCTCAAGCATCAATCTGTCTGTTATGTCCCTTGCTATGCTGACAAAAGAATTTTTACCCGAAAACGGAAAACTGATTGTCTTTGTTTCAACAAAAACTTCGCTTCCGTCTTTCCTTACTATCCTCTGCTCTATCATGGGTACATCGGTATTCGGCTTTTCCAGCTGGCGAAGCCTTTTTTCCATGTCTTGAAAATGGTCCGGGTCCACATATGTGTATATGCTCTTGCCTTCCACATCCCTGGGCGACATTTCCCCAAGTAGGTCTCCCCCCGACTCGTTTGAGTACAAATATTTTTCCCAGTCGTATATAAGAACCGAGTCGGGCAAAAAATCAAGCAGCCTCTTCAATTGTCTGTCATTTTCCATAACCCGTTTTTCGTTTTCTTTTTTTTCCGTTATATCCCTTATTATGCTTATATATCTGTCATCGGCTTCCAGCTCATAGGAAATAGACCTTATTTCAAGTATTTTTTCGTTTCCTTCTTTAGTCCTTATATTTCTTTCGACCAGAGGCACACTTCCTCCGGCGAGAATCACATCCCGCCTTCTTATTGCGTCAGTCGCGGCTTTTTTTGTCAAAAAACTCAAAAAATCTTTGCCCTTCAATTCTTCCGGCGAATCGAAACCCAAAATCGACGCTGCGCTTTTGTTAGCCAACTCAATAATTGACCTACCACCAGGAAAATGCTGTATCAAAACCCCGTCCGGCAAACCCTCAAGCAGGTTCTTATAGCTGCTTTCAACATCGCGCATAGACTCTTGCGCCATTTTTCGCTCAGTCAAGTCCCTTGCCCAGGACACAAGAACCCTTTCATCGCCAATCATGAACACTCTACTGTTGACCTCTACAGGCAATAGCCTTCCGTCCTTGCCTACGAAAGTCATTTCAAATGATTTAAACCATCCGTCCCCAACCTCTTCAAATATCTTTTTGGCTTTTTCCCTTAGATTTGGATGAACAAAGGCTTCCGGAGGCATTTCTTTCATTTCCTCCATTTCATATCCAAAAAACTTTACCGCCGCCTCGTTTACATCCTTTATATTTCCAACCTTGAAGTCGGAATCGACACTGCGAAGCACCATAATATCGTCTATATTATTGAATATTACCGAGTACTTCATTTCATTTTTATGTATTTTTCTTCCGGCATCGGTATAATTCATATAAATATATACAATTGCCAGGAAGATGCAAAAGGATGCGATCAGGTCATAAAGCAAATAATGCTTTTGGTAATATGGGTAGCTGAAAGCAAATGAAGAAATGAAGGCAATAAGAGCAATGCTCAAAACACCAGCAATGATTTTGGCCCTTTGCACATGGTTGATTTTTTTCTTTCCTGCAAATTTTTTCATTTTTTCAAACATGTTTTAACCCTTCCATCACTTAAAATAATTCTATCAATCTGCACAAATTGGTCAAATTCATTTAGGTTTTTTAAATAAAAATGTCAACTTTATACTTCTATTTCCCTGGTCTGTTTTCCTTCATCCTGCCAAAAGTTCTCTTTAATGTGGATAAATTCTTAAAGTGCTTGTATAATTGACTTATAAATATAAGGGGGGGTAAAATGAAAAAATTGTTGTTGATTGCAACCGGCGGCACTATCGCCTGCTCGGAAGGCACAAGGGGCCTGGCTCCTTCAATGTCGGCATCTGAAATACTTTCCTACGCTTCCGATTCAATAGGCGGTTGTAAAATAGATGCGTTTCAGCTTTTCAACATAGACAGCACCAATATGCAGCCCGAATATTGGCTGGAAATAACGAAAATGATAATGGGCCTTTATAATGAATACGACGGCTTCATAGTTACACACGGAACAGACACAATGGCCTACACTTCCGCAGCTCTGTTTTATTTGATTCAGAATTCAGAAAAACCCATAGTAATAACAGGCGCCCAAAAACCTATTTCATATGAAAAAACTGATGCCAGAAAAAACCTTACCGATTCAATCTGTTTCGCCCGCGAAGGAATAGGAGGAGTATATCTCGTTTTTGATGGAAAGGTCATCAGTGGGTCTAGGGCCGAGAAATTGCGTACAGAAAGCTACAACGCTTTTGAAAGCATCAATTATCCCTTTATTGCAAAAATCATAGAAAACAATGTCGTATACAACAAAAAAGCTCAAATGCAGAAAAAATTTCGCAAAACTTTATTCAGCAGCTCCCTCAACTCAAATGTATTTCTTATGAAACTGGTTCCGGGTTCAAATCCCCATATTTTGAATAAAATAGGCAAGGACTATGACGGATTCATAATTGAAAGCTATGGTAGGGGAGGAATCCCTTTCGAGGGACGGAGAAACTTTTTGCAAGCAATCGAAAAATTGACCGCAATGGGAAAATCGGTTGTAATAACAACCCAGGTTACTTTGGAAGGCAGCAATCTGACTATTTACGAGGTTGGCAAAAGGGCTTTGGAAAGCGCTGTGATTCCGGCTTACGACATGCCCATAGAAGCAGTGGTGACGAAACTGATGTGGGCGCTCGGGCAAAGTCGTGACCAGGAAAAGGTTCGGCAGCTTTTCCTCACCCCCATTTCGAACGATATAGTGGTGTTGTAGATTCGACACGCAAATCAATAAAAAACCGGCAAAACGAATACTCGTTTTGCCGGTTTTTTATTGATTTGCGTGGTCTTAAAAAGTCTTCAATGTTTCCATGATGCTCTTGACCGCGTAATCCACATCCTCGGCGGTGGTTGAATAGCCCAGGCTGAATCTCACAGTGCCTTGAGGAAAAGTATCCAGCGTCTTGTGTGCCGCAGGAGCGCAATGGAGCCCGCATCTTGTGCTTATTCCGTATCTTTTGCTCAGTTCATGGGCAATAAGAGCGTTGTCCATCCCCTCGAAATCGAGCGATACAACTGCTGTGCGCCATAAAAGGTCCTTTCTGCCGACAAGCCTGGCCTGGGGAATCCTGGTCAGCGCCTTAAGGAAACGTCCCGTCATTTCAAGCTCGTGTGCAGCGATTTTTTCAACTCCTGTTTTTTCAATATAAGAAAGAGCAGCATGCAGTCCGAAAATCCCAACCACATTGGGCGTTCCCGACTCGAATTTGTCAGGCATATATAAAGGCTGTTCTTCCATTTCCGAAAGACTGCCTGTACCTCCTTCAATGAATGTGTCCGTCATTTCGGCCAATCTGTCGCTTATTGCAAAGCCTCCTGTCCCTTGGGGCCCCAAAAGGCTCTTGTGTCCAGTGAAGGCTACAGCATCGGCTCCCAGCCTTTCCATGTCGACATTCAAAAATCCGGCTGTCTGCGCCGCATCCACAATGAAGGGTATGCCCTTTTTTCTGCAAACAGACCCAACCGCTTCCAGGTCCAGCACGGTGCCGGAAACGTTCGACCCGTGGGTCATTATTACGGCTTTGGTGTTCTTTTGTATTTTGCTTTTGAAATCCTCGATATCGAGATTTCCCTCCGAGTCGCACTTGGCTCGGCTGAAGGAGACCCCCCTCTTCTTCAAGGCCATCAGCGGCCGCATCACGGCATTGTGCTCGACAGAAGAAACGACCACGTGGTCTCCGCCGGCAAACAGTCCCTTGATGATTGCATTCAGGCTTTCCGTTATGTTTTTTGTGAAAACGACATTCTCCGGTTTGTCGAAACTGAACAGCCTGGCAATCATTTCCCTAGTTTCAAAAACTATGTTTTCGGCCGAGAAAGCGCTTTCGTAAGCTCCCCGGTTGACACTGCATCCGACTTCATTTATGTATCTGCTCATTGCTTCTGCAACACCCGGCGCCTTGGGGAAGGAGGTTGCACCGTTGTCCATATAGACGTTTTTATTCATCAAATTCTCCTCTCTATGGCATTTTCTACTAACCATTATAATGCAAAACACTAATTTTTTCCTATTTTCCTTATCATATAGTATTTTTTTATACAAGGATTGCTGTCATTGATAATCATTATTTCTACTGCAATAAAATCATTGTTAAAATGAAAACGCAATCAAACCACATATATCGAAAGGAGTCAACAAAATGCAAAGCAAGAAAGGAATAATCGCAACGGGTGCGGCCATAGGCCTCATAGCAGTATTATTGGTCAAAATGGGCAATCCCGCAAACATGGGCTTCTGCATAGCCTGTTTCATACGCGACATTGCAGGAGGTCTTGGCCTTCACCGCGCAGCTGTCGTTCAGTATTTGAGGCCCGAAATAATGGGGCTTGTGCTTGGAGCCTTCATCGCGGCCAAGGCAGGCAAGGAATTCTCTTCGCGCGGAGGATCGTCACCGATGACCCGTTTTTTCCTGGGCATCATTGTAATGATAGGCGCTCTGATGTTCCTGGGATGTCCACTTAGAATGATTCTCCGGCTAGCAGGCGGAGACTTGAACGCGCTTGTAGGAATAGTAGGATTCGCAGCAGGCATTTACATAGGAGTTCTCTTCCTCAACAAGGGTTTCAGTCTAAAAAGGACATACAGATTGCCCGATTTTGAAGGCTACTCCTTCCCTATTTTCAATCTTTTTCTTATGATTCTTCTTGTCGCCGCTCCGGCATTCGTAATATTCAGCGAATCGGGCCCCGGATCGATGTACGCTCCGATAGCGATAGCGCTTGCCGCCGGGCTTGTTGTAGGTTTTCTGGCGCAGAAATCCAGGCTGTGCTGCGTGGGCGGGACTCGCGACATGATACTTTTCCGCGACAATTATCTTTTGCTCGGTTTTCTTGCGATTTTCGTCTTTGCAGCAATAGGAAATGTTGCAACGGGAATGTTTTCGCTCGGCTTTGAGGGTCAGCCCGTGGCACACACCGACGGCCTTTGGAATTTCCTGGGGATGGCAGTCGTGGGCTGGGGCTCGGTCCTTCTTGGAGGATGCCCTCTCAGGCAACTAATACTTGCAGGAGAAGGCAATGCCGATTCCGCAATAACATTTTTCGGCATGCTTGTAGGCGCAGGATTCGCACATAACTTTTCACTTGCCGCCAGTCCAAAAGGAGCAACAGTAAACGGCCAAATAGCCATTGCCGTATGCATCGTCCTACTTATCGCAATCTCGGCGGCAAACATAGAAAAAACACCATTCAAATCGAAGGGAGACTTGTCATGAACAGAATAGATACAAGGGGAATGTCCTGCCCGCAGCCGGTGCTTATGACTAAAAAAGCGATTGACAAAAGCACGAAAGCACTGGAAATACTGGCTGGCGACAATACCGCAAAAAACAATATAAAGCGTTTTCTCGAATCAAAAGGTTTTTCAGTTGAAATCGAGGAAGCAAGTGAAGAATTTCTTCTGAAGGCAACAAAATAAAATGACCTATACTGTTGTATTTTTCACTCACTCAGGCGCAGTCAAGTTCGACAGGCACATGAAAAAATCGGGCTTTTTCTGTGAACTGATGCCGGTTCCGAGGAAACTCAGCTCAAATTGCGGAATCGGAGCCAGAATAGAGTACGAGGGTTCTCTAGATGAAATCATTTCAAACGATACCGAAAAAATTTTCAAGCATGTAGGAGATTCCTATGAACTTGCTTATTCCGACCAATAAAAAAGCCGCGTCCAGTTAACTAACTGGGCGCAGCTTTTTTTATTATATAATTCAATGTTTGAAATTCTTCTTCATGAAGTCTTCAATCATTTTTTTACTTGCGGGGGCTTTAGCCAAATAGCCCTGGTACATGTCGCATCCAAGTTCTTTCATCGTTTCAAGCTCCAATTGAGTTTCCACACCTTCCGCAATTATTCCGGCACCAAGACTTTTTGCCATAGCCGCTATAGCCTTGACTATTGTTCTATTGTCATTTTTTTTATCTATCCCATCGACAAAACTCCTGTCAATTTTAACAAAATCGACATGTGAATCTCTTAGCTGGCTGAAAGACGAATATCCTGTGCCAAAATCGTCAATTGACACCGAAACTCCCATAGCCTTGAGTTTTGAAAGCTTTTCATTCAATTTGCAAATATTGTCCATAGAATAACTTTCAGTAATTTCCAAATGAATGTTTTTTCCCTCCGACTTATTTTTTTTCATGGCTTCGGAAATACAATCAACTATGTCTTCCCTCTCCATTTGCTTTACCGAAACATTAATCGATATAAACAAATCTTCTCCAAAACATCTTTCCCATTCCTTCAGTGCCTTAAGTGATTTGTTTAGAGCAAAATCTCCAAGACTGTGGATTTCACCTATGTCTTCCGCTATAGGTATAAATAGATCAGGCGGTATTTTCCCCAGTTCCGGATTTTCCCATCTCATAAGCGCCTCGCAACCCTTGACTTTCCCTTCCATTGTCAATATGGGCTGGTAATGCATTTCTATTTCATCTTTGGCCAAGGCCGTTTTAAGCCTGCTTTCCAATTCAAAACGGCGGACAATCTTTTCTTCTATTTCATCTGTAAATATAAGATGCCCGCTCTCTCCACTCTTCTTGGCCTCATACATGGCCATATCGGCCTTCTTTATTATATCCTCGACTTCATTGCCATGATCGGGATATATGGCAACGCCAATGCTGAGTGAAATCTTTATACTGTAGTCGAAAATCCTGAGATTTCTGCCCAGCCTTTCGAGAATGCCTTTCATTTTGTCGGCTATTTCTTCACTATCCCCGCAATCTGCGAAAACGACGAACTCGTCCCCGCCCATCCTAGCCACAACATCTTCTTTGTCAAAACTATCCTCTATATTTTTTGCGACATACCTTAGAATCTTGTCGCCGGCATTGTGGCCCATGCTGTCGTTTATGCTTTTGAAACCATCAAGGTCCATATAGAAAACGGCAATTTTTTCTCCCTCTTTCAGTTTTTCTATTCTGTTCCTGAGTTTTCTATAAAAAATTTTCCTGTTGAAAAGTCCTGTCAAGCTGTCCCTGTAGGCAAGAAATTCTATCTCCTTTTCCGCCCGTTTCTTTTCGGTTATGTCGGAATATATTCCATATCCTCCAACCTGCTTTCCATTAAGCCAAACAGGGTATGCCAAAATATGAACATCTATAAGATCTCCCCACTTGTTTTTTCTTTTTGTTTCAAACTTGACAGTATTTCCGCCTATGAGTCTTGCCGAAAGTCTTTCTGCTTCCGCAAATCGGCTCTCTGGAGCTATAAGGCTGTTTACGTCTTTTCCCCTGGCTTCATCCATTTCGTATCCGAACATGGACTGGAATCCATTGTTTATGTCTACAACCCTGTCCTCAGTGTCAATCATTACAATCCCCAATGGGGAATTGTCGAAAAGCTGCTTGAAATAAGCCCTCTGCTCTTCAAGCTGGCCGACAACATGTTTGCGGCCCCTTATATCCCTGTAGTTTACAACTGTCCCTACAATTTTTCCTCCAATTATTATAGGGTTGCCCGAGGCTTCGACATCTATCAGTTCGCCCGACTTGTTCCTTCTCCTGGTCTCCACATTTACCGAAATGCCTCTTTTTATTTCTTCGTTGCATGAAATGGCTTCTTTTATGTATTCTTTTGAAACTATGAATTTGTCAATGTTTTTATCTTTGCACTCCTCAGGCTCATATCCGAAGAGATTGACAAAGGCCATGTTTATGTCCATCACTCTTTGCTTTGAATCCAGCAAAGCCATTGCATCGAGTGATTTATCAAAGAGCTGCTTGAAATACTGGGAATTCGTCTCTATTTCCTTCTTCATGCGGCTTTTTTCCGTCAAGTCCTTGTAAACGGCGTAAATTCCAAGAAGCTCACCGTTCTTAAGAATAGGATTGACTATAATCTCTACAGATATTGATGACCCGTCCCTATGGTAGCGAACTGTGTTGATTGAAATGCGCTTGCCTCTTAGCGCCCTGGCTGAAATCTTGTCAGCCTCTTCCCTTCTTTTACCCACCGCCACGATGTCGTTTATCCATTTGCCCTTTGTATAATCCAGCGGATATCCGAAAAGATTCTCGAATGCCTTATTGCAGTATACCACCCTGTCATCGTTGGCAAGAAGCACCAGGGCTTCGGTCGAAGCATTGAAAAGAGTCTCAAAATAAGCCTTTTGAAGGGCAAGCTCCTCCCTTGCTCCGCTTTTATCGCTTTGCCCCTCATAGATCCTGTATGTTCCTACAACTTTTCTGTTTTCAAGAATGGGATGGCCGGTAAACTCGCAACAGATAGTTTTTCCCCATTTGTCGACAAGCTCTACCTTTTTCTTTTGTATTCCTTTTTCATGAATTTCTTCGCATATGTTCATAAAAGGGATTTTTTCGGAGGGAGGAGCAATCAAGTCATAACAGTATTTTCCGACAGCTTCTTCTTTCGAATACCCGAACATGTCTCTGAATGCATCATTTATATCCATAACCCTGTTCATTGAGTCGCATATTACTATAGGAACCGAAACCTGCCTGAAAAGACCTCCGTAAAAATGTTCCGTTTTTCTTCTCAGAAGGGTGTCTCCCTTTTCTCTGATGCGGTCGAATATTACAAATCCACTGTCCGGAAATTCGCTTTCATCCGGAATTATCTTTAAAGCTGTCTCCAACCTTAACCCCTTGATTCTCAATGCTAGCTTGAGATTCTTTTCAGCTTGCTCGTCATTGAAGGCGGCATTTAACCCATTGACAACCTCACTAAGAGTCTTTCCTCCTGGCTGCTTTGGATCCAAATATTCGATGACATTCTTTTCCTTCAAATCCGAAACGCTTTTTATATTCAAAAGGTCCTTGCCGCGGCTGTTTATCCAAACAAGTTCCCCTTTCTTAAAAAAAAGAACAGGCATGACAATCTCATTTAGCACAGCCATTTCATTCAAACCAGTCATTTCCATCATCCAAATCATCTCCCCGCAGAATTTAAAAGCAATCGAAAAACGCTTTTTATAAAAATGTCGTTTTTTTAATAGTCGATAGCCATTCCGGAACCTGCCGCCCTGACTTTCACATATTGTGAAAGCTTTATTTTCGCTTCAAGACATGTGCAGTGGCACGCGTGCGTGCTTTTGACTCTGTTGTCCCTGAAATACTGTCCGGTCTTATCTATTTGAGGCGATTCCGGATCCATGAGATGAAAGCCTCCTATCACATCGATTATGCGCTTTTCTCCGGTAACCCTTTTTGCCTGTTCTATTATGTTGCATATGCCTGCATGAGAGCATCCCGTTATTACTACGATTCCATCGTCCATTTTATATGCCATAGCGGTGTCGTCTGTTATTGTATCCGGCTCCCATTTGCCGTTTCTAAGCACTTCCCCTATGGCAAGCTTGCCCTCAAAGTCGTGCTTTCTTTCTATCTGGCCGAGATACCAAAGGTTTTCTGTCAATTTGAAAGCCTCGTTGGTCAAAGCCATATCGAAATGCCTGCTGCATTTCTCTTCCGAAATCAAAGAACCGATTTCTTTGAACTGTTCGAATCTTCTGCTTGAAAAAACTTCTTCGTGCGCCACAAAAGTGGGCTTTTTAAAAGCTATGCCTTCGATTGCCCATTCGTTCATAAGCCTTATATAGGGATCAAGACCCCATGTGTGGTCCACATGTCCATGCGAAAATACGACTTTATCTATGTCGCGCAGGCTTTCTCCCATCTTAAAAGCGTTTTTTACGAACACATCCGAATATCCCATATCAAAAAGTATTTTTTCTCCGTCAGCTTCAATCAAGAAAGAAAGTCCCGGTTCCCCTAAAAAATATCTGTCAATTATCGTGTTGTTGTCCGCAAGCACTCTAAGTTTCATTTTGCATCTCCCCTTTTTTACCACTTTCTTCAATTTATTATATTTTACCACTATTATGAATTATTTAAAAACGCTTAAAACAAAAAAGCGGTTGCTTATGCAAACCGCTCAATGATTTTCATTCATTTTTTTCTTGATGCGCTTAGATCCTTAAGCCAAAACTGCCCCGAATTTCGTCTTTTCCCTATTCTGCATATCAATACCTGCCTTGAATTTCCTGCCAAGGTGTTTCTTTGGCAACAAGTGCGTACAGCAGAAGCTCAGCAGAGCTAATGTTTGTCGCAAGCGGAACATTGTGGACGTCGCAAATTCTAAGCAGGGCAAGTATGTCTGGCTCATGGGGCTGAGATGTGAGTGGGTCCCTTAAAAATATTACCAGGTCTATTTTTTCCGAAGCAACCATGGCGCTTATCTGGGCATCTCCTCCAAGAGGACCGGAGAGGAATCTTATTATGCTCAACCCTGTTTTTTCCTGTATCACTTTCCCCGTTGTACCTGTGGCAAACAGTTTGCAAGTCTCAAGCATTTTTTTATTTTTTCGGGCAAATGCGATTATGGCATTTTTCTTTTCATCATGGGCTATCAATGCAACCTGCATCTAGTCACCCCCCATGTCTTTTATTCTGGCAAAAATATCACCAAGTGATTTCCTTCCACTGGGACTCTCATCCTCCATAAATATTTCATTGAGATCCTCTTTTTCCCCAATTTTCCCCAAGGCTATAATGGCCAAAAAGTTCCTCTCCTCTATATTTCCAAGAAGTTCCTTAAGCTTCTTACGGCTGAAACCTCCCATAGCATGGCTTATAAGCCCTCTCTTGTGAGCTTCGAGCGACAAATATCCCCAGGCGGTTCCAGTGTCGAAATCCGCCCATCTATTTGCTTTTCCATTTTTATGGAAGGCAGGACGTGAAGAAACAACTATAAGGACAGGCGCCCGGTCCGCCCAAAGCCTGTTTCTTTCGTTGATTGCTTGTCTTACCACTTCCAGCTCGTCTTCATCAAAGGCTATATAAAATTCCCACGGCTGTTCGTTAAAGCATGACGGCGCATACCTTGCCGCCTCCAAAACCGCCATGACGTCTTCATAATCCACAGGATCTTCTGCGAACGCCCTTGGAGACCATCTCTCTTTAATCATTTCACTGATGTCAAAATCGAAATCGCGCATTTTTCCATCTCCTTATTTTTTAAAATCCACGTATTTCATTGAACATTCGAGATATTTTGCCAAAGCGTATATCCAATCCGAAAGGCGGTTGACATATTTAACGACTTCAGGCCTTATGTCCTCTTCCCTTGAAAGGGTCACAATCCTTCTCTCCGCCCTCCTGCAAATTGTCCTTGCCATGTGGAGGCTGGCGGACCGATGGCATGAACCCGGTATTATGAATTTGAATTGCTGCTCTCTGTTCATTTTGTCAAGCATGGAATCAATTTCAATTTCAAGGCCTTTTATTTTTTCCCCTGTCACTTTTTCCGGGAACTTGGAGTGGTCGGTTGTAGCAAGCTCTCCGGCAACATTAAAAAGTTCCCTCTGAACATCCATTATGGAATCTTTGATTGCATCCTCGTCAATGAAAGCTCTTGCAAGACCCAAGGCAGAATTCAATTCGTCAATGGTCCCATAGCTTTCCACCCTTATATGGTCCTTGGGCAGGCGGGTATTGTCATAAAGACTTGTTTGGCCCCCATCTCCACTCTTTGTGTAAATTTTCATAAAACAGCTCCTTTCGCCATTTGACGGCATCTTCCTTTTCCCTTAAAATATATTTTCCAACAGGCGGGCAGTCGAAAAAGCCGCCTGTAGATTATATCCTCCGCTTTCCCCGTCAATATCCAAAAGCTCGCCGGCAAAGAAAAGCCCTTCCACCATCTTTGATTGCATGGTTTTGCGGTTTATTTCACGGGTGTCAACCCCGCCCCGTGTGACCATTGCTATATTGAATCCTTTGATTTTATCTATTTCAAATCTCTCTTCAGTCAAAAAAGCCGCCAAAAGCTTTCTTTCTTTTTTTCCAAGCTCGGATACCTTAAGCCCTTCCCCTATGTCAGATTTGCTCCTTCTGTCATTGCAAAAACGTTCTGATAAGCCCAATTCTCTTAGGTATCTTTTTACTTTTACCGGCGGACTTGTAGACGCACGTTCCACAAACTTTTTTTCAAGAGAAGCTCTGTCGTGCCCTAAGAGATAATTGATTTGGAGTATGTCTCCAGGCTCAAAATACCTTGAATTATTCAATATGACGGGTCCAGAAAGACCGTCATGGGTATAAAGCAGGGGGCCACTGAATGATTTCTGTTTTTTCCCTCTGCGCCAGAGTCCCAATCCAACTTTTTCAAAGGAAAGTCCAGCAAGAGACCCTCCCCCGAAATTTTTGCAGACTACCGGCGCCAGTGCCGGCTTAAGTGGCAAAATTGTGTGGCCCAGACTTTCAGCAAAACCGTATCCGTCTCCTGAAGAGCCGGTTGATGGATAAGACATTCCTCCAGTGGCCAAGACAAGTAATTTTGATTTGCAGGTAAGATTTTTTGTTTCAACCTGGAATCCGCTGCCGGTTTTTACTGTTCTTGCAACTTTTTCATTGCAAAATATGTCGACCCCCAACAGCCTAAGTTCTTTTTCAAGCACGCTTAATATATCTGACGCCTTTCCCGATCGGGGGAAAATTTTACCGTCTTTCCTCTCTTCAAAGCTTATTCCCCTCTTCTCGAAAAAACTCAACAGGGCCCGATTGTCGAAACTCCTGAAAGCCGGTTTCAGAAAAGCCCCCTTGTCTCCATATTTGCCTTTAAATCCGTTTATGTCTCCGGAATGGGTAAAATTACATTGCCCGCTTCCTGATAGCAAGAGTTTTTTGCCCATCCGGTCATTCTTTTCTATAATAGCCACTCTTTCCAAATGCTCTTTCATTGTTATGGCGGCGAACATTCCCGCCGGTCCGCCTCCTATGACAAGAGCATCATACGACATCTTTTTTGTTTTTATGTCCAATCTTTCTCCCCCCTCGCATCATGTGGTAAACGGGGACTATGTACAAGTAAAAAGCAAAGGGAATGAAAAGGCTCCCCACCCCTATGGATGCGGCCGGAACCGCTCCTGCAATGTTCCATGGTATTAGAGGCGCCATTACAACAACCGAGTTTTCCAAATCAAGCGCAAGCCTTTCCCGTCCCTCACACTTATAAATCTCTTGGTTTTTCATAATTTGAAATACTATAATTATAGCCAGTGTTTGGGTGCATCCTATCACAGATCCCAAAGCGCTTGCCGCAAGCATAACTGGGAAAACACCGTACTTTTCAATCCATAATTTAATTCTACCCTCTGTTTCATTCATTAAACCGGCCTTGTCTAAAATGCCTGAGTAGGCAGCAGATATCAAGACTATGAGAGCTATGTTTATCATGGATATGATTCCGCCGCTTTTCATGATTTCGGGCAACATCCCCTCGCCTGTGAGCCTGTAACCGGAAATCATGTATGTCAGCACAGTCTTCACAGCCTCCCCCTGATACATTACAGCTACAATGCCTCCTGTCAAAACACTAAGTCCCATTGCGTATTTTACATGAATCCGCATAGCTGCGCATGCAAACAAAACGATCGCAGGCAAAAACGCCCAAAATCCCATTTGATATTCCCCCCGCATGTTTTCAAGAAATACAGGATCAACTCCTCTAAGAGGATTGAAGAAGGAAACAACCGTATAAATAATGCAAGTCAATGCAAATGGAATGGCGGCCGTCTTGAACATATGTTTTACATTTCTGTAGAGGTCTGTAGCAGTCAATATGGAAATCAAATTAGCACTTGATGACATAGGTGAACACCTGTCCCCGAAGTAAGCTCCCGCAATAATTGCTCCGCCTGCGACATACGGTGCAACTCCGGCCGATTTGGCCATGACAAGCAATACAACCCCTATGGTTCCTGCCGTTCCGAACGCTGTCCCCAGAAGAAAAGACATCAATGAGCTGAGGAGAAATGAAAACAGTATGAAAATCTTTGGATTCATCCATTTGAGTCCGTAATATCCTATGGCCGGTATCGTGCCTGCCGCCATCCATGTCGATGTTATTGCCCCTATCAGCATGAATATCTGCACAATAAGCATAATTCCCTCTGTCCCTGAAATCATCATTTTTATGATTTCAGTAAATAAAAATCCTTTTTGCCAAGCCATCCATCCGAAAATTATGATTCCTGCAATAAGAGGAATAATCAGATTAATCTTCATCAAAACCGCCAAAATCAACATGACAAATAGAATTATCGAAGCAAAAAGCATGTTCATAAAACCGCCTCCTGTGATTACCACTTTTAAAATAGTACCACTGCAGGAGCAAAAAAAAAAGAGCCAAAGGCTCTTTTAGTAAATTTCTACTTCATACTGCTGTTTCAATTCGTTTACTTTTTCCATATAAACATCTCTTTGTTTTTCAGAAACAAGCTTTTGCCCTATTTCAGTCTTTACCTCATCGTAGGCCTTTACAGAAGCTTCTTTCTTATCTTCAACCTTTATTATATGATAACCAAACTGGGTCTTGACCGGTTCGCTTATTTGTCCGACGTTCATTTCAAAAGCCGCTTTTTCGAACTCGGGAACCATTTTCCCTCTTTCAAACATTCCCAAATCTCCGCCGTTGGCATTTGAAGGACACTTGGAATATTTCTTGGCGGCTTCCCCAAACTCGATTCCACCGTCTATCTCGGTCTTTATGTTATTGGCTTCTTCCTCGCTGTCTACAAGAATGTGTTTTGTGTGTACGCTTTCCTGCGTTTGGAAGTTGCTTTTGTTTTCTTCGTAATACTTTTGCGCTTCTTTTTCATCAACCCCTACGTCAGCGATTGTCTTATTTACTGCGTACTGCTTGAGTATATTGGTCTTGACCGTCTCTACCTGGGCCTTGAAGTCTTCTTCTCCATCCATACCCTTTGCCATTGCATAAAGATAAAAAAGCTCTTGATTGATAAGTTCATTCAATACGTATTCTCTTCCCTTATCGTTATCGAACTGGGCCGCACGCTCCGGCCCAAGGCTTTTGATCATCATTTCCATTTCTTCTTTGCGTATTTCCCTGTTCCCTACTTTTGCTAATACATTTTCTCCCATTTAATATTCTCCTTTAAATTTAGTATAATGACATGATAACAGAAAGCTTTAAGCCTGTCCATTTATTGAATCCATTTCCTGTCTCTCAGAAGAGCCTCTATCTTGCCACTCTGCTTCACAGCATCCACTCTGACATCTGTCATGTCCATGTAAAGGCGTATGGATTCATCACATAAATTTCCGCCCTTCATTGCAAACACGCCGTCACTCATTTTTTCTCCATTAATGATTCCTTTTTTTTTCATTCCTCCAAGTATGAGCCCCATTCTCATATGGCCATCTTCCTCTTCTATGAAAAATCCCGCCACCCTGTCCAGATTTTCCTTGGAAAAATATTCCGAAAGGCAGGTCCGGCTGTCCAAATGGCTTATATCGACCATCCTTCCCCCTTCAAATGTAATTCTGCGGTTGTTCAGAAATTCCATTGAATTTCCTTCACTGCCAAGGACTGTACCATAGCCCTCAGCAGTTTCCCTGTGGACAAGAATTTCCAGTCGGTTCTTTCTGACTCTCCAAAAGGAATCTTCCGGCAGTTTAAGGGTCATTTGGTTGAAGAGGGAATTAATCATTATCTCTTCGTATCCCTTGCCATTAAAAAGCACACACATTTCATTGAATGAATCCCTCATAAATTTCACCTCTTTTATCCATTAAACCATAAATCGCATATGTCCGCTACAGTAATGGAAAATACAAGCGCAAGAAAAGCTTCCACATCCTTCGGTTCCTCTTTCTATCATCATTTTCTTTTATCGAGACCCGCCACATATCCGTAGCCCTCGTAGACTTTTACCCTCACGTCCAAAGCGCCGTCATTTGAATCGTATTGCAGGTCTTGTCCCGTATTTTCCTGGACATAATACCTTTCCAGCCCATAGTGGAGATAGACATGGTATGGTTTTGCAGATTCGCTTTTTTCACGCAACCCTGAAATACGAGCTTTAAGATACAGCCCTTGTGAAGGAGGCTTTGACAAAATTGAAGAAATTGAATAATAGCCTCTCTCATCCGGCTTCAACAATACATAAACAAAACTGTTATTGTATTTTCCTCCACCATTAAAGATTTCTTTCGAAAGCCTGTCGTGGGACGCTCTGCTTATTTCGAGATTGAGATGAACATAGTCCCCACGAAACAAATCCCTCGGGTCATATGCATCAGTTGCAAGCAATATTTCATTTCCCTGTGCTTTTGCCAATAGCGGTTTAAAAGCAATTCCACCCAATATCATTAGAGGGACAAGAAGGGCAATTACAAATCCAAGCCTGTTTCTATACGCTGTTTTCATCTTTTATGCCCCCTTTTTTCCTCATGCGTTCGAACATATATCCGAAGGCTATTAGCATCAGACCGCCTATTATGAAAAAGATTGACTTTGGCATAAAATCATAAAAGCTGTCCAAATAATATCTGAATATAAGCATGCATACGAAAAAAAGGCTGCTAATGCTGCCCTTTCGGGTATCCATTAGGAAATAGGCCATGAGAGCAATCCCAAATACCAGCGCAGTCTCTCCCGGGTATTGCCAGGTAATGTCCTTCCAAACGCCTTTGTATGTGATAACAAGCCCAGAAAATCCCAAAAACAGATTTCCTTCGAACAGAAAAATATCTCCATGAGGCGACAATGCATATTTCATTATGAGTCCCGCCGCAAATACTGCCCCCGCAGCCAGCAAAGCACTTCCATCCATTTCATGTATCAAATCGATGACCCAAAAGGCTGCAAGTATATTTTCAACAAACATGAAGTATGGACTGTTTTCAAAAACCAGCCTGTTGATTGCATAAAGCAAAATCAAAACAAAAATGAAATCCCAGGCTATGCCCTGATAGTTCAAATTTCCCAGGCTATGAACCAATAGCAGCCCATGGGCAAAGAAAAACAAGAGCTTGTCCTTGAGCACATAAGCCATTGGCAATGTACCCAAAGACCACAGCAGAAAACTTTTTGAAAAATGCATGGATATGTTGTACATCTGTTCAATCAGAAAAATGCCCGCACCAAAAATAAGTATCGATATGTATGAAAGGCTTAGACTCGTCCTGGGGTATTCTTTTTCCAATCTTCTTCCGGCCCATGCAAAACCCAAAAACCCCGCAGCCAATATAGCCAGTTTTAGGGATTTCCCAATTTCCTGCCAATTGCTGGCTATAAAACTTAATATGCCAAGCCCTACAAGAACAGCTCCTACAGCAAGTATTATTCGTATGAAGTTCATGCCTTCTTGACGCGGCTGATAGGCGTCCATGATTCGCGCTTGGGTATGGCTGTCTATAACCTTGCTTTTTTCGAGATAGGCAGCTTCATTTTTAAGAAAGTTGTAACTAGATCTCCCGATGACTTTTTTCTTCAAACTATCACATCCACGGGTTCATTTTTATCATTGTAACATAAGCGAAAACCGCATTTAAGCTATTTATACAAAATCCCCCCCATTCGCATAGTTGAATTGCGAATGGGGGGGATTGAATTGCGTTTCACTTGTTATGATATCTTGCGGTTCTCCAGGGAATTGTCATGCTGCATTACTTTCCAGACTCCCAATGTGCAAACCGGAACTACATAGAATGCGAAAAAGCCCCAGGTTATTGTCCCATATCCCTTTGCTATGAGACCGATAAGTCCGAATTGCGCTATTGCCGCTCCAATAACCAGAAGGGATATAGTAAGCGATGTGGTCAACTTTACAGGTATGGTTTCACCTTTTTCCTTGTATACTGAATTGATTCTTTCAGTAACTGCAAATATGAATCCTGTGCCCGTTTCTATGAGAGTTCCGAAAAGAACTACTTGGAATGTGATTTGGAAGAAAGGCGAACCCAGTACTCCCAAAATGTAATTTGTAGGTACGGGAACTGTCAGCACGTCCGGGTAAAGACCAATCATTGCCAGATAGAGTAAAATCCCTGGAATTATTCCTATTATGCCCGCCATGATTCCGGATCCGATTGCTTCCTTTCTTGTCTCAAGATGTCTCGTAGAGAAAAGTACAGCAGGGATAATTCCCAGATTGTAGAAAGCGTACTTGAATCCGCCTAGTGCCCATCCACTCTTTATATTGCCCTGAAATACAGAACTCATGATTCCGTCTCCGAATTTCGTGAAACATACTACCAAAAATGCGATGTATACTCCATAAAGCAGGAAAGACCAGTAGGAAAGGAATTTTTCTATAGCTTCCGAACCGTTGAATACAAGCAGGCCTACTCCTGCCATCATTCCAATTACTCCAACATAATAATTGAGTCCGAAAATTTCATTCAAAATGCTTCCTGCAGTTGATGCTATTACAGCAAGAACAATTAGTAGAAGGACGAAATAGCATACTTCATAAAGCCACCACGCCTTGCCTAGCAGTTTGGTAAAAAAACTTCTGTAGTCATAGGCTTTGAAGACTCTCGCGAATTCAAAAGTAGCTGCGCAAACAAGAGACCATATGACCGTAGATATGAATACCATAGCTATAAGACCGCCCAATGTCCCGAAATTCAGAAAAAACTCTACTAGCTCTCGTCCCGTGCCATATCCTCCCGCTATTACAACGGATTGGAATACGATACCCGGAACAAAAAATTTCTTGAATGTGTCCGATTTTACAAAATTCATGTGTGATCCTCCTTGTGTTTCTACAGTATGATTGCGGTATTGACAAACAGTTTTTTTCTTCCTTACCACCCCTTTGCAGTTTCGAGTATCTCGTCTGGGATATCCCCGGCAATATACTCTTTCATCGATTCCTCTATCACATCAATTGCCTTATCTATTTCCTCACGAGTAATCACAAGAGGCGGTTGGAATCTTAACACGCCGTCACCCAAGAAAATTATGATCACTCCTTTCTCCCAACATCTGTAGCAAATTTTAGCGGCCGCTTCCCTGTTGCCTTCCTTGCTTTTTCTGTCCTTTACAAGGTCGACGCCTATAGAAAGTCCCAAGCCCCTTACATCGCCTATGATTTCATATTTGTCCATAAGAGCTCGGAAGCGTTCTTTTGCATAATTTCCCATATCGGTGCTCTTTTTCAAAAGTTTCTCGTCCTTTATAACTTCAAGCGTCTCGTATGCCGCCGCGCAAGCCAAGGCGTTTCCGCTCATGGTAAATAGATGTGCGGGCGCATCCATCGAATCCATTATTTCTTTTCTTCCTACTATTGCACTTAGCGGAACCCCAGAACCTATGGATTTACCCATGATAAGCATATCGGCAACGACATCGAAATGTTCTATGCCAAACCACTTGCCTGTACGTCCGAAACCCTGCTGAACCTCCTCGCTTATAAAGAGTATTCCATTGTCTCTGCATATTTGATAAAGGGCTTTCATATATCGGTTGGGCGGAACAATTAGCCCTCCATCACCCTGTATAGGTTCGATTATTACAGCGGCAATATCCTCAGGAGGCATATAGGTCGTCATTGCCTTCCTGAAAGCCCCCAAACACTCCAAATCGCAACTCTCGCAATTTTTACCATAACGGCATCTATAACAGTCTGGATATTCAATGTGCTCTATTTCACCCAGCAGAGGCCCCACCTTCCTACGCATATTTAGACTTATGGCACTAAGTGAAAGGGCTCCGTATGTCGAACCATGGTAGGCCCCTATGAATGAAACTATCTTTTTCCTTCCGGTATATGCCCTTGCAAGTTTTATTGCGCCGTCATTTGCATCCGAGCCGCAATTTCCGTAAGCCACTTTCTTTTCATAGTCTCCGGGAGTGACCCCGATAAGGGCTTCTGCGTATTTGACCAGAGGTTCAGAATACATGTAAGCCGCTGTGTATGTTATGTATTTTTCCGCCTGCTCCCTTATTGCTCCAACTATCCTAGGATGCGCGTGCCCAGTATTTAGCGCGGACGCGCTCGAAAGCAAGTCTATGAATTCATTACCATCGAAGTCCTCAAGTATAGCTCCATGTCCACTTGCAACCGCCAGGGGATAATACGGCATCCGAGCAAACTCGGGATACACCTTTGCATCTCTGTCAACTATCTGTTTTGTTTTTTTTAATTCAAAAGCCATTAATTTTCCTCCATCCATTTCTTCTCAACATGTTTCAACCTGTCCAGGAGAAGATCAGCATTATTGCCTATCCTGAACCTGACGCTGTTTTTTCCAAGACCCTCGAAATTTTCACCTGAAACCGAAAGCACCTGCACCTTTAGCAATTCACTGTAAAGATCTACTTTTTTGTCAGGATGCGTAAGGGTCATTATTGGAACCGAAAGGCTAGTCTCAAGGTTTCCAATTTTCTCCATTGATTCGATGATTTTTTCCTTTGTTTTGGCTATTTTCTTTCTGCTTTCGCTGAGAAATTCTTTGTTCTTCAAAGCTTCAACAGCCAAAACTGTTGCAATGCCTGTTATGCAAAATGGAATTGATATTTTTCTGTAGATTTCCATGAGTTTCATAGGCCCTGTTGCATAACCTATTCTCATTCCAGCCATCCCGAATCCCTTTGAAAAGGATTTCAATACAATTATGTTGTCCAGGCCATCAAGCAGATTTACCGCCGAATTGTCTTTTTCCATGAAATCTCCATATGCCTCGTCAACCACAAGGCAAACACCCAGGCTTTGGGCTTTCTTGGCGATTTTCAATATGACTTCCAAGGGTATTATTTGTCCGGTAGGGTTATTTGGATTATCTATATAGCAAAAGGCATGCCTGTCCTCTATTGCCCCTATGAAACTTTCACCGTCAAACTTTCCATTTCCCTCTGACATGTCGACCGTTTCGTATATGCCGCCCATTCCTTCAACATCCATACCGAAATCAGGAAATTGCGGGCTATGACCCAATACTACGCTTCCTTTGTCAATAAACATCTTGTTTATTTTTGTTATAGCATCCATGGATCCGCATGCCAATTCTATTTGCCCTTCTTCCAGCAAAGCTTGCCCTCTCCAATACTCTATTATTGCCTTTTTCAGTTTGGCGTCTCCATGGGGATAATGGTTTATAATGTCTGCCCCAAATTCCGCCATAGCCTCTACTACACCGACGGGTGAGCCGAATGGATTTATTCCCAGAGAACAATCAATCCAACCCGGTCCGAATTCATCGGGAACATTGGCATAGCTTTCATGCTTGATTTTGTCCAAATGCCTTCTTGTCTTGTACATAAAACACCTCCGTTCATATTTCTTTTCATATTAAACACGCAAATACCATGCCACTAAATAAAACAAAACAATTGCACTTTCTTCAAATCATTGAAAACAGCGGTTTCCAGTCTATAAAAAAACACCCAATCATCCGCAAAATTTGTCCTGTCGATTTGTTTTTGCAAAATTTTTGTTCCTTTTTGTAACATGATCTTTGAACTTTTACGCCTTTACTTAATAATCTATACTCCTAATCCGTCGGGTAATTGATTAAAAGCTCCATATTTCAACACTTTTAATTACAATTAAATATTTACAGTATCCTTTACACAGTGTGTCACATAATGTAACATGTTACATAACAGGCACACTATTTGCAAAGGAGTTCAAGTCATGTCCAAAATTTTACGCCAGGCATTAAACAACTTTACTGACAAATCGCGGGGAGAAAATTACAAAAACTACTTTGATGATTTTTTTATTGGCCATATTTTTCCGTCGGCGGCAACAATATACCCTCTTAAGAACAAAGTTTTGATCCTCCTAGACAAGGATGACAGAATACTTTCAGCAGTTTCCCACGACTCGGATTTCAAAAAAAACGATTTTTCAGGCAGGGTATTTTCGTTTGCAAAATCCGACTCAAAAATGGACAAGCTTAAGATAAATGAGGACAAATCCACCCTCTATCTGCTTAAAAACATTCCAACCGCTCTGCACTCTTACGAATACTCCCTTCTCCTGATAACAGAAGATGATGTGCCGGAAGCATTTTCCGATCTTGTCAGGCTATCTGAAAGTCTTGAGAGTATTGCTGTAGAGAATGAAAAGCAACACAAAGCCCACAAGCAATTGCTCCGTTACATTGATGCCATCGATGACGGCATTTCCGCCTGCGACAAAGACGGCAATGTCACGTACATAAATTCCAGCGCCTGCAAATTAATTGGCGCCGACAAAAAAAAGGTTATTGGCGAAAACCTAAACCATCCCCCTTTCAAAGACACCATACTTGTTCAGATAATAAAATCCAAAAAACCACAAATGGACTTCGAGTACGATCTATACTACAGTGGCAAGCGTTCCCATCTTATGAACTCGGCTTATCCTGTTTTTGACGATGCCGGAAATATAATAGGCGCCATTGATATTTTCCGAAGGATAAAACGCTCATACCAGATTGCCAGCACCATGGCGGGCCACAGGGCATCTTACGAATTCAAGGATTTTATAGGCAGCGGACCAAACCTCCAGCACAAGATAAATCTGGCAAAAGAGTTTTCAAACATAAACAAGAATACTCTCCTAGAGGGTGAAAGCGGGACAGGAAAGGATCTTTTTTCACAAGCCATCCATAATTTCAGCGACAGAAAATCAGGTCCCTTTGTTGCAATAAACTGCGCAAACTATCCTATTGACCTTTTCGACAGCGAATTGTTCGGATACGAGGAAGGAGCTTTTACCGGCGCAAAAAAAGGAGGAAAGTCCGGAAAGTTCGAATTGGCTGAGGGGGGAACCCTTTTTCTGGATGAAATAGGCGAAATGCCAATGCAACTTCAGGCAAAATTGCTTAGAGCAATAGAAACAAAAGAAATCACGCGTTTGGGCAGCAACAAGACAATAACTATAGATGTACGAATAATAGCCGCAACAAACAAGGATTTGGAAAAAATGGTAGAAAAGAAACAGTTCAGGGAGGACTTGTACTATAGACTGAAAATACTTTATCTAAAGCTTCCGCCTCTAAGAGAGAGAAGGGAAGACCTATACGAGCTCTGCAGGCATTTCATTGAACAAATCAATCTCGAGATGGAAGTCCCTGTAACAGGAATTTCCGATGAAGCGCTTGATTTGATTCGTTCATATGATTGGCCCGGAAACATACGCCAACTGGAAAACATGCTTTCAATAGCCATGTTCATGTCAGGTGGAGGAATCCTCGAAATAGGCCACTTGATTCAAGCAGGTCTTGAATGTCCCGGGGATGATTCATGCCGCAAGAAGAGGCTTGAGGATTCAAGCATGGAAATACTGCTTAAGGCCCTTAAAGACAACAATTACAATATAAAGCAAACTTCGGAACTGCTCGGCATATCAAGAAACACGATCTACCGAAAAATGAAAAAGTACGGAATAGAAAGAGAATAGAAAGAAGCCTTCCCAAAAAAAGGACGGCTTCTTTTTTTATTCCATACGCTCAAGTGAAACAATTTTTTTCACGCCTTCTTGTTCGACAACATAATGAAATCTTATTTCTTCTCCCATTTTCAATTGAAGGCTCTCCATCGTCTCCTCAGCTTCAGCAGAAAGCAAATATTCTTTTGCCTCTATTCCATCTGGATTTCCAACCAGCTTGATAGCCATTAATATTCCCTCTTTGCTTTCAAATCTTCCACTTTCAGTGAATATCTTCTCGTACCAAGTTATGACATTTCGACCATAACCGTCAACATAATATTCTAAATCTATATAGTCGCCTTCTGCAACAGATTCAGGAGTCGAAATCATTGATTGGTATGGCAAGTAGTAAGGATCCCCTTCGATCATGCATACCGAAGCTCCAAACTTAGCGTCAACTTCTCCTTGTGCCTTCATTTCTGGTGCATTCCCCAAACCTGGCGGATCCGCCAAAGCCAATGATTCTATCTGCTTTCGACCTTGTCCATCTATGTTAATAGTTATGTCAACCGCCGAATAGCTTTCAATCCCATCGCCTTCAATAGCAAATTCCACGTCCCGCCCGAAGGCATATGTTTCAAATTCCCCTTCATGCAGTATTTCAACAAAAGCAGGGTCAATTCTTCCAATGTAGACAGCTTTTACTTTTTCGCTTTCATCATATAACTCCTCTGCTTCTCCCGTATTGTTTTCTTTTTGCAGTTGGCTTTGCTGTTCTTTTTTCGGCTCTTTCATTTCCTGCGGCAAACATCCTGAAAAAACAAATACAATAACAAGGGCCAAAACAAATACTGTTCTTTTATTTTGCATATTTACACCTCCGCATGTCTTTTATGAACTTTCTTTCAATTCCTCTTCAGAAAGTGAAGCCCGGGTCATTGAAACGACCCCCAGGTCATTTTGGATTTCAGTTTTAAAGACTATTCTCGTTGCCTTACCGGCAATCGCCAAGCAGATTTCCTATGTGTTTCCTTTCGAAGAACATCTCTTTGTTTGTGTAAATTATGATAATGGCCGCAATTGTAATGACTAAGGTTTCAACGCATTTTGTCTGAGGAGTCATCGCTATTTTTTCCTGGAATATATTAACAAACAAATGGAATATGATGCTGGCCAACATGCTTCTGTTGCTTTTTACGTAAACCCATGTGGTAAAAAATCCTAGCGGTATTACGCTAAAAAGAAAATTAAGAACATAACCGATTCCAAGTAGAACAAGCCCGTTGTGGTATGTGCCTTCGATGAAAAATAATGGAAGATGCCACATAGCCCAAATAAACCCGAAAATCATAGATTCCTTGAACCAACTATAGTAATTGGCAACCGAGTCCTCTCCGTAACCTCTCCATCCCACCTCTTCAATGACAGATGCGAGAACAATGACTAATAGCGCTGAACTTCCAGCAATCGAAAAGGAAAAGTCTTTTGTGAAGGCAAATTGATTCAATTCTTGTCCAAAAAGAGTTGAGACAACAATAGATATGGCTACAATCAAACCGAAAACCGCTATTGCCAGAATAATATTTAAAGGCTTGATGCGATAAAAACCAATCATTTTTTTCTTAAAATCATTCTTTAGAGCTTCATTTTTGAACTGCTCACCATTACAATGGCAGTTATTGCGGGAACAAAAAGTCCTATTGTCATTAATCCCATGCTAAGTCCATTGTTGTTTCCTTTGCCAAGCACTGCAGCGGCTATCCAGAAAACCCAGGTAAATACAAAAACAAAGCCATAGAAACGAACTGGCCTATAAACATAGTTTTTCATTATCCCACCTCGCAATTCTGTTGGGACACAGTGCCTATAACCAATTCGCTTTTTATACCGTTAAGCTCAATCACATTTGCTGCATTTTCCCGACAAAAGCTGTCAGCTCTATTTCCATCAACCTCATAACTGATTACATTGGCATAACCCTTGGTTACCGCTATAAAATCCGCATCTTTTGGTACAAAAATTTTTGATGTTGCGGCAATTTGATTTATATCAATAACGCCATCAAGCGAATTGCAAACGATATCCATATCCAAGTTACAATTAAGTTCAATATGTTTTCCTACATTATCAATAATGACTTCGCTTGTTTTTCCGTCAAATTCAATATTATCTACTTTTAAATTTTCCAAACGCAAGCATCTTGCATTGCTTTCAATATCAATGCTTTGGGTATAACCTTCGGGTATGTTGACAAATATGCAAAGGGATTCTTTGGCTGTCGCTTCGCTCATCTTTCCGAAGCGCTTGACGTCAACATCAATCCTGCTTTTTATATCGTCTATTTTCACCTTAAATGCAGTTCTAATATCTGAAATGGTGTTTGAGGCCATTTTCACTCGGATTTTTTCACCTTCATAGCCTGATATCACGACCATGCTTACTCCACCCAGTTTCATGTCAAAATGCTTGTTTTGGTCTATGTCGTACTCAGTCATACTCTCGTATAAATATTCCGATGAAGTCTTTTCGTTTTTTTCAACTGACAACAATTCGTCAATTGATATATTGAACAAGTCCGAAATAGCAATCATGTTTTCAATATCCGGAATTCCTCCACCAGTTTCCCACTTTGTCACCGCCTGCCGAGATACATTCAGCTTTTCAGACAATTTTTCTTGAGACATCCTGCTCTGCTTTCTCATTAATTTAAGTTTTTTAGAAAATTCGATTTTAAACTCCTCCTTGTTTGATGTCTCGATTTTAATATTTTGAAGTTTGCATATCTATAAACAAAAGTTTACTTTTTAATAATTTTCGCTATTTAACGTAGCATTTTGATAAAACAGCTCATGTTTCATTTATCATTATCGGATTGTTTTAACATCAAGTCCCATTTGAACTATTTAACAAGATGAAAACCGACTGATTTTCTTTTCTGCATAAAGCTTGGCACAATATGGTCATCCTCTACTAATCCTAAAAAATATTTAGGTAAATCAAAAAATAAATTCATGAGAAAACATGACAGTTTAGCTGCCGCACAAATTTTGTAATCATTATATAAACTGAGTCTGTAATTATTTTATGGTTGGAGAATTGTTTCCAAATTCTTCATTATATTCAGCATACTGTTGAGACAGGCTTTTTCAAAAATAAAAACTACCCCTAAAAATACTCGGCAGGGTAGTTTTCATGCAATCTGAATTCAATATACTTTGATAGTTTTTATCAATACAATGACGGAGAAAAGCAAGAAATTGCTTTTGTAACTTTTTTTAGCGGATTATATATCCTGTGGCTTACATTCTCCTGTATGTAAATGCTGTCACCCTCTTCGAGTACATATTTATCCTCTCCAAGAAATACGTGGAAAGAACCTTCCAAAACAAGAATGCATTCGTCAGCCTTATGTGACAAGTAGTCTTCATTGCTCCAGCTTTCCGGATCCATATGAATATAAATGATTTCCATTTTAGGCCTTATCAGCTTATTTGAAGCCATGGGAGTCACAAATTCATATACCATAGTGCTGTTTGGCAGAGCCAGCTTCTTGCGTTCATCAGCCTTTACAACAAAATGATCCGCATTTTCTTCTGAAAGAAAACTGTAAATCGGTGTGTCAAGAGCAAGAGCGATTTTTCTAAGTGATGAAAGCGAAGGTTCTATAATGCTCCGTTCAATCTGCGATATATAACTTGCCGTAAAATTAACCTGTTTCGCCAATTCGCTCAGTGTCATACCTTTTTCCTGTCTAAGCTTTCTTATTTTTGCACCTATCATATATTCCCTCCAATTCTTTTACATTGCCCGACCGCTTTCACAGCTAAATAAATAGTTTATGTAATGCTTATAATTTCATTATTATTTTAACACAAAGTTATTTTTTTCTCCACTATTTACCTAGTGAATTGCTTAATGAATATTTTTGTGAGAGGGTATTCCAAACATGGATTCAGCTTCTTTTACCGCCCTTTGGACGGCTTTCGCCATAGCTTCCGCCGCCATTATGCCAACAGCGCTGACATCCGCCTCAACTTTCCCTGTCGACATTGCAAATATGGAATCTCCATCAAGTTGTGTATGTGACGGCCTTATCGTTCTAGCAATACCGTTTTGGGCCATCTGTGCGATTTTTTTGCACTGCGCCTTGTCAAAATTCCCATTTGTAATTATGACTCCTATTGTTGTGTTTCCATTAAATTCATTTTTACCAGTCCCAGCCGTTTCCAACACTATCTTTTCAGCATTTAGTATATGCTCTCTGTCATCAGACAAGACTCCTGCCAAGTATTCATTTTCTTTTGGATCAATAATATTTCCGAAGGCATTGGCTGCTGCAACAGCCCCCACCATCAAGCCTTTTCTTTCATAGCAGAAACTGCCCAGTCCTCCTTTCATAGCATATTCCATACCCTTGGCCTTTCCAACCGTAGCACCGGTACCTGCACCGTAGCTGCCTTCTTTGAAGTTTCCGGACTCTGACGCCCTTGAAGCTTTGTATCCTGCTTCATTTCCGGGCCTTACCTTATGGTCTCCGAAAGCCAAATCAAAGAGCACAGCTCCCGTGACTATAGGCACCTTTGTAACGCCGGCATCAAAACCAATTCCTTTTTCTTCGAGATAGCGCATGATTCCACCGCCTGCATCCAATCCGAATGCGCTTCCTCCGGATATGAAAACGGCGTGTACCTTTTCAATCAAATTTACAGGGTCAAGCAAGTCCGTTTCCCTTGTTCCCGGTGCTCCGCCCCTTACATCTACTCCTGTCACAGCTCCCTTTTCTGCAATTATCACCGTGCAGCCTGTTGCCGCATTTCTATCTTCCCAATTGCCTATTCGGATACCCGGAATATCTCTGACATCCCAAACATTACTCATATAGCACCTCCACAAGTTTCAATTCGCAACTTCTGTACTTTTCTTCAAAAATGCCAAAATGCCCCCAAGGGGGCACAGAATTTTGCCGTCCATTTGTATGTAAGCAATTTGACAAGCTTCCCATATTGCTAAATATGCCCCTCTGATGGTTTATTCTACCATAAAAGCGGTTGTAGTGTAAGCAGAAGGCAAGAAAAGAGAAAGAAGCAAAAATGGAATGTCCAACTCCTCCATTTTTGCTTCTTTTTATATAATTCAAGTTATTATTGTCATGAAAGTATTTTTTCGAGAAATGTCTTTATCCTCGGATGTTCGGGGTTCACAAATATCTTGTCGGGTGGACCGGACTCGACAATCCTGCCGTCTTCCATAAACAGTATGCGGTCTGATATTTCCCGGGCAAAATTCATTTCATGGGTTACTATCATCATTGTCATCCGTTCTTGGGCAAGAGCCTTTATAACGCCTAGCACCTCGCCTATCAATTCTGGATCCAGTGCGGAAGTGGGTTCGTCAAAGAGCATTATGTCGGGATCCATAGCCAATGCCCTGGCTATTGCTACACGTTGTTTCTGCCCTCCTGAAATTTGGGAAGGATAGCTGCTTTCCTTGTCCGTAAGGCCAACCTTATTTAAGATTGATTTTGCTTTTTCTTCAGCTTCCTTCCGGCTTCTGTTCTTCACAATTGTCTGAGCTATTATGACATTTTCAAGAACAGTCATATGCGGAAACAAGTTGAACCCCTGAAATACCATGCCCATTTTAGCCAGTCCTTCCCGGACTGTGCTTTTATCGATTGCTTCACCGTCATCCCGGTCTTTTTTACATGCTATTGTGAGACCCTCGATTTCAACTATTCCCTCATCTATTGATTCCAGTTGTATAATAGACCTCAAAAGTGTACTTTTCCCTGCTCCTGAAGGGCCTATTACAGAAATTATTTCTCCCCGTTCCACTTGCAGATTTATCTTGTCCAGTACTTTCAATGGTCCGAAATTCTTTGAGACATTTTTTATTTCAATCATTTTCATGCATCCACCTACTCATAGTACGAATATTTTTCTTCCATACGGTTGAATGTCAAAACAATCACCGAGGTCAATACAAGGTAAATCGCAGCCGCTATGAAAAACGGAGTTATTATGAATTCCCTGGTAACGATCTCCTTTGCGTTCCTCAATATTTCCGCCAAGGCTATTACCGCTACCAAAGCTGTATCCTTGACGAGAGTGATGGCTTCATTGCCAAGTGGCGGAAGTATCCTCTTTACAGTCTGGGGTATTATTATTCTGCGCATTGTCTGACTGTAATTCATGCCCAAAACATTTGCAGCCTCATACTGCCCTTTGTCAATCGACTGTATTCCCGCCCTGAAAATTTCTGTCAGGTAAGCGCCGTAGTTCAGTATGAAAGTCAAAGCGGCTGGAGCGAACGGTCCGCTCCACCTGATTCCCAATACAGGCAATCCATAGTAAGTGAAAAACAATTGAAGCAGGAGAGGCGTCCCCCTAAACACCCATGTGTAAAGACTTACCGCCTTGCTTAAAATCTTGTTTTTTGATATTTTACCCAAGGCGCACACGAGTCCAAGAGGCATTGAGAAAATGGCCGTAATGGCGTAAAGTCCCAAGGTAACCCCGCTGCCCTTCAATATATACAATGTGATGCTAAAAAGCTTTTCCAAATTTCCCAGCTCCTATTTCAATACTATAGCTTCTCCGAACCATTCCTGAGAAATTGCGTCAGCTGTTCCATCGGCTTTCATCTCATCCATAATTCTGTCAAGTTCTGCGCCGAATTCCGTATCTTCTTTGCGGTAGCCTACTCCATATTCCTCGTCTGTAAAATAGTCATCCAAAACTTTATACATTTCAGGCTTCTTTGCGATATAGTATCTTCCAACAATCTCATCCACTACTACAGCGTCTGTTCCTTCATTTGCCAAGTCAAGCAATGCCTCTACATTATTTGAATATTTTCTGACTTCTTCTACCTTGTCGGCAACTTCAGCTTCGCTGTTCAAGGCTATGTCGGAGCTGCTTCCCATCTGAACGCCTACAACCTTTCCTTGCAAGTCGGCTTTTGTCGCTATGTCAGAGTCAAGCCTTGCAACAATTATTTGCCTGTTGTTAAGATATGGTTTTGTAAAACCCATTGTTTCCCTGCGTTCTTCAGTTATCGTCAATCCGTTCCATATAACATCAATGTCTCCGTTTTTCAAGCTGAGAGCAATCCCATCCCAGTCAACAGGTTTTACAACAAGCTCAACACCCATTCTTTCTGCAACTTCTTTTGCCAAATCAATGTCAAAACCAACTATGTCGCCATTGTCGTCCCTGAATCCCATTGGCGGAAAACTGTCATCAAGGCCAAGTACAAATTCGCCTTTCTCTATAATTGCTTCCAACGAATCGGGTTCGGCTGCCGCTTCCGGCTCCTCCTGCTGAGTGCATCCTGCAAATACAGCCATGACCATGGCCAAAACCATCAACAAAACTAGACTTTTTTTCAATTCAATCTCCCCTTCTCTTTTATTATTTCGATTTACAACACAGATGTATTATACTTTAGCGAACTAAATTTGTAAAGCATTAATGCAAAAATGAAAAAAAGAAAGACCTTTCGGCCTTTCTCAGTCTTTTACCGTCATCTTGTTTATTGCCACATAGTCAATCATGCCTATAATCAGAAATGCCATGACCATGTATATAACGCCTATTAGTTTTTGACTCCATCCGTCTGCATATAGAACCCATCCAATGGCTGAAAGAATCATTATGCGTCCATGGATGCTCATTGTCTTTGTCAATATCTTGGGGAATTCAATTTTTTTCCCCAACATGCTTTTTGCGTATCCCAAGCTCACTATGAGCGAGACCAGCATGGGAACAATAAGTATGGCTAAATCCTTACCCGTCATAAGTCACTTTCCTTTCTATTTATGCCCCTCTTTTGGAACAATGCAGATGAATTTCAATCTGCCTTCCCCCATGTTTCTGAATTGGTGGAGAATGCCTGAAGGCACATAAGCGTATCCGCCCGCTTTTATTTGGTGAATCTCGTCTCCCACCTGAAGCTCCCCCCGGCCTTCTATTATATAGTTTATATGGGGCCAGTCATGCGCATGTTTTGGGGAAAACCCGTCTTTAGCCAGTTCAAGTTCTCTCATAACATAATCAGCCCAACCTTGGTCCGGACCGATTAAAACTTTCATGAAAGCGTCTTTGGCTTCAGGATTTTCAATTTTTGTTTCTTTCAAGAAATCCATATTGGAAACAATCATGCTTATCACCTCTCGATTTTTTCTTTATTATACACCATTTCGGTCCTTTGAGTAAATCCTTTGACTCTAAGCGAGTGGCAGGCTTATGGTAACACTAGTCATTTTCATCAAAGGGAATGTCCCCCGAAAACATTCCTCAATGCTGCAAGAACCTTTCCCGTATATGTTTCATTTTTGATTGACCTGTATCTTTCAAATACGGAAAGCGAAATCACCGGTGCCGAAACTTCTCTCTCCAATGCTTCCTCTACTGTCCAGCGACCCTCTCCCGAAAAATCGACCGCCCCCCTTATTTGCGAAAGGTCTCCGTGTATTTCAAATGATTTTTTCATAGCTTCCATAAGAAATCCACCTATTATGGACCCGTTGTTCCAAATTTCGGTCAATGCTTCCATGTTTATGTAGTAGTCGCTCTCTCCTATTATTTCGAATCCTTCTCCAATGGCCTGCATCATCCCGTACTCTATTCCATTGTGAATCATTTTGACATAGTGTCCACTACCATAAGGCCCTATGTGGCCGTAGCCGTTGGGTTTGCATATTGCTTCCAATACATTCTGAATGCGGCCATAGGCTTTTTCGGTTCCACCGACCATCATGCAGGCTCCATGTCTGGCTCCCGAAACACCTCCGCTTGTTCCCACATCCACAAACTCTATTTTTTTTTGATTAAGCGCTTTCGCACGTCTTATACTGTCTTTATAGTGTGAATTCCCACCATCTACTATTATGTCCCCGGCATCGAGATGTTTTTCCAATTCACCAACAATTTCATCCACGGCTGTTCCGTGGGTTACCATTATCCATATGATCCTGGGCTTGTCCAATTTACCAACAAGTTTCCCAATGCTTGTAGCCATGCCCGCACCGAAAGAAACCATTTCTCTAGCCTTTTCATGATCTCGGTTGTATACTGTAATGTCAAATCCATGGTCCAAAAGATTCAAGCATAGATTACTACCCATTTTACCTAGTCCTATCATTCCGATTTCCATATATAGCCACCTCCTATGCTTTTTTTACCCCTTGCTTATAAAAATACGCTCCAATACTTTAATTTGGTCCTGACAGAGTGATATACTTATTGTGACGCATTTTCAAGGAGGACTAAAATGGATTTCAAGCAACTCGAAGCTTTTGTAGCTATTGCAAAGCATAAAAGTTTTTCCAAGGCGGCGGACTCGCTTTACATAACACAACCAACAATAAGCACCCACATTAAAAACCTGGAGTATGAATTGAATGCGACTCTTATTAACCGTTCGTCAAAAAAAATCCATCTTACGGATGCAGGCACCATTCTTCACAAATACGCCGTTGATATATTGAATAAACGAGATTATGCCATTTATTCCCTAAACGATTATAAGGGCAAAATCGAGGGTCTTCTGGAAATTTCCGCCAGTTCTGTCCCGGAAGAGCACCTTTTGCCCAAAATGCTGATATCTTTCAATGAAATTTTTCCGGATGTGCGCTACAAGATTTCAAAATACGATTCGGGTCTTATCTTGAAAAAAATCATTCAGGGGGAAATCAATTTCGGAATAGTCGGTTCAAAAGCGGATTATGGAAACCTGGAATACCTGAAAATAATGAGCGACGAGATAATATTGGTGGCTCCCCCCAAGAACATATACTCTTCACTGGGAGAAATTTCCCCCGATGATTTAAAGGCCTTCAATTTAATATTGCGTGAAAAGGGTTCCGGCACGAGAAAAACCCTTGAATACGCCTTGTCCAAAAACGGAATTTCATTGTCCGACCTTTCTGTAAGCGCACTTATCGAAAACAACAGAACAATTGTGCAACTGCTTAAAAAGGACATGGGCCTGTCTTTTCTGTCAAAGAACGTGGTGGCAAGGGACCTCGAAGACGGCTCGGTTATAAGGATTCCGATAAAAGGTATGGATATTAAGAGAGACTTTTATTTTGTATACAACAAGGCAATGGCCCTTTCGCCTCTTGCCGAAGCTTTCAAAAATTTTGTGTTGGACACATCAGACTAAATCTACAAAAAACATAAAAATATGCTCCCTTCAAGATAACGGTTTTATTATTTCAACTGTCTACCTTGAGGAGAGCATATCATTCATTCCGGGTGTTTTTGTTTTGCCTACAATTTATAATGCTTCTTTTCATATCTTTCAAGCATAAGCTTGGCAACGTATCCTATGAACAGCATGAGCGTTATCAAAAGTATGGAACGTACTGGATTGTCATACATTGCCTTGAAATTATACCCCAGTATGCTGAGAAAAAAAATCATCACGAGTTTGCCCGCGAGCGTAGCGGCGACGAAACGTTCGGTCGACAGATCCGACAAGGCAGCTATGAATGAAACCAGAAAGCTTGGGGTAAATGGAAAACAATACAAAAGGAAGAAGGGCGTAAAACCCCTTTTCCTTATCTTAGCCAACTTATCGGCCGTTTTGTCGTTTGCATAAATTTTGCTGAAAAGACCATGGTTGCCAAATTTCCGCAAAAGCAGAAAAACCAATATGGTTCCTGCTGACGTCCCCACCCATGAATATATGTAGCCAAGCAGGAAACCGAACACAAATACATTTACAGTCACAAAAAGAACCAGGGGGAGAAATGGCAGGAAGGCTTCAATTGAAACAAGTCCTATTCCCAATATGAAACCAAAAGCCCTCAAGTACTCTATGGCCGCCACAAGGTTTTCCTCAGAAATATATTGCATAACTTCCTTTATGAAATCCGTCAGTGCATCCAAGGTGGCAACTCCTCCAATCATATCTTATATTCTGAATATACCACAAAATTCCACTCCGGAAACTAATGTGTCATATAAGTATAGTCAGATGCAAGCTGCGTCATTAAAATAGGCGCATATTCTTTTTTCATGCCAAAAGGAATCATTTCCGGTGCTTGAGAATCCCACATGCCCTCCGAATTCGGTCACAAGCCAATCTATGCAATTGTTTTCATTTGTTCCATCTTCACTGGGATAGCATTCATTTCCCAGAAAGGGGTCGTCGAAAGCGTTTATAATAAGTACCGGAACCCTTATGCCCTTTATGTATGGCTTAGAGCTTGCCTTTTTGTAGTAGTCGTCTGAATCTGTGAATCCGTGGATCACCGAAGTGTATCTATCGTCGTATTCTTTGAGTGTCTTTATTTTTTCGTAACCTGAAAGGCTTATTTCTTCTGGGTACAGTTCTTTTTTTATTGCCAGGGTCTTTCCAAGTTTTTTGAGGAATCTCTTCCTGTATATGATATTTTTGGGAGAATCCAATGCTTCAGAAGCGGATGCCAGGTCGCACGGCACAGATACTGCGGCTGCTTTAGAAATCCTTAATTTGCCCGCCGCATCCTTTCCCTCTTCCCCAAGAAACTTTAAAAGAACATTAGCCCCCAGGCTGAATCCCACCATAAAGATATTCTCGTAGTCCATTTCGGAGGAAACATGGCTTATTATTTGCCTTACATCATCTGTATCTCCGCTGTGGTAAAAACGCAAAAGCCGGTTGGGCTGGCCACCGCAACCCCTGAAATTCACGCACAATGCATCAATCCCGGAATCATTCAGCGCTTTTGCCATTCCTTTCATATATGGTCTGAAGGTGTTTGATTCCAATCCGTGGAGGACTACGGCAAGAGACCTGCCTCCCGTAATAGACCAGTCGATATCCAAAAAATCCCCGTCCGTAAGTTCAAACCTTTTTCGCAAATAAACCAGGTCCGAAACATTTCGGACCTGGGAATGGTATATGGTGTTTAAATGAGCGTTTTTGAAAATTCTCCCGGGCTTATAGGTTGTCATCGCCCTCGCCTCCGCCTTTAGAGTTTTCCTCTCTGTATCCGCAATTCTTTGTGCAGGTTCCGCATCCCCCCGGGCATTGACCCTTTTTCACCCTGTTGATATTTTTCCATATGACATACGCGGCATAAGATATTAGAGCAATCGCTATTGCCAGTGTAAGAATCTGTCCCATCGAGCCCTCCTATCCGGCAAAAAAGCTGCCGATTTGGTATACTCCAAAAGCTATAACCCAAGCCAATGTCAATTGATAAACTATTGAAAAACCTGTCCATTTCCATGATCCGGTTTCTTTTTTTATTACGCTGATTACTCCTATGCACGGTATGTAAAGAAGCACATAGACCATAAAGCTGTACGCACTGAGTGAAGTGAATGAAGTCGAAAGGGCCTCTGTAAGGCTAAGACCGCTGCCCGCCCCCGCACCATATGCAATTGACATGTTGCTTACTATTACTTCCTTTGCAACTACTCCTGTCAGAAGGGAAAGTGACGCCCTCCAATTGCCAAAGCCCAGTGGCGCAAAGATTGGAGCCATAAATTTTCCGACCGAAGCCGCAAAACTGTCTGTGAAGGCTGCCGGACCTCCCATATTGTAATTCAGCAAAAACCATATGACTATTGACGCTGCGAATATTAAAGTACCCGCCTTTACAATAAATTCCTTCACTCTTTCCCATACATGGATTCCGATTCCTTTTGCGGTCGGTATCCTATAGGGCGGCAACTCTATGAGAAGTGGAATCGGTTCGCTTTTAAACAAGGTCCTTTTGAAAACAAATGCAACGATTACGGCAACCGCTATTCCTATAAAATAAAGCGAAAAGACCACCATCGACTTGTTTCTTGGAAAAAATGCAGCTGCAAAAAGTGTGTACACGGGCAACCTGGCAGAACATGATATGAATGGATTTATCAATATAGCCGTCATTCTGTCCTGCTTGTTCTCAAGTGTACGGGTGCTCATTATTGCTGGAACATTACAGCCAAAGCCAAGCACCATGGGTATGAAAGCCTTTCCCGACAAACCTATCCGCCTCATGGTCCTGTCCATTATGAAGGCGACTCTTGCCATATAACCGCTGTCTTCCAAAATGGATATTGCAAAGAAAAGTGTTGCGATATTGGGCAAAAACACCAATATGCCTCCCACTCCCCCTATTATGCCTTCTACAACAAGAGATACAAGCCATTCTGAGACCCCTGCCCCCGAAAGCCATTCAAATGCCGCATTTGCGAGTATTTCCGAAAAAAAGACGTCGACCAAATTCAGAAGTTTATTTCCAACAACATCGAATGTAAATGCAAAAACTCCCAGCATTATCAATATGAAAATAGGCAATCCAAGATATTTGTTCATTACTATCCTGTCTATCTTGTCTGAAACAGTCTCCTTGTCCCTGCTCTTGTCTATAACTATTTTATCAACAAGGCTGTTTATAAACTCATATTTTTTTTTGACAATCAATTCTTCATATCTTTCACCGTGACTGTTTTCCGGATCAAGATACGCCTTCTGCCCGGAACCCATAAGGTTCATTATTTCCAAATCCTCTTCTATGACCCTAAGAGAAAGCCACCTGTGGTTGAACCTGTTTAAGCACGCCAAATGATCGATCAAATTGTGCGTATCTACTATCTTCTCCTCGATATCTTTGCCATAATCCACTTCTATCGGGTAATACTCCCCGGATTTCTTTGCAGTTTCAACAACAGCATCAAGAAGTTCCTCTTTTTTGCCCATTTTTGAAGCTGTTATTGGAATAACGGGAGAATTCAATTTTTTTGAAAGCGCCTCTATATCTATACCTATACCTTTTTTCTCTACAATATCCATCATATTAAGTGCAATTACAACGGGTCTGCCCATTTCTATCAGTTGTATGGTCAGATAAAGATTCCTCTCAAGATTTGAAGCATCGACAATATTGAGTATGACATCGGGCTTTTCGTCAATTATATATTTCCTTGTGACTATTTCTTCCATTGTGTAGGGAGAAATGCTGTAGATGCCAGGCAGGTCAGTTAAAAGAATATTTTCTTCCCCGTGCTCAAATCCGCCTTCTTTCTTCTCAACAGTAACTCCCGGCCAGTTGCCTACATAATGCCTTGCGCCCGTCAACTCATTGAATAAAGTCGTTTTTCCACTGTTAGGATTGCCGGCAAGCGCCACCTTTATTTTTTTATCCATTTAGCTACTCCTATTTTCCCAAATTTCTAACTTTTACTTTTTCGCTTATTCCTTTTCCCAGCACCAATCTCGATCCCCTTACGCTTATGACTATGGCGCTGCCTGGCTCGTTTGAAATAACCTTAACTTTGACTCCTGGTGTCAGCCCCATGTTGTATAGCCTCATTTTAAGATTTCTTCCCGAACGTATACTGTCAATTATTACAAATGAATCAGCTTTCGCTTCTGCAATAACCATTAATTCGCCTCCGTTCCATATTGATGTTGACGTTGATATTGATAATCATTATCAATATCTATAAATAATTTTACCATCCTTTTCGATGGTTGTAAAGAGTTCTATTAGAATTTTATTCTTTATCATTATGCCACCATTTTAAAAATATGTCCATATTAAGTTGACTTTATTGTCAATCTTTCATTCGTAAAGATGCAATACAAATTTTGCATTCCAAGCAAAAAATCGGTCCGCATTTATTCACGGCCGATTTTTTAATTAAAAATTTTTATTTAATGAAATCATATTTGAATAAGGAGTGCTTGTCTATTGAAATATGATTGAGATTATTTATTTTCCTTTTTGGGAAACCATGGTATAAACTTGCTGGTAATCTTTGCATAGGCTTGGAATTCTTCGTTCTCTGCGTATTTCTTTTCCAACATAGGCACCCCTGAAACAAATACAAGAAGAATTGTGATGGTAAGGGGACTTATTATGCCTGTAATACCGCTGTCGGTCCCGATGCCTATCAAAAAAATCCCCCACCACATGGTGGCCTCCCCAAAATAATTTGGATGGCGTGTATATTTCCATAGCCCCTCTTTCATTATTTTTCCCTTCTTTTCGGGATTATTGATAAATTGCTTCAACTGCCAGTCGCCAAGGGCTTCGAAAAAGAAACCTTTTAGCCAAATCAGAGTTCCTATAACCGGCAAGAGTGAAAATGAAGCATTTTCTGTCGCATTTATTAAAATCACCGGATAAGCGATTACCGCCATAAAAAATGCCTGCAGCATGAATATTTGCATAAATGCCCTTGGTACAAGCCATTTTCCCCATTCTTTCCTCCATGCGGCATATCTAAAGTCTTCCGGTTTTTTCCAATTTCTTTTGATTATATGGTAAAAGAGCCTGATTCCCCAAACTGTTACCAGACCGGTAGTCAAAAGTCCCGTTTGAGTGTAATTGCCAGCCCTAACCATTGAATACCAGGCAATTAGCACAAAACCGATCCCCCACCCTATGTCGACTATAGAATTGTTCTTGATAATAAGGGCAAGCAGGAAAAATGCTGAAAAATAGGCAAATATCAAAATTATCGATTCTTTTAAAACTAAACTCATGATTTTTCGCTCCTTTCAACTTGCAAGGCCACCGCCACTGCTTTCTCACCCGCGCTTAAGGCTACTACCGACGACACTTCGCAAATATATAAAGGTGGCATACCAAGCAATTCTTCCAGTCCGCTCGAATAGTCATTGGCAAGATTTTCTCCCCTGTAATGAACAATGGCATATCGCTTTATTCCATATTTTTCATTCAAGTTTTCAACCGTATCCATTATCTTCTTCTTGTTGGCCCTCCTGCTGAATGCCTTGGCAAATGATATTCCCCTTCCATTTTCATCCAGGGAAACAATCGGTTTTAAATTCATGGCGCCTGCCAATCTGCCTTTCATAGGGCTAAGCCGCCCCCCCCTTACCATGTATTCAAAAGTGTCAACACTAACAAAAATTCTTGTTTTTGTAATGCGATCGTATATGATTTTCAGTATTTCGTCTTTGTTCGCACCTCTCGAGACCGCTTCCGCTGCTTCATGCACCAAAAGTCCCTGAGCAGCCGAGTTCAGTTTTGAGTCAATCACACTTACCCTGGACCGCATTTCTTCGGGAAGAAGCTCAAGCGACTTTAATGCTGAATTGAATGTTCCGCTCAGGGCTGACGAAACAAAAATTCCTATCACTTCTTCATAATGACTAAGCAAAAAACCGAATGAGTTTTCAAGCGACTTCAAGCTTGGCTGTGATGACTTTGGAAAAATCGGAGAGTTAGCCGCAAGCTCCTGGAACTGCTTTGGAAATATCGTCATTTTATCGTAAAAAAGACTTCCGTCGATCTCCAAATTAATTGGAACCACTGTTATATTTTCATTCAAGATGGTCTCCTCAGGCAAATCCGCCACGGAATCCGTAACAATCGCTATGGTGCTCTTTTTATTGTTGACAGCAAGGTATTGAGCATGCATGTCATCGATCTTTTTTTCTATTATTTTTCCATATTTCGAAATTTCAGCAAACATTTCGCCCGGCCTGTCTGTATGTACATGTATTCTTATGTTCCTCTTTCCACCAGCAACAATTACGCTGGTCCCGTATCCCTTAAGAAAAGACTTAATGTCTTCTGTGCCTACTGACCCGTCGGTCCTTATAAGAACCTCAGAACAATATCGTTCCGGAGGCATTTCCCTGGTCAAAAAGTTTTCATCCAAGCTCCACATTTCTTCACTGCTTTTATGAAAGTCCAAGGCAATATCTCTTATGTTTCCGGAATTTATCAGCTTTACTATGCCTTCTGTAAAATGGACAAATCCTTTTGCGCCTGAATCCACAACTCCCGAATCCCTAAGGACCTTCAATATATTCGGGGTTTCAGAAAGTGACCTGCGGACAATCTTTTGGGCATAGTTCAAAAGCACCGCGAAATCGTCTGTCACCGTGCGGGAATCGTAAACTGCCCTTGACCATTCCATTATTACCGTAAGCATTGTTCCTTCAACAGGATTCAGTATGGCTTTGTAAGCGTACCCTGCCGCCTTCATGACCGATTCTCCAAAAGATTTTGTGCTCAATACTTCCCTGTTGTTTGTTTCCATTGCTATCCCATTGATGAATTGAGCAAAAATTATTCCCGAATTGCCCCTTGCCCCAAGCATTGCGGAATCAGCCAAGGATTGGAACGATTTGTCGACTCTTTCATCAAAAACTGTATTCCTCAACATAGAATTCATGGTTGAAGAAAGATTGCTGCCCGTATCTCCATCAGCAACAGGAAAAACATTAATACTGTTTAGATGATCCGAATTCCTTATGACTTCCATTGCCCCCGAATGTATTGCATAGTTGAGTCTTTTTCCATCGATATATTTTATCCTCATTTTTCCCCCCTGCAAGAAAGTGATATCTATATATACCCAGAATTATATTTGATATGCCCAAATAATGCCATCTTCAAAAAAAAGCAAAAGCGCATCTGTTAAAACCGATGCGCTTTTGCTTTTTTTGCTTCTATAATAATTGCTTAAATATTATTTTACTGTTTCATAAGCTTTGTTGGTCCATCCGTAAGGAGCGTTTGCTTCCATACCCATTCCGCCATTGAGCGATACTGCGTCGTAGCCCAGAATTCTGAGAGCTGCCGTTGTCTGGCCTGCGGTTTGTCCCGTATAGCAATAAACTACTGTGGTTTTATCATTGTTTAGTGTCGGGAAAGCTTCCTGCATCCCGGCGGCCCAAGGAATATTGAATGCCGTTGGAATATGTCCCTCGTCGAAAGCCTTGGCGCTTCTTATCGAAAGAACATATATGCTTGAAGGATCATCGTCAAGTATGGCTTTGAGATTGTCTTCGCTGATTTTGTAGTTCTTGTAGATTCCTTCTGCTGCTTCAGCCAATCCGCCGTAGTACATTTCGATTGCAGACTCAATTTCATAATTGTAATCTGCAGCTTTTGCTGGTCCGAAATCGAAAACTTCCGAAGTTACTGCTTCTTCATAAGCTTCGACTTTGCTGATCCCGAGGTTCCATCCCAGATTAACCGACTTGGCGTCGATTCCGGCAAAATTGAGAAGTGCCACTGTTTGCCCTGCTGTTTGTCCAGTGTAGCAGTATACATAAACGGGCTTGTCTGATGGTATCATGTCGAGATTGTCGCTTATATCTGTTCCCCAAGGCGCATTTACGGCTCCCTCGATGTGGCCTTCTGCATAAACATCAGGCTGTCTTATATCAAGAACGAACATATCCTCTCCAGACTTGACTTTTTCTATGAAATCTCCTTGCTTGATTTTATAGTTGTTGTCGGGTTTTTCTGCAAAATATTTGTTTACTATTCCCTCAAGGCCCTCTCCCTCATATACATCAAAGCCTTTGTTTGACCAACCGTATGGGTCATTTGCAGCCATTCCCATTCCGCCGTTTAGAGATACTGCGTCGTATCCCATCATTCTGAGGGCAGCCGTTGTCTGGCCTGCTGTTTGTCCTGTGTAGCAATATACAACTACTGTCTTGTCTTTGGGAATAGTGTTGAATGATTCCTGCATTCCGGCAGCCCATGGAATATTGAAAGCCCTGGCTATATGGCCGCTTTCAAAATCGTCGGCTCCCCTTATTGAAAGGATGTATATGCCATCGTCCTTTTCCTCGATAAGACTTTTGAGATTGTCTTCGCTTATATTGTAGTTCTTGAACATTGTATCTTTTACATCCGCCAAACCTTCAAAATAGTCAGTGACTGAAGCCATTATGTCTCCATCTATCTCGCTTGCCGCAGATTTATCAAAATCGGAAGCCTCTTTTACTGTAACATCTTTTACTCCGTTTACTTTGCTGATTCCAAGGTTCCAACCCAGGTTTACCGAGTATGCCTCGAATCCTGCAAAATTAAGGAGAGCTACTGTCTGACCGGCCGTCTGTCCTGTATAGCAATAGACATAAACAGGCTTATCCATAGGAAGCTTGTCCATATTTTCGCTGATTGCAGTCCCCCAAGGCGCATTTACGGCTCCGGCGATATGGCCCTCTGTGTAAACATCGGGCTGCCTTATATCAAGAACAAACATGTCTTCTCCATTCTTGACCTTCTCGATGAATGCATCTTGCTTGATTTTGTAATTGTGCGACGGCTTGTCTGCGAAATAGTCGTCTACAAGCGCCTCTATTGCCTTTGATTCGTCACCCGATGTAATCTCTGCCGGCTCTGATTTTTCAATTTTCTCAGTCGGTTCAGTTTGCTGCTCAGGAGCTGGTCCTGCGCATCCTGCGGCAAGAGCAATAACGAGAATTGCCACTATCATAAGTAGTAATTTATTCTTCTTAAACATGAATAGACTTCCTCCTCTTTTTTTATGTTATTTAATTAACAAATTAATTATACCAATTCTTATGCCACTCATATAGAACGATTTGCTAATGCTGTATTAGAAAAGGCATTAACAAAATCCCTGTTTATAAATGGCAAGACGCCTTGCTGCGCCCTGCCATTTATAGTATTGAGGAGTAAAATTTGCTTTTACGATGCATCCTGCTCATTGAATTCAACTTTTTGGCCTGTCGGCTTCTGTATTGGCAGAGCCTTGTCGGATGACCATTCCATCCACGCGCCGTCATAAAGTTTTAGGTTCTCGTAGCCCGCATTGGCGAGCGCAAGATATGTCTGCGCACCTCTTATGGATGTCTTGCAGTAAGTTATTACGGTTGCATCCTTGTCAATGCCCTTTTCCATGTACATTATGGAAATATCCTGAGCAGACTTGTAACTTCCGTCTGCATACTGGTTTTCCACATAATTTATATGGATTGAACTTGGGATTGTCCCCTCTTCATATTCTTCTATCGTTCTGGTATCTACAAGGCATGTGTCAGGATCGGGATAATTCAACTGGTCTATTACGGTGTCTATTGAAGCGACCATGGATTCATCCAGTTCTTCGGACTCATAAGAAGCCTCTTCGACCACCGGCGCCTCATCTGTCATTTTCATTCCTGATTCTTCAAGTGCCGCGAGTCCTCCGCTTACTACCTTTACATCATCATTGCCATAGGCTTTGAGCGTCCACCAGAATCTTGCCGCATCCATGTGGTTGTTGTCGTCATATACGATTATCTGCATTCCGTTTGTTATGCCGCTCTCCCCAAGCACTTTTTCGATTTGAGCTTTGCCGCCAATCATATTCGGGAAAGGTTCGCTTACAACTATGTCGCCTCTGCTTATATTCACTGCCCCTTCAATGTGGGCGGTCTCATAAGCATCCTGCATCTGGGCGTCAACCAGAACAGCTCCGTCACCAATCAGCTCCGCAGCTTTTTCGGCCTCCACGATATAAGGTCCGTCTACCTGTCCCGTAGTTCCCAGACAACCGGACAAGGCCCCCAATGCCAAAACCAAGATTAAAAGCGTTACCGGTTTCAAGTATTTTTTCATAAGTAATCCTCCATCCTTTTTTTATAATGGGATTGTTAATTTATCATCAATCTTCAGTGATATTATACAAGAAACGCCCCTTTATCAGGTATCCACTTTTTTAATATTGCATCCGATTATTAAATACGAAATGCTTTTGCCATGTAATGGTATAATAATCACAGAAATTAATGTGGGGAGGGAAATGTATGCACAGAATCAGTACATTCATAAAAAAACACGCAATGGAGCTATTGGTCCTTTTGCTGTACGCTTCAGTCAATATTTTTCTTCTTGACAGATTTCCATTCATGCACTCTGACGAAGCTTGGCTAAGCGGCCTTTCCAAAACCGTTTTGGATGAGGGAAGCATCAACCTGACCGAGCCTTTCTTCGACCTTTATCCCAGAAACCCCCATGCGATTAAAATATTTTTTGTAGCCCTGCAAACATTGACAATAGGCATTTTCGGCCACACCCTCTTCTGGATGAGAATGATTTCACTTGTCTCGGGCGTCTTTTCCCTTTGTCTTTTTTATCGGATAATTATGACCCGTTTCAAGGACAAGCGTTTTGCTTTGCTTACAACAAGCCTGCTCGCCGTGGATATTCAATTCATATACGCTTCACATATTGCAAGGCAGGAAAGCATACTTTTACTGATAAGCCTGGCCGCATACTATTATTTTCTGCGAAAGAATCCCACAAGCCACGCAAGCGCTGCCATGCTGGCTGCAATTCTTTCAATAGGCATAGGCATTCATCCAAACAGCTTCATTGTCGCAATACCCTTCGGACTTATGCTTTTTTATCGTTTTTTCAAAAAGAGGGCAAGGCTGTCGGATATTGCAATATTCGTATCCATTCTGGCGGCTGCGGCACTTTTTTTTATAACTTTAAGTTTATGGATGGATCCCGATTTCATTAAGAATTATGCAGAATACGGAAAAACGCTTGGTGTAACCCAAAGCCTTTTTTCAAAGTTTCTGCAAATGAAGCTGTTTTATCTCAAGCTTTTTTTGCAGGTCAGCGGAACCTACTACACACCGGACATAAGACTTCAACTCCTTCTTATGGCTTCAACCTTCCTTTGCGGAGCGGCAAAACTTGCAAAATCAAGAGGCCGATCGCATGCCGCCTATCCAATGCTGGGTCTTTTGGGAATAAATATTGGGTATATGCTTGTCGGCCGATACAACCAGACAAGCATCGTTTTCCTTTTCCCCTGGTTCTATATGCTTGTAGCTGAAATTCTTTACCCTTTCGCCAAGTCAGGAAAAAGAATCCTATCGATTCTCATTTCCGCCACACTGGCCATAAGCTGCATTCAAATTTCAATACACCCAGGCAAAAACTATTCAAGTTACATCGAAAACATATCAAGCATGGTCCCCTGTGATGCCAGGGTGCTTTCGAACCTAAACACAGGATATTGTTTCAATCCGGATAATCTGTTTGATTACAGGAATCTAGCACACTTGCGTGAAAACCGCCTAAGCTTTGCAGACTATATCAAAAAGAACGATATAGAATATATACTCTATCCGGAAGAAATGGACATCATTTGGAATACTCGCCCGGTATACAACAGCCTTTACGGGAATCCCGCGGACTATTACGAGTCTATGAAGGCCTTCGTTTCGGATGAATGCACCCTTTTGGAAACTTTTTCAGACGACACCTATCCGGTAAGAATTGTAAGGCTTATGGGACAAAAGGAAAGGACCCTGCGCATTTACAAGGTCCTCAAATAAAATTCCAAAACTTAAGCGGATTGCCTAAAGCATTATTTCATTTTTTATCCCTTCTTTTTCATCGAAATAATTTTCTTTTGTTTTGCGCAATCCCTTCCATTTGTTTTTTGCTATCCTTTTCACTTTTCCAGATTCCTTACCCATAATCAATATCCTGTCGGAAATGTAAAGAGCCTCCTCTATGTCGTGTGTTACAAACACAACCGTCAACCCTTTCTCTTTCCAGATTTCAAGCAACAAGTCCTGAAGTGAATCCCTGGTAATCGCATCGACATTTGCAAAGGGTTCGTCCATCAGAAGCAGTTCGGGGTCGGACGCCAAAGCTCTTGCTATTGCACCCCTTTGACGCATGCCTCCTGACAATTCATGGGGAAAATAATTGCCGTAGCCTTCAAGCCCCACCTGGACAAGCATGTCGCTTATTTTCTTTTCATAAAAATCCCCGGGCCGGTTTTTGTAGCGCCTTTTGACCGGCATAGCAATATTGTTATGAAGGTCAAGCCATGGAAACAATTGATGGCTGTCCTGAAAAACCATTATCATAGAGAAACTTGGGGCTTTTATCTTTTTCCCGCCCAGCAAGACTTTTCCCGAATCGACCTTTTCAAACCCTCCTATTACATTGAGAGCTGTGGTCTTTCCACAACCGGAAGCACCCAAAATGGAAATTATTTCTCCCTTTTCCACTCCCATGGAAAAATCCCTGAGTATAAATTTGGCATGGCCGTCCTTGTAATATTTTTTTGTGATGTCAATGGCTTGCAATGCGGTATTCATCTGGTCATACCCCATTTCTCGACCGTCCTCTTCTCTATAAATCCAAACACAAATTTTTCAACGATTATTCCTATCAGCATTATTAGCAAGAGTCCCGCTACAATTCCGGCAATGTCCATAAAAACACGGCTCTTGTATATGGCCCATCCTATTCCTCCTGCAAGGCCCGCCGCTCCAAAAATCATTTCAGCGCTTATAAGCGCTCTCCACGCCCTTGCCCATGCAATTTTGAAGCCCGCTATTATGAAGGGTGCCGAAGCCGGTATTGAAATGTGGAATATTTGTTCCCGCGTTGAAAGACCGTAATTGTCTCCCACCTTGAAATAGATATAGGGTATGGACCCTATTCCGGAAAGGACGTTTTGCATAAGCGGCCAAAATGCCCCGTGAACTATAATTATTATTATTGCCGCCTTTCCTGTTCCAACCCAAAGTATTACAAGGGGGAGCAGGGCGACCCCTGGCAATGGATGAATCAATGTTACTACGGTTTCGACAATTTTTCGAAAACCGTCCATTTTAATACATGCGTATCCGGTAATTATCGCAAGCATCCCGCTGATAAGGAGACCCTTGCCTATAAGCTCCATAGAAAACATAATTTGGACCGGCAAATCACCAACTGCAAGGTCCTTGGCAAGGCTCTCCGCCACATCGGAAGGCGATGGGAATATCATAGGGTCAAGCAAGCCCGAATACGCTCCCGCCTGCCAAAAGGCAAGCAGCAAAAGTGCCACTGCCAGAGCCTTCAAACCCTTCATGACCCTTCACCCCTTGTAAGATTCCCCATTTCGCCAAGATTGTCTATATATCCCCGGCTTTCCATGAAATCATGGAATTTTTCCATCCCTGCCGTTTCCTGAGTATAGACAATATCCTCCCTTGTTATGTATTGGTAAATTTTTTCTTCCTCTATTCCATATGCTTCGGAAAGAATCGCAGCAGCCTCGTCCGGATTTTCCACCATGAAAAAGACAGCCTCCTCCAATGCTTCCTTGAATGCAGCCTCCCAGAGCGGATTCTCTTTTGAGAATTCATCCATCGAAACTCCCACAACAAAGGTAAACCTTTCTCCCATAGCCTCTTTACCTGTCAACACAACATGTGCCTCTTGGTTTTCAAGCTCCATGAAAAGGTAGGGGGGGCTCGTGAAATGGCCTGCTATGTCCGCTTTGGAAAGAAGTGCGTGCATTCCATCGGGATGAGTCATTGTAACTATCCTGTCATCGAAATACCCGGCGTCACCAAGCTCCTTTTCCGCCGCCATAGAAAGAAGCATATGTTGTATGCTTCCTGGCTGAGGAAGTGCAATGCGGTCAGATTCACCAAAATCCGACAATTGGCGTATTCCGTCATCAAGACTAACAAGCGCAACCGGAACTTCGGACAGTCCCGAAAGTATCTTCCATTGCATGCCTTTGTCGGATCCAATAAGGAATGGGGGGATGGCCATAAAGCCTATGTCCAGGTCCCCGGCCACCATAGCCTCCCGGATGGCGGCAGTGTTGGCCATTTGCTTCCATTCAATTTGAACCCCTTCCAGCCTTTCCGCAAGAATGCCCTTCTCCTTCATTATTGTCACCGGTGCATATGCAAGTCCGTATTGTTCTGCAATAGCCAGGCTTTCTCTATCATTCGAGCATGCCGAAAGTAAAATAAGCAGTGAGAAAGCCGCCAATATTATCTTTATCCTTTTTGTTTTCACAAAATCAATTCCTTTCGTTTTATAGGACCGGGCCCTCTATTATCATGTTTCTACCGTTTTCATCTAGAAATCTAAGCTTTTGAAAAACTTTTTCCACTCTTTGCTTGAGAGAGTCTCTATCATTTCCTTTCACCAGGAAATACCCGGCGCGTTGCCTTGCATTTTTTATTTGGCCCATTTTTTCGCCCTTTGCAAAATGGTATCCAACCTTGAAGACGCCATCATTGTGTAAAAGTTCTTCCGGATCCGTCTGCATGCAAATCGTTCCGGGCGAAGCGAAAAACAGTTGTGCCGATGCATGCCCCTCTATTTGCCATGCATCGTGCGACATAAGCCTTTCGTATGAAACGGGTCTGTCCATTATGAAATCAGTCTGCATCTTCAAAATATCCACCCCTGTCAATTCCGGTATGGTCATATCCTCGTATGCCCCGCCTATCCTGCAGGCTATTTCATTCACCATTATCCCTTTAGCCCCTACAAGCATCTGATAATAGATTGGACCGTTTCTTATGCCAAACGCCCTTGTTGTAAGGTCGGTCAGTTCCCTTATTTCATTTTCCTTGTCAGCCATGTGGATTGACGGAAATTGGTGGGCTCTGCAGATGCCTATATGGACTCCGCTCTGCATGACTATCCTGTCAGTTACGGAAAGAATCTTAATCCGTCCGTCCACAACCCAACCGCTAACCGCTATCTCGTCATTTGGATAATAATTTTCAATGAGAACCTCCGACTGTCTTGAGAAGCCAAGCGTTTCCCTTATTCGGCCTCTTACCGCTTGCGCTGTGTCCAAACGGAAAACTCCTCTTTGCCCCTGGCTGTCCAGCGGCTTTATGACATAGGGAGCCTTTAGATGAGCTATGTCTGAATTTCTGAAATTCTCTCCTATAAAAGCGTATGGAAGAGTCGGAACTCCTCCCTCTGCCATTATTGTTTTCATCCTTTTCTTGTCAGTGACATCGAGCGCCTTGCCTGAATCGAAAAAATATCTCAAGCCCAGGGATTCTGATATGGCGGCTGCAGTATATACCGGTTGGTCGGTTCCTGTTGTCATTACTCCGTCCACTTCAAACTTTACTGCCGTTTCCATGCATGCCTTTACATCGAATGTGCTGGCATTGCTTTTGAAAGTGCTTAAGGCCTTTCCTGGCGCATCATCATAATAGTCTGCGGCTACAACTTGCAAACCCATTTCATTTTCAAGTCTTTCGATGGCATTTAGCTGGCAATGTCCGGCTCCAAGCATCATTATTCTCATAGTTCAGAACCCTCCTCCATTTCCAGGCTCTCTATCTCGTATGGTTTATCTCCTGTACAAAAAATCTTCAAAATCTTAAAATCCGAATAATGGATTATAAGATTTGCAAAAATTTTCAACAATCCTGCAAATGTGTAGTTTGACTGGCCATGGACCCTTTCCTGGTGGCTTAGTGTAATCCAGGCTATTTTTTTGGTTCTCTTTATCAATTCGGCTGACACATATACAAATCCGCAATCTGTGTTTTTGAGTTCGGATTTGATTCCGCACTTAAACATTCTGCAGCTGCTTATACGGACAGGCTTTTTCGTTTTGAGTATAAAATTGAATGCATGAAAGGTAATCTTTGACCCCATACGCCTGTAGATCTTATGAACAGGCTTTTCAGCTACCGCAAATACCAATTCCGCGCCCTTGTCTATTTCCGTCTTCATTTTTCCCAGTATTTCAGGAGGGTGCTGAAGATCGTCGTCAAGGGTTGCGATTATGTCTCCTGCGGCAAATTGTATCCCGCATAATGTAGCATTTTGCTGTCCGGAATTCCCCCTTAGCTTAATCAGTTTTATCCTGTAGTCGGATTTTCTGAGTTCCCTCATTACCCTGTAGCTGTCGTCCTTGCTTCCGTCATCTACCAGAATAATTTCAACCCTTCCAAAATAACCCCTTGAAGACTTGAAAACCCTTTCACACAGCGTTTCCAAAGATTTGCCTCCATTGTAAACAGGAACTACTACTGACAATTTTTCCAAACGCTCCATTTACTCACCCCTCGACATTTTTCTTAAAATGCTGTCTGCTTTCATCAGCACATATTCCAGCTCGTCTGGGCGAAGATTTTCATAAAGGGGAAGTCTCACCAGTCCCTGCGCTTTTTCCCATGTCCTCTTCAGGTCCTTGTCGCAATAGCCCATAGATTTACCCATAAGCGACATGTGTAGCGGCCAATAATGGGTGAAGGCCTGAATTGAGGCCTTGTCCAATTGGCTTTGAAAAAATTTTCTTTTTTCCGGCGATTCGAATACTATATAAAACAGATGCGCATTGAAGCTTTCACCGCTAGATGGAGCCTTGGAATATTCTTTTATGAATGAACAGCCCCTGTATTTGTCGAGAAGCTTTTCATATGCATTGAAAACAGAGAGGCGTTTTTCAATTATTGACCCCATCTTGTCCAGTTGAACCCCCAAAAGAGCCATTAGGATATCGGACGGAAGATACATGGATCCTTCTTCAATCCACTGGTAATAACTTGTTTTTCCCCGAATGAATCTTTCCTTGTCCGTACCTCCGTTTCTGATTGCTTGAGCTCTTTCAGCCAGGTCTTCAAATCCCTTTGCCAATACGAGAGCTCCACCTTCACCCGCCTTGAAGTTCTTTGTCTCATGGAAGCTGAAGCAGCCGAAATCTCCCCATGTTCCCAAATGGCGGCCACCAGCCCTAGACCCCAAAGCCTGGGCTGCATCTTCTATAAGCACAAGCCCTTGGCAATCCGCCATTTGCCTCAATTCTTTTATGTCCTTGGAAAGTCCGCCATAATGCACCGAGAGTATAGCGCGGGTTCTTCCGTTCATTTTTTGTCTTATTTCTTCAATTCCGGAATTCATGCCTTCAGAAGCCACATCGGCAAAAATTGGTTTTGCCCCCGTCTTCAAAATACAATTTGCTGTCGATGGATAGGTAAATGAAGGCATCACCACTTCATCTCCTGCCTTCAAGCCTGAAAGGCGGGCAGCCATTTCAAGGGCATGCGTACCTGATGTAGTTGCCAGCACCCTTGATCCTCCCAAAATGTTTTCAAGTTTTATTTCTGCGTCACGGGTAAATTTTCCCCCTCCGCCAATAGAACCTTTTTCCAAAGCCTCCATCACAGCATTTTTTTCTTCAAGTCCAATTGCAGTTCTGTTGAAGGGAATTTTCATGTCATTCTCCATTCCGCCTGTATAGTGACAGATGCCACTCGACAGTTCTTTCTATGGCATATTCAAAATCATATGAAGGTTGCCATCCAATCTCTTTTCTGAGCTTGTCTCCTCGGATTGAGTATCTAAAATCGTGGCCCTTCCTATCTGTAACAAACTCCAGAAGGCCTTCGTTAATTTCTTTTGCCCCTGCATCCGACACCTTCATTTTTGATGCCGTTTTTCTTATGAGCATTTTAACCAATTCTATGTTTTCCAACTCAAAGCCGGATGTAATGTTGTAGATTTCGCCTTGTTTGAAGTTTTCAAGCAAGGTAAGCAAGGCTCCGCAATGATCCTTTACATAAATCCATTCCCTTATCTGTCGTCCGTCTCCGTAAATCGGGATTCTTTTTAACGCCAATGCATTTTCAATTGTTTTGGGAATAAGTTTTTCCCTGTGCTGGTTTTCCCCGAAATTGTTTGCCGAACGCGTAACTAAAAGGGGCAAACCATGTGTGTTTTTGTACGACAGCGCAAGAAGATCCCCAGCCGCTTTTGACGCCGAATAGGGATTTCTGGGATTAAGACAGGAATTTTCGTAAAAAGAACCCTCTGCTATAGAACCATAGACTTCATCCGTTGAAATCTGAATGAACTTTTTAACACCGTATTTTACAGAAAGGTCCAACAATACTCGCAATCCTTGAACATTTGTCCCTATAAATTCCCTGCTGCTGCCTATACTTCTGTCTACATGGGATTCCGCCGCAAAATTGACAACAAAGTCGGGCTTATGCCGAGCATACAATCTTTCCATTATTTCTTGCCAACAAATGTCGGCGCGGTAAAAAATATGCCTTTTTGATGATTTTACGCTTTCGAAATTTTCCATTCTCCCGCTGTATGTCAACTTGTCCACATTTATTATCAGGGCGTCTTTTTCCGCCTCATGCAAACTGCGTACAAAATGGGAGCCCACAAACCCAGCCCCCCCTGTAATAAGATATGTCTTCATTTAACCATCCTTTTTTATGTTATAATGTTTTAAATCATCTTTATGAAAGGAAATGATCCTATTGAAAAAAATTGACTGTTTGGGCGACATGTGCCCAATACCTGTGCTCATGGCTCAAAAGGCCTTAGATGAATCTTCCAAGGGAGAATCTTTCATGCTTGTAAGTGACCACAGCTGCGTTGTGGAATCAGTGCAGAACCATTTCAAAAATAAAGCGGTGTCTCTATCCGTGGATGAAGTCATGAACGGAATATGGGAAATAACTTTCACAATAAAGTGATAAATCAGCAAAAACTCCTTTTGCCTATTTCTTTGAACCTCTCCATGAATTCCTTCTCGACCACATTCGAATCCACGCCCTTCTTGTGGACAAAAAATATATCATAGCTCAAATCCCTGTCCTCAATCTCAATCGCTTTGAATTTTTTTGTGTATAATTCCTTCTTTACCGCCATATACGGCAAAAGAGAAACTCCATATCCCTTTTGAACCGAAGCTTTAACCGATTCAAGCGAGTCCAGGCTAAAGACTATGTTCAAATCATTGAAGTCATAGCCTACATGCTTGAACTCATCTAAAACTTTTTTTCTTATATTGAATTTTTCGGTAAGCATTATAAAAGGCAATTTTGCGGCCTGATCCATGGAAACGGAATCCGGAAATTCATCCGAGTTCAATGCCACAAAAACTAAATCGTCGCTAACCACCTTCATAGAAGTCAATCCCTCAAGATCGGGATTTGTACATATGAATCCAAAATCACAAAGGTCGTTTATTACATCTTCCTCAATTTTGGTTGACGAATTAGATATAAGCTCGTAATTATGGTATGGAAATTGCTTTTTTATAACATAAAGAGCGCATGGCAAAGCATAGTCGGAAATGGACCAGCACGCCTCTATCCTTATCTGTTGGCCCGATTTTTCTGCGTTCTTCATTTCAGCCTGCATCTTATCATATGTCCTGAATATGTTCTCGGCGTATTTGAGCACAATTTTACCCATTGGAGTTGTTTCAACACCTTTATTGCTCCGCTCCAGAAGCTTGTGCCCCACACTGTCCTCCAACTTTTGTATTTGTTGACTAAGTGCCGACTGGGAAATATGAGCATTGCCGGCCGCCTTTGAAATGCTCTTTATCTTAACAACTTCATAAAAATACTTCAAACTCTCAATATGCATGATAATCCCCCATTTTCAATTTGAAATAATTACCTCTATATCATTGTATCAGATTCATTATTTATTTGTCATTTTTTCAATTCTTTAATATTCTACCCTTACGCTTCTATTGTAATCAATACGGTTTGATATAAATTATTGCAATGTTATATCACCATATCCATTAATACAGATTGCTTCTACTGTGCTATTCTTTTGGTGAGCATTTGTTAATTAATTATCTATATTTGAGGAGAGTGGTCCAATGACAGAAACAAACAACACCCAATCTTCATTGAGCAGCAGGAGATCCTCCAGACCCAGCCGAAAGAGAAAGCCAAAAAAGAGCCAGCTTCCAAAAGCTTACTTGACCTTGGCCGTCATTATTCTTATAGGGTTTGGACTTGCTACAATTTCCAAAACGCTGGCTTTGTTTTGGGTAATAGGATTAGGCTTCGGCTTCATTCTTCAAAAAGCCAAGTTTTGCTTTACCGCATCCATGAGGGATCCATACCTCACGGGCAGCACCAGCATCACCCGTGCAGTTCTAATCGCTTTCGCAATAACCACCGTAGGCTTTACAGCAATAAAATACGGATATTTCGCAAAAGGTTTGCCGATTCCGGGCATGGGCTATGTTGTTCCGATAAGCCTGGCAACAGCGGCAGGCGCCTTTATTTTCGGGATAGGCATGGTTATAGCAGGCGGTTGCGCTTCAGGAACATTGATGAGAGTTGGAGAAGGCTTCACGATGCAAATATTATCACTTTTTTTCTTTGTTGTCGGTTCCCTTTGGGGCGCACACGATTTCGGATGGTGGAAGCTTAATTTCATCGTAAAAGGAAAAGCAGTTTTTCTTCCCGATGTGTTCGGGTGGTTCGGAGCTGTGATTCTGCAATTGCTTCTCATAGCCGCTCTTTACATTGCAGCGGAAAAATGGGAAAGCAAAAAGAACGAAGCTCACTAAATCAATCACAAAAAGGAGGATTAATAAATGTCTAAAGAATATGAATTGGATTGCATGGGCGAAGCATGCCCGGTGCCTTTGATCAAACTGGAAAACAAACTCAACGAGCTGGAAACCGGTGATTTGGTAATAGTACAAATAGACCACAGCTGCGCAATGAAAAATGTT
>Ga0209943_1000036_pt1 | contig 79752 bp, 66 predicted proteins | sample SalPonR1_B_D2_MG_FD_185698 | JGI IMG/M metagenome (GOLD analysis project Ga0209943, IMG submission 185698) | Salt pond soil microbial communities from South San Francisco under conditions of wetland restoration - Salt Pond MetaG R1_B_D2_MG... ... | reverse complement strand
GTCTTTTACCTATCCGATCTCTTTTTGGTCACGATGATTTATTATATTGTCAATCCTAATCAAATGATCATCACCACACCTGATTTATGAATCGCATATTTTTAGTCTTTGTTTTTCTATCTATTCTTATTGCTGCCTGTACAAGCCAACAGCAGGGCACTCTCATCTATAATGTTAACGGTTATACTCTTCTGGATGACGAGCTTCATCAATTTGAGGCGATTGCCTTTGATGGTGATGAAATTCTGGCAACCGGAACGACAGAAGAGATCACAGAACAGTTTTCAGAATTTGAACAAATCGATGGAGAAGGCAATACGCTTCTACCCGGATTGATTGATGCTCATGTTCATGTTATGGGGCTTGGCTTCCAGGAAATGAACGTGGATGTTTCAGGATTGGAATCGCTGGATGCGACACTCCAGAAAATTGGTGACTACGCTGAAGCAAATCCGGATCTGGAATGGATTCGAGGCAGAGGCTGGAACCAGGTGCTCTGGGAAGAAAATGAATTTCCCACAGCGTCTGATCTTGATGAAGTGGTAGGAGACAGGCCGGTTTGGCTGACTCGTGTTGATGGCCACGCAGGCTGGGCAAATAGTCAGGCTATGGACATCGCAAATATAAGCCGGGATACACCTGACGTACAGGGCGGTCGTATCATCCGCGACAGCCGGGGTGATGCAACCGGAGTGTTTATTGATAACACGATGAACTATATCGAAAACAACATTCCTGCATGGACTGATCAGGAAGAACAAATGGCATTGACACTTGCCCTGGACGCAATGGCTGAAAATGGGCTTACCTCCGTACATGATGCCCGAACAAGCATCGATACCTGGGAACTGTATAAGGATTTTGCTGATTCCGGAGCTCTGAAAACACGGATTTATGCAATGGTAGCAGGTACAGGTGATGAGTTTGATCAGCTATCTGAAGAAGGTCCGGTTGAGCAGTATGCAGATTATGAACTGTCGCTTCAAAGCGTCAAAATTTCTGCAGATGGGGCACTTGGCAGCCGTGGAGCCGCCATGCTCGAAGATTATAGTGATGATCCCGGAAACTCAGGATTACTCTTTTTTGACCAGGAAGAACTTAATAGCATGCTGCTTAAAGGTGCTGAAAATGGCTATCAGATGAATATTCACGCTATTGGCGATGCGGCAAACCGGCAGGTTCTGGACGGATTCCAGTATGTGGAAAATCAGTTGGGTGATCAATCAGATATGAGGCACCGGGTAGAACATGCTCAGGTTGTCGCACTAGAGGACATTCCCCGGTTTGTAGACCTGAGCTTAATCGCTTCAATGCAACCCACTCACGCTACAAGTGATATGAACATGGCAGAAGACAGAGTTGGTTCGGAGCGTATTCAGGGTGCATACGCCTGGCAAACATTTTTGGATCAGGGGACTGTGATTGCGGCCGGCTCAGATTTTCCTGTTGAGAAAGTGAATCCATTTTATGGCCTCTATTCTGCAGTGACCCGAAAGGATCATGGTGGAATGCCTCCGGGCGGATGGTATAGTGAGCAGGCGATGAGCCGGATTGAAGCTCTTCGTGCGTTTACGATCGATGGTGCGTATGCTGCCCATCAGGAAGATGTGCTTGGAACGCTTGAGCCTGGGAAAAAAGCTGATTTTATCATTGTTGATAAAGACTTTTTTGAAGTTGAAGCGATAGAGATTTGGGAAACAGACGTTCTTCAAACCTGGAAGGGCGGGGAACAGGTCTATCCCGGGGGTGAGGATTAATGAAGATTCGTCTTCATCAGATAAATCCTACTATCGGTGATCTCAGGGGGAATATAGACTTAGTGCTTTCTGCTCTTAAAGATGCGGAAGAAGAAGGTATTGATCTACTAATTCTTCCTGAAATGTGTGTCACAGGCTACCCGGCTCAGGACCTTCTTGAACGTCCGGCGTTTCGGGAAGCTGTGTATGATGTCAATGATGAATTGATTGCGGCTGCCGGTTCGACCGCGTTACTTTTTGGAAGCCTCACCGCAAATGAGTCAGGAGTTGGGCGGAAGATGTATAATTCTGCTATCCTGGCAAAGGATGGTAAAGAGGTTGGGCGGATACATAAAACACTCCTTCCAACTTATGACGTATTCGATGACCTCCGATATTTTGAGCCAAATTCTGAGTTTAAATGCCTGACACTCAATGGCGTTAAGCTTGGCATTACTATTTGTGAAGACATCTGGTATAATGAGAATGAGGTTCAGTATCATCACTACGACGTAGATCCTGCAAAGGAACTCGCTGATCAGGGGGCCGAAGTGATCGTGAATATTTCAGCATCGCCATTCACCAACACCAAGCATGAAAACCGTCAGCACATGTTAAGTAAGCATGCGACGGAATTGAAACTACCGGTTATTTACTGCAATCAGGTGGGAGCTCACACAGAAATTGTATTTGAGGGAGACTCGATGGTGTTTGATGCAGATGGAAAGGCAACAGCCTCGACGAGGGCATTTGAGTCTTCATATGCCGATGTTCAGTTTGACTCTGCGTCCGGTGAAATTGAAAAAACGGCAGACGACGCATGGTATCCTGAATCAGAAGAAGAAAGATATTTTCATGCTATTAAACTCGGCCTGAAAGATTATCTGGAAAAAACGGGTGTGACCCATAACGTTGTGTTTGGACTCAGTGGCGGCATCGATTCAGCCCTTGTGGCAGCGCTGGCAGTTGAAACACTTGGAGCTGATAACGTACACGCAATTACAATGCCCAGTAAGTTTTCGAGTGAGGGAAGTGTGACTGATTCAGAAAAACTGGCCTCTAATCTGGGTATTACTTTCACTGAAATTCCCATCAAATCAGTGTATGAAGAATATATATCGTCTCTGGATCCATTGTTCAGGGATCTGCCATTTGGTGTAGCAGAGGAAAACCTCCAAAGTCGCATTCGCGGATCACTGCTTATGGCGGTTTCAAATAAATTTAACTCGTTTTTACTCGCTACCGGGAATAAGTCGGAGTATGCGGTTGGCTATGCAACATTATATGGTGACATGAATGGTGCCGTTGCTCCGATCGGGGATTTGTACAAAACTAATGTTTACAGCCTTGCGGAGTGGTTAAATGAGTCATACTATGAAAAGGAAATCATACCAAAGAGTATTTTAACAAAGTCGCCCAGTGCTGAGCTTCGGCCGGATCAAAAAGACAGTGACAGCCTTCCTGAGTACGATGTATTGGACTCAATCTTATACCAATATATTGAACTTCAGAAACCATTGAACGAGATTGAGGGCAGTGGCATTGATATTGAAACTGTGCGATCTGTCGTTGCACTAGCCGATCGTCAGGAATTTAAAAGATTTCAGGCCGCGCCGATAATTAAACTGACTTCAAAGTCGTTCGGAACCGGCAGGCGTAAACCACTGGTTCAAAACTGGACGTCTTATGAAACCAAAAAACGTCCGGATTAAAATTAAAAGATATTTTGCGTTTTCCATTGAATGTGTTGATTATTCAATGTTGAAAACTCAACAACTAACCTCTATAGCATTATCCTTATGAAATCATTCTCTCTCTTCTTGTTGCTGTTTCTTATGGGCACGGTAGTCACAGCTCAACAGCAATCAAATTCGGACAATCAGCATATGCAAGTCCAGAAGAAGCTGATTCCATATACAAATCCATTGCTAAATGTTGGAGATTCACGGGTAACTGAAGAGACAACACGTGAGCTGGGAGATTTGGAAAAAGAAACGCTCCGTCGAATATCAGATGTTTACAGAATTCATGTGCTCGCTATTGATGCACAAATTCAGGATGATCTTGTGCAGGCAGAAATTCATATAAACGATGCCTTTGCCGCCATCCAGGCTCTTATGGATGATTATCCTGAGATACAAGACAATCAGCGGTTTGCAGCACTTTATAGAAGCGTTATGGCTGAATACCGGGAGTTTTACGCAATATCAGAACCGATCAATGAGGTGGAAGGGGATATTTTTGAAATTCGTGATGAACTTTTTGCCGAAAAGGATGAATGGATAGCCGAGGGATTCAATCTTCCAGACAATCTTTCATTTAATAAAACAGATGTGCCGCTGGTTCAGAACCAGCATGTGAGCCGCCATCTGATGTACTACACAATGAGGCGTCCGGAAGTAATGGAAATATGGCTTGAACGTTCAGAGTATTATTTCCCGATGATGCTTGAAATTTTTGAGGAGGAGGGAACACCAAAGGAACTGATTCATTTGTCCATGATTGAAAGTGGCCTGGTACCTACAGCAAGAAGCTGGGCATCGGCTGTTGGCTTGTGGCAGTTTATTCGTGCAACGGGGGCTGTTTATGGACTTGAAGTAAACTGGTGGGTTGATGAACGTCGGGATCCTGTTAAATCAACCCGTGCAGCTGCAAGACATTTAAATGATCTTCATGATATTTGGGGCGATTGGCACCTCGCCCTTGCAGGATATAATATCAGTCCCAGAGGGCTTAAACGTGCAATCAGATCAGCTGGAAATGTAGAAGATTATTGGGTTGCATTTCCTTATCTGCCCCGGGAAACCCGCGGATATGTACCGGGCTTTATTGCAGCAACTATGGTGGCAAGCAATCCTGAAGAGTTTGGATTTCAAAGAAATTACGGCGGAGAACGCTATCAATATGATGTAGCAAACGTAGATGGTTTAATGCCGCTTGACAAATTAGCTGAAGCTGCAGGTATCTCCACGAGCGAGCTGAAAGATTTCAATCCGGAACTGTTGCGCTGGGCTACACCTCCGGGCGATTCCTATCCTTTGAAACTCCCAAAGGGAACCAAAGATCAATTTTTGCTTGCCTACCAGGATATTCCCAAGGATGAGCGGGCCAGTGAAATTGCAATGCACACCGTGAGCAGCGGCGAGACGCTTGGTTTTATTGCGAGAAGATACGGCACCTCCGTTCGATCACTTTATGAAACAAATGAGGGACTAAATAATGTTATCCATCCGGGCCAGAGAATCGTAATTCCGATTGCTCCGGGTTCGTCAGGACAGCTTTCAGCGAATCAACCATCAAATCAGACGCGAAGCAGCTCCTCGAGATCATCAAGCAGGAGCCAGGCCCAGGCGCCATCAAACACATCCCCAATGTCTTATACCGTTAAAAGCGGTGATACAGTTGGGCATATCGCCGAATGGTATGATGTGAGGGCATGGCAGTTACGTGCATGGAACGGTATTTCCAATACGATCAGAGTGGGGCAGACGTTAACTGTACATGTTCCAAACAACCGCTCAAATTATTACAGGCAGGTTGATGATCTTTCATACTCCAGAAAACAGGAACTGGAGCGGAAGCAGCGTTCAGGTGAGAATATCTATTCCGAGCTCCTGGCTGAAGGATCATCCTCGTCATCAGGTGGATCTTATTCTTATACGGTCAGACGAAATGAAACTCTTGGTGGAATTGCCCGCCGTCATAACGTATCTGTTTCAGCCATTCAACGGGCAAATAATCTGAGTGGAACAACAATTTATGCAGGCCAGACTCTAAGGATTCCTGCTGACTAAATAGCTTTTTATGCTCGCAAATTACAAGCGGTATGCCATCGCAGCCTTGCTGATAATCTTATTGGCAGTGACGCTGGCATTTACCCAGGTAAATGATCTTTTTTTCCAGATAAAAAAACAGCTCAGCATTTTCAGCGATGCTTACAAAGAAGTAGCAACGCTGTACGTGGAGGAAGTAAGCCCGGAACGTCTCATGACCACCGGCCTCAATGCCATGCTGAATGAGCTGGATCCCTACACAGTATTTATTCCGGAGGGCGAACAGCAGCAGATGGAGATTATTTCTACGGGCTCATATGGCGGCGTCGGAATTGATGCCGGGTTTCGAGGAGATGATATCGTCGTGATTGCACCTCTTGAGGGGTATCCTGCTGACAGAGCCGGCATTCGTCCGGGTGATATTATTCTGGAAATAAATAATGTAAGTATAGCCGGTATTACACCTGAAGAAGTACAGCAGCTCACGCTCGGTGACCCCGGAACAGAAATTACCCTGACGATTCAAAGAATTGGAATGGATGAGCTTCTCGAGTTCAATCTTGAGCGTGAACAAATAGAAGTGAAGAATGTAGAGTATTCCGGCAGGCTGGACAATAATAAAGATGTTGGATATATAAAGCTCACCCGTTTTGGCCAGCGATCTGCAGAAGAAATACGTGAGAAGCTCCTTGAGTTCAAAAATGATAGCGTTAGAAGCCTGATCCTTGATTTGAGAAATAATCCTGGTGGTTTATTGAATGAAGCCGTTGAGATTGTGGACAAATTTATCGGGCCCGGCGTAACCGTTGTTGAAACAAAAGGCCGCATCCGAAGTGAAAACAGCACATTTGCAACTGATGAGCCTCCTGTATTTGAAGATCTTCCGATTATTGTATTGATGAACGAAGGAAGTGCAAGTGCATCGGAAGTAGTGGCAGGAGCGTTTCAGGATTTGGACAGGGCCGTGATTTTAGGTGAAACCAGTTTTGGAAAGGGTCTGGTCCAGACTGTCCGGCCTCTTTCTTATAATACATCCTTGAAGATTACCATCTCTCAATATTTCACGCCAAGTGGCCGAAGTATTCAATCTGTTGATTATACCGGCGAAAATAGTGCTCGCGGCCGGGAGATTCCCGATTCACTTCGCCGGGCTTTCACTACAAAAAATGGACGCACAGTCTATGATGGGTTTGGAATTGAGCCGGATGTAAAAGTAACAGGGGAGACCTTATCAAGGCTTCAGCTGGCTCTGCTCCAGGAAAATACGTTCTTCTTTTTTGTTGCAGATTATATAGCGAGAAATGACAGCGAGATGCCGGATGATTTATATAACATGTTTCTGACCTATCTTGAAGATGAGAATTTTGACTACAAGACTCAGGCAGAAAGTTACATTGACCAGTTGATGTCAGCTAATGAAAGCTTTTACGACACGCAGGAATCACAGGAGCTTCTAAAGCAGCTTCACGAGTCGATCGATAGAAAGAAAGATCAGCTGCTTGTTGAAAACAGAGAATTTATTGAAGGAAATTTAATGGAGGAGTGGATGGCTCAAACTGGAACAAGTGAAGAGATGACGCAATACAATCTCAGCAATGATTCGATGATTTTACAAGCTGTTCAGCTCATTGAAAACCATGAACGCTACGATTCTATCTTAAATCCATAACTTTGGGCAAGGCCGATCTTCATATACACACAAACGCCTCTGATGGCGATTGTACCCCGATTGAAATTCTGGAAAAAGCGCTGGAGAAAGGTCTGGACACTATTTCTATTACAGATCATGACACGATTAAAGGTTATAAAAAAGCCAGAAGTTCTGAACTGAGCAACAAGCTGGAACTCCTTCCGGGTGTAGAAATGTCTGTCCGATGGGGCGATAAAGAAGTCCATCTTCTATGCTACTGTTTTGACCCTGATGATGAAGACGTCAATTTACTGCTCTTGCAACAGAGTGGCGCACGCCGCCGCAGAATGGCGAAAATTGTCAAAAGCCTTCAGAAACAGGGCGTCGATATTGATATGGACGAGGTGAAAGCCGAAGCTGGATTTAGCAATATTGGAAGACCTCATGCAGCATCGGTACTGATGAGTAAAGGTGTTGTGTCTACCTTTAATGAAGCTTTCATTCGATATTTATCATCTGAAAAGCTGGATCATATCAACACTGAGTACTGCACACTTTCTGAAGCAGCAAAGGTGATGAAAAAGGCTGGAGGTGTGCTGTCACTGGCACATCCCGGACCACTTTATTCATCAGAAGAAATAGATGAGATTCTTAAACTAGGTGTTGATGGTCTCGAGTGCATTCATCCGAGCCATCCATATCCTGTACAAAAGAAGTTCACAAAAATGGCGAATGATAGAAACCTGATCATTTCCGGAGGAAGCGACTTTCACAGACCATCAAATTCGGGATATGAACCTTATTTTGGAATTGTAACCCTGGGTGAGCAGTATGTAGAATCTATTAAACGAACATCACGACAGAGAAAAAATATTTAATCGTTAGAAAAAATAAGATGAATTGGGAATCTAAGCGAATAGCAATTGTAGCGGCAAAATGGAACTCATTTGTGACAGACCCGATGCTTGAGGGAGCTGAAACGGCTCTTAAAGGCAAAGGAATACCGTCAGCTCAGATTTATAGTTTTCGCTGTCCGGGATCGTATGAACTACCACTTGCCTGCAAAATGTGTATTGATGAACTGGATGTTGACGGTGTGGTTGCTATCGGAGCCGTCATCAAGGGCGGCACACCCCACTTTCACTATGTGTGCGATGCAGTTAACAAAGGAATCTCCGATCTTAATATACGATACGGCATTCCTGTTTCGTTCGGTGTTCTAACAACAGATAATGTTGAGCAAGCTATGGAACGGGCGTCGATAGAAAAAGGAAATAAAGGTGCCGAAGCTGCTTTGGCCGTTTGTGATATGCTTGAACTTGAAAATCAGCTATCCTCGATTGAGAAGTAATTCCTTCTTGATTAAGGGTCAGATTAACTCTAATATATATGGCTGTAAACAATCACAACAGATCTCTTTGAAACCATTTACGCTTACAAATAAAGAACAGACCGATGCAGATGTAAAACTGCAGAAAGAGATAGGTGAGTCTGGTAAAATCCCCGCTCACATTGCTATTATTATGGATGGCAACGGTCGATGGGCTCAAACCAAAGGCAACGTCAGAATACATGGACACAAGGCCGGGGTTGAATCTGTTCGGGATATTACTGAATCCTGTGCTCAGCTAGGGGTTAAACATCTGACGCTCTACGCATTTTCCACTGAAAACTGGAACAGGCCTACAATCGAAGTTAATGGCCTGATGAAAATCTTGGTGAATAGTCTGAAAAATGAGGCTGAGCGACTGAATGAAAACAACATCAAATTCGTGACGATTGGTCAGATTGAGCGGCTACCCAAGAAATGCCAGAAACAAATAAGTGAGGTAACAGAGCTTACAAAAGATAATGATCGTTTACAGCTCTGTCTGGCCTTGAGTTACTCCGGCCGGTGGGATATTACAGAGGCAGTAAAAAAATTATCAAAACAAGTACAGGAAGGAACGTTAGAACCGGAAGATATAAACGATCAAATAATAGGCGCACATCTGTCAACAGCTGAAGTGCCTGATCCCGATCTTATTATCCGGACCAGCGGTGAATTCAGGATCAGTAATTTTCTGCTCTGGCAGCTCGCTTATTCTGAACTTTATATCACAGAAACATTCTGGCCGGATTTCAGGAGAGATGAGCTTTATAAAGCAATAAAATCGTACCAACAACGTGACCGTAGATACGGTGGAGTGAAAAACGGATATTCCAATTCTGTCTCTTCATCTGTTTTAAATCAAATCATTTCATAAATAAGCTGAAAAGGTTCTCTCAAAAGGTGGCAAAAATTAAGCATCTCTTTTATTGTTTTGTAGTTATTTTTATTTCGCTCGGATTTTTTAATCATGCTACGGCACAGGACTCAACCGGCGTTGAAATCCAGAATCCGGTTGACATTATTCCTCAGCAGTACGAAATCCGTGAAGTTACTGTGACAGGATTGGTAACTGGCCGTGAGAGCTACCTTACCAGCAGCAGCGGTTTGATTGTTGGCAGTACAATTACTATTCCCGGTGAGGATATATCAAATGCTATTAAGCAGATATACCGGACAAATCTCTTTTCTGATGTCCGGATACTTTACGAAACATTTCCAGGCAACCTGGTTGATATCGAAATTGCTGTTGAAGAGCAGCCCCGGCTTCAGCGCTATCAAATTGAAGGTGTAAAACGGTCGCAGCGAAGAGATCTGAACGAACGTTTGAACTTGATTTCGGGCCTTGCCGTTACAGAATCACTTAAATCGCAGGCTGTAAACACAATTGAAAGATTCTTTTCACAAGAAGGATATTGGGAAACAACGGTTGATGTGTACGAAGAGCCCAGTGAAAGAAATCCGGACCGGGTAGACCTTACCTTTGATGTTAACAGGGGAGACCGGCTGAAAGTACGGGAAATCAATTTTGAGGGTAATGAAGAGTTTTCAGACCGCAGACTTCGCAAAAGCTTTGACGCCATTAAACAAGATCGCTGGTGGAGAATCTTTACCCGGCACGTCTACACAGAAGAAACATATAATGAAGGACTAAATAACCTGAAGCTTTTTTACAGAGAAAACGGCTACAGAGACATTAGGGTACTTTCTGATTCCATTTATGTAGACACGTGGAGGCACGGCCGTGATGGTGTCTTTATTGATATCAATGTAGATCCGGGCCCACAGTATAAGGTCAGGAATATCACCTGGGAAGGAAATACGGTTTATACTGATGAACAACTTACCCAGACGCTTGGTTTTGAAAAGGGTGATGTATTTAATGAAACTAAATTTCAGCAAAACCTGGATATAAACCAGGATGAATCGGACGTAACAAGTCTCTACCAAAACATCGGGTATCTTTTCTTCCAGGTAATGGAGAACATAGAAATTGTAGGAGAAGACTCGCTGGATATCAATTTCGAAATCATTGAAGACGAAATTGCTACGATTCGTGAAGTTTCATTTACGGGAAATACGAAAACCCACGATGATGTTGTTCGGCGTACACTGCGAACAGTGCCCGGAAATACGTATAGCCGGTCTGCCATCATCCGAACAATTCGAGAACTGGGACAGCTGGGCTATTTCACACCCGAGGGAATTACACCTGATCTACGGCCCGATCGACAAGAGCGTACAGTGGACATCGAATACGGACTTGATGAAAATCAGGGATCTGATAACTTTGAATTTTCCGGTGGATTTGGCGGACGGCAAATAGGGATTATTCTGGCCGCACGTGTTAATTTCAACAATTTTTCAGTTCAGCGAATGTTTGAGCCGGGCGGATGGAACCCAATTCCATCAGGTGATGGTCAAAAATTATCACTGGGTATTCAGGTAACGGGTAGCGGTTTCCAGAGCTACAACTTCAGCTTCACTGAACCATGGCTGCGCGGTCGTCCTACATCACTCGGTGTGGCAGTTTCTTACGATTTGTTGAACTATAATAACAGGGCAGGATTCTTCAACCAGAGTAATACTTCAACCAGCGAACGTAATGAACTTATATCAGCCAGTGTAAGCTTAGGGCGCCGCCTCGACTGGCCTGATGATTTCTTTACACAGAGATCAGTTTTGACATACAACCACTACAATGTAGATGGAATTACCCAGTTTTTTGATGATGGAAGTGCAGATTTGTTGACCTTACGACAGGAAATTATCCGTAACTCAACAGACAGTCCAATCTCGCCATCAACAGGATCCAAATTCAATATTTCTGCAGAAGTTGCGCTTCCGGTGCCTGGTTTTGCACAATTTTATAAAATTAAAACAGGTTACCAGCATCACGCCACAATTGTAGATAAGCTTGTTCTGTCATCCACTGTGGATTATGGTTACATGGGCTACTTCAGCGACAATAACCGAAGTAACTTTCAACGGTTTTTCCTTGGAGGTACTGAGCTTCAGCAGCGACAAAACTTTACCAATGATAACATTAACATGCGTGGTTATCCCGGTGGCCGTGGTGGAGTGATATCACCGGTCAATGAAAATCAGTTCCTGGTTGGCGGACGTGTATTTAGTAAATATTCATTTGAACTCAGGTACCCGGCGGTTCAGTCAGAGCAGCTTCAGCTTATTCCATACGTATTCGCAGATGCGGGTAACACATACAACGAGCTAGAAGACTTCGATCCATTTACTTTGAAGCGATCAGCAGGTTTAGGAGCCAGAATATTTTTGCCAATCCTCGGGCTTGTTGACATTAGCTATGGTTACCGTCTTGACGGAACAGAGCCCAGCAGGCAGAATGTAACAGGACTGCGACCCGGCGAATGGGAATTTCTCTTCAATATTGGCGCACCATTTTAAGAAATGAAACGTTTAATACCCGGTATATTTCTTATGATTCTTCTGAGTGGTCTTACAGCCCATGCCCAGGAGCAAAAAACTGGATTCATAGATTCTGAATTAATCATGGAGAATATGCCGGAATATGAAGGTATTGAACAACGACTTAATCTGTTAAGTGAAGGATGGAGGAATGAAATCCGGGAGCTTGAAGAACAAATTGAAGAACTTGAAGAAGAATTTGAAGCACGTGAGATACTGTTTACCGAGGATGTGCGACAACAGCGGTTGTCCGAAATTGATAATCTGAGACGACAGCGCGATCAACTTGTTGAATCGAAATTCGGCCCCGATGGTGAGTATTTTACCACACAGGAAGAATTGCTCGAACCGATTCAACGCCAAATATTTGAAGCAATCGAAGCGGTGGCACGCCGGCAAAATTTTGACTTTGTCTTTGACCGCTCTCAGGAGACACGCTTCCTTTTTGTCAGGGAAGAATGGAACCTAACAGATGATGTGATGTTAGAGATGGGTATGGATCCCGGATCAATAAGAAATTGAATATAAAAAACCGTAAATTCGGCCCTTAAATTTAACAACTTATACAAATGAAGAAACTACAGCTTTTACTTTTTGCACTGTTATTCCCGCTGGTGGCTCAGGCACAATTAAGTGTCGGAGTGATGAGCCCTGATCAAGTGCTTGATGCACTTCCTGAAACAGCTCAGATTGAATCACAGCTTCAGGAATTCGTACAGCAGCGTGAGCAAGAATTTCAAGCCCGGTACCAAAGCTGGATTGAAGAAATCACTGCTTACTCCGAGGCTGCCGAAGCCGGTGAACTCACAGAACAACAGCAGGTTGAAGAAGAACAGAGACTTGCAAACCTCGAAGAAGAACTGTCCAGTTTCCAGACTCGAACTCAAAACCAGATCCGGCAGCGCCAAAATGAACTATTTACACCACTTCTTAGCCGCGTAGAGGAAGCCATGCAAAATGTCTCGGATGAGATGGGCCTCAGCTATGTGCTTAACAAACAATCAGGGACAGGAGATCCGATTGTATACTATATCTCCGACCGCGGAGTGGACATTACAGACAGAGTTATTCAATATCTTTCACAAAACTAATACAGAAGATTTCGCATTATGAAAACAGCTAAACTATTTTTACTCACAACGTTAGTCGCTATTACCGGTTTTACGTTTGCTCCACAAGTACAGGCGCAAACTGAAGATATGAAAATTGGTTTTGTGGACCCCCGTGCTGTCCTTGAGCGAATGCCTGAAATGCGAGCTGTTCAGCAGCGGTTGCAAAACTTTGCAGAACGTAAACAGCAGGAACTGAGCCAGAAAGAGTCGGAACTTCAGACTGAAATCGAACTCTATCAGCAGAAAGTGGGTGTTATCTCCGAAAGTGCTCGTCAATCAGAAGAGCAGCGCCTTAGCGAAATGGATACTGAATTTCGTCAGCTGCAAACTCAGGTAGAACGTGAGTTTGCGGAACAGCGGGCAGAATTAATGTCGCCACTCCTAAACCAAATTCAGCAGTCTATCAACGCAGTTGCCGAAACGCGCGGCCTCGATTACGTATTAAACACAACTACCTCAAACGGTGATGTGATTATTCTTTACGTTTCAGAAGAGATTCAAAATGAGTTTGATATTACTGATGCCGTTATGCAGGAACTCGGCATATAAGGTAAAACTCAATATTTAGGTAAGATTCTTAAAGGCGGCTTGATTCAAATCAAGGCGCCTTTTTTTATTGAACATTTTTTCGGCGATTTCTTATGTAGTCCTCGAAAATGTATCCGCCAAGTTCATTGAGGTTAGAGTAGTAAGCGCGCCCTTTGTTAGCGTCTGTGAGTTCACGTACAAAATTCTGGAGATATGGATCACGCGCAATCATGAATGTTGTAATATCGATCTGCTTTCTGCGGCATATCACAGCTTCATCCAATACTTTATTGACAATTTTACGGTCGAGACCAAAACTGTTTTTGTAAAGAGTACCGTTATCAAACATGCAAGATGGCTTCCCATCAGTTATCATAAAAATCTGTTTGTTCGAAAACTTTTTGCGCTGCAAAATACTGCGTGCTACTTCAAGTCCATGCTGTGTATTGGTATGATAAGGCCCCACCTTAAGATAAGGCAGGTCTTTCACTTCAATCTTCCAGGCCTCATTACCAAAGGCAACGATATCGAGCGAATCATTAGAAAAGTTTCGCATGATCATTTCAGACAGTGCCATCGCCACTTTTTTTGCCGGTGTGATGCGATCTTCACCATAAAGTATCATGGAGTGGCTAAGATCAATGAGCAAGACTGTAGATGCTGATGTGTAATGATCCGTATCATGAACCTCTAAATCGTTTTCGCGAAGCTGAAACTGGTCAAGTGAACTATGCTGAAGCATGTTCATAAGTGTTCCTGTACTGTCTATATGGCCTATATCGTCGCCGGGAGACCACTTTCGGGTCTCAGGCTGCCTCTCGAGCCCGCGGCCTGTATACGGCGTTTTATGTTGTCCTTTGCCACCCTTCTTCAATTGACGGAAAATTTCCCTTAAAGATTTCTCCCTGATGCTCCGATCAGTCTTCGACGTAGGCATCATCACTGATTCTTCGTCATCAAACCGGATGTACCCGCGATTTTTGAGTTCGTCAATAAAATCCCCCATACCGTAACCATCATCAAACTGGTCGGTAATACCATACTCTTTATCAATATCGTTTAGCCAGCGAAGTGCCTGGGAGACGTCACCACCTGAAATGGTGAGCAGCTCCTGAAATAGATCATAAAGCGTATCGAAAGGTGATTTTCCGTCAGCCTTGCCAAATCGCTCGTTCCATTCTTGATAAAGAAATCTCATAGAAAATACCTGAGGTTGATTTGATTTGTTATACTAACTAATCTATGTATAAAATCATTGCATCATCAGGCTAAAAACCCCTACGTTTAGTCCTGATAAATTAAACGAAAGTGAATTAACGGAATCGTGGAAACGGATCGCTACGTATTTGAGACACAGCTTTGGGGAGAAGGATATAAGCGCGTGATGGGGCTGGACGAGGTGGGCAGGGGCTGTCTGTGTGGTCCCGTTGTAGCTGCAGGTGTGATACTGGATCCTGCAAAAGCTAAGATGCCCGATCTTAAAGACAGTAAGATAGTGAAGAAGACCGATCGGGAAGAATTATCGGAGAGAATAAAGGAAGCGGCAATTTACTGGACAATTCAGTCTTGTTCACCATCAGAAATTGATGAGATCAATATTCTTTATGCGTCTTTGAAAGCGATGTTAAAATGTTCAGAAAGTAAGGGGGCATCCCCGGATTATCTTCTGATTGACGGAAATAAGTCTCCGGCGACGATGTTCCCGCACACCTGCCTGGTCAAAGGTGATAACAGGTCGGCATCTATTGCGGCCGCATCCATTCTTGCAAAGGTATATCGTGATTCACTGATGCGAGATCTGCATGAGAACTACCCGGTTTATGGCTGGGACAGAAATGTAGGATATCCCACAGAAGAACATTTTTTGGGACTTGAAAAGCACGGTTATACCAAACATCATAGAATGAGTTTCAAACTTCGAACAGATAAAAAATTCAGGAAGTAGTCTTTATCTCCACTCGTTCTATAAAGACCGATTTGTAACGCAGATATACCAAATTCATATTGCGGATGACGACAGATTCAGTATATTTTTAAGTCAATCCAGAACTCTAAAATTCATTTCAACTGATGTCACAAACACAAAAGATTCCCCGATTTCACCTTGCGTTTCCGGTTAAAGAACTCAAGCATACACTTATTTTTTACAGGGATGTACTGGGATGCGAAACAGGGCGCAGTTCTGAAAAATGGATTGATTTTAATTTTTTCGGACACCAGGTTGTGGCGCATGTAAGTCCGGAAGATGCAGGAAAATCAGCGTCCAATGAGGTCGACGGACACAAAGTGCCGGCAAAGCATTTTGGCGTAATTCTGGAATGGGATGAATGGCATAAGCTTGTAGACCGTCTGATTGAACATAATCAGGAATTTGAAATTGAGCCTTATGTACGATTCAAAGGAGAACCGGGCGAACAGGCCACAATGTTTTTTCTGGATCCTAGTGGAAATGCACTGGAGTTTAAAGCTTTTAAGGATGAAAGCCAGATTTTCGCTGTCTGAGATCTTAAATTATTCGATGGGTTCCGTACTTTCTATTTCAATTACACGGTTATTCAGATATTGAATATACCGAGGCGGGAGTTCGAAAAACGGCGTATCCGGAATATCTGGTAGTCTTGGTTTTCTAATCGAAGGGCGCTGGGGTTTTCCTTCCGGATTCCACTCAAAATTATCCAGTGTCCTGTCAGATCCGCCTTCGTTTTCCGGTACATATGTACCATTGATATTGGAGACCGCCTTAAAGAAATCAAACTCGCCATCTGCAAATAGCATTGTTGAAGAACCTGCTGCTACCATTTCCATCAGCCCATCGGGCTCGTTTTCATCGTTTTTTTGATGGAAAATGATTTCAGAATTGTCATAAACAATCATACTGTCGAGTTCCCCGGCCTCAAAATATGCATTCAGGGTATCTCCGGTCATCTGGTTCAGCCGGCCTGTAGCCGTATCTTCCTGAACAGCTATTGGGCGCGGATAGGATCGTAAGAACCGTATGTCGCCATCAGACAAGCTGGCTTCAATGTAAGGTCCCGTAAGCTGAATATTCTTTTGCCAGACGATGGGCGATCCTCTGAGAATAAAAAGTTCATCACTGTCACTATAATTTACTGTATCTGCGATAGCTGAAAACTTAGTTGACCAAATTCTGACCTGCTGGTAAGCATCTATCAGCGATGTGCTGTCCGTTTCCTGAAGCTCAATTTTCTTTGCAAGTAAATGTGTGGTATCTGTTTCAGATTCACTCACTTCCATCAGCCATGCGTCATCGTCATTACCAGTGAGCAGTTTGTAGCCGGTGGAATCTGCGAAGAGATAATTACCGGTAAAAGTTACGTTCTCTTCGAAGTCATCAGCAAATACACGGCTGTGCAGCTCATACAAATCTTTTGATCGATTCATAAAAAGCGAGTCTGCCTCAAGATATTGTGTAGAATCTGAAAGCTGAACATTTCCTCTGAAAATAGCACTATCAGCTGCCTGTAAGTATATACCTGAATCAGCATGCAGTGCTCCGGAATCATCTTCAAACCGAACGGGCGCCCTGAATATGGTAATATCTAAAGGTGTGGACACATCTACTTTCTCGCTGAAAACAGTGTTATTAGCAGATTCGATAACTACCCGACCCCGGAATTCGCTGAAATCTGTAAGTGTATTATAGTAGAGCGTGTCTGCCCAGATAATTTTTTCATCCGTATCTATCTGGATATTAAATGCTTCTATTCTGTTTTTATTGATGAATTGGTAAGCACTATCGGCCAACATCGACATTTGGTCTGTTTCGAGCCGTACACTGCCAAGAAGTTTACGGACGTTCTCATCGTTAATAATGACTCCTTCAGCACGATCGGCATTCTCAATAAATACACGGCTTTGAGCGGTCATTTGTCCCGGACTGATTGCCACGATAACAGGTGCGGTTACAAGCGCCAATAAGACGAAAAAAGATTTAGCATTAATCAACAAGAAAACGCCCCCGGGGTTCATCTATGGTATAGTTTGAAAGATCTGTAAGTCCATCGAATCCACGCCCTGAAATGCTGTCTTTTGGAGTGATGATGGTCACATTAAGATCAGAAGTAATGCGATCAGTAATATCAGACCACTTCAAAAAATCAGAATAAAGTTGTCGTTCGGTTTGGGTCAGGACGCGTACTGAATCAAAAAGCTCAAATTCACTTCTGCTGTCATAATAGATTGCCCGTTTGCTCCAGGCTTCAGTTTCCACCTTGCCTGTGGAATCGTAGAGTTGAACATATACAGGACCATCGATATGAGTCTCTTTGCGCTCAGGCAATTGGTAGCTGACCGCATAGGATCCTTCAATTGAAACGCGCGACTGGCCGTCTTTCATCAACATCATCTCCACATCCCAGCTTTCTGTTGTAGTTGTGAGCGAATCGTTAAGAAACGAGTTGATCTGGCGTGTATCATATTCTGAGAGTTCAGAACAGCTTGCAAAAATGAAAAAACCAATAAAAATGGCGGGCAATAAACTACGTCGTACCAAAATAGCGATCTCCTGCGTCTCCGAGGCCCGGGACAATATATGCGGCGTCATTAAGCTTTTCATCCACAGCAGCTGTAATAATTGAAACATCAGGATATTTTTCTGTAATTCTGTCTAAACCCTCCGGTGCGCTGATCAGTGATGTAAACCGTATGTTTTTGGCTCCCTGTTTTAACAGGTAACCAATGGCATCATCAGCACTTCCACCTGTTGCAAGCATTGGATCTACAACGAGAACAATGCCGTCAGAAACTTCGTCGGGGAGGTTTGAATAGTAATCAACGGGCTCATGAGTTGTTTCGTCTCTGTACATTCCAAGATGGCCGATTTTAGCGTCCGGAATAAAATTCATAATGGCATCCACCAGGGTGAGCCCTGCTCTCAGGATAGGCACTACGATGATTTCCGTATTAACACGGTAACCGCTCGTTGCTTCAACCGGGGTATGAATGGTCGTTTTTCGCAGCGGTAAATCTCTCAGTGATTCATAAGCCAGTATGGTTGCAATACGGCTCATCGCCGATCGGAACCCAACAATATCTGTGGTTTCATCACGCAGTATTGAAAGATCCCTTGCAACAACCGGATGATCGAGAATCGTAACGTTTGAATGTTCGTTCATAAATCAGTTCTCAGGTGTTTATTTATGAATTAAACCTCTGTGTCTTCAAAATATTTCCGGGTGATTTTTACGATGACGCCTGAGAGTGCGAATAAGGCTATGATATTGAAAAACGCCATCAGACCGAGCATCACATCACCAAAGGCCCATACGGTTGTAAGTGCGGTGATAGCTCCTAAAAAGTGCATTCCAACAAACATGAGCCTATACCAGAAGATGGACCTGAATCCGAAAAGATATTGTGCGGCCCGGTCACCGTAATAGCTCCAGCTAATAGATGTAGACACGGCAAATAGAAGTACTGCTATTGTGACGATAAAACCCCCGCCACCGGTGATTGGGGCAAGTCCAATCTCAAACGCTTTTGAAGTTAACGGAGCTCCATTCTCAACAACACCTCCGTAGAGTGATTCCAGGGCAGAATCATCGTCTTCAAAAATCACAGGGTTACTGTCAACTCCTTCTATACGTCCATTAAAAAGAACGCTTTCTTCAGCATCGGTAAACATGGTATCAACAGATACGTTGTATCGAAGCATCTCACCATTGACGGGTACGCCATCTTCAAAATAAAGTATGGATGGATCGTCACCTTCATCAACGACGTAGGAAATCGGATCCTCATTTGGGAAAACTGTTGCTGAGTGATACATATCCCATGCGCCGGTAGAAACAATTACAAGGCCGGTAATGGTACATACGATCAGTGTATCGATAAATGGTTCAAGAAGTGCAACCACACCTTCGCGAACCGGCTGATCCGTTTTAGCAGCAGAGTGGGCAATCGGTGCAGACCCCTGACCCGCTTCATTGGAAAACAAACCACGCTGAACTCCATAGCTAAGCGTAAAAATAAATGCCCCGGATCCAACACCAAGCAGACCTGCCTGCGGATTAAATGCACTGGTTACTATTTGAATGAATGAAGGAATTACTGAATCATAGTTGATGATTAAAATGATGAGTCCGCCAAGCACATATAGTGTTGCCATAAATGGCACCAACCTGGAGGTTACATAGCCAATTCTTTTGATACCACCCAAAATTACAGCGCCAACAAGCCCTGCGGTGATGAGGCCGGTTAAAGCCTTTGGCATCTGAAAATCGGTAAGCATTACATCCGCAACCGTATTGGCCTGCACTGCATTACCTGTTAAAAAGGCGCAAATTGCGGCGGCAATTGAAAAGGCAACAGCAAGCCATTTCCAGTTTGGGCCAAGACCTTTTTCGATGTAGTACATTGGCCCGCCTGATACGGATCCGTCTTCATTTGTTATTCTGAACTCCTGAGCAAGTGTTACTTCCGTAAATTTAATTGCCATCCCTAAAACGGCTGTAATCCACATCCAGAAGAGTGCGCCCGGGCCTCCAAAGTGGATAGCAAGTGCAACACCGGCAATATTTCCAATTCCTACAGTTGCAGATAAAGCGGTACTTAATGCCTGAAAGTGGTTAATGTCACCTTCGTCGTTTGGGTCGTCATAATGACCGCTCACAACCTTTAGGCCATGCTTAAACCGGGTGATTTGGATAAAACCCAGCCTGACAGTGATAAAAATACCAAAAGAGAGTAATACGACTACCATAAAAGGCAGGCTCTCAGGCGTATTCCAAATCAAATCTAAAAGTAAATTAATGACCCATTCGAATGTTTCCATCTAAAAAAAATGTGGTTGTGATTTCCTCAGCCTCGAATGTATAAATAAATAGAGTCATTTTTTAATAAAAATTGGGTATTAATGAACGATTTGACTTTGAAATTTCTTAGAGGACAGAAGATTGAGATCAGTGTAAACTACCTGAACTCAATGAACTATGAGAAACCAATTTCAAATAACCACCCTTTGACATGACTAAAGCAGATATTGTTGATGTAATATCATCATCTACAGGGCTTACTAAAGTTGAAACGGAAGCTGTAGTGAACGGTTTCATGGATACTGTTATTGACGCCATGAAACGAGGAGAAACAATCGAACTTCGAGGATTTGGCAGTTTTAAAGTTGTAAAACGTGCGCAGAGAGTTGCGCGAAATCCAAAGACTAATGAAGAAGTTATTGTTCCTGAGCAGTATGTTCCGACGCTTAAGATATCCAAGGATTTTAAGAATCAGGTTAATAATTCCAATTCCTGATACATACTCAATGTTCATCCTGGTTTAGATAAGGTGAACTTGCCTGCTGAGTATTATTTCATCCTGCGATCAGAACATCGTATTTTCTTTATTTAGCATAATTTAATGCAGGATGACTCAGACGCGTTTATTTAAAAAATCCGGTGTTCTTTTTTTTAGTTTTGATTATTTGATTCTTTCGAAAAATAGGCTGTTTCGTTTTTCTCTCCTTATTTTACTCGTTTCATTATTATCCGCCGGGTGCTCAAATATTCCGCCGGCTGATTTTTATGAGGTTGACGGGATTCTTTCAGGCGAAATTAATGAGACTTTAAGTGCGGCTGGCTGGGAGTCTATCCATTTTATAAACAGTCGTGGACTCAGTTACAGTCCGTCTGACACATCTGGCAGAAGACCTCTTTCGTTTTCGATTTACATTTCCAATCCAGGCAATTATTCATTCTGGTTACTTGCAGCGTTTCCGGGGCATACTGGTTCTCGATCGATGATGGATATATCTTTTTCAGGCCCGGATAATTTTCTTGTGTCAAGGGCAACCGTCGCTTTGGCAAAACAGAACAGGCTGACCTGGGAGAGGGCAGCCAATGACAGTGATTCTAATCTAATTTCATTTGATCAGGCGGGACAATATTCAGTCTCTATCACTCCCCGAAATTCAGATGATGTTCAGATTCATAAATTTCAAATGTCACTGAAGAATTCTGTTCGTCCGTTCGGTCTTGGCTTACCGTCTTCAAAAAGAACTGATTTGAGTGCTTCTGATTTATTCAGAGAGCTGCCCGTAATGCTACCGCCATCGTGGGTTTTTAAACCAGTTATTGGCTTAAATACAAACCATCCCGAGGCTTTTTACACTGATTCTACATTTGTTAGACTTGTAGATTCAGATAAGCTAGGTGCAGTTTGGGTTGATGGTGAACCCGAACGGTTACCCGGGATAATATCTGCCGAGTTAGAAAATAATAGTATTGCGAAAGGCATTAATTCTCAGATCAATGAATGTTTCAGTATTGAAGCTGAAACGCTATTTGAATCGGGAATTGAATTTATTGTGACTCAGAATTCTCCGGGATTAGATTGCCTGATCCACTTGCATAAAACGTATCAGCAGGTGAGAGAAGAAGACCGTAGATCTGTTTTATTTCATGGAATTAAAAATGCATTTAAGTCTGATCTAAAACAGTTTCCGGCTCCTATAACACCACTATATGATTTTAAGTGGTCTTCTCCGCGGAGCGTTGATGGTGACAATTACCTTCCTGGAGGATATCGGGAGCTTATTGATGATGTGTCAGATCCGGCAGCAAGTCTCTATAACATGCCTTTTTTATCCTTTCCCATCAATTATCCGGCAGAACCGGTACATAGCATCAACCGGGATTCTGAGCTTTTTATCAGATCCATTCAACTCTCGGCATTTCTGCCGGTTATGCATCTTATTTTTCCTGAAAATCTTCATCAAATGAGTGAGCTTGAAAAAGAGCACCTCCAAAAAGCCATTGAATTGAGGAATTCTCTCTTTCCTTACACATACACGCATGCTCACTACACTCGCCAAACAAATGAAAGTGTGATTACAGGTTTCAGAGAATATCCCGATCAATACTTATACGGTGATGCATTTTTAGTGGCACCAGTAATAACACCTGGTAGCGATGGTCGACTTGTATATTTTCCTGAAGGCCGTCGATGGTATAACTATCATACAGGTGAAGCATACGAGGCGGGGCAGTCTTGGTTTGTTGGGACGTCTCTGAATTACCTACCCTTATTTGTGAAAGCCGGCTCCGTCATTCCATTCATTAATGGCGAGGACTCAAATAATTTGAAGGTAGAGATCTACACAGGTGATGCAGGAGCCTTTCGGCTTGTCGAAGATGATGGTATAACCCGGGCATACAGGAGGGCAGAAGCTGCGCGTACAATGTTCAGATACAATGAGATAAGCGGTAATTTAAAACTCACAATTGGCGCAGTTCAGGCTGAATTTGATGGAATGAGTGATTACCGTTCGTACAACATTCACTTTAAATATACAGTAAGGCCGGATTCAATTGATGTTAGTGGTGAAAAGCTTTTAATGTCTCAGAACTCTTCAGGTAAAAATAGCTGGCGTTATGATGAAAATTCCAAAAGTATCATTTTGGATCTCAATAACAAATCAAGGCGGGAAAAAATAGATATTGTCATTTACCGGTAGAAAAAGAAAAGCCCCTGCAATTATACATTACAGAGGCTTCGTTTCAACTTTTTTAAATTTGGAATTAGAAATCGATTCCAATCGAGAAGTAGTGAATAGGATCGCCATCGAACCCATCTCTGAAATAAGGCCAGCCTACATCATAACGAAACGGAAGACCAAGCAGAATGGTCCGAAGTCCAAAACCGGCTCCTATCAGGATATCACCGTCAATTACAGTTGATTCTATATCCCCTTCTAGTGGTTCTCCATCTCTTGGTGTTCCATCGTTGGGATTCAGGAATACAGCTTCTGGGGTTGCGACTTTAAAATCCAGTTGCTTGCTTTCACTAAAATAATTCTCAAATCCCCAGGCAGCACCTGCATCAACAAATGCAACTCCGGTAATATTGTAAAGCGGGATGAGGGGAATTGGTCCCGGAAGAACAGCTGCAAAAAGAGGGAATCGGAACTCTGCATTTAGAAGCGAAAACTTATCGCCAAACGTCGTGTTAAATTTATGACCTCTTAGAGGAGTCGCAGGCAGTGTAAAAAATGTGTCTGCAAGTCTGTCAAAAGGTATTTCTGCATTGCTCCATTTCTGATTAATCCAGCCAAGCATTCCTCCCATGAAGAATGTTTGTGAATCACGTCCCAGACTGTAAGCACCAGAACCACGGAAAGCAAAAGAAGTTCTGTTGCCAAGGTTGAAGTACTTTCTGTAATCACCCAATACTGTAGCAAACTGAGGGGTGCTATTCGTGAGATAGGGACTGCCAGAGATACGAATGGAATACCTTGAACCACCGCCTGGAGTAATACTTCCGGGTTGTGGAATGGTATAGTCACCGGTAAAAGTGACTGAAGGATTCAGAAAGAAACTGCTGTCGTTCCGATTATTCAGATTTCCAAGGCTTCTCACTGAATTGAAATCTCTGTAAATACCGATTGCTGAGATTCCATAATCAAAACGCTGGTAGCGATTTAGCGGGTACTGAAAATCAGCATTTACACTGAATGTTCTAAATCGAATCAGTTCTCCGGAAAACGTCTGGTAGTTTCGCGACTGGTGATTAAACGAGGCGTAAAAATTAGTTCTGTTTTTCAGATAGCCATATTGAAACAGGTAATCACTGTTTCGCAGATCGAATGTAAGATCTGTTCCAAGCGTTATCTGGTGGTTCCCAAATAAATCACTGAGTGAAAGAAAAGCTACAGCTGATGATCCGGAATACGTATTTACCTGACCGGCAGCATAACTAAAGTCAGGTGAAAATTGAATTCGGTATGCCTTTGGACGGTAAAGTCCGTTTTCAGTTGTGTTGTTATCCGGCTCAAAATTTCTCGGATCATCCCTGAGTTCCAGGGTTGTATCCCTTACCACACTTTCACCAAACTGATAATTACGAAAATCTATGCGTTCAGTCGATCTTTGTTGGTTTGTAGTATCACTTTCGGCCTGCTGCGTTTGTTCTCCCTGTTGGCTTTGGCTGCTCTTGGGTGGTTGTCTCTCGGCAAGTACTTGTCTTGCATTCAAAACATTCCCCTGAGAGCGTTCGCTTATGAGCTTTCGGGCATACCCAATAGATGGAACCCGTTCCGAGGGCGTCCATTCTTCTCGCTGCTGAGCCCATTGATTAGGTTCTAATGGTTCTTCAATCCGTCGGGAAAATGGGGATCTGATAACATAGACATCTGGTGACCCATCATTCAGAGCGTTAAAGGCAAGTCGGGTTCCGTCATTTGAAACAGAAATCTGCATCACACCCGACTGAAGGTCGGTTAAAGGGTAGACGGTACGGCTATCGAGTTCATACTCGTATATATTCGGGATTCCATTCTGATCGGATACAAATACCAGGCGCCCGTCACGTGTTGCAGTTGGTTGCGACTCCGACCAGTTTACTGTACTGGTTAGGCGCTGAATTTGAGACGAATTAATATTAATGGAATATAGATCTGTCTCAAAAAATGTATTATCTGTGATGGGTGTTGAGCCAGCAAGGTAAGTATGGGGTTCAAGTGAATTTCCCCTGTTCGACACAAAGTAGACAGTCTCACTATCGCCTGCCCATGCCGGTTCCTTATCGGTAAAGACGTCTCCGGTTAGATTCAAAAATTCATCGTTCTCAAGATTGTATACGAAAATACTCTGGTATGGACCAATGTTTCCATCAAATGCGATTTTAGATCCATCAGGCGACCAGGCTACAGAGTTGATTGCATCGAGAGAAGGAAATTTTGTTGTAGTGGCACTTTTGGTTTCATAATCTACGATTGCAAGATTATAGGATCCCTGTGACTTACTTGAAAGTGCAATTTTTCGTCCGTCAGGTGACCAGGCAAGATTAGGATTCAGAATATTCAACTCTTCAAACATTGGGCTGTCGGAACCACTGACAATCGTTTTTAGCTTTTCACCGGTATTTGCGTCAACGACTATCACATCAAAAACACCTCGGCGATTAGAAATCATAGCAATGCGATCGCCATTGGGCGAGATTGCGGGACTTGTGTTGTAAGAAGCCCGGGCATTGTTGCGTCCGGTAATTTGGGTAGCCGTACTGCTGAGCGTCTGGCGATTAGCAACTTCAGGAAAATATCGCTGTCTGTAAAATTCGCTCCAGCGTTCAGAAAGCTCTTCAACTCCAAGACCAACGGATTGTTCAATTGCCTGCTGAACGTTTCGTGTTAGTCTGATTCGTTCAAGGATTTCAGTAATCTTAGGCCGGCCATACTCGGTCTCTATGTAATACCAAAAAGATTGTCCGCCCCTGTAAGCAAAGTAACCACCCAGCCGTTGAAGGGGAGGGAGGTAGTCATTTAATACGGCATCTCGCATGAACATATCGGTGTTGGTGTCCCATCCCAATGCAAGATATTCAGCTAACCCTTCTTCAAACCATAGTGGGAAACGTAATTGTATATTGTTCTGAACAATTGACTGAACACCGCCGCCGTAGTATACATCATTAATAAATGCATGGGTAAGTTCATGCTGAAGTGTCCGGCGAAAATCGGCATAATCACCCATGAACGGTTGTGTCATTCGATTTTTATATTTATCCGTGACACCTCCGATTCCCTGTGCATCAACGGGTAGCCGAACGACATTTGTCTGAGAAAAGTCGCTATGAGAATCGTATATGATAACAGGAATACGATCGGTCAGCTGTGCGCCATAATCATTTTCGAGCTGTTCGAGTGATGATTCGACTGTTTCAGCAGTAAATTGCGCGAGATGATAGTTTTTAGAGTTGTAGTAGTAAATATCAAAATGATCGGTTTCGATATATCTCCAATCGAAATTTTCATACTGAACCCTGTTTTTCCCAAAATAAAAATACTGGGCGAATAGTTGTTCAGCTGCGAATGAACCCATAAAAAGTCCCAGAAATAAAACCAGGACGAGTTTTTTTAATAGAGACATAATGTGTAAGCAATAAATTTTAGATCAACCAAGTGTCAAATCAATCTGGCGCTTTTCCATGTCGGTACGAGTTACTTTCGCCTGAATGGAATCACCTAATCGATACTTCTTGCCTTTAGAACGACCTGTAAGGCAATGTAATTGTGGGTTAAATACATAATAATCATCATTCAAATCGCTTACCCTGATCATGCCTTCACAGTAGCTGTCATCCAGAACAACATAAAGTCCATTTTCTGTAACGCCACTGATTGTGCCCTTAAACGTTTGGCCGATTTTATCAGATAAGTATTCAACCTGTTTAAGCTTAACAGAATCGCGTTCTGCTTCAACGGCATAACGCTCTCGCTGGCTTGTGTGTTCACCCATTTCACTTAGTTGATCGTAAGTGTATTCTTTTCCGCCGGAATTGTATCGTTTAAGTAAGCGGTGAACAATTACATCCGGGTATCGCCGAATGGGACTTGTGAAGTGAGCATAGTCCTTAAATCCCAGCCCGAAGTGACCAATATTTTTCGGGCTGTATTCGGCTTTAGCCATAGAGCGCAGCATCAGACCGTTAATAATATTCTCCAGTGAGGTATCTTCTACCTTCTTCAGAAAATCATTGATTTTCTGGGCTGATACTTTACCCCCTAGTTCTAGATCAATACCTAACGGTTTTGCGGTCTCTTTGATATTATTGAGCTTTTCCAAATCCGGCTCACCGTGTACACGATATAGGAAGGGGTGATCATTTTTGGATTTTTTATTTGAACGCAATCCGTCTACATGTTTCGCAACCGTTTTATTGGCAAGAAGCATGCACTCTTCAATGAGTTTGTGAGCAAACTTTCGTTCTTTCACGATAACATCAATCGGTTTCCCTGAATCATCCAGAATAAATCGTGGCTCAGGGGTTTCAAAATTTATTGAGCCTTCTCTAAATCGTTTATCGAGCAGAACATTCGCTAATGTTTGAAGTGATTTCAGCTGGTTCTCGTATGGATGAGATTTTTCACCGTCCAGAACTTCCTGAACCTCATCATATGTAAATCTCTGACGTGAGTGAATCACAGTTTCCTTAATGGAGTGGTCAACAACCTTGCCATTTGGAGCAACTTCAATAAAGCAGCTATAGGCCAGTTTATCTTCAAATGGGCGCAAACTGCAAAGTCCATTACTCAGGCGCTCAGGGAGCATCGGGATTACGCGATCGACCAGGTAAACACTGGTACCACGTTCATATGCCTCATCGTCTAACACAGAACCGTTAGGCATGTAGTGCGTTACATCGGCGATATGAACACCCAGATAGTAGTTTCCATTATTGAGTATTTCGATACTCAAACCGTCATCGAAATCTTGCGCATCAGGCGGGTCGATGGTCATTACCACTTCATCCCTCATGTCTAAACGGCGGTCGATTTCTTTTTGAGGTATTTCATCGGGAATGCTATTTGAAAAGCTTTCAACTTCCTGAGGAAACTCCGCATCGAATTGCTTTTCAGCCAGAATGGACAGAATATTGGCTTCATTGCTTCCTGCATCGCCTAAAATACTATCGATGGAAGCCTGTGGATATCCGCGAACGTCATCCCAGCTTACAAGATTAAAGGTAACTTTTTGTCCGGGTTCAGCCCCGTTCAGATCATCTGGTGATACAAAAAAGTCAACTCTTGAAGACTTCTGGTCAGGCTCAATAATATACGTGTTGTGAGCTTCTTTCCTGAGCGTGCCAACAAACTTTGACCTGGCTCTTTTTTCGATTTCAACAATCTTTCCGATCGCTTTACTACTCTTTTTGTGGTACCCGGTAATCCTTACTTTTACAATGTCGCCATCAAGGGCAGTACTCATCTGACGGCTTGGTACTTTAATATCCTGATCACGGTCTTCAACTATTACATATCCGTCACCACGGCTGGTTACATCCAGTTTTCCGGTGTGTACATTATCTTCCTTCACAGCCGGTTCGTTTAACCGTACAAGGTTACCTTTGCTTACTCTTAAAATTCCTTTTTGTTTGAGCTTGTTTACAGAGTTTTTGAGTTTTCGTGAGTCTTTTTTTGAAGACAGACTCAAAGCATCAAGCAAAATTGGAATTGGAATGGATGCATCCGGATAGGATTCTAAAATCTTGATTATTTGTTTGTCGAGTGATGATAGGTTGTCTTTACTCATGTATTATTTTTGAACTATGATTAATTTTCTGCCAGAGAATCAGAATCGTTTGTAGCGTCTGGCTCGTCTTCTTTCAATCCAAACAATTTTCGAATGGACGATACGATTCTGTTTTTTAAATTTTGCCAGGTATTAAACTGAAATTGAGCTTCAATGCCCATTCCGTTCATCTCCTGTGTTTGGCGGGTTTCAGTTTCAGATCGGGTTGATAGTGTAATATCCTGCCTGTGAAATGCTGTTAATGAAAATATTTGATTGATTCTGTATGTAGCCCCGAGATCGCCAATTTCACTCTCGCCGGTAATTTGACCTTCTCTGCGTAAGACAATTCGATCGTTGAAAAGTCTCAGGGCAACGCCCAAATCCACTTCATTAAACGCATTCAGATTAAAATCTACGTCAAATGTGATGTCGCTTCGCAGAAGTGAATTGATCTGATTAGACAATAGCGGACTAATGATCTGACTGGATACCAATGGATTAACTAAAGTATTCGTTCCGGTGACGTTTCCAAACTCCGGGTTCTGTAACTCGTCTGAAGGTACAAAATTTCCTGTTAACAAGATTCCGAAAGACTGTAATACTTTTTCTTCCTCATTTTGATTCAGCCTGTTTATCTGGGCTGCAATGGTCGGATCCTGCGTTCCCTCAATACCGCTTGGCAGCTGGAAAAAGAAATCGTTTTCAATCTGGCTGATAGTTCCGCCGATTTCCAGAATCAGTTCAATTGGAACTCTCTGGAAATTTGTGCCAGAAGGAATCAAGGTTGAAATATCAGGTCTTGCCCTGTAAGAAGCAGTAACGTCAAGATCTGCATCTACCAGGTCGCCCGACCACACAATAGTTCCGCCATCCTGTATTTCGAATCGACGGGTAAAAATATCACCGCCCACAAATTGATATTGTCCACCCGAAATATTAAAACGGCCATACATACTCAAATCCTGATCTTCAAGAATCAGACGAATCGTACCCGTTCCGTTAGCGCTTAAAATATCATTGGTAACCGGGTCGAAAATCATCCGTACCTGAACCGGATCGTTTGCGATAAATTGCATATTCATCTCAAAACGCTCCGTAAATGTCAGTTCAACATCTTCTTCTGTTTCTGTTGATCTGCCGCCATTCTCCGAATTGCCACCTTGCGATGTGAAGGGCCTATCGAAAGAATCTACAAACTGAATGAAACGTCGATCCTGCTGGAGTTCTGTTTGCTCCAGAAGGGGTATCGAGATGTCTGAGTTACTCGATAAAATAATGGGCGTTTGAGATCTGAGACTGGGATTCAGACTTGTACCATCCAGAATAGCCACACCGGTTCCGGTGAGATCTGCGTAAAAAGGTACATTTGGATCCTGGGCGTTGTTCATGAACCGCAAATCGTCCAGTTCCATTCTGAGATCGAGGTAGTTCATAGGGCTGAAATCATCCAGATCTACAGTTCCGGTAAATTTGCCTGAACCACCTCTTCCATCATCAATACGTATTTCATCAAAAATAAGCCCAACCTCCCGGTTAAACGTAAGCTCGCCGCCAAGAGTGTAGGGTACGTTAGTGAATACAGGCACACCACTGACCTCTTCAACATCAAAGGTTGCTTCAAAATCATAACCCGTGCTGTCTACTAAAAAGTATCCGCTTCCCTGACCGCTGCCCTCCATTTCAGTAATAATATTTGGTGAAATGAAAGTTACTATCCACATATCAATTTCTCTTAAGTCGGCATTAAAGTATGCCAGGTTGCCTTCTGAAATTTCACCATCCTGATCCGGAGTCTTGAAATAACCCTCAAAGAATAAATCGTTACCAACACCATTATTGGATATTAGATAGTCACCATACTTTTCAGGATCGGTATATAGCCTGAATTCAGTATCGAACCTGTTTTCTTCTGAATTGAACCGGCTTCTAAATGTGAGATCTCCGACGACGCGATTATTGATGCGTCCATTAAGTACGGACAAATCCCCCTGAATAGATGGGACTGTGCTTAATGTCCGGGTCGTAAAATTACCATTTACGAGCCCCTCAAATCGAATACGGCCGCCTATGAGACCGGATACCCGGTTGAGGTCAAAGTTCCGGATATTATAATCAACAGAGTCTTCGAAACTTTCACTAAAAGTACCGTCTATCTCAAAGTAATCTTCATTACTTGTAAGTGAAAAATCATTGAATGTGACAGAATCATCGCGTCTGTAAATGATTTCGGGTGAACCGTCAGAGTACCATGCATATGTATTGGAGCCAATCGAAAGGCTATCTATAGTAGTGCTAATTTGATCATCTGACCATTTCGTTGTCGTCTCTCCAAGATAAAAAAGGTTTTCCAAGGCTCTGTCTATCTGCTGCCGAACTGTTACAATACTATCCCTGAGGCTAAGATTTACAGATGCCCCTTTTACAATGTATTGATCGTTGATTGACAAATCAGGGCTGTTGATCTGAAAATCAACACTCCCATTTTTAAGCAATTCACCATACCGAAAGCTGCTGTTAAATGTCAATCCCAGATCATCAAATGATGATTTGTTTACCCTCAGAGAATCGTCAAATATATTACCATTAATACTAAGTCTGTCACGCGTCGCATTAATGCTCAAATTCATCTCAGCAGCCGAAATAATCGAAGGTAATTCAGGAATATAAATTTTCAACAGGCTCAGATCACGTGATCGATAATTGATCGACAGATCTGCAGTATCATCGAATTCAGCATTTGCATAATCAGCAGGAAGAGATAACTCATTAAGCGAGGTTTTTAAAAAAAGCTCGTTGTTAATACGCTCTGTCAAATAGTTATACCAGTGCTTTGATGCTCCGGCCAGAAGGTTTGGATAGAGTGTTCCTGATGCGTTCAGGTTTAAAAAAGAACTTGTCATGCGAAGTTCTCTGGGCTGATTTGGCCCCGGATTATTGATATCTACATAGAATTGATGAGGGCGTAAAGTGTCGGAATTTATGATGGATTGTGAAATGTCGAATTTAAACTGGCCTGCTAGATCGTCTAATCCTGATCCTGTGGCTTCGATACTTAGAGAACCGTTAAATATTGCGGTATCGTAAGGCAGGTTCGGCAGATAATCAGTTAAGTTTAAGGCTTGAGCGATTGCCTCCATTGAAAACTCATAAGAGTCGCCAAGCCCAAATGTTCCGGAAGCATTTCCTTCTGCCTGACCCTGAATCATGCTAAGATTATACTCTCCGGTGTTGTCACTGTAATTAATAGTTGCATCCAGGGATTGAAAATTATGCGATTTGATCTTACTTCCTGCAAACATGAGTCTTGTTTGGGCTGAAGCTGATCTGTTGTATCCCTGCCCATTTGTTACAATTCTTCCATTGAGGACAGATGTACCCGTGCTATCTCTGAAAATGGGGGAGATGTCGAGGGAATCCAGTTCTGCTGTGAAATTGAAATTTTGATCTCCGTCAAATTCCAGACCGGTATCTATTTCAGCTCGTCCCAAATCAGAATCCAGATCGAGCCGGGCATTAAGAGAACGAAGATCTCCAAAAATATCACCCTGGACGGTCGTTAAGCCGTACTTATCTATTTGAATCGAATCAAGCTGGGTTTGGGGAAGTATCTGTCTTAGATCAGTAGCATCAATAACAAGATTTGTTAGTGAAAAATCGTAAGCAAATTCCTCGCTGTTGAGATCCGTCAGGACCCCATCCGTAATAACAAAAGAATTTCCATTGATGAGCTGAAAATTATCAATATATAGTGAATCAAGATCTCCATTTACATTTCCACTGAACTCCAGGGATTGTTTAAGCTGCAGGTGAGGTGTTTGAAAACGGTTGATGATATTATTGCCGATATTGATACGTTCGACATTTAGCAAATAAGAAGCATTCAAAAGCTGATCTTCAATGTCCTGTTCAAAAATATTAACAGGCGATGCTTCAGCTGAAAATTCAAAAACGGCACTCTCTGTTCGGAAATTAAACCTATTCAACTCTAACGATATACCATTTGTAAATAACTGGCCGTTCAGGCTGATATCATTAAAGTCCTCAACATTAGTTTGCGTTGTAAATGAATTTACTTCTATGAACTGCTGCATGTCCAGAGACTCGACAAAGAAAGACGCATCCAGATTTGTCAGTTTTAGTGAGTCGGGCAAAGAATAATCGGAAATTGTGTTTACAGACTTGTCGATCAGCACCTGGCCGTTTAAAAGGGATATTTTGGGTGCAAAGATTGAAAAGTTCTTAATAAAATTTCCGGCTTGCCCGCTCGTCTCTGAAGGCGATGAACGCGTAAAAAGGTTGACAACTGTAAGTCCTGATTCGTCTCTGTGAAGAATAAGATCTGGAGATCGGAGGTCTAATTCAGTGATATTGATGTTACCACGAATAAGCTGCCAAATGTCAATTGAGATAAAGATTTCTTCAACTGAAAATGGGATCTGACTGTCGTTTCTGGTACTGTCTGAACTGGCAGCAGGATAAAACTGAACGTCATTAAGCTGAGTTTGAAAAGGAATAAATCCTTCCATCGACCCTATGGCCACACTTCCGGTATATTGATCATTAAATGCGTTAATGATCTGACCGCTAACATAGTTTTTACTAACAGGAAGCTGGAGAGCCCCTAAAGCCAGTCCGCCAAATATCAGCGCAAACAAGAGCAGGTAGCTCAAAAACTTGAGCAAAAAATTCCAGATGTTATAAATCCAGCGTAAGAGCAATTCAGTCTAAATTATTGAAGTTCATTGTAAACGGTAAGCCAGGCTTTTTTGATAGACTCACTTTCATTAACAGACTTAACCACAGGTTGTTGCCAATTATGTAATAAAACGAATCGAAGTGAGTCATCTATAACTTTTTTGTCATTTTTCATCGCTTTAAACAATTTATCTTCTGAAAGAATCTCATGACCGACCCTGAAATTATAAAGTGATCTAAAGCGTCTAATCGGAGAATCGTCAATTTGAGCGCCGGTCTCCTGCGAAAGGGTAATGGCAGCCAGCATTCCAAGATAAACAGCTTCACCATGATTCATGGCACTGAAGTCCAGCACTTTTTCAAGTGCATGTGCGAATGTATGTCCAAAATTAAGAAATGCACGTGTTCCTGCTTCAAACTCATCTGCAGCCACAATATCTGCTTTAATCTGTATACATTTCAGGATAAGATTTTTGAGCTCATCAGTATGTGCTTTGAGAACGGTATCAGTTTTAAAAATTTCACATGTATCAAAAATGGAGTGATCTTTAATAGCCGCATACTTTAATATTTCACTCAGCCCGTTGGTCCAGTCCCGGTGGGGAAGTGTGGCCAAAAAGTTTACATCCGCTACCACTTCCTTAGGTTGATAAAATGATCCGATAAGATTCTTTCCTGTTTCATGATTAACACCTGTCTTTCCGCCGATAGAGCTATCCACCATTGACAGAAGTGTGGTTGGTACATGATACAGCGGAATACCCCGAAGTGTTGTTGCGGCTACGAACCCGGCTAGATCTCCGGTAACGCCGCCGCCAATAGCAAAAAGGGGTGTATTTCTACGTACACCTGATTTGAGAAGAAAATCGACATGTTTTTTCCATTGCCGGACGGACTTACTTTGTTCACCCGAGGGTATTATCTGTAGGGTATAATCAACAGGTAATTTGTTGAATGTTTCTTCAATATGTTTATGATGATAATTCCAAAGATTCTCATCTGCCAGAATAAAGCAGGTGTCGAAATTTGTATTTTCTTGGATCTCAGCAATTTTGCCATCAAAAACATCGCTGCCAACGGTGCAAGGGTACGTTCCTGAAGAAGATTTAACGTCTATTGAAGCCGTCATATAACCTTAATTTTTTAATAAGTTTATCCGCAATTTCATCTGCAGGTTTATCACCGGTTTGTATTGTTATTTCTGCCTGCTCGTAAAGCGGCCGCCGCTCAGCCATAAGGCGTTGAATTTTACTGTCTGCCTCATGATGGGCTGATTCATTATTATTATCATTATCATTAGCGTTCAGCATCGGGCGGTTTGTATCCCCTGTAATTCGTTTTGAAATTACGGATTGAGGGACATCAAGAAAAATGAGCCAACCATATATTTTCAGATGGTCAATCATATGTTGATTTTGCAGTGATCCACCGCCAAGAGCCATCACGCCCTTAAAATACTGGGACTCACGAATCAGAATTTTCCTTTCTATTTCACGAAACTTTGATTCGCCTTCCTCTTTAAATATTTCAGGAATTGTCATTCCGGTCTCTTCAACGATAAGTTCATCAAGATCACAGAATGGCACTTCAAGTCTATTGGCTAGTGCACGGCCAACCGTTGATTTACCGGAACCCATCATGCCGCAAAGAAAAACGGGTTTTTTCAATTTTATTTTGTCCATTCAGAAAGTTTTTTAGGCTCTACCATTTCCACTTCTTCTTTATGAACGCGTACGGCTCCTGCAGGGGCACCTTTGGGATTGGATACATATTTCCTTTTAGTTACAATTACGGGTGCAAGCTTTGATCCTTTAGCTTTAGAATTCCAGGCTGCAACAGATGCCGCTTTAAGCATTACGTGGCGCGGAGGATATTCTTTGTTATTATTCATTCTGATGACAACATGAGATCCGCCAACGCCTCGGGCATGAAGCCAGATATCTTCTTTATGTGCTCTTGCCGTAAGCTTATCATTGCTTTTGGCATTTTTTCCAATCCAAATTTCATAGTTGTCAATTTCAGCCCGGCGAAACGGAAGTGTTTCAGTTTGCTGATTTTGAGATAGTACTCCCAGACGATTGAGCTGTTCTCTGTGGTCGTCCAGCCAGTCATCAAACTCATAGATCTTTTCCAGACTGTTGAATGATTCATTGACTAAATACAGTTCATCAAGTTCTTTCTGAAGCCTATTCATTCGTTTTTTAGATTCTTTTACACGTTTTTTTGCCTTGGATGCCTTTTCGTAATACCGCTGGGCATTTTCGGCAATGGTCTGTGTCGGTTTGATAGAGATTGTTACAGGTTCATTGTCTTCGTAAAAATTCTGAAATGTGACAGACTCCGTACCGTTTTGGATATCCTCATGCGCGTGAGCCATTAGAATGTGTCCGTAATTTTCATAGTTATCTGCGCGCTCGAGGGCTTTGTCAGCATTTTCAAGCTGTGATATCGTACGTTCAGTTTTCTCAATTGCACCCTGAAGTCTTGGTTTGATGCTTTCAATTCGTTTGGAAAGACGGCGTTCGCGTGATGTTTTGTAATAGGCAAAACGAACGGCTTCGTTGCAGTTATTAAAGACTTTAATATCCTCGATCGGCAAATTATTCCGGGAAATCAGACAGAGGTTGCCATTCTGGAGAACCCTGAACTCTGGATTGTTTCTCATCTGTTCGGATAGCCTCAGTGTTAAATTACGAATGTCTTGCTGAGATTGGGAACTCAGATCGTAGTGATCAATAATCGGCTGAATGAGATGTCTTGGAAATTTTGGATCTGTTTTGGTGATCACTGTTTTAGGTTTCCATGACGATTGAAGTTCAGGCATAGAGCGGCCTTCTCTTGGCGCAGGCTTCTTATTACCTTCGTGCTGTTCGGGAGCTTTGAATGATTCCTGAATTATGTCATTGCGGACGTGATAAATATTTGGAGTATTACCGAATAGTTGAAACAAAAGCTCGTCCCCCGTGTCAAAACGAATCGTAACCCACCTGTCGCCCTTGGCGAGAATCACATCTACAATTAAATTTTCTTTAAGATCTTCAAAAAAAGTAGTGACATTCGACTTTTTCGGGTTGCGGTAAGTATCTGTAAAAATAGCCGTTTCACGACTATCAGCACTGAAAACAATTCGAAATTCACCCTCGTTACTATCGAAAAAACCTTCCCAGACATTTTTGTGCGGAGAATACCCGTATGAATAATTTACTCCAACACATTTGTTTTTAAGGTGCTTGCTTAGATATATTAATGTGTAATAATTATTCATTGCGGGATATCAAAGGACACGATAACAGAAAAATAAATTGGTGTATGGACTACCCGATATTTCAGTCGATTGTCAATAAAATAAACGGTTCGCTACTCAAGAGAAACATTAATGTCACGAAATTCAAAACCTGGGAAGAATCAAAGATTAATGCTGCCGGTTTAGAGTTTTATATAGATCTGAGCCATTCAACTAATCACTTGAAGGCGCTCTCAATCAATTTCGACTGGGACCGATTTCGTGAAGCTTCATTGGCACGTCAGTTGAATGGGACAGACAGCCATCCTATTCTTCAATCTGAAACATTTTCAGAAACTAATGTAAAACCGATAATTGATATTGAAGTTACCTGGCATTTTCAAGAGGACCGGTGCCAGCCTCACGCATCAAACGGCGATGCAAATTTCAGAATTCAGAAGGCGAGTGAATGGATGAGTGAGGCAAGTGATCAGGTCAATGAACTTTTGATCAGTGACGATATCATCACGCGATGGCATATTGAAGTTGATGTCGATAAAGATGGTAAATACCTTAGTGCCATAAAACTCATCTCCTACTTTCAATATTCGTTTACAGATTTGAAGAGTCTATGTGACGTTCACAAATTTGTAGACCGAAAACTTATTCACTTACTCTACAAAGCGAAGCGCGTTGTTGAGATTGTTGATGAAACAGTAAAAGATCACGCAGCTTAAAATAAAAAAGGCACGACGAGCAGCGTGCCTTTTCAAATTTAAATAAATAGCGTGTTACTTTTTCTTCTTATGACGATTCTTTCGTAATCTTTTCTTTCGCTTATGCTTAGCAATTTTTGCGCGTTTTCTTTTCTTTCCGCTGGGCATAAATAATCACCTTGTCAGATTAATATTGGTATTTAAACTTTTTTTAGTAGTCTTAAAGATACAAATGTATTTATAAATACAATAATTCAGATTCAGCTTTCACAATCTCTCTCAATTTACCTGGCAGTGTAATTACTATTGCTCAATCACTACAGGTAACAAAACAGCAATTTCTGTCTGAATACTACAGCGCTTTTCAGTATATTAATAAGCTATAACAAATTTTAAAAAACTGATGCCAACTCTCACTAAAGTAGCAAAATTTGGCGGTACCAGTATGGCAGATGCTGAATCCATGAGGCGATCTGCCGGTATAGTTGCTCGCGATACTGATAAACGACTGATTGTAGTAAGTGCCACGTCGGGCACCACAAATTTGTTGACTGCACTTTGCGGCGCACTCCCTCAGTCTGAGAAACGGGCGATCATCGATCAAATTGATGAAAAGCACAGAGCTATTTGCTCGAGTCTCAAACATTCCGGGTCTGTTCAGCCAGAGCTTGACATTATTATTGAAGAACTTCGAACATTCAGTACGCATGATATTTCGGGTCTAAAACAAAAAGACCAAATTCTGGCTTGTGGTGAACGGTTGTCTTCACAACTTTTCACAGCTTTTTTAAACGAAGAAGAGGCCGGCGCCCGGTGGTTCGATGCCCGTGATGTAATTTCTACTGATGATTCGTTTGGAAGTGCTGAACCAGATATCAATGCAATTCAGAAATTTGCAGATGAAAAGCTTTCACAGCTTATAAAAAATCAAAAAGTTGTGACGCAGGGATTTATTGGGTCATATAAAGATGGAACCACAACCACCCTCGGGCGGGGAGGGAGTGATTATTCAGCTGCTCTTTTTGCTGAAGCGCTGAATGCAGACGTTTTGGAAATATGGACGGATGTTACGGCCATTTATACAACAGACCCACGGATAGAACCTGATGCAAGACCGTTAACTGAACTCAGTTTTGATGAGGCCGCAGAACTGTCGGTCTTTGGCGCAAAGGTGCTTCATCCGGCTACCATCAAACCTGCTATCCGAAAATCAATTAAAGTGTATGTGGGATCAAGTTTTGCACCGGAGAAACCCGGTACATGGATTGTAAAAAAGCCTAAAAGCCAGCCAGTTATTCGGGCAATTAGCTTCAGAAGGAATCAAACACTGTTAACTGTTCAAAGTCTTGATATGCTTCATCGGCATGGTTTTTTGGCTAAATTATTTGATGTGCTGTCAAAATATCAAATAAGTGTAGACTTGGTCACAACCAGTGAAGTTTCAGTATCTCTGACGCTGGATACAGATGTTCAGTCTTCTGATAAGAACCGGTTATCCGATGCTGTTATTAAGGAACTTGAGGAGTTTTCTGATGTAGAAATTGAAGAAAATCTTGCACTTATTGCACTCGTTGGAAACAATTTGCACGCAACTGCAGGGCTGAGCGGCCCCGTATTCGGTTCACTTGAAGATGTAAATATCCGCCTGATCTGTCATGGTGCGAGTTCTCATAATCTCTGTTTTTTAGTGGACAGTAAGCACGCTGAACACACCATCAGAAAAATTCATAAAACATTTATTTCAACTAACAAGTCATCATTCAACTCATGAAAATATCTGTTATTGGAACGGGAAAAACCGGAGGAGCTATTGCTGAAATGCTTGGCAAACGAGCTGTTACTTTTAACAGTTCGAATAAACCTTCTGCGAAGGAAGTTGCAAAAACAGATGTGGCCATTATTTTTGTGCCCGGTAATGCGGCATCCGAAATTATTGATATCATGCTGGAGGCCGGCACGCCTGCGATCTGGGGAACAACTGGATACAAGTGGCCGGTTGACTTACCTGATAAAGTAAAGGCAATACAGAGTAAGTGGGTCATTGGGTCGAATTTTAGTCTCGGTATGAACGTGGTTCGGAAAGCACTTAGTGTACTTGGAGAGGGAAGTGACATGCTGGATTCACCTAAGTTTCACATCCACGAAACCCATCATACGGATAAAAAAGATGCACCGAGCGGGACAGCACTTTCCTGGCAAAAATGGCTGAATAAAGATGCAAAAATATCTTCAAGCCGTGTTGGGGATGTAAAAGGAATACATGAGCTACATATAAAAACAAAATATGAATCCATCTACCTCAAGCACGAGGCGCACGACAGAAAGCTTTTTGCTGAAGGTGCTATATGGGCAGCAGAAAAACTCATTGGTGATCAACAAATCGTGCCGGGTGTTTACCAGTTTTCTGAACTTTTTGATAAAGCATTTTTGAATCAATGATAATAGATAAAACACTTTGGACGGCGCTTATTACCCCTATGGATGAGGGTGGAAGAATTGACTATGAGTCAATGAAAACCTTAATCCAGAGACAGGAAAAGGCCGGTAACGGTATTCTGTTGATTGGCAGCACAGGCGAAGGATTAGCACTATCTGATGATGAAAAACGCGATGTGGTGGAGTTTGCAGCCTCACTTAAGCCCGAGGTCCCTCTAATGGTAGGTGTTGGTGGTATGAATATTGATACTCAGGAATCATGGATTCAGCACTGTAACAGCCTGCGTATTGACGCATACCTTTTGGTAACTCCTTTATATGCGAAACCAGGTCAAAGAGGTCAGATAGCATGGTTTAAGCGACTTTTGGATGCATCAGATAAGCCTTGTATGATTTATAATATTCCATCTCGTACAGGGATTGAACTGACACCTTCTGTTGTTGAATCACTTAAGAATCACAAGAATTTTTGGTCTGTAAAAGAGGCCAGTGGTCAGCTATCCACTTACCAGAAATTCAGGCAAACAGCTCCTGATCTTCCTCTGTATAGCGGTGATGATGCATTGGTGGCTTTCTTTAAACCAGCCGGTTGCGCTGGATTGGTTTCCGTGGCAGCTAATGTATGGCCTGAAGAAACTGCTCTATATGTAGAGAAATCTCTAACGGGTGATACAAAATCACTTTTCCCATTATGGAATCGTGCGGTCGAAGCACTATTTTCAGCTTCAAATCCAATACCTGCAAAATTATTACTCCATAAAAAAGGCATGATAGCAAGTCCGGAACTCCGGCTTCCACTTACGAAAGATGAATTGAACGATATTTCAGAATTGATAGCTATTGATAAAGAAATTAAAACCTGGTACAAAAATAATAAATAAAGAATGAGCTGGAATAAAATCTTAGACCAACTTGAAGAAGGAACTGTACGGGCCGCCTATCCTGATGGCAAAACATGGGCAGCAAATGTGCAAGTTAAAGAAGCTATACTAGATGCCTTCAAGGCGGGTGAAAATGTTGGCTATGGCGGTATTTATGAAGGGTTTGTAGATAAAGACAATTTGCCGCCAAGGTTGATGCTGCCCGAAGACGGAGTACGGCTCGTGCCCGGAGGTTCTTCAATCCGGCGCGGTGCTTTTGTTGCCAAAGGAGTTATTTTAATGCCTCCCGCATACGTCAATATTGGTGCTTACGTTGATGAGGGTACCATGGTAGACAGCCATGCGCTTGTAGGTTCATGCGCTCAAATCGGGAAAAATGTGCATTTGTCGGCAGGCGTGCAGATCGGGGGCGTACTTGAGCCGGTAGGTTTGAGTCCGGTTGTGATAGAAGACGATTGTTTCATTGGAGCCGGCAGTGTTATTGTTGAAGGAATTCTCGTGAAAAAAGGAGCCGTAATTGCACCGGGCGTGACCCTTTCAAAGTCAGTCCCGGTTTATGATTGTGTTACAGAAAAAATGCTTGGTAAAGGAGCACCCATTCCTGAAGGAGCAGTTGTAGTACCAGGAACACGCCCAATTTCTAATGACTGGGGTAAGTCTCAGGGTTTAAGTGTATCTTGCCCGATTATTATTAAATACAGGGACGAAGGCAGCAACGCCTCACTGGAACTTGAGGATGCTCTCAGATAAAAGTGTAAGGCATTTATTGATTTGTGTTCATACAATCAGATTAAATATAATAATAAAACATAGGAGTCAGTTATGAGTTCATTAAACAAAGCGATGGTAATCGGCAGGCTCGGAGCCGATCCCGAAGTCCGGTATACACAATCAAATACTGCAGTAGCCACACTGAGTGTTGCTACGACCGAACGCTATAAAGACAGAAATGGCGAGCAACAAGAAAATACCGAATGGCACCGAATTGTTGCCTGGGGCCGTCTTGCTGAAATTTGCCAGGAGTACCTCAAAAAAGGATCACTAGCCTATTTCGAAGGCCCGATTCAAACACGTCAGTGGGAAGATAAAGACGGTCAGAAACGCTATACAACAGAAATAAAAGCTCTCAATATGCAGATGCTCGACAGCCGTGGTGACATGGGGTCAGGCGGAGGTGCACCGGCATCTCAAAATTCAGGTGGCCAAAATGAGCCGGTTGGAAGTTCTGTAGATCTCAATAGTTTCGACGATATGGATGATGATCTTCCATTTTAAGTAGTTACGCATGAACAATATTCAGTAATTTATAAAATAAGAAGGTGACAGATACATTTGACTGTCACCTTTTTTTGTTAAACTTTAGAGTTAAATTAATGATGTAGGTATTCTATTGTACTTTTCGAAGTCTTAGGCACAGACATACTACATTAAACTGATAAGCTTAGAAGTTATTTGTTATCAGTTGATACTTTTATTTTAAAAACCCCGCCTCTTTGGGCAATCATTACTTACTAACATCTATTTAGATACATTGGACGAACCTCCAAGCAATCCTTCGTTTTTCCTTTTTCAACAGGTCGTATTTGCTGTTGCTGAGTATGGCCAGGCCCTAAATTGGGTGACTATTTCAATTGAGTCTTTAATCTTGCTGCTGGGTCTGTTACTCAGTGCCTTCTATTCTGGGTCAGAGGTGGCCTTTTTCTCACTTGTTAATAAGCTCGATCAGCTGAATCGCGCACCAAAATATAGTGCAGCAGATACCCGCATTCTCAAAATGCTTGAGAAACCGCGTCGCCTGCTTGCTACAATACTCATTGGAAATACATTTTCGAATATTGTGAGTTCTGTTTTAGGTGCAGTCATTACCGGTAAGATTGCTGCATCATACGGCCTGCCATCTACACTTGTCTATACGCTGGAGATCATTGTGCTCACATTTATGATACTGATCCTGAGTGAAATCACACCAAAAGTGATAGCGATCAATAATCCGCTTAAAGTATCCAGGCGGATGAATTTGTTTATCTATTCAAATTTTGTTGCACTTACACCCATTTCCAAGATCATTGCTGACACCACTATGAACCTGGAGAAAGCCCTGCCAACTCCTTCTAACAGAATGACATCGGAGGATATTAAAACAATGGCTGAAGTAAGTGAACAGGAGGGATCCATTCATGGTGATGAACGGGAAATTATCGAAAATGTCATTGAGTTTGGAACAATCTCCGTGCGGGAAATCATGACGTCGCGTGTTAATATTGTAGCCGTGTCTGTTGATTCAACACTACCTGAGGTAATCGCACTTATTAAGGAGAAAGGCTTGTCGAGGATGCCACTATATGAAAACGATCTCGATACTATCATTGGTGTGATATATGCCAAGGATGTGCTTCCTTATATTAATACTGATATGGAAGATACCATCATCAATTGGAAAACTATTGCCCGTAAAGCACTATTCATACCGGCCACGAAAAAACTGGATGATCTTCTTAGAGATTTTCAACACGAGAAAACTCACATTGCCACAGTGGTTGACGAGTATGGTGGGACAGAAGGAATTGTCACACTGGATGATATCCTTGAAGAGATTGTCGGCGATATAGTAGATGAATACGGTGATATAGAAGAGAAACTCTTTACAAGATTTAAGAGCGGTGTGTATGTATTTGATGCTAAAATAGATCTGGATGATCTGGATGAAATATTGGACGTAAAAGTAGCCTCAACTGAAGATGAGTTCGAAACCCTTGGCGGGCTCGTGTATCATCTTACGGAGCGCATACCAAACGTGGGTGAAAGAATGACCTATAAAAATCTTGAGCTTACAGTACATTCTCTTGAGAATAACCGGGTCAAAAAAGTACGCGTTAAGGTTCAGAACAGGGCCTCTTCTGAAAAAGGAGCAGATTGATGACGGAAAACAGTGTTTCGTCAGTTCGAAGTGAACCCACTATCAGGAAAGATGTAAGCCTGAAACCAATGAATACCCTTGGTGTTGATGTTAATGCCAGAACATTTGTAGAAATTCGTCAGCCTGAGGAGCTTATTTTACTTTGCGAAGCCGGTTTTTTTGATAGCCAGTCACCCTTCATTTTAGGGGGCGGAAGTAACGTTCTTTTTCGAGATGAACCTGACCAACCTGTCTTGAAAATGTCCATAACAGGCAGGGAAATTGTCGAAAATGAAGACGGAACGGTGCTTCTGAAAGCCGGAGCTGGTGAAAACTGGCATGAACTGGTGAAATTTGCTGTCGACAATGCCCTCGGGGGTATTGAAAACCTTGCACTGATTCCCGGAACCACAGGAGCCGCTCCGATTCAGAATATAGGCGCTTACGGCGTGGAGCTTAAAGATGTATTCAAATATCTTACGGTTTTTGATATTTCGTCAGGAGACTTTAAAACGTTCACGTCAGCTGAGTGTCAATTTGGCTATCGGGACAGCGTGTTTAAGCATGAATTAAAAGGTCGTGTAATAGTGTGTGATGTAACGCTTAAACTTAATAATGAAGACTCACACAGCGTGAATCTTTCCTACAAGGGATTGAATGATGCACTCGCATCAAAAGGGTTAGACAATCCTACCATTAAAGATGTATTTGAAAGTGTAGTAGATATACGCAAATCAAAACTACCAGATCCGTCGGATATTGGAAATGCGGGAAGTTTTTTCAAAAACCCGATCGTCACTAAAAGCAAATATGAAACATTAAGTTCAAGCTACCCCGATATGCCATTCTATAAGCTTGACGCTGATAAATATAAAATTCCAGCAGCGTGGCTAATTGAAACAGCTGGCTGGAAAGGAAAGCAGGTTGGCAATGTTGGAACTTATAAAAACCAGGCACTGGTAATCGTGAACCACGGAGGAGCGACCGGTAAAGAGATTTTTGATCATGCAAAAACCATTCAAAAATCAGTGCAGAAGACATTTGATATCGACCTTTTACCTGAGGTAAATATTGTTGGTAACCAATCGTGAAAATCCCTGATGATTTAAGTATTCGTGATTATACATTTAGGGAAACAGTGTCGTGTCCTCTGAAGATGCTCTTTCTTCTAAAGGAAAAATACAATGACCAGAGGGACGATCTTTTTAGACGACGAACGAAGCGTATTCTCAGAGAGTCAGTCGCCCGTCAATTTGCCAGTATCAGGTTTACATCAAAGTCTACTGCAGTTGCAGCAAAAGAAACAGATAAATGGCTAAAGGAAGATATTGTATCTATTTGCGGGGCAGTATTACAAACTGGAAATATACGTGCCCGGTTACCCATTCTACTGAAAGAAGGTGATTCATTGACTCTTGTTCAGATTCACGGAAAAGCATTAAAGGGAGATCCGTCAGATTTATTCAGTCGTCAACCGGTTGGGAAGTCGATACAGCGCTATCTTTTTAAAGCTGCATACCGATATCACGTAGTAAAATCTGTTTTCCCGGATGCGATAATATCATGTAATTTTGTGTTTCCCAGGAAATCATTTAAGGCGGGTTGCCAGCATCTTTATCAACGAACACAGGGAGCTGAGGTAATTGATGATGAAGCCCTTGATGAATTAAAAGAACTATTTATCAGGGTAGATGGTACAAAAAGTGTTGAAGAAGTGATGCAATCAATACCAGCTGATTTGTCTCATGAATGGTTTAAAGGAGATTCCATTGAAGAGGCAATTGAAAAAGTTTCGAATCTGAATCAAAAGAGTATTGAGAACATTGTCCAAAATGTCCACATGGGCTGTCGAAACTGCAGATTCAGAAAGCCACTTAACCAGCATGAGAAGGGATGCTGGGATACTTATTTTCCTGACAAAACTATCCAAAACCGCGATAAACATCTCTTTGAACTTATCGGACATCATGTTTTAGAAGAGCATCTGATTGAAGAAAAGTACCAGGAGAATGTGACTCACAGTAGTGAATTTTCAGATGCTGATAAGGTAATGAATCACACTGAAAAGAAGATTGCCATATATCATCGTAAAGCGATGCAGCTTCTGCATGCAAAGAATCAAAAACTCCCGCTAATATTTGCGAAAGAACAAATAAAGAGCATCAAAGATTTAAAACCGCCTCTTCATTTCATTGATTTTGAAGCAGCAACACATCCGGTGCCCGCAGAAAAAGGTAAACGACCGTATGATCCCATTCTATTTCAATTTTCTTGCCACACACTTTTGGGCAATGGAAAACTCATCCATACTCAATGGCTGGATCAGGATAATTATTCGTCGCCTCATAAAGAGATAATAGAAGGTCTCAAACAAATTCCTGATTTTGTGAATGGTACCATCATTCAGTTTTCACCATTTGAGCGACAGGCCCTGTACAAACTTTTTAATGATGTAAAAAAGAATCGCCGGGATTCTGAAGATGAGTATCAATATCTTAAGAATGTTCTTAAGGTTGGAGAGAAAGACCAAAAAATCCGCTTTATGGACATCAGCGTCCTCCTCAAAGATGCATATTATAACCGATTTATGAACAGTGGTTTATCCCTTAAAGAGATTTTATATTCTGTGCTGCAGGCTGAGGATGAACTCAATACATTAAAAAAGAAAAACTATGAAATTGAGGGAGTGCAGGTTCATCTGTTTGAGAAAAAAGATGGAAAGCTTATCGATCCTTATTACCAGTTATCCGACGAACGATCGCGAATCAGGGATGGAATCACTGCTATGCATGCATATCTGTGTATGAAAGCCGGTGTGCAAAGTGATACTCAGAAATTTCTCGTTCCTGTGATGCTGAAAAGATATTGTTCAATGGATTCACTTGGTGTTTACCTGATTTACCGTCACATTACCAATTTGGTGGGAATGAATAAATCTGATGGCGATTTGGTTATCTATAAGTGAAATAATTAACTATAGTCGCTGCTATACTTTATCTTCAAAAAATCTTGAAATAAGTCAAAAAAATATTATGAAATACTATTTTCGATACACCGTCTTATTTTTGTCACTCATCTTTTTTGCAAGTGCATGCTCGGTTCAGAAAAACCCAGTATCTGGTAATAAGCGATTGATGGCCTATACCTGGGAAGAAGAAATTGAAATTGGCCAAAGTGTAGACAAAGAAATTGTTGCCGAATACGGCGTCTATAATTCACCGGAAATCTCTGCTTATGTGGATAGCCTGAGTCAAGATGTTCTTGCAAACAGCCATATGCGCCGTGAGGATACGGATGCAAAATTTCGCAATACTGAATTCTATTTTAAGGTGTTAGACAGTCCTGTAGTAAATGCATTTGCATTGCCCGGAGGCTATGTTTACTTCACACGGGGCCTTATGGCTCATCTGAATAACGAAGCACAGCTGTCGGTTGTAATCGGCCATGAAATTGGTCACGTTGCTGCCAGACATGCGTCTCAGCGTGCGCTTGAGCAGCAGGTAGGGCAGTTAGCCGTTATCGGGGGGGCTGTGTTGGGCCAGGAGCTTTTCGGTCTGCCGGGACAAAGTATTCTTAATTTAAGTAGTCAGGCAGCCCAGTTGTTGTTTCTCAGCTATAGCCGCGATGCGGAGCGAGAATCTGACCGCCTCGGGGTTGAGTATTCTGCTATGACAGGTTTTACAGCTGCTGAAGGCTCTGAGTTTTTTGCGAGTTTAGAGCGTATTTCTGAAAAGTCAGGGCAAACAATTCCAACAATGATGTCAACGCATCCCGATCCGGGAGAGCGTGAAGAGAGAATTCCCCAACTAGCCGAGCAATGGAAGGAACGAGGGTATGAGCAGACTATCATCAATAAAGATCGCTACATGCAGATGTTGGACGGTATGATCTTTGGCGATAATCCTCGGAACGGATTTGTAGAAGAGGGGCAATTTGTACATCCCGATCTCGAATTTCAGTTTCCGGTTCCGGAAGGATGGCAAACCATCAATCAGCAGCAACAGGTTGTGCTGGTTAGTCCTTCAGAAGATGCTATCGTACTATTCAGAATCGATAGTGAGTCGGAAAGTGCGCAGGCCTCAGTTCAGCAGTTTGTTTCGCAAGAAGGGATAACTGTGAATAGTCAGACAGAAACCCAGAGCAGCGGACAGTTTCCGGCTTACCAGGCCAATGTTACAATCTCTCAGCAGGAAGGAAATTTGAGAGCTATCATTTATGGAGTCGAATTCGGCGGTCAAATCTACCGTTTTATCAACTACACTTCAGAATCTAATTTTGCAGGCTACCAAGAGATTCTGACTTCAATCCCCGCACGACTTGACAGGCTTACTGACGAGAGACTTTTAAATATCCAGCCTGTACGTATTCAACTTGTAAGAACAGACAGGTCAGGCACGTTCAGCAGTTTTCTGCCAGACGAATTGCCGATGGAGATAACACCTGAGGATGTAGCCATCGTCAACCAGGTACAGTTGAATAGTACGATTGATAGCGGTCAGTTTTTGAAGATTCCTGTACAGTAAGTAACAAGTCTATCATTTGCTCAAACCTATAAAAAGATAAGTGTAATACCCTATGATTGAAAGATATGCCCGTGAAGAAATGTCTGCTATTTGGTCCGAAGAGAATCAATTTCAGGCTTGGCTTGAAGTAGAACTTGCGGCCTGCTGGGCATGGAGTAAGATTGGGAAAATTCCCTCAGAAGATGTTGATAAGCTCTATGAAAATGCAACTTTTGATGTGGACCGTATCCATGAAATAGAAAAGAAAACCCGCCACGATGTGGTTGCATTTACCCGTTCCGTCTCCGAAAGTCTGGGAGATGAAAAAAAATGGGTTCATTATGGACTCACATCGACGGATGTTGTTGATACGGCCAATGGATACAGACTAAAGCAAGCAAATACATTATTGAAAAAAGGCTTGGATCGGTTTCTTGAGGCTCTGCGCGAAAAGGCCAGGGAACATAAGTTTACCGTAATGATGGGCCGTACACATGGCGTTCATGCAGAACCTACAACTTTTGGATTGAAGTGCGCACTTTGGTATGCCGAGATGAAGCGAAATATTGACCGTTTTGAAGCGGCGGCAAAAGATGTTGAATTTGGAAAACTATCCGGCGCAGTAGGCACATTTGCTAATATTCCTACTGAGGTAGAGACATATACATGTGAAAAGCTTGGAATTTCACCGGCGCCAATTTCAACTCAAACGCTACAACGTGACCGGCATGCCTTTTATATGGCTACATTAGCCGTGATTGGCAGCACCATGGAAAAAATAGCGGTAGAGATACGCCATCTCCAGCGTACGGAACTTCGCGAGGCAGAGGAATTTTTCAGAAAAGGGCAAAAGGGATCATCTGCGATGCCGCATAAGAGAAACCCGGTCAGCTCAGAAAATATTACCGGATGTTCGCGTGTACTTCGCGGCTATATGATGTCAGCGTATGAAAATATCCCGCTCTGGCACGAACGTGATATATCGCATTCGTCAGTTGAACGCATTATTTTACCGGATGCAACCATTCTGCTCGATTACATGCTGAACCGGTTTTCTGGCGTTATCGAGAAGCTGATGGTATATCCTGAGAATATGAAGAAAAATATGGATAAAACTCACGGGTTGGTTTTTTCCCAGCGTTTATTGTTGATGCTGATAGATAAAGGCATTTCACGTGAGCTTGCTTATGATACCGTTCAGCCGCTTGCGATGGAAGCATGGGAGAATCATAAGCCGTTTCGTCCATTGGTAGAAGCGGATAAAACCATCAAAGAAAATCTGACTCCCGATGAGATCGAGAGTGCTTTTGACCTTGCTCATCACACGCGACGTGTTGATGAGATTTTTGAGAGGGTAGGGATTTAGTCGGGACTATCCTGATCTACCTTCGACGATCTAAATTGTGGGGGTTAAAATAAATTAAAACAGGGTGACATTAAGATGTCACACCCGTGCCGTATCATGTGAGTGAACAATAAATAAACTACTCACTATCATGAATGCAGCACTTAAAACACCACAACGATTTCAGGCAGCACCCGTTCTTCGATCTATTTTCAGAGAAGCCGAACTCGAACACCGATCCATCATCCAGATGTTTGATCTCATGGGATGGGGAGAACTTCCGGAAGAACTGAAGTTTACGATCAAGGAAGATGTAAAAGGATACATTGACGAGCTCCATGGAGAGTACTCTACAAACTGCCCGCTCGTTCAGCGCAGAAGAGAAAGCGTCGATTTTTGGGTGAACAGTTACAAAGATAGTTTCTGTTCTCTTGAGACGGCTTTAGAGGCTTTGAAGACAACACGGCTATAGAAAAAAACGGGAGTGAATGATTAAACAAGTTGGATTTGATTTCTTATCTTTACCAAAATGTAAACGAAAAGATTTTCCTCCATGAGCTCCCATTCTCCTTTCGACAAAATCACCCGCCAGGGACTGACTTACGATGATGTTTTATTGGTACCCAACCATTCATCCGTGCTTCCGAGGGATGTGGACCTGTCGGTAAAACTCACACCTTCGCTTGAACTGAAAACGCCTATCATCAGCGCAGCGATGGATACTGTGTCAGAATACAGAATGGCAATTGCGCTTGCCAGGGAAGGTGGAATTGCCATGCTTCATAAGAATATGTCGATTGAAGACCAGGCTGAACACGTGAGGCTGGTTAAGCGGAGCGAAAGCGGTATGATTGTAGATCCGGTTACGCTTCCGCCAGATGCTACAGTGAAAGATGCCCGTGCACTCATGAAGAAGCATAAAATTGGTGGTATTCCAATTGTAGAGGGTGGAAATAAGCTGATTGGGATTGTGACGAACAGGGATCTTCGTTTTGAGCATTATGTTGATAAGAAGCTCAGCGAAATCATGACCAAGGAAAATTTAGTGACGGCGAAACAGGGAACAGACCTGAAGCAGGCCGAAAAGATTCTGCAGGAATATAAAGTAGAAAAACTTCCTATCGTTGATGCTGCTGATATGCTTGTGGGGCTGATTACCTTTAAGGATATCGAAAAGAAAATGAATTTCCCTAACGCGTGTAAAGACGATATGGGAAGACTAAGAGTAGGTGCAGCTGTTGGGGTTACGCCCGATACACTTGAACGAGTATCGGCTTTAGTCGATTCAGGCGTTGATATCATTACGGTGGATACGGCTCACGGACACTCAGCAGGCGTGCTTCAAATGATTAGCCGGATAAAAGCTGAGTACAAAGACCTGAATATTGTTGGTGGAAACATTGCAACAAGGTCCGCGGCAGAAGCCCTGGTGGATGCAGGTGCTGATGTTGTAAAAGTAGGAGTGGGACCTGGATCAATCTGCACCACACGGGTCGTGACAGGCGTAGGAGTACCTCAGCTCTCAGCTGTGATGGAAGTTGCTGAATATACAAGCAAGAATAATATCGGCCTTATCGCAGACGGTGGCATCAAGCAGACCGGTGACATTCCAAAAGCTATTGCAAGTGGTGCACAGGCCGTAATGATGGGATCTATGTTTGCCGGTGTAGATGAAGCCCCTGGTGAGACTATAATTTATGAATCAAGGAAATATAAATCATACCGGGGAATGGGAAGCCTGGGCGCAATGGACCAAGGTTCAAAAGACCGATATTTCCAGGATGTTGAAGATGACCTGAGAAAGTTGGTTCCTGAAGGAATTGAAGGCCGCGTGCCCTATAAAGGATTCTTAGGTGAGGTTGTTCACCAGATGAACGGCGGGATACGTGCCGCGATGGGATACGTCGGAGCTCCTACAATTGACGATCTCCAAAAAGCGGAATTTGTTCAAATATCGGCAGCCAGTTACAAGGAGAGTCATCCACACTCTGTACAAATTACTAAGGAAGCTCCCAACTATTCAGTCTCGTAGCATTGCGGAAAAAAGTTCTGATCATCGCGTATTATTTTCCTCCCATGGGAGGAAGTGGTGTGCAGCGTCCGGTCAAATTTGCAAAATATTTAAAAAAGTTTGGGTGGGAGCCTATTGTTGTAGCACCCGAGCCGGATATTTATCATACATTTGATGATTCTCTTACCCGTGAGTTAACAAAGGCGTCAGTTCGTGTAGAAAAAGTAAAGAACAGTAAACTTCTCAAAGCCGGTAAGAAAAGTTTAAACCCATCATATCAAAAACGGTGGAAAGCTTTCCTCCTGAAATGGCTGACCTCCTGGTTTTTCTTACCTGACAATAAGAAGGGGTGGATAGACAGTGCAGTCGCTCGCAGTATTGAAATTATCAGAAGCGAATCCATTTCAGCAGTATTCTCCACCGCTCCCCCATACAGCAATTTGATTGTGGCGAAAAAAATTAAGGAGGAAACGGGCTTACCGGTAATTATGGATTTACGTGATGACTGGCTTGAAAGTCACCTGATCCATTATCCTACTCGCTGGCACTACAATAAGATGAAGCAATTAGAGATCTCAACGTTAACATCTGCGGATCATATCACAGTAGTCAACAGCTACTATGAGTCTAAAATCCAGAACCGGCTGGGTGGGGAGTGTCCTGAAATTTCAGTGATACCCAACGGTTTTGACCAAGAGAACTTTGAAGCAGCCGAACCTAAAATAGATAGCAGTGTATTTACAATCCTCTATAGCGGAATGTTCTATGGGAGCCGTAAACCCGACTGGTTCTTAAAATCTGTCAAAAAAGTAATGGATATCAATAGTGACTTTCAAAATCATATTCAGCTAAAATTTCAGGGCGGACTAAATGAAAGCCACTGGAAGACAATTGAAAGGCTTGGACTGACTCCTTATGTGACCGATTTAGGTTATTTGGGGCATCAGGAGGCGGTTCAGAACGTAGTAAGCGCAGATATACTTTTACTGACACTTGGTAAAAGAAAGCACATAGATTCTGTGACTCCGGGTAAAGTTTTTGAGTATATGGGTAGTTTAAAGCCAATACTGGGATTTATTCCAAACGGTGTAACCCGCACTCTTCTAGACAATTACGGGGCATCGCGTTGCGTGGATATTACGGATATTGATTCAGGAGCCGATGCTATTGAAGCCTACTATGATGAGTGGAAAAAAGGCGAACTGCCTGGTGGGAATCAAAACTTTGTTCAATCATTCGAACGTTCATATTTAACGGAACAACTTGCAGCTATCTTAAGTATGTTAACTGAAGAGAATCGACCTGAAGCCGATAAATAATCTCTATAGTTGGCACGTCTGACTTTATATTATCTGGGCAAAACCATTACTTTAACATATGTGGGACTTTCTAAAGAAGATATTTTCAGAGCGGGAAGGTGATGTAACGGTTGTTGTGCTTGATGATCAAAACCCGGATGGATCGAGTTCTTTCAATCTAGCAGCTCAGGACATCATAAAGGTAACGCTATTCGTAATTATTTTGTCAGTTTTGATTACGACTGTCATCTTTTTTGCGACACCTCTTGGCTCTCTTTACCAGCAACAACAGGATCAGTCAATCCGAAACGAAGCAATCGCTATTAGTGAGCGTCTTATGGTATTGCAGGATTCACTGCTGGCTCGGGACCGACAGCTTACGGATTTAAAAAAGGTACTTCAAAACGTGCCAGACACCTCATTTTCAGTAGACAGACCCACAACCGATTCTGGTAGCAGGGGTACTAATCTGGAAAGTAACTATCAGTTTATAAATGCCTATGAAATGCTTTCACAGGATCAGATAATATTTTCTGAGTCGCTGGAACGGGCACCGGATTTTCCGGCAAACCTTCCGCTGGATGGTACACTAAGTCAAACGTTCGATTCAAATAAAGGGCATTTTGGTATAGATATTGCAGCTCCAACCAATACAAACTTTACGTCTATAGCTGATGGCGTTGTGACTTATGCAGAATGGACGATCAATTATGGTTATGTTATTCATCTGCAACATAGCAATGGTATAATGTCAGTTTACAAACATGGATCAAGTTTACTAAAACAACAGGGCGACTATGTTCTGAAAGGAGATGTATTGGGAACCATAGCTGATACGGGTGTATTAAGCAGCGGTTCGCATTTGCATCTTGAAATTTGGAAGAACGGAATTCCCCAAAACCCCGAAATGTACATAAACACATAAAGCAAATGTTTAAAAAAGAGGAAACAAAAACCGTGACTACACAAAAAAATCATACACCTTCACTCACAATGATCAGCGAAGGAACAAGCCTGAATGGAACGATTAACACTGAAAATGATATCCGTATCGCCGGTAAAACAGATGGCGAGCTGACATCAAAAGGCAAACTCATTGTGACATCTTCCGGTGTCGTAGAGGGTGATATTCATGTTGCGGATGCTGATATTGCCGGCAAAGTAGAAGGCGAACTTCGCGTAAGCAACAAACTTACACTGCGGCAATCGGCTGTTATTGAGGGCGATATTTATACAAAAACCCTTATTGTAGAAGAAGGTGCGGAAATGGTCGGAGCCTGCAGAATGGGTACCGATGCTGCTAAAGCACCATCACTTACGTCTTCTGCGTCTAAATCTGAAAAGTCATCATCCGGTCATAAAAGTCAATCGACTGATGACAGTCAAAACAGTGATTCCTCAGAAGAAAGCAAAAAAAAAGCCACCCATAACGGTAAATTTGCCAAAGCCTGATATTGACGACATCCGGTGAAAAAAATAACCTGAAATATCTATCGCTGGGCATTGAAATTGCCGCAGGCCTTGGCGTTCCTATCGCTATTGGCTTCTGGATTGATAAAACATGGATGACCTTGCCCTGGTTTACATTTGCCGGAATACTTCTCGGGGTAGCAACAACAATTATGCTAATGGTTCGGCTTGCTAACAATCAGGAATAAGCGGTATATGAGCCGAACTAAAGAGCAGCATAAAGAAGCTATTACGGATAAGCCGGCGCTGTATATGAGTATTGCCGGAATTCTGGCTCTCATTTGTGTCACGATTATTTTCACTGAAATCGATGCTATTTCAGTGTTTGTCGGCTATGGCATTGGTATGCTGGCTATAGGGCTGCATTATCTAATGTCAGTCCTATCAATGAGATGGGAGAATGAAACATTTCTGGCTCTTTATACACCTCTCTCAATGCTGCGTTTATTGCTGGTTCTGGGTCTCTTTGTCACCCTCATTTTTTTGGGAAATTTTGACCAATTTAGTTTTACTGTTAGTTTTTTAATTTCTTATATTTACCATTCTGTGATAAATATTTTTCTACTGAATAAAAGAACTAACAACCGACCGGGTTGAATTAGACCTAAAAATGAAACAAGCTTTGCGCGGTACACTTTTTTCAATTCTTTTATTGATGCTATTTCATCCGACTGCTATTGCGCAGGATCAGTCATCTCAGGCAGAAGAAGAGCCGGTAATTGACGTGATGGGAAAGATAGTTGACCACGACTATCTTGAGCTTGTTGGTGTGAAGATCTATCTGCCGCGTATCCTTTTCGTTGGCGGTGAACTTTACACGTATGGAAGTACGAAGTCAGCACTTGAGTCCGGTGAATTTATGGAACAAGATGGAGCGCTCGTACGGGCTGACGGTGCACCGGTATCACTCGATATGTCTATAACTTCACATCTGATGTATGTTTGGTTCGGTATTATATTGACGCTAATATTCACATTTTGGGCAGCACGTCGTTACAAGCAGGGTGTTGGAGCTTCTGTTGAGCCACGTGGTATAACTCAGAACATATTTGAGGTTCTGTTTCTCTTCGTTAAAGATGACATTGCTAAGGAATATATACCGGGAGATAAGCACAAAAAATATATCAACTATCTCTTTTCAGTATTCTTGGCTATTACGTTCATGAACCTATTTGGCCTTCTCCCTTGGGGCGTTTCAGCCACTGCAGATCTCACTGTGACGGCCACACTTGCGGCAATGACATTTTTCATCACTCAGTTCAGCGGATCAAAGGATCACTGGCGTCATGTATTTATGTTCCCCGGCGTTCACCCGCTTATTCGTGTTATCCTAACACCCGTTGAGATTTTGGGGCTGTTTACAAAGCCATTTGCTCTTGCCATTCGTTTATTTGCAAACATGCTTTCAGGCAAAATTCTGATTGTTTGTATTCTTGGGCTGATTTTTATTTTTACGGATATTTTTGGGCCATTAGTTGGTGTTGGCTCCAGTGTGGTTTGGGTATCGCTTACAGCAGCCCTGTACATATTAAAAGCATTTATTGCGCTCTTGCAGGCTTACATTTTCACTTTGCTTTCTGCAGTGTTTATTGGAATGGCAGCAGAAGAGCATGAACACGAACATGATACAAACGTTGCAGTCGCAACTGACGTAAATACATAATAACAACGACTAATACATAAATAAAAGGTATACAATATGGGTTTCTTAGCAGCAGGAATTGGAGCTGGAATTATTACACTCGGTGCCGGAATCGGTATCGGACTTATTGGTAAAGGTGCGGTAGAAAGTATTGCACGTCAACCGGAAGCATCAGGCGACATTCGTGGAGCGATGATTCTGACAGCAGCCTTTATTGAGGGTGTTGCACTGTTTGCTGCTGTTGTTACAGCAATCCTGGCTCTTGGAATTTCCGTAGGATAAAAACAAAACGTATATGTTCTTTATAGCAGCCGGAGGAGGTATCCTCTCATTTAATACTGGCTTTGCGATTTGGGTTTTAATTTCTATGCTTGTGTTTCTCTTTGTGATGGGGAAATATGCCGTTCCGCCTATTTTACAGGCGTTGAACGATAGAGAGCAGCGAATTAAGGACTCTTTGGAATCCGCCGAAAAAGCGATCGCCAAGGCTGAGCGCATTTCTGAAGACAACAAAAAAGCACTGAAGGAAGCAGAAGTTAAAGCTCAGAAAATCCGCAAGGAAGCAATTGAAGAAGCAGAAATGCTTAGAGCTGAACGGATTGGAAAAGCACAGAAAGACGCTTCCAAGCTTCTTGAAGACGCCAGAAAAACGATTGAGCAGGAGAAAAAGCAGGCTTTGTCAGAACTCAGAAATGAAGTGGCAGAACTTGCTGTGAAATCAGCCTCGATGATCATCGGGGAAGAACTCGATCAGGATAAGAACAAAAAACTTGTCGACAAATTTATTGGCGATCTGTCAAAAAACTAAAGGATACGAATGATTTCTAATGCAGCCCGGCGATATGCGAAAGCTCTTTTGCAATCCGCAATTGAGCAAGACGTACTCGACGATGTTGAAAAGGATATGCGCTTCATTTTGAATACAGTAGATGATTCAAAAGAATTGAATGTATTTTTGAAAAGTCCCATCATCGGAAAAGAAGATAAACAGCAGGTTTTGTCTAAAATTTTTGATGAACACATTTCAAACGAAACCAAAAGCTTGCTAAAGCTTCTTTCTGAAAAGAACAGAGAGGACATTCTTGGCGATATCTGTAATGGATTCATAGATCTTTATAATCAGCATAAAGGAATTATTCAGGTAGAAGTTACAACTGCTTATCAATTGAATGATTCACAGCACAAAAAGCTTCAAAAGGCACTTGTTTCATCTACTGGAAAAAAGGTTCAAATGACCGTTAATGTTGATGAAGACATCATGGGCGGTATTATTGTTCGCATCGATGATACAGTAATCGATGGATCCGTAAAATATAAAATTAGAAAGCTCAAAAATCAGTTTGCAGTAGGTACTGCAGTTTAAAATTTAGGTACGAATATGAGTCAAGTAAGACCTGATGAAGTTTCAGATATTTTAAGAAAACAACTTTCCGGTTTCGACAGTGATGCTGAATCATACGATGTTGGTACCGTACTTGAAGTGGGTGACGGTATTGCACGCGTCCACGGATTGTCTAAGGTACAAGCAGGTGAGCTTGTAGAACTTCCCGATTCGATAGGCCAGGACGGAAACCCAATTCGCGGTATGGTTCTTAACCTTGAAGAGGATAATGCAGGTATTGTATTGTTCGGAAACTCAACGTCCGTTGGGGAAGGACATACTGTAAAGAGAACAAAGAAAATTGCATCACTTCCTGTTGGTGATGAAATACTGGGCCGCGTAATCGATCCATTAGGTCGACCATTGGACGGTAAAGGCGCCATCACAGGTGATCTTATCACTGTACCGCTTGAAAGAAAAGCTCCTGGTGTTATTTACAGGCAGCCTGTTGATGAACCTGTACAAACCGGTATTAAAGCTATTGATTCTTTGATTCCGATTGGACGAGGACAGCGAGAGTTGATTATTGGTGACCGACAAACAGGGAAAACGGCTGTTGCAGTTGATACGATCATCAACCAGAAGTATACGCAGGATTCCGACAAGCCAATTGTTTGTATTTATGTAGCTGTGGGCCAGAAAGGGTCAACCGTTGCAAATATCGTAAAGACTTTGAACGAGTACGATGCAATTGATTACACATGCGTGGTTTCTGCACCAGCCAGTTCATCGGCACCTATGCGTTATATCGCACCATTTGCCGGCGCTGCAATCGGTGAATACTTCCGTGATACAGGAAGACATGCCCTTGTGATTTATGATGATCTCTCCAAGCAGGCTGTTGCTTACCGTGAGCTTTCACTATTACTTAAGCGACCACCAGGCCGTGAAGCGTATCCAGGTGATGTGTTTTATCTGCATAGCCGTTTACTGGAACGGTCAGCCAAAATTATCGAAAGTGATGAAGTGGCTCAGATGATGAACAATATCCCGGAAGAGCTCAAGCCTATGGTAAAAGGCGGCGGATCACTGACGGCACTTCCGATTATTGAAACTCAGGCGGGAGATGTATCAGCATATATTCCAACGAACGTAATTTCTATTACTGATGGTCAGATTTTTCTGGATACCGACTTGTTCAATAGTGGTATCCGACCGGCCATCGACGTGGGTATTTCAGTATCCCGTGTAGGCGGTTCTGCACAGGTAAAAGCAATGAAGAAACTTTCAGGTACGCTTAAACTCGATTTGGCTCAATACAGGGAACTGGAAGCTTTTGCTAAATTCGGTTCAGACCTTGATGCATCAACTCAGCGCCAACTTAAGCGTGGTGAAAGAACAGTGGAATTGATGAAGCAAGGAGAATATAATCCACTGCCTGTTGAGAATCAGATTGCACTGCTCAAGATAAATAATGAAGGTTTGCTGGATGAACTTCCGGTAGATAAAATTCGTGAATTTGAGGATACATATCTAGAAATGATAGGGGCGAAGTACAGTAAAAAAATGGAAGAACTGTCAAATTCCGGAAAACTGAGTGATGAATTTGGAGATGAACTTGTTGAAGCCGCTCAAACGGTAGTCGATCAAATTTTGGCATCAGAAGAGGTAGAATAAATGGCTAACCTTCGGGACATTCGCAATCGGATTTCATCCGTAAACAATACTCAGCAGATTACAAAGGCTATGAAGATGGTAGCTGCTGCAAAGCTCCGTAAAGCTCAAAATCGTATGACATCCATGCGACCCTATGCTACGAAGCTTAAAGAGGTTGTATCGCGTTTGGGATCGTCATCCGACGGCAGTAATGCACTCCTGAGGAAGCCGGAAGAAATTAGTCGTGTTCTCATGATCGTTGTCGGTTCAGACAAAGGTCTCTGTGGTGGATTCAATAACAATTTGTTCAAAGTAGTTGAACGAACGATTTCTGATGAATATCAGGAGTATAGAGATAAAGAAACTCTCGAGCTCATTACCATCGGACGAAAAGCTACTCAGTATTTTAAAAAGCGTGATTATAACATTGTAGATGAGTTTCCTGGCTTTTTTGACAATTTGAAATACGATTTAACTGCTGAGATCATGAATCATGTGATCAAAAAGTACACCACTGAGTATTACGATAAAGTTTTGATCAGTTTTAATGAATTCAAAACTGTAATTGCACAGAACAGGCGTGTATCCCAGGTACTGCCAGTAGATCCTGAAGCCCTGAAAAAAGATGAAAATGAAGATGAATCTTTGATAACAAGCGATTATCTTTACGAGCCTGATTCCAAATCAATACTGGATGAAATACTGCCGGTATACGTAATTATGCAGCTTTGGCGAGCGGTTCTGGAATCCAATGCTTCTGAACAGGGAGCGAGAATGGCAGCAATGGATAATGCCACTGAAAATGCCAAAGAGCTTGAGGAAGAACTTACGCTGAAATATAACCAGGCACGGCAAAGTGCAATTACTACAGAGATTTCTGAGATTGTGTCTGGAGCCCAGGCTCTCGAAGAATCTTAGATTTTTTGATTTATTGATGACCGGAGGCTGTTTTGAATACCAAGACAGTTGAAAATCTTTCTTTTTGGAGGGATGGCAGAGTGGTCGAATGCGGCGGTCTTGAAAACCGTTGAGGCGCAAGTCTCCGGGGGTTCGAATCCCTCTCCCTCCGCATTATTTTTTACGCATACATATTGAAAAGTGAATCGCACGGTACGTACTACTATGGAAGTACCGATGACGTTGAAGCCCGGTTAGTTAAACATAACTCCGGTCGCCAACGGTACACAAAAGGCAGGCAGCCCTGGATTCTTCATTACGTTGAGGAGTTTGAAACACGAAGTGAAGCCAGGCAGCGTGAAGCGTTTTTCAAAAGTATTGACGGATACCGATACTTGAAATCAAACGATATAATTTGATTTGATGGAGAATGAGGCGCAAGTCTCCGTAGGGTTCCCCCGCAGGGATTCCCTCGGAAGAATCCCTCTCCCTCCGCATTATTTTGTATTTTAAGCCCCAGTAATTACTTGGGGCTTTTTTTTTAAATAATATTCTTCTTTTTACGTTCGTGACGGTGTCTTTTACAACCCGAAAAAATAGAATGAAGTCACTCATTAGTTCAGCGATAGTATTTTTCCTGATGTTAGCTGTATCAGTTCCTCAGATATTTGCACAGGATACGCTTCGCATTTCATTGCAGGATTTTATTGAAAGAGGACTTGACCGTTCCGGTCAGGTTGATTACTTATCTAACGCAGTGGATCTTGCTGAAAACAGAACCCAACAGGCAAAAGACCAACGGATCCTGCCGAGGATTAATCTGGATACTCAGCATGGTCTGGTTCCCGGGGTTGTAAGTGAAACCGGACGTCCGCCCAATGAATTTTATCTTGATCCAAATCTTTCCAATGATTGGGAGAACTGGGCCATTTTTACCCGTGCAGAGATCAGCGCAGTTCAGCCTATCTATACCTGGGGAGCCATTAAAAATGCAATTAATGCAACACAGTCAGCAGCAAATGCAGCTGAATTTCGATTTGAAGCTGAAAAGTCGGAGATTGAACTTCAGCTTCTGGATTTATACTTCAGTTATCAGCTTGCATTGGAAACAGAGCGAATTCTTAAAGAAGCAGACGATCAACTCAGACGAGTGGAACGTCAGATAAATGATATGAAAGAAGAGGGGGATCCTGATTTAGATCAGTCTGATGTTTTCAAATTCGATATTTTCAGGGCTGAATTTCAAGTCCAGAGAGTGGAAGTTGAGCAAAGCCTTGATAATGTAAAACGGGTATGGGCTTACGTGCTGGATCCTACGCAAAATACAGTTTACCAGCCAGAAAGCCTTTATCTTGATGCTGTACCTTTTGAGCTAGAGCCCTATAGTTATTACGAATCTATAGCTATGGATGAGCGGCCCGAATTGCGAGGTGCAGACGCTGGTATAAGTGCCGCTAATAGCCAGATTAATGCCGTTAAATCGCAATTTTATCCCTCCCTGTTTCTTGGGCTGAGAGGTAGTTTCGCCAATACGCCCAATCGTCCGCGTCAGTCGAATCCATTTATAATCAACAATACGAACTATTCCTCGGCTGCTTTCGGCTTCAGTTTTCGTCAGAATTTGAATTTTTTGACAACTCAAACAAAAGTAGATCGTGCCAGAATCGAACGTAAACGAGTTGAGAATCTAAAAAATGCCCTCACTGACGGTATCGTACTTGAATTAAATGATACGTACCGGAAAGCAGCAATCGCACAAACACGTGTTATTCAATTGGAAGAGGTTCTTTCAATTTCCAAAAATTGGGTTCGGCAAGAACAGCTGGATTACGATTTTGGCTTTGGTGATGTTAAAGACCTGCTGGATTCTGTTCAGAAAGAGTTAGAAACTCGGGTAGAATTGAAACAAAATACCTTCGAATTGAATAAAAGAGTGGCAGAGCTTTATAAAGCGGCCGGAATTCCCGTGCAGCAGATAAGTATCAATTAAAACGTAACGATTATGTATTTAAAAACTCTTGTTTCACTTTTGATTAGCCTCTTTTTAGCGGGTTCCTTGATGGCGCAAAACGGGGAGCAGCAAATTCGTGAAATGCTCAATGATAGAGACGAAGAGATAAAAGAACTCCTCGGCCCAGAAGGGGCCTCATATTCAGATGATCAAAGAGCTGAACTTAAAGAGATTATCAACGGAGTGATCGATTTTCGTTCTATGGCAGCTTATGCATTGGGTGATACTTTTGATGAAATTTCAGAAGAACGCAGAGACCGATTTGTCGAGCTATTCGCAACGGTTGTAAGGGATCAGTCGTTAAACAGGCTTGAAATTTACCGCGCTGATGTTCAATATAATGAGATTGAAGTTAACGGTGATTCGGCAACAGTGCAGACGGTTGCACAGCTTGAAAATGTACGTACGCCGGTAGGTTATGAAATGCAGAAAAGGGGAGATGATTGGGTCGTTACAGATTTCTCTATTGATGGAGTTTCAACAGCCGAATCCTACAACACACAATTTCAAAATATTATACGTCAAAGAGGATTTGATGCACTATTTGATAGCCTGGAGCGACGTGCTTCACGAGCATCAACCTGATAGTATATAGTTTTGATTATATCGATTTCAAATTCAGACTCAGGTCTGAAATACGCTTATCTCGGATTAAGAATACGTGTTTAATAGCAGGAGTGACTGCAATTGATATTACGTATTGATATCGAAACCGAATCATCGTTTTACTTCTGATAGCTGATGAGTACCTTTCGTCCATGAAAACGGTATTGATGATTGCTCCTTACTTTGTACCCCGGCGTAGAGTTGGATCGCTCAGACCTTACAAATTTGCGATCCATTTGCCATCATTTGACTGGAAACCTGTGGTTTTCACAATTGGAACAGAAGGAGAAGAACTCACATCAAGAGAAAAAGAAGCATTGAAAAATGTGACGATCAATGAAATTTACCCGCCTTTTGATCGGACAACAGAAAATAAAGAAGCAAGTCCGAGCAGGGACGTTACGTCCCAATCAGTTCACAAGAAGTTGACAGAGTGGCCTGACAGGCTTGCTGGCTGGTTCGATCGGCAAGTACCTATGGATACATGGGTTTTCTTGTTCTGGAGCGCCTACTCCAAAATATTAAAGAAAGCCGGGAAGCTGGATCCCGATATAATCTGGAGTACGGGTGATCCGTGGTCAGGTCACTGGCTGGGAAACAAACTGTCACAGGATCTGAACATCCCCTGGGTAGCTGACTTTCGCGATCCATGGACACTCTCAGGTTTGAGCCTGCGGGGTCGATCGGTTTTTTCCGACAGTATAGACCGTAAGCTTGAAAAAAAATATGTTAACTCAGCTGACAAGCTTATTTTTACCGCTAAGTCTGCAGAGAAGCTTTATGCAGACTACTATTCACTGCTGTCTGATAAGACTGATACAATATTCAATTCCTACAATAGATCTGACGGATACGCTGAAAACGAAGATGCGAAAGAATGGAAACCTAATCTCGATGACTCCATGCTTAATGTGCTGTTTTTCGGTTCATTCAGACGGCTTAGTCCCGTTACACCCATTGCTGAAGCGGTGGCAGCCATGCCTGAGGAGTATCAAGAAAATATCAGGGTACATTCATTTGGAGCACTGACTGATGAAGACAGTGACAGGCTTCGATCAATGGATATAATGGAGCAATTTGTGACGCATGAGAAGGTCGTGCCTGAAAAAGCTCCTTCAGTATTCAATAAAGCAGACCTGTTGCTGGTAAGCACAAGCAGGGAACGGGAATCAATCATACCGGCCAAGCTATGGGAGTATTTGATTTCTGAAAAACCGATTTTATCCATTACCCCAAATCCCGAAGTGGGAGAGATATTAAAGGCTACAGGGGCCGGAATTCATTTTCACAATGATCAAACGGCTGATATTGCGGATACACTTAAAAAAGCAATTGAACGAAAGCTGAACAAAACTCCCTTGTTCGACATTAATCGAAAACCAGATGTGATTGAATCGTATTCTGCCAGAGATAATACCCGAAAACTTGCTCAAATAATGGATACTTTGACCGCCAATGAGCAATAAGAAAAAAGACAACCTTACTGAAAAGACGGGTGTGGTGGTATTTTCAAGAATCATCACTACGGTGATTGATCTTGCTATTGTTATTGCAACGATTCAGATATTATCGAAGACTGATTTTGCGATCATCGGGTATCTTTTAATGATACATGAGGTTGCAAGAAATCTAGCCACACTCGGATTTCCTGAAAGTATTTTCTACTTCTTTGAAAGAGTAAGCGGCAGTGCAAAACGCGGGTTTACTGCTCAAACCACATCAATACTATTGGGAACTGGTTTTATAGCCGGAGCCTTTGTGCTGTTAGTGAGTTATTTTGCCCCGCAGCTCTTAACGGAATGGGACCCTGCCAATGCTGAGCAGGTTCAGGATCTGCTGCCCTGGATTGGACTGCTCGCTCTTTTGGAGATACCTACCTGGCCGGTCACAAATGTACTTCTCGCTCTGGATAAACAAAGGGATTCCGCCTGGTACGAAATGTTGACCAGTCTGCTCTCTTTCGTGTGCCTTGTACTACCGCTTGCACTAGGGTATAGCCTCGAAATTGCGGTTTATGGCCTCGTCGTATATGGAGTTATCAGATTTGTAGGATCGTTTGTCTGGCTGCATCTGGCACTGCCTGAGGGAAAACTTTCTGATACTGACATTCCCCTCAAAAAGCAGTTAAATTTTGCATTGCCGCTTGGCTTCTCGTCACTTACCAATAAACTTAACAGGTACGTAGATAAATTTGTTGTATCAATTCTGCTTCCTGCTGCAGCTTATGCCGAATATACAATAGGTGCACAAGAGGTCCCTATCATCAGGGTTATTCCGTTTGCGGTTGGTTCTGTCTTAATTAGCCGATATGTAAGTCTACAGCTTGAATCAAAAAAAGAAGAGCTGCTTGAGCTTTGGTACAAAGGCATCGAGAAAGTGAGTTTGCTGGTTGTTCCACTTACTATACTTTCGATAATTATTGCCCCGGACTTAATCTCTCTGATAGCTGAATCAGAGGGAACAGATTATTCCAATGCAGTACTGCCATTCCAGATTTATAACCTGATTGTCCTTGTCAGGGTTACACATTACGGAAGTATTCTTCAGGCGTTTGGTGATACGAAAGGAGTATTCTACATGAGCCTGAATCTAGTGGTTGCCAACATCATACTTAGCATCCCATTTACCATATGGTTCGGAATTGTAGGCACGGCTCTTTCCACATTCATCGCAAATATCTATAACTGGATCATATTGCTGAGGCGAATCGGGGGCCATATGGAAATTCCGTTTTACAAGGTTCTACCGTTTCCTTTCTATTTTAGCGTAATAGGAACATCAATACTTGTTGCACTTCCTGCATGGTTTATTCGCATGGAGTATATCCCGATTGAAAGTACCATCATTGGACTGGCAACGACGAGCCTGATTTTCCTAATTCTATTTGCTGTGGTAGGTACACTCTTGAAAGTTATCACGCCTGATGACTGGCAAAAACTAAAAAACTGGCTATCGCTTAAGTTTCTAACGTCTAACTAACCGTAACCGGCAGATTTGAAACAGAGCTTTTTGGTCGTCAGATTCACTCCCAAAATCTATTAAGATCTGGTAAGGACAGTAATACCTTTATCAGTCTTTCGTATATCAGCTTTGAATTCAGGAAACTCTTTGATCCAGCGCTGAACAATTCCCGCCTCTTCCGCCCGGTTAGTATCGTGAATGATGATAGTACATGATTTTGCGAGTTTATTGGCCATCAATGGAAGGGCAGGGTACCGTGCAAATTTTACCGTACTTACCGGGGGGCCATCGACTATGAGAAGGTCAATATCCGCCTCAGGAGAAAAATCTGATAGGTCATACCATTTAAAACTCTCTCCCTCCAATTCAATATCAATCAGGGGGGCAACCCGCAAATCGATGCGGTTACTTAGTCCATGCTGATTAATCTCAGACCGTGTAATTTCCGCGTACTCTTTGTCATGATCGAGGCTTATCAGTTTTCCATCCGGGCTATACTTTTCAAGTCCATAGCCATTAATCAAGGATGTGACACCACTTCCCAACTCTACAATGATTTTTGGTTTGCTAAAGATTATTTGACGTAGAACAGTAACAGCCAGTTCGGGTGTTGCCGCCCAGCTCGTCATGGGACGCAAAGGAGCCCTGAGAGGCAATAAGTTTTGAATCTCTCCGATTGCCTGAATTTTATACTGTAAGTGTTCCGATTCGTTCTTGTTAACCCGATAATAATGGGTAAGTATTAAAAGCAGAATAAAAACAGTCAGAATAAAGAAGGCAACAGTTTCAGCGGTTTGATCGAGAAGCAAAGCTGCAAGTATCATAAATACTGCATATACGGTGAGGTGAACCAGTAGAAATGGCCAGTCAGCGTGTTTGATTTTGTTGATAGGCGGATCAAATATATTCATACGAGCCGGTAGTGATACATTACATTTAGTTTATTTAGAACAAAGCATACAAAAGAATATAAACATTGGCTACTTGCTTTTAGTAAATCAGGAGTCGGGTCTATTTTGATAATTGGTATTATATCAACTGCCTGTAGAGATCTTCTGTTTTTCTAACCTGGCTGTTGAGATCATGTTCTTTTTCGACCATCAGACGTCCGCCAAGGCTTATTTTTTTTACAAGATCTGCATTTTTATAAAGTCTGATAACAGCATGCTTCAGTGCATCAGAGTTACGCGAAGGTACCTGTAATCCTGTTTTTTCGTCAATAACGAGTTCAGGTAGCCCGGCATGATCACTAGCGACTACGGGTATACCTGTCGCCATCCCTTCCACAGTTGTTTGTGGAAGTCCTTCACGGTCCCCATCTTTGGCTTGAACACTTGGTACCAGAAGAATATCGTGGTTATGAAGTGCTTTAAAAATATCAACATTATCTGTGAACCCGTGGAAAGTTACACAATCTGACAAGCCATTTTCCTTTACAAATGCTTGAAGTTGAGGCAGCAGTTCACCATCTCCGTAAAGATCGAGAGTGACATCTGGAATTTCTTTTTTAATCTCACTAAGTGCGCGAAGTGCATATATAAACCCTTTCTTTTCTACACAGCGGCCAACCATCATCAACCGGGAGCCCGAACTGTGCCGCTGATTGAATTCAATATTCTCTGTATCAACTGCAAGTTTAACAACGCTGATTCTATTCTCGTTAAAACCAAGCTTCACCAGATTTCGCTTCATATCGTTTGAAACTGCAACGGCCCAGTCCATATTTTTTCTGAGTCGCTTATACCGCTGCTTCCAGCCAAATTCTCTGGGGAGTCGTGTGACATCATGCCCGTAAAAATTCACAATCAGAGGGAGCTTTGTTTTGTTTCTAAGTCGTATTAAACGATAAGAATCAAGCCCGAAATGGCCATGTATGATATCTGGCCGTTCATTTTTGATCACATCAAACAGAAAAGACGGAGTCATATTTAATTTTAGCTGAACCAGGTTCCAAAGGCCTTGAAGCCCATTTTTTGGCATCTCATAGATGTTGAGGTCTTCAATAAAAGACTTGGCATAACATGTGGTTACGACCGGTTCAAAAGTCTCATGGTTTCTTACCAATCCATCAATAAAGGTTTCTGAGGGATTGAGGTATGTCGTTTTAAAATGTATTACTTTCATTTATTGAGTAAACTTGGAAAAAGCAATTTCTTAGATTGAAACTCATGAAATATAAAGCTTTAAATACTGCTTGAAAGAGATTTAAGGAATAAAAACTCACGAAGCTTAATACAGAAAAGATAACATTCCATCATGTGCAATCTTTCTAATCAAACTGTAAAGAGACTTTTTATTTTTGTCTTGATTTATCTGCCGCTACAGTACGCAATAGTAGGTATTGTAGGACTCAAATCATCTGAGCCATGGCCAGCATTTGTATTTCCAGGTTTTAAAAGTGTTTATGTTTACGGGGATTCCTACCAGTTGAATGATTTCGTTTTTGCAGTTGAAATCAATGACAATCGCCTCATGAGAGAGTTTACGCCCCGTCAGTTTTTCTATGAGATACCAAATTCACAGTTAGCCGGTTTTGTACGCACAAACCTGGAATCAGCCGAAGATTCCATCGCTTTTGATTCATCTACAAGAAAATGGTTTCATGAGCGTGGTGATGAGCTCCTGGCGGCGACGGCGAGAAATATTTATTACATTCATCGGCGACGCTATATGACAAGGCTAGATGGAGAACTGAAGACGGATTCGGTTACTGTCATTAAAAGACTAAACATCGCTGAGGTGGCCGATTAATGAAAAGTAATTGGTTTGACAGATGGATATTCGAAAGTTATCAACCCACTGTTCAGGGGCTGGCGCTTTTCCGAATCTTTGCATCCCTGTTGATTCTCTTTTTTCTGATGCCAGATGCGACGTATTATTTTGATTTAGCCTCATTTCCAGATGATTTTTTTACTCCGCCACCGGGCCCGATGATGTTTTTTGATTCCTTTCCACCTGCCTGGGTTTTCTTTTTGATCCATGGTTTGCTAGCATTGTCGTGGATTTGCATACTTTTTGGCTATAAAACTCAAATAGCATCAATCGCAGCCGCAATTTTCATGCTTATTCTGCTGGGATTTATTTTCAGTATCGGAAAAGTAAATCATCAGATGTTAATTATTATTCTTCCCCTGCTAATGGCATTTTCCAATTGGGGAGGGGCTTACTCACTAGATGCACATTTATCGGGCAAAAGAGCCAAAGCCAACGGGTGGACACTCACATTACTGGCTCTTTTTATTGGTTTTATGATGTTTACGGCAGGGTTTCCTAAAATTTTAGGAGGGTGGCTTGATATTGATACATTTGCTACAAAAGGACACCTGCTGAATCAATATTTTGTAAGAGGCCGAACCGAATTGCTTTCCGGATACATGGTAAGCATGAATTTGCCCTGGATGTGGGGTATGCTCGACTGGGCAACCGTAATCTTTGAAACCGGGTTTTTAATTGCCGTTTTGCGGGCCGGCTGGACGCGTCTTTTCGTAAGTTTTGCCGTTTTTTTTCATTTTTCGACGATGCTCACATTAAATATTGCATTTTTGGTGAATTTCCCGGCTTATGCGGTATTTCTTCCCTGGGGTAAGATTCATGAGTCAATCTCGTCTTTGATCGATTCAAAAGCAAAACCACATACCATTCCAATAATATTTGGTGGCGCACTTTTCGGCCTCTTTGGAATTATCAAGATCATAGATAAAATGAATCCTTATATGCCAGTTAAAGAGCCGAGTTTTGACGAGTTGGTCCTGATTAGTGCAGCAGTACTGGTCGTAATAATATTGAGTGTAAAAAAAGTAATTGACCTGATTTCATCAGTTAAACCCAGGTCCATTGACACACTATAATATCTTTTTGAGCAACTCAGGTGTGGTTTTAATGTACCGGTCAAGTAAAATATACCATGGAAAACCTACAAGAATGAGCTGCATGACAAATGCATCAAACCGTATGTTCATCGTCATGGTTATTCCAATGTGCATCCCGATGAGCATCATGGTAGTAAACGGCCTGATTTTCTTAAACCACATTGTGAAGCCGATCAATTCTGTAAACCATCCAATAAGCAGGATTATTGAGGCTACAATGGTACTTTTAAGTGCCATCGACTGAAGAAAGTTAGGCTCCCAAACGCCTTCCCGTGATAGAATATCTATACTTTTCTCACCAATCCAGAGCCATAAGTGGCGTCCGTCAAACCAGGTGAGACCCGTACCAACAAGTTTTGCGAAAAAAGCGGACGTATACCCAAGCCCAATAAAGAAGATGATGGATCCCATAACAAACCTGGGCATTTTCTTTTTGTCGGGGAAAAAGATAGCTCCTATAGCAAAACAAAAAACGGCCATCCCGATCAGGTTTTGGCTATGAGGGATTTCTCCTTGTGAGAAACGTGCCACATACTGAACGTGTAGAAGTATCATCACTACCATGTACTGCCACTTAAAGCCAAACCTGAGGTAGCTCATAATTGACAGAAGGGTGATGAAGGCGGCGTTGATAATTGCCAGTTGATTATCAAAAAAGATTGAAATGTCAATGTATTTAGCGAGTCCGAGCGACAAAACAACTTCATTATTTCTCAGCTCGGTATAAATGCCCCAGTCCCAGGCAAACTTGATGGTATAATAGACTATAAACAGCTCGAAAAATTTAAAAAAGACGACCTCACCAGGTGACTGATCCCGGTTTGGCTCAAATAACTGGACCCCAATTTTTTCGTACCAGGTCATCAGTCGGTCCCTCCGTAAACTTCTGCCTGAAGATTTGGATTCAGGTAAGTTGAATCAGGCGTAAGTAAAATAAATGGTGTGATTTCAATAGAAACCGAATCACTGCCAATAAGCTCACCCCGAACTTTTGAAACCATCCAGCGTTCATTTTCAATTGCTGAGGTTCCAAACATATCTTTCAGTGCTTTTTGCCGGGTTTGGGTCCAATTCTGTGTTTTTACCACAAAATTCGAAAAGTCAATTTGATCTACTCCATAATCGCTGACAGCCACTACATCAGATTCTCTGCTGTTGAGAGGTTGCCGTTCCCAAAGATCAGCATCAGGTTTATTCGTAACGTCTAATATCATGGCCCGGGTCCACGGATTACCTGCCTGAGAAAACATAGGATAGATACTCAGAGGCCAGAATTCTCCCTGATGCGGAGCTACAAGTAGTGCGTACACTAATAGAGATACCCCTAAAACTTTCATGCCGCGTTTAGAAAATGATGGATCCATTGTCGGTTTTATATATGTTTAGATCTATTCGTGAAGAATGATTTTTATGGTAAATTGCCAAGCGGGAACTAATCTGGTTCAAATTCATTGAATTACTATGACATACGTTGCATATTGTTCGCTCGTTTGAAACACGAAAATAAGAAATATTCTCATTATTTAAGACTTTGGGTCTATATGTTTAAAACTATCTTGGCATCGTTAATTATAACCTCTTTTGCTTCAAGTACTTTGTACGCACAAAAGGCTGTTAACACCGTTGATTTTGGTGAGGATGGCGTCGTATATCTCGAGGATTTTGAACACTATAGAAACGGAACCATTCCTGATGAGTGGTATAACCGGGATGGCGACAGAATTCCTGCCACTTATGATGAGCCGATACGAAGCGAGTACAAGTACAAAGTTTTGGAACAAAACGGGAATAAGTTTCTGCGCTATGAGGGTACTGAAGCTAAACATCTTAATTTCCCGCTTATTGATAAGAAGAGAATCAACATTAAAGAAACTCCAATCCTGAAGTGGGACTGGCGAATACACGACATTCCGGAGGGAGGTGATGAAGACAGCAGCTCAATGAATGATGTAGCTGCAAGTGTATATGTCGTTTTTGATACAAGCCGAATTCTTTTTCAGAAAGTCCCTGTAAGCATCCGTTATACATGGAGCTCTAAATATCCTGTCGGATCTGTCTTCTCAAAGCTGAGAGGCAGGCAGCGTATTGTCGTTGTGGGTACTGGTGAAAATGGGCTTGGTAAATGGCAAACAGTTGAAAGAAATATTCTGGAAGACTATAAAAATATTTTTGGCAAAACTCCTCCCCGAACTCCCATCGCAATGCTTATATTAAGCGATGCAGATGAAACCTTATCGCATACAAAGGCTGATTACGATAATTTCGAGCTTCATCCTGAGCGCTGATTGATCAGAAATTTTTGTTATAATGAATGCACCACTTCAACAAATTTAGTTGATTATACGAAAGGTAGATGTATCCCGCGACTTGGCTTAATCATGGTAAACCACTAAAAAAATACTGAACGTTTTTGAACTCAAAGGCAAAACCATCACAAATAAGTGAAGGATACGTTTACAGCAGCTACGGCAAGGAGAAGTACCTGAAGAGTGCGTTTGTCTCAGCCAGTACGATCCGGCGTTACGATAAAGATCGACCTATTGCCCTGATGTGCAGCAGAGAACATGCGAACCTGATCGAAGCCTGGGGCTTTACCGATTTTTTTGACCGGGTCGAGATACTGGATGAAAAACATCAGTCGATTGTAGGATTTAAGCACAACCTGCATCGCTACATGCCATACGACCATAATATGTACCTGGATTCTGATATGATCTGGTGTCGCCACCCTGATAATCTCTGGCAGGCATTTAGGCCATTTGGGTATACCATTACGGGGCAGGATTCGGCTGATGTGTTCTACGGGGCTCCAAAAAACGCAAAAATATTTTTAGATCTACTATTGCGAAGGCGCCAGCGCACGCTCAATAAGTTCGATTTACATCATCTTTACCGTGTTCAAACCGGTATAATGTACGCAGCTGATCATGATCTGACGAAAAAAGTTGATGAACTTGCTTCAAGATATCTCAACCAAAAAGACCAAACCCATTTCGTAAGCAGAACAACCGAGGCCGGACGCAGTCTTGAAAGCTGTGAGTGGAGCCTTGGTATGGCAATGACAAAGTTAAAGCTGTATGTGTATCCCTGGTTTAACGGCTACGAAAGCCCACAGCTCGATTATATCCATGGTATGGTTGAACACGATTCAGAGTACCAGGATGTGACGGTTCAGCACTATAGCAACCCATTTATCCAGCAGCTGAGGGGTTTAAAGTCAAAAATGCTGAGAAATACTCTACTCTCAATATTCTCATTGTTGCCCCGAAGTATGGATCATATGTGGGTAACACCTTACGTTTTGCATTTCGGGTGGAAACACCAAAAGAAGTATTTTTTTGATTTTGCAGATCGCCACTGGGCCACTCATTTTCAGGAGAAAGCAGATCATACTGAACATGCCGATACGTAATGGATGTTTACTTGTGATGATTCTGACCGCAGATTACTTATTATTTAAACCCAATCTGAAACGATGAAAATTGTTGATGTCGCTGAATTCTATTCAGACACGGGAGGGGGAGTAAAAACCTACATTAACCAAAAATTAAAAGCTGCGAGGAGACTTGGCCACGATATGGTGGTTATTGCACCAGGCACTGAATCTGGCCAGGAAGAACGGTTTGGCGGAAAGGTTCACTGGGTGAAAGGGCCGAAGCTTATTCTGGACCCAAATTACGTGGTTCTCTGGAGGAAAAAAGAGGTACACCGGCTGCTTGATATGGAACAGCCTGATGTAGTAGAAGGATCATCTGTCTGGACCGGCGGTCACTTTGCAGGGTCATGGGATGGAGACGCTGTAAAATCACTGATCTTTCACCAGGATCCTGTGGCAGTATACCCGCAAACGTTTCTGAATTCACTCTTTTCACTGAACAGGCTTGACAGGATGTTTGGGTTTGCATGGAACTACATCAGCCGACTGAGCCACAGATATGATACAACTGTTGTAAGCGGCGACTGGCTGAAAGAGCGTCTTCAGGAGCATGGTATACACAATCCAACCACTGTTCGATTTGGGATTAATAAATCATTTTTTTCGCCAAAACGAAGAGACCCGGAGCTTAGAAAGGAACTGCTCAGCGAGCTTGGACTCAATGAGAATGCATCACTCTGCATTTCAGTAAGCCGATTTCATCCGGAAAAGAGGGTAGGAACCATTATTGATGGTTTTAAGAAAGCATCTCAAAAAAAACCGATGGGCCTTTTACTCTTTGGAGGAGGGCCGATAGAGAAGTGGGTTGACTATAAATCACAGAAAGTGCCGAACATTAAATTAATGGGATTTACATCGGATCGTGACGAGCTCGCAAACATCATGGCAAGTTCAGACTATTTTCTCCACGGCTCAGCAGCTGAAACTTTTGGTATAGTGGTGGCCGAAGCCATCTGCAGCGGTCTGCCGCTGGTGATACCCGATCGGGGAGGCGCAATGGACTTCAGCAACCCTGACTATTCCGAAGTGTATTCTACAGGCAAAAGTGATGCAATGGCAGAAGCTATACTCAAACTTATTGACAGGGATCGCACATCGTTGAGTGAAGCATGCAAATCTGCTTCTCAAACCTATGTTCGCTCAGTGGACGATCATTTCGATGAGCTGTTTTCCTATTACTCAGCGCTTGTAGGAAAAAAGAAAAAGGATACCTGAGCTAAATCTGTCTCAAAGAGTATGATTGTTAATTGCCTCATAAACGGTTATGCTATGGCCCCGATCGAACGCTGACAGAGAAGTTATGATTTTGATACTAAAGCATTTTAAAAAGGCAAAATTTCTCAAGGTTAACAGCGCATTATTTCTTGTGAAATAGTGACCCACAATCCTTCAATTAGATGACGAAACTTTTGTACTTTATTGTGTTATAAAAAGCGCAATCCATATTTGCAGACGCATAGTCTTGTTTATTCATGCACAAAATAATTGAGTTTCTTAAGCCTCTCATACAGGTAAACATAAAAAATCCGTACTGGGTCCTTTCCTTTGCGCTGATTACCGCTCTTCTGGGGGGGTATGTTGCCTCAAATTTAACCGTCGATACTGACTTTGCCAATCTCTTGCCCCCATCAAATCCAAGCGTACAGGCGTTGGAGAAACTTCGGCAAACTGCCGGCGGTGAAACATCGATGAAAGTGGCTATCAAATCGCCCAGTTTTGAGGCGAATGTTGAATTTGCTAACAAACTTGCGGAGGAAAGCCTCGATCTTCACTACGAGCGCTATAATGGGCCTTTTTTCACCGATGCAGAGTTTCGGCGAGAAACCCAGTTTTTAAAGAACAATACGCTTTACCTGGCTACAACCGCTGAGCTTGACAGCATTACTCAATATTTACAAGAAGAAATTGATCAGGCCAAACAGGAGGCGAACCCTTTTCTTATAGACTTTGATGATTTTGACGATGAGGAGGAACAAGAGGCTGATGAAGAGGAAGATCTGGATCAGTTTAGAGAGAGCTACGATATGCTGGTTCCGTCGGAATATCCTATCAACGAAGACAGCACGCTTGCAATTATTACGCTCTATCCAAGCGGATCAAGGAGTGATATCACCTATCTGGAAGACATGTTTTCAGAATTCCGGAATTTGATCGACAAACTTGAACCATCAACGTTTCACCCGGAGATGGAGGTTAGGTTTGGCGGACGAATCAAGCGTCATCTAACAGAGCTCGAATCCATCATGGACGATGTATACAACAGTTTTGCGACGGGTATATCGAGTGTGATTCTGTTGGTGATACTTTATTTTTCGATAAAGAAATATCTGAATTACCGGCGCACGGATCCCCGGCTTCAAAAGCACTCACCATTACAGCATATTATAAGGGCTCCCGTTCCAATGCTCATCATTGGAATTCCGTTGCTGGTGAGCCTGATGTGGACATTTGGAATCACATCTCTCTATCTTGGCACGCTCAATACAATGACGTCCGTACTGTTTGTGATACTTTTCGGGCTGGGTATTGACTACGGGATTCATTATTACGCCCGCTATATTGAGCTTAGGGCGGAAGGCAATAACGTTGAGGATAGTGTACTTCTATCCTATATGAGAACGGGCACGGCTATTGTTGTAAGTGCGCTAACAACAGCATCAGCCCTCTTTATTTTAATGTTTGCTGATTTCAGAGGCTTCTCTGAGTTTGGTTTTATTGCAGGGATAGGAATTATGTTTGCCCTGTTCTGTATGCTATTTGTTTTGCCATCACTGGTGGTGCTTTTTGAACGGTGGAATTGGTTATTACTACCACCACGATCCGAAGACCGCGCTGTAAAACCACTGTTCAAAAGATTTCCGATGGCGCGAAGTATCATCGTGTTCAGTGTAGTAACGGCTGTTACGGTGATTGCATTTTCAGGAAATCTGAAATTTGAGTACGATTTTGGTAAGCTAGAGCCTGAGTTTCCTGAATATCGTGAGTTTCAGGAATTTACCAGTGGGGTAGATGAGAATGAGTACCATAATCCGGCATTCGTTATTGTTGATACCTATGAAGAGGTTTTTGAAGTGGTTGATACACTGAGGGCACGTATGGAGGCGGACCCGAACACAATGATTGATGGAGTTGAAGCAATCCAGGAACGGTTTCCGCCCTTTGAAGAGATGAAAGAGCAGAAACTCCAGAAAATATCCAGAATCAGAGAACTGCTCAGAGATCCTTTTATTGAAAACCAGGAAGGCGAAAATCTCGACATTTTACGTCAGTCATCCCAGACGCGAGAACCTCTCACTGAAGAACAGATTCCTGAGTTCCTGAAAAACCGGTTCATGACCAACGAAGGAGAAATCGGTCGTTTTGTAATTGTTTACCCCAAATCGGGTTTATCTAATGGGCTTCGGTCTATCAGATTTAAGAAAGATGTATCGAATATACAGCTCTCTAACGGTAAAACATATCACGCCGGCAGCACATCTATTGTGGCGGCTTCCATGCTTGATCTGATGAGAACGGAGAGCCCGTATATGGTGATAGCTACATTTGTCGTCGTATTCATCTGTATTGCGCTGTCGTTTCAATCCATGCGCTGGACACTTATTGCGCTTATACCACTTGTTATAGGACTGCTCTGGCTGTTTGGAATACAGCTCTTATTTGGACTGAAGTTCAACTTCTATAATCTTGTTGTATTACCTGCCATACTTGGGATAGGCTGTGATAATGGCGTACATCTTGCGCATCGCTACAGGGAGGAGGGTAGAAAGAGTATGTGGGAAGTGCTTTCGAGTACAGGCCAGCATATTACGATTGGTTCATTTACAACAATGCTTGGATTTGCAGGTTTACTCTTTACAAATCACCCCGGACTGCAGTCAATTGGTATAATGGCAGTTGTTGGAATTGGTATGACGCTGCTCTCTGCACTGACATTTCTGCCCGCTGCGGTTCAGTTTCTGGAAGATAAGAAACTGATACACAAATCAGATCAGAGCAGTTCAGAGACATCATTAAATGATTAATGGTTCGCTGCGGTGAATAGCTATGATTGTAAAATCTGAAGCCATAGTACTGAGAACCGTCGACTACAGCGAGTCGAGTATTATTGCCACGCTATTTACAAAAGAGAAAGGAAAGGTAGCGGTTATCGCAAAAGGTGCACGAAAGCCCAAGAATAAGTTTGCAGCATTTTTGGTAGTGGGTCAGTTACTGGAAGTTGTTTTCTACAGTAAGGAGAGTCGATCGGTTCAAACTCTATCCGATGTATCCTACAGTGAAAAGCTGCACACTTTCCGGGTCGACATCGAGAAGATGGCGATTATGATGACAACAACAGAGTTTACAAACCAGGTTCTTCACGATAACGAAATCAATACGGATCTTTTTGGCTTCTTAAAGCGTATACTTATCTGGGTGGATAAACAAAAGGACGTACCGCCCCAGCTTTTTCCTTACCTGCAACTGCGAATAGCAGAACATATCGGTATAGGTATCCAGTATATGAATGAAAATGATAGTGTAGATGGCTATTTGAATATCAGTTCGGGGCTTCTTTCACCTGGCAAGGAGGACGAGCATGCAGAGCGATTGTCGCCCTCACAGTTTGCCTTTATGAAAAAATCGCTGCATTCTGCAAACGCTTCTGTTCTTCGGATCGTTATGGATCCGAATGAGCTTAAGAAACTGATTCAAATATTAGATAAATATTTTATATATCATGTTGAAGGCATGAAACCCCGAAGATCGGATAAGATCTTCGCCCAACTTTTGATGAAATGAGCTCAGGAAATAAATTTCTTACTGCTGTTCTTCTAATTCTTATTGGAGTTGTTCTGGGCATCATCGTGATGTTTTTTCAACAAGACTCCACAGTTGCCGATCTGTCTGAAGTTCGCTTTACAGAAGTGAACCGCAGTGAAACACCTCTATGGACAGAAGAAGAACTAGAAAAAATTGATGACCGATTTGTATTTCGGACGGTGGCAAGAAGTGTGACACCTACGGTTGTTTATATCGAGACAATTGTACCTACTCAAAACAGCGACTATCGGGACACAGATGAAGAAGATGACTCAATCTGGCGTAGATTTATGCCTCCCCGTACTCAAACCGTCGGATCAGGGGTCCTCATCTCTACTGATGGGTATATTCTTACCAACAATCACGTAGTAGAAGATGCTGTAAGTGATGGTATAACAGTTACTCTGGAAGATAAGCGTATGTATGAATCGCGTATTGTGGGGCGCGATCCCAGTACAGATCTCGCGGTGATCAAGATTGATGATCGTGATCTACCCAGTGTTACTATCGGTAATTCAGACAATATTGAAGTAGGCGAGTGGGTAATGGCTATTGGCAATCCATTTCGTCTCCAGTCGACTGTAACAGCCGGAATTGTAAGTGCACTTGGCCGCGAAGTTCAGATTATTGATGATATTCTTCGGATTGAGAGCTTCATTCAAACCGATGCCGCTATCAATCGTGGAAATAGCGGAGGTGCCTTGGTAAACACGAGCGGAGAACTGATCGGAATTAACACAGCTATTGCAACTCAGAACGGCAGCTACCAGGGATATGGCTTTGCTGTGCCCAGTAATCTGGCTATGAAAGTTGCACGAGATATTATAGAATATGGAGAAGTACGACGGGGTATGCTGGGTGTTCAGATTCGATCTATGAATGACGAACTTGTAAGTGAAACCGGCCTTGATCGAATTCGTGGCGTGTATGTGGCAAATGTATCCTCAGATGGAGCCGCCAACGAGGCAGGCATTCAGCCCAATGATGTTATACTTGAGGTAAATGATGAGCCGGTAAACGCATCAAATAAGCTGCAGGAAAAAGTGGCAATGTATCGTCCGGGGGATTTAGTAACCATGACGCTGTGGCGCGATGGCGAAATTATATCAATTGATGCTAAACTAAATGAAATTCAACGCCCTGAACCAGAACCCGAAGAGCTTTCATTTAATGAGCCGGAAATTGAACCTGAGAATGATGCTTTCAGGCCACGGTTTGAAGATGATAACAGTGGGTTTACAAACCTGACATATAAAAATCTCGGGTTGACTATTCAGGGACTTTCATCGCCTGAAGATCCAGATAAGATGGATTTTTATATTGATGATGTCGAGCCTGATTCACCTGCATTTCACAGAGGGTTGCCCGTGGGTGGAGAAATAAGTGAAATCAACGGCAAAAAAGTTACCGATGTTCAGGAACTGGAACAGATAATGTTCGACAACTATGCAAACGGATCACCCATTGAATTTAAAATCACAACAGAGGAAGGATCTGTTGGCTATTACATTTTGACACCATGACAAAATCGGTTTTAACTAGTATTATTATTATAGCAGCATTTATTTTTTCCGCTTGCAGTTCAACAGGGCCGGTGCAGACGCCCAGCACCGACCGGAGTACAGGTGGTAACTCAGCGACTGATAACCTGGCAGCACCCTGGTACGACCATTCAAATAAAGCCTTTAGTGATTCTACCGAATTTGTTGGCATGGGAATGGCGATTGCAGCAGACTCTTCAGAAGCCATGCAGACTTCTATGTCTCAGGCACAAGAATTTCTGGAATATGCCATCGACTCATATGCAGAAGAAATTCGAAAAGATTTGGCTGAAAATTCAGAAAACAGTGATTTTGGATCGGACAGTTTTATACTATCGCTGAGACAAGCAGTTAATGGCCTGCAATTTTCGGAAAGTGATATTTCCTCGATGATTGAATACAGTGTAAATGACAACAATGCTGTTATTGCCTACACAAGAATTAGCATTCCAAAAGAAGTGGCAATTAACATGCTCGCATCTGCAATTGAGAATCGTACATTTTCGAGCTCTTTGAGTGAATCATCATCGATGTAAAACTTTTTTACTCTTCACTGATTACTCACTTTATAGTCCAGCCAAGCTAGTGTCATGTCAATAGTGAGATGCCGTTAGCGAGTCATCGGATGAGTCATCCATGAATGATGTATTGATCCGATACGACTCGATTTTTCGAAAAACTCATCCGATGACTACACGACATTTCATCGATGACACTACACTAGTAAAGATAGAAATTTAAATTTCTGCATTTGATATTCGAACTTATTTAGTGGGGTTCGCTAATAGTAAATACAAGTCAGTACTCTACTGTCTATCCCACTTACTTACTGAATATCAATTTTTCCATCACTCCACTCAATTTTTGTCTTCCTCTTTTTATCAAAAGATGATTTCGAGCGAACCCATTTTTTATCCTGCCAAA